>LSQX01285464.1_pt4 | contig 13866 bp, 16 predicted proteins | sample 654561 | NCBI WGS metagenome assembly LSQX01 (sample SAMN04489861, study PRJNA283612) | anaerobic digester metagenome | isolation source: 4 biogas reactors fed with cattle manure at either 37C or 55C with and... | place: Denmark: Kongens Lyngby | collected 2014 | reverse complement strand
GGCTGGGATTTCGGGTCATCGGCGTAGGGCGGAATCCCGAACGTGTGCGGGAGGCAGAGCGTCAGATCCGGGCGGCTTGTCGGGAGGGAGATACTCCACTAAGCGGAGACAACATCGCGGCGGACAACCAGGTTCTCTCGCCGGAACCCGACGTGTCTTTTGTCACAGGAGACCTCTCCACCACAGACGGAGTGCGCCGGATCGCCGCCGGGATCCGGGATCTGCTCGCTCAAACTGGCGGGACACTGGATATCCTGGTTCTAGCGGCCGGGACGGTTTCCACCTGGCACACCACGACCGCCGAGGCTTATGAACTCCAGTTTGCGGTCAACCACCTGGCCCCGTTTCTCCTCACCCATGAACTGCTGCCCTGCCTGCGCGCGGCCGAATCGGCACGGGTGCTGGTGGTTTCGTCCCGATCTCATTACCATACGCGCATCCGCTGGGAGGATGTGATGATGCGGCGGCGATACCACTGCCTCGCAGCGTACAAGCAATCCAAGCTGTGCAACGTATTGTTTGCCCTGGAGTTCGCGCGACGGGAGCAAACACAAAGCCGACCGATCCAGATGTACGCGGTCGATCCCGGCCTGGTTGCGACCGAAATCGGTCTCAAAGGGACCGCAGGCATCGAGCGGCTGGTCTGGCGACTGCGCATGCGAGCGGGTACGCATCCAGAGGTTCCGGCGCAGGAAATCGTCCGGATCGCGACCGAACCGGCCTACGAAGGGCAAAGCGGGAAATACTGGTTCCGCGCGCGAGAAAAAATACCCAGCCGCGTCGCGCGAGATCCGGAACAGGCCGCCCGGTTGTGGCGGCTGTCTGAACAGCTGTGCGGATTGACAGGAGAGAAGACAACGCAAGAAAGAGATATGTCGAAAAATCGACTATAGTCGAAAAAAGTTGAGAAATGGGTAATTTATCGATCATGCTCGAAAAACAGGTCCAAGAATGAAACCCTACTGCGCTGACAACCGCTCCGCGGTCCAGTCGAACGCCTCCTCTGCCGAGGCACCTCGCCGCATCAACGCGGCGAGTCCTTCAGCCGTATCGGGATTACGCCCCAGCAACACACCCTCCGGACAATCTACCGCCCATGCGTCCAGGAGCCGCTCAGCCCCGGACCGCTGGAGTGAAAACAACGTGTGCCATACGATCTGCACTCCCTCCATCACGGGATAGGGTCCTTCGAAACGAATGCGCTTGTCCCGGACAAAGCGGATCGCGTCCGCGAGCAACGTCGCCCCGGCAATCCGGTCGCGCGCCGCATACGCGACATGCCTGATATTGTCCATAACGATCGCTCCGAAACATAGCGGACAGGGCTCCAACGTCGTGAACAGCGTAAATTTCCGGATGTCGGGATGGGAATCCTCCTGTACCTGCAGAATTGCGTTGATCTCCGCGTGCGCGATCTTGTGTCCCGCGATCTGCGGTGGCGGACACGTGGCAGACCGGATTCGATTGCGCCCGGTCGCGACGACCTGGCCCTCTGCGTCCAGGATCGCGGCCCCGATCGGGACCGTGCCGTCGACATAGGCTTCCCACGCCATGGCAAATGCCGCCTGAAATCCGGGACCCAGTTTTGCAAATCGCATGGATGCCTCCTCGCAACTTTCTCTACTCAAGTAAAAAATCCATCAGGTTCTTCATACGGATGCCACGGTCGTTCGTCTCCTGCGGATAGACATCCATACTGAGGATGACTTTTTCATAGTTGTCGCCAAGTTCCAGCAACGGGCGCAATTCCCTCTCGCGTGTGGCGGGGTCTGTCAGAGACGCGGTGATCTGTATGTACAAAACAGCATCGGATCGAGTGGCGACAAAATCCACCTCGAGATTGTCGACTTTCCCGACTGTCACCTGGTATCCACGGCGAAGCAGTTCGAAAAAGACTACATTCTCATACACACGGCCATAATCCGCATGACCAAAGCCCAGCAGTTCGTTGCGAATCCCGGTATCGGTGAGGTAGTACTTGGCGTTTGTTTTCAGCAAAGCCTTGCCCCGCGTGTCATAGCGGTCAGCCCGATAGATGATATATGCGGTTTGCAGCATCTTGAGGTAACTGTCCACCGTGTCCGGTGTGGTTTTGTGACCCGTACTCCCCAGGTAGTCGCTGATTCTCTTTGTGTTGACCGGATTGCCGATATTGCCGGCCAGATAGATCATGATCCGTTCGAGGAGAGCCCCGTCGCGGACCTGGTTTTTGGCGATGACATCCTTGAGGATGACCGTGCTGTATATCCCGGCCAGATAGGTCCTCAAGACGAGCGGATCGTCCTGCAGGCTGAGGATGGTGGGGAGTCCGCCATACTGAAGGTAGCGGTTCCACAATGCGGTTGTCCGGGCGGGATCCAGGGGATGCCGGCTTACGTCCTCTTCGGCAAACAGCAGATACTCTCGAAACGACAGCGGCCAGACATGGATTTCCACATATCGCCCGGATAGCAGGGTCGAGAGCTCGGATGACAACAGGTACGCATTGGAGCCCGTGATGGTGATGTCGACGTCCAGGTCGACACGAAAAGCGTTGACTGCCTTTTCCCATCCGTCGATGAGCTGGATTTCGTCCAGCAGCAAATAGGTTCGTCCTTTTCCGTTTGTTCTTTCCTGTACATACTTATACAGCTGCTCATAGTCTTTGATCTCGGAAAAGGCAAAAGATTCAAAATTCATCCGGATGACGTGGTCTTCCGGTACGCCGGCTTCGATCAACTGCTGGCCGAACTGTTCCAGCAATACAGATTTCCCCGATCGACGCATACCGGTGATTACTTTGATGAGATCCGTGTCGCGAAAAACGGTCAACATCTCTAGATAACGGTCTCGCTTGATCATCCTAACAACACCCCTGATTTCGAGTATAGTCGAAATCGGGATGTTTTCAAGAGTTTTTTCGATTGTAATCGATTTTCATTACAGCGATCTCGTGTCGGCTTCGACAAGGGCGAACCATGTCATACACAGTCTGCTGTCAGGAGATTCCAATCAGACGTAAAAAAGGGCGCTTACGGCGCCCGTATCGGATCAACTCAATTCCTGTTTGAGTTCCAGGATTTTTTCCTCGATCGTCCGGATGGTTGCGAGAAACACCTCGTCCCCCTGCCCGGTCGGGTCCTCCAGCCCCCAGTCCATGCGTTTTTTGCACGGCAGATAGGGGCATTCCACATTGCAGCCCATCGTCACCACAACATCGACAGGCGGAATGTCCTCGATCAATTTGGAATACTGAGTCGCCTCCATATCGATCCCGTACTGCTGTTTCATCAGCCGAACCGCGTCCGGGTTGATCCGGGGACGGGTTTCGGTCCCTGCGGAATAACTCTCGAACACATCCGAGGCAAGATGTTTCCCGAGTGCCTCGGCAATCTGAGAGCGACAGGAGTTGTGGACACAGATAAAGGCGACTTTTGTCATGGCTCGTTCCTTTCTCCCGACGGGGAAAGTCGCGGGTCGACGCGCGTTACGCCTCGTCTGCGATCATCTGCCGGATTTCTTTGGCGGATGTCACCCGTCCCATCGACTTGATTTTACCGTCGATGATCAAGCCGGGCGTCCGCAGGATGCCGGTCGCGAGGATGTCGGCCATGTCGGTCACATAGGTGATCGTGGCGTCCGATTCGCTTTCACGGACCGCCTCCTCGGCGTTCTTGAGCAGATTATTGCAGTTTTTGCATCCGGATCCGACCACTTTGATTTCCATTCCTGGACCTCCCATTGTTTTTTATTTATGTATTGAACATTAGGCGGCGGTCACCCGTCATCGCCAGGAACCACATCCGCGGCACCCGGCGCATCCGCTGCCGCAGGAGACACCGTCCTCATCGTCGAGATCCAGACCCAGCAGCGCTTCCACCATCTGGTCCATCTCGTCACCGCTCACTTTGGCGTCCGTGACTTTCTGTTCATTCTCCGTTTGATATTCGATGCGTGCCATACGCGTACCTCCTGTTGGAACCGGTTACCGGTCCGCTGATGATAGCATACCGGATTCTTCCGGCTCTGGCGGGAACCAATGTGACGTTCGATTGGCAATACGGACCAGGGTCAACATCACCGGGACCTCCACGAGCACCCCGACGATGGTCGCGAGCGCGACAGGGGAGGCGGGACCGAACAGTGAGATCGCGACCGCGACCGACAGTTCGAAGAAGTTGGACGCCCCGATCATACCGGCCGGCGCCGCGATGCAATGATACAGCTTCAATTTACGGGCTGTAAGGTATGCGATAAAGAAAATCAGAAACGTCTGGAGGGTGAGCGGGATCGCGATCAGCAGAATATGCAGTGGGTTGCCGAGGATGACGTCCCCCTGGAACGAGAAGATGATCACCAGCGTGAGCAGCAGTCCGATGATCGTGACATTCCCGAAACGGGGAATAAACGAACGGGTAAAGTATTCCAGCCCCCTGCGGCTCACCACATGGTGGCGCGTCAGTGCGCCGCCTGCCAGCGGAATGACCACGAACAGCACAACCGACAGCAGCAGGGTGTCCCAGGGGATCGAGATACCCGAGATGCCGAGCAGCAGCGCAACAATGGGGGTGAACGCGAACAGAATGATGAGATCGTTGGTTGCCACCTGTACGACGGTATAGGCGGCGTTGCCCTTTGTGAGATGGCTCCAGACAAACACCATCGCGGTACAGGGTGCCGCTCCCAACAGAATAGCGCCCGCGAGATAGTCCTGCGCAAGAGAAGCCGGAATCAACGGCCGGAATACCACAAAGAAAAAGAACCAGGCGATCGCGTACATCGTAAAGGGCTTGATCAGCCAGTTGGTGACCCATGTGACATAGAGCCCTTTGGGATTCCGGCGGATGCCCCGGATACTGGCAAAATCGACCTTCATCATCATGGGGTAGATCATCAGCCAGATCAGAAGCGCGATCGGGATCGAAACCTGCGCATATTCAAACCGTCCGAGAAAGTCGGGCACCGCGGGCAGGTATTTCCCGATCAGGACGCCCGCAGCCATGCAGAGCACGACCCAGAGCGTCAGGTATTTTTCAAAAAAGGAGATGCCTTCTGTTTTCTTTTTTTCTCGCATACTTCCTCCGTAACGCTTATATAAGCAGGTAGCTTAACGCGTTGAAGGTGTAACCGATGACCAGAATTCCGACGAGGACGATCCCGGCAAAGATCACCAACAGTTTGGTTTTCACCACCTTTTTCAACAGGACCATAGAGGGCAGCGACAGCGCGGTGACCGCCATCATGAACGCAAGCACCGTACCGATCCCGACGCCTTTGCCGACCAGTGCTTCCGCGATCGGGAGGGTGCCGAAAATATCCGCGTACATCGGAGCGCCCGCGAGGGTGGCAAGCGGAACCGAGAAGAAGTTGCTGCTTCCGAGTACCGCGGTAATGAGATCTTCCGGGATCCAGTTGTGGATTGCGGCCCCGATCCCGACGCCGATCAGTACGTACAGCCAGACCTTGTGGACGATGTCCCGCACCTGGTCACGCGCGAACAGTAGTCGATCGCGGAAGGTTTGTTCCGGCATGTCTACTTCGGTCAGCTTGTTGGCGTACACAAAGGGTTCGACGTGTTTTTCCAGCTTGAGCTTGCTGATCAGGGTCCCGCCGATGGTCGCGAGTACGATGCCCACCACGACATAGGCGAGCGCGATGCGCCAGTTGAAGATACTCGCGAGCAGCAGGATCGAAGCCAGGTCGACCAGCGGGGAGGAAATCAGGAAAGAGAACGTGACCCCGATCGGCAGTCCCGCGCTTGTGAATCCGATGAACAGCGGGATGGAAGAGCAGGAGCAAAACGGCGTGATCGTGCCGAGCAGCGCGCCCAGCAGATTGGCACCGACGCCGTTGAACCGGCCCAGGATCGCGCGGGTTCGTTCCGGAGGGAAGAAACTCTGGATGTAGGAAACGGTAAAGATGAGCGCGGACAGCAGGAGAAAGATCTTGACCGTGTCGTAGAGGAAAAAGTGGATGCTGCCCCCGATCCGCTCCTCGACGGACAGACCAAACACGTCCTCGACCAAACGCCGAAACAGATCGGACAGCCAGGTCATCTTGAGCAGGATGTCATTGAGGCCGGAAAAGAACGCCTTGATTCCTTCCATCCGGATCACACCTCCCCTTTACGAGCGGAGGCACACGGACCGCATGCGGAATTATCGTCATGAGCCAACATGTCCGCACGAGTCGCGACCGCGAGGTATCTGTCCAGCGCTTCTGTTGTCTGCGTGTCCAGCGTATAGCGCATCCATGCCCCGTCTTTGCGCGCGCGGACCAGTCCGGCGTCGCAGAGTATTTTCATGTGGTAGGAGATGGTCGGCTGGGTGAGCTGGAACGCCTCCAGCAGGTCGCAGGCGCATTTTTCGCCCCTCGCCACCAGCTCAACGATCCGGAGACGGGTCTCGTCGGACAACGCTTTAAACAAAACGGCGGCATCTGCGGATGACAGCATGGTTGGCTCCTTGTAAATTATTTACCACTGAAAGACGGCACAAGCCTGCGCTCTCCCCGGGCGATGGATGATATCGATGAGTTTCTATATGAGAATAACGGGGAGATAGAGATTTGTCAATGTGCTGCCGTGCCTCATATAAAATGAGCGTGAAACACAAACCGTGTCCCCATTACATTAGAATCGGCACCTGACATCTATAACCAGTTGGTTGGAAGTCGTTTAGCAGACTCAACTCTCCCGCATCAAATGCTTCTTTATCTGTTTTCGAGCCCGTGTCAAGCGGGCTCGAATCTGCTATCTCACCTGCGTAAGCGATCCTGCTTCCATCTCGTACACCGTGTCACACAGCGCTTCGATGTCTTCCGCATAATGCGAAGACAGGAGGATGGTCACCCCTTGTTCGTTGAGTTCCTTCAGCAGTGTCCGGATCTCGATGACCCCCTGCTTGTCGAGCCCGTTCATCGGCTCGTCCAGGATGAGGATGTCGGGTTTCTCCATGATCGCCTGCGCGATTCCCAACCGGTGCCGCATGCCGAGGGAGTATTTCTGTACGTGCTTTTTCATCCCGGGATCCAGACCGACGCGTGTGAGCACTTCCACGATCTCGCGTTCACCCACACGCCGATGGATGGCCGCCAGCATCTTCAGATTCCGGAGCCCGCTCATGGAGCCGATGAATCCGGGATTCTCGATGATGATCCCGATGTTCTGAGCGACGGACGGACGGACAAGCTCTCCGTCAACCCGGATTTCTCCTTCGGTCACCGCCATGAAGCCGCAGATGCATTTGAACAAAACTGTCTTCCCGGACCCGTTCCGACCGATGATGCCGTGGATCCGACCGCGCGAGAAAGAAACGTCGACATCCTTCAGTGCCTTTACATCCCGAAACACTTTGCTGACGTGTTTGACTTCGATTGCATATTCCATCCCGTTCACTCCTCTGTTATCGGTACCGCCCAGGGTCCGGATGGATCATTCACTTATTCCACGCCCTCGCCGATATCAACATCCCTTCTTAGGAAAGCCCAGACCGACAGGCCGGCCATGAGCAAGGATCCTGCTATGTAGAACGTCACCGCATAGGCGATGGATGGCAACGAACCGGAAGCGGTTCGTGTAAGGCATAGCAGGCTCCCCCAGTTGAGAGGAGAGAAGAATAGAATCCTGGGACCCAACAGAAACTGGCCGATCCCCAGACTGAAATAGGAGACAAAAGCCAAGACCCCCGCGACAAGGATTCCGGTCATCTTTCCGGCGATCAGGTTGAGGCAGAAGATGAGCATGCCCAGAAAAACGGTCATCAACGTAAACAATCCCAGGCTGAGCAGTGTCGCTCCCACTGCCGAGTATGAAGCAATGATCGAGTTGTCGACGCCGACCGTCAGCTGTATCCCTTTGTCGTATGGGCTCATCGGATTGGACGCCAGTGTCCGGAGCACCTTACCCCAGTCCGTGGTCAACTCCAGGCGATGCAGATATGCAACGATGGTGCAGGCATACTGAAAGATCGAATACAGGATCGAGGCCAGAACGATGTACAGCATCTGGCCCAGAATCCAGGGCAGCCTGCCGGTCCGGATGATCAGGAACGGCATGTGCCGGTCGATGAAAGGGGCATCGCTGAACAGCAGGATGGCAAAACACCCATATAGCGGCACGAAAATCGCCGCATTCAATATATGCGGGAACAACCATGGACTGACCCGTGCGCCGACTGCTCGGGCATAGGTGCCGATATCGACGTAGTTGCTCAGGCTGAATGTCAGGATCAGGACTGCCAGCACGAGAAGCTTGGTGTCCACCGCCCATTTCCGGAAACTGACGGATGTGCAAAGCAGTGTGTTCTTCGCAATGTGTGTCATGTGTTCAACATCCTTCGTCTGGTTTTAGTCAGAAAGAGACCGAAAAGGGCGATCAGAATCAGGAGTGTTGGCACGAGCTTGTTCAGCATGGCCGCCCACGGGGTCGTGCCGGTGAATGCCTGTACGATGATGCCGATCTGCAGGATTTCAGGGATGCCGGGGATGCTCGTCACCCGCATCAGGACCCAGAACACGACCACCGGGATCGCAACGACGCTGAACTTGTTGGGAATGTACGCGGATACGGCCATGGCTCCGCCGGCAAACAAGGTGCCCGACAATCCAAAGTGGATCATGATCAGCACCAGATAGGCACCTGGCTGGTTGGTTTCCAGCAGCACCACGTACGGATTTCCGCTGTTGATCTGGATAAAGAAAGGGAAGAAGAACGACATGATCAGCGTGAACAACCCGATTCCAGCTGCGATCGACAAAAAACCTGACAGGGCAGCTGCAACAAACTTGCTGGATGAGTACCCGGCGATTCCAGTCCGAACGATCCAGAACGGGTACGCCTTGTCTTCGACATCGGTCGCAAAGGCCGTCCCGAAGGGCAGGATCGGTGCGATGCAAAACAGGAAGATACTCGATCCGCTGGCCCCGATCGCGCCGCCAAGCAGATAAAACACATCGACATGTGCCCTCGGATCAATATATCCGTAGCTGCTGATCTCCATGACGACAAAGATGAACAGCACCGTCCAGACAAACCGGACCGAAATCACCGCCCGGATAAGGTCCATCCGCAGCAGGGCTATCCATCTTCTCACGGCTAAAACCTGCCCGGATGCAGGTCGCCCGTCACGGCATCGACCACGTCAATGCGATACTCCGTGAGATTGAGATCTCCAATTACCGCGCGACTCGAGAAAATCCATCCCGGTTTCAACGCAAATGAGAATTGATCTTCACTCACCGGGTACAACAGGTAGCAGAGCTGGGCTGTGACGATGTGGATATCCTGTTCTATGATAATATTCGCATACTCATCCACCAGTGCCTTCAGCGCATCGTATCCGCTGATGAGTTCAACCGGTTCTCCTTCTGAGACGATCCGAAGCAGGTTATATTCGTTAATATATCGTATCCCGTTTTGATCATATGTGAGCTTGACTCCGGTGGCTGGCATCGTGTAGTCAAACGTCGTTGCGCCTTCCGGCTTCATCCATCCTTTATTGACGACTGGTAGTTCACCGACCAGCTGCTGCAACGAGAAGAGGTAGCATTCGTCCTCCGTCGTCCATTCCTCGGGCTCGACGGCAGCATTGAGCCCCCCCCTGTCAAGCCTGTCCTTCAAAAATTTCTGATAATGGTCAGTCATCGTGGCAAGATCCAAAGAGTACGTCTCATCGATTACGAGATCCGGCAAGTCCGCTTTATGCAACACATCGAAGATCGCATTAACCGTTTGATCATACGGCAGAAAACCTAGATCTGTCTTCGATCTGTAATCACTGTTGATTTCGTTCTGTGCCACATTCTGAAATTTAAAATCCTGACATGCGACCTGACCCCACCTATTCGGATCGTCATTTCCGATCATCTTGATATAATAGAACCCTCCCTTAGCGTCCGTTGGTGTCCCGAAACTCTCGCCTCCGTCATCCACGTTCAAGTACTCGGTGATATCTCCGTCCTTGGCTGCATATGTCACGCCATCGGCCCAGCTGCTTTTCTCGACGGACCGATCTTTGAAAAACGCTTTCACAAGCTTTTCCTGATCCATATCCATCGTTTCTCCGGTGTACTGCTTCACCGACGTCAACGTGGACATCCGCTCGAAGTCCACATCGATGTACAACCGCTCGGGAACGGTAACCTGCTCGTAGAACGCCTCCGGACTCTCAATGCGACCCGTCTCAATATCAGATGGTTGAGGGCACCCTGTCAGCAAAAGGCACAGGGGAACCACAAAGGTCAGACATGTGGATTGCATCTTGTTCATATCGTCGCTTCCTTTAGCCACAGAATAGTCCAAGTCGCTAGTAGAGGAGATCGATTCGGAAGGGCAACCATCAGGAGACGACCTGATGGTTGCCCTCCGAGTCAACATGCTCTATGGCTGAAAGACTCCGGATGAACTATATTCAAGAAAGTTGTAGTAATACGGTAGTCCCAATATCATGTAATATTGGCCAAGCCCGCCGTACCCTGTGTTGTACGAGAAGTAGGTTTTGCCATCCGTGATGTTATCATTTATGTTTGTTACATTATCTGTGTAAGGGGCGGTGCCTTCGAGCCTTACAAAGCAAAATATTGTACGGGCAATTGAACCATCTAGCTGTATATAGGGATTTTGGGCACCGTTTGTCGCAGCGAGACCAGAATTTCGAGCTGCACCGACAATCGGCGGGGTGAATGTAAACGAAAAGGATCCGAGTGCTGCAACACTGGCTGACATCATTGTGATCACAAAAGCGATCACAAGCAACATGTACCTCGTCTTGGTTCTCTTCACTCTGTCCACGGGATTATCTCCTTTCAGTATGGTGCGACTAGTCTTCTCAGCAATAAAGCGCTTTACTAGTAATACGAATTTCAACGTGTAAGTGTGACATACTTATCACTCGCCACAATTTTCTGTCATTTGCTTGTATCGATCAAAGTTATGATTATTACTGTTAACTCTTGATCTCAATCACGGTTAAAACCTGCCCGGATAGAGTTCGCCGGTCACTGCGTCGACCATATCGATCCGGAAGCTCGAATAACTGCCCTTACTCGAAAAACTCGTAAATATCCATCCGGGTTTCAATGTAAACGAGAGGTTGTCTTCACTCGCCGGATATAACAGATAGCAAAGCTGGGCTGATAGGATATGGATATCGCGCTCGATGATGATCTTCGCGTAGTCGTCCACCAATACCTTCATTGCGTCGAACCCACTGATCAGATCCACCTCTTCCCCTTCCGAGACAATCCGGAGCAGATTTTGTGCGCTCATCAATCGGAGCCCGTTGTGATCGTAAGTGAGGGTGACTCTCGTAACAGGCATCTTGTTCATAAACAACGCGGAATCGAATTCCGGACCGGACCACCCTCTGTTGTCAACAGGCAGTCCCCCGACCATCTGCTGCATCGAGAAAAAATAACACTCATCCTCGACCGTCCATTCCTCTTTGAGGGCAAGGATTTCATCACTCAAACCAACCCAACCCGGAGCGCCTTCTTTGGCAAGCTGATAGTGGGCCATCATCGTAGTACGGTCCAATGAGTAGGTTTCATCAATCGCAAGTTCCGGCAAGTCGGCTGCCTGAACCATCTCTTCAATTTCTTTCACTACCTGAGAATACGGCGCAAATCCAAGATCTGCTTCGGATTTGTAATCATAATTGATCATGTTTGGCGTGATCGTTATATTCGACGATACAGTATCCAGACATACTACGTTATTCCACTTAAACGGATCGTCGCCTCCCACGTCTTTTCTATAATCGAATCCGCCTACGACGTCTGTCGGCGTCCCGAAACTTTCTCCACCGTCATACACGTTCAGATATTCGGTGACATCCCCATCCTTCGCCAGGTATGTCACGCCTGCTGCCCAGATGCTTTTCTCGACGTACTGCTCTTTCAGGAACGCACGTATCAACGGTTCCGGATCCATCATGATCGTTTCCCCGGTGTATTGTTTTACCGATGTCAGGGCAGACATCCGATCAAAATCCACATCGATGTGCAGCAAATCGGGAATAGAGACCTGCTCGTAGAATGCATCGGCATTCTCAATACGGCCCGTTTCAACATGAGTCGGTTGAGGGTACCCTTTCAGCAAAAAGGGTAGCTTGATCAAGCCAGTCATTCCCGCTGCCAGAATACCCACAAAAATGAGCAATACCAGGTTTATGGCGAGAACCAGCCGGCGCGTTTTTCCCGTCGGTTTTTGCTTGATTCTTACGCTGTCTTCTTCTTCCGGATCGGATAATCGAGCGCGTATCGAATGCCACGGATCGCTCGTTTCATATTCTGCGTGACTTGCCCAAGACAATATATCTTTCTCGGACAGTTTTCTCTTACCTTTCATATGGTCTATTCCTCCATAAAACAAGCGGATAACGTGCAATCTATTCAGATAGCAGTCTTTTGAGATCGCGAATAGCGCTTCGATAGCGATAGTGAGTGCTCCGGTAAGATAATCCGAGTATTTTGCCTATTTCTGAATGGTCGAATCCTGCAATGGCTTTGAGAACGAAAACCTGAGCTTCCAGTGCACCTAGTTTACTGATGCCGATGCGGAGCGTAATTTCGCTATCCGGATCCGGTGTTGTAGTGAGGGGTTGTGGCACTGCGGTATTCTCAAAGGTTTCAACGGATGTCCAGTTCTTGTTGCGACGCAATAGATCGACTGCTTTATGTCTTGCAATGGTGTAGATCCAAGCTTTTGGATTGTGATCGTAGCGGTACTCTGCGGCATGTCGCCAGATATACAACATGGTCTCCTGTAAGACATCCTCTGCCAATCTGTCGTCCCTGACTGCCGCATAGGCAGTGGCCATAATGCCTTTGCGGTGATTCTGGTACAGTGCCTCGAGTGCGTCAGGATCCCCACGTGCGACTTCTTTCAGCAACTGTGTCTCGTCAAACACTGATGACTGAATATGAACATTCACTTCTGTCGTTTGATCCATATTTCAGCCCTCCAATATACATAGCGAAGCCTGATCGATAAAATAACAATTTCATTTAACGAATTCTATACTGACCATGAAAGCACTCTTTCCACCTTTATGAAAACAGACTCGAACAGACGCCGGGAACGACCGCTTGCCGGACTGACTTCCGGTTGGCTCACATTCCCCGTCTTCTATCGGTCAAAGGTCAGTCGCCTGGCTGCCTGTTTTCTTGTGGGTTCAGTCCCGGATGAGGTCTAGGTTTAGGAGAACGTCATCCGGTGGGATCGTGCAGAGGCCTAAGGAATCGAGTGCTTTCACATCGAGCGTCTGCAAGGCCAGCGACATGGGAGTGCGTGACCCCAGTCCTGGCCTTGTGGTGTTATTGACGTGGTTGACAATTCTCAGTACCTTTTCGGTGGGATCCGTCCTGACCGGACTCGAAACGTACCAGGTCTGAAAACTCGATTCCATATCTTTGTTCGGCAGCAAGAAACCCAGTATGAGCCGGGTGTTGCGATCCAGCAGTGTCAGCAGATACTTCCCGCCCTTGGTGCCCTATACTGATTTATTCAAGAAAATGGGATGACTATTGTTTTTTCGTCAGCACCTCACCCATCATCTCGGCTGCAAACGCCGCGGTACAGACCCGGTCGGCTTCCGTCCAGGAGATCGGGTTCCCGCGGTACTGGTCGAGCGATTTTTGGATCAGCGGCACGTACGTTTCAGATAGATGTCGGATCCCCCATTCCCCACCCTGCTCTTTGGACAGGATCCGGTTCTCCCGGAGGTACGCAAGGCCCCGGCAGAGATTGAGGACATAGTAGACCGGATTGTCCTTCATCCCGTCAGCCGCGTCCGCGATGTCATACCGGAGGCTGTCCAGAAACGCCTCCCGGGGCACCGGGGCGAAGACCTCCTCGACCGGCGCTCCGAACAACGCAAAGCCGACCTC
>LSQX01368915.1_pt1 | contig 13868 bp, 5 predicted proteins | sample 654561 | NCBI WGS metagenome assembly LSQX01 (sample SAMN04489861, study PRJNA283612) | anaerobic digester metagenome | isolation source: 4 biogas reactors fed with cattle manure at either 37C or 55C with and... | place: Denmark: Kongens Lyngby | collected 2014 | reverse complement strand
AGTAAACGTCATTTAGGACAAGACAAATTCCTAATTCCTAATTCCTAATTCCTAATTCCTAATTCCTAAACTCTGTCTTCTGCTTTCTGACTTCTAACTTCTGCCTTCTGCAACCCGCGGAGAGGGAGGGATTCGAACCCTCGGAAAGATTGCTCCTTCAACGGTTTTCGAGACCGCCCGATTCAACCACTCTCGCACCTCTCCAAAACACAAATTTAACACTTTTTTTAATCTTATTAAAGGAAATAAATTATTAATCGATATAATAATCCCTTATATTAACTGCTGAATTTAAAAAAAATGCTTGCCCTATCTCCTACTCCCCCTTTTTTTAAAAAAGTTCATCAAAGGAGCAATGTAAGGCTCATCAGTTTTTATTCTTATAAGATCTACATTGCTTTTTTTGAAAATTGAATTTAAATTTTCTTGTCTTTCAGCCCACCAATTTTTGTAATTTTCCCTCACAACTTTTTTTGAACTGTTTATTAAAGTGGAATTCCCAGTTTCGGAATCTTGAGCATAAAGAAGTCCAATATTTGGTAGTTCGCTTTCTCGCTGGTCATAGATTTGAATAGCAACCGTGTCGTGCTTTTTACTCGTAATTTTTAAAGAGTCGGAAAAATCTTTCGCAATAAAATCGGATATTACAAAGACAATGCTTCTTTTTTTAATTGCATTATATAGAAAACGTAGCGGCTCGGTTAAATCGGTGCTTTTTTCAGTTGGCTTAAAATCAATAATCTCGTGAATAATACGCAATATGTGTGATTTACCTTTTTTGGGCGGAATAAACTTTTCTACCTTATTTGTAAAAAAAACAACTCCTACTTTATCATTATTCAACATAGCTGAAAAAGCAAGGACGGCGCAAATTTCAAGGATAAGCTCTTTTTTAAATTGATTATTCGTTCCAAAAGCACCGGAATTGCTTAAATCAACAAGAATAATAACGCTAAGCTCCCGCTCCTCTTCGAAAACCTTGACGAAAGGGCGATTGAGGCGCGCCGTTACGTTCCAATCAATGCTTCTAATGTCATCGCCAAAACTATATTCACGGACTTCACTGAACGCAATTCCACGTCCTTTAAAGGCGCTATGGTATTCACCAGAAAAAATGTGCTTCGAGAGACCGCGAGTTCTTATTTCAACTTTCCGAACCTTTTTTATTAGCTCTTTTGCTTCCATTAGGGAACTTCAATATTGTTCAAAATTTCATTAATAATATCTTCTGTCGCGACTCCCTCTGCTTCTGCTTCATAGCTAATTCCAATTCTATGACGCAAAACATCATGACTGACTGCCCTGATGTCTTCTGGAATCACATAGCCACGCCGTTTAATAAAGGCATAACCCTTTGCTGCAAGAGCAAGGAAAATCGAGCCGCGCGGAGAGGCGCCAAAAGATATGAACTGCTGCAACTTTTCCAATTTGAAATCTTGCGGGTACCGAGTAGCAAAAATTATATCTAAAATATATTGCTCAATTTTTTCATCCATATACACCATTTTCACCAAGCTTCTTGCCTTCAAAATATCCGCTGGCGAAAGCACTTTATTTGCCTCTGGAAAAACATCTGAAATATTTTCCCTTAAAATCTGCACTTCTTCTTCGCGGGTCGGGTATTTAACCACTAACTTAAGCATAAACCTATCAATTTGAGCTTCTGGCAATGGGTATGTCCCTTCTTGCTCAATAGGATTTTGCGTTGCCATAACTAAAAAGGGCTCATCGAGTAAAAAGCATTGGTCTCCAATAGTAACTTGTCTTTCTTGCATTGCCTCAAGCAAAGCACTTTGAACCTTTGCTGGAGAGCGGTTTATTTCATCAGCTAAAATAAAATTTGCAAAAATTGGACCCTTGCGAACCACAAACTCTTCTTTCCTTTGATTATAAATCATCGTCCCGATTAGATCGGCTGGCAAAAGGTCTGGGGTAAATTGTATTCTGCTGAATTGCGCATCAATAGCGGAGGAAAGTGTTTTAATAGCTAATGTTTTTGCAAGTCCAGGCACACCTTCAAGTAAAATATGACCATTGCAAAGCAAGCCAATTAACATTCTTTCAATCATCATCTTTTGCCCTACGATTACCTTTCCCATTTCCATAAGCAAAAGATCTATAAATTCACTTTCTTTTTGAATTTTTTCGTTTAATTCCCGGATTTCTACCATAAATACTCCATATATAAAAATAGGGGCTAACAGTTATTTAGCAGCCCCTATTCATTATTTAATGAGAATAAAAAAACATTTGAAACAAAAATATTACCTTACATAAGACATCTTTCCAGTGAATAGCTCATCGCCAACTTTTAAGCGATAAATATAAGTTCCAGAGCTAACAAAATCACCTCTTGAATTAGTTCCATCCCAAATATAATTATGATTGCCAGCGTCCAAATCTCTATTAACTAAAGTTTTCACGCTACCACCATAAATATCAAGCACCTCAAGAACAACTTTTTGATTTTCAAAAGTGCTAAACCTTATGTTTGTAGTATTTGTAAATGGATTAGGTTGATTTTGTTCAAGAACAATCGCCTCGCTATTAGAGTCGTATTTCAAAGTAATAATCTTTGAATAGTTTTCACAAGAAATAACACCATCCATATCAACTTGTCTTAAACGATATTGATATGTAGTATTCTGTTTAACTTCTTTATCCAAATAATTGTAATAGTTTGCAGAACTTGAATTTCCAGCACCTTTGACAAATCCAATATTTTGCCATTCGCTGTTTGATTCATTTGAAAGGGTATTCTTTTCAACGTAAAAGCCAGCGTTATTTACTTCAGATGAGGTTTCCCAATATACTTCAATACCGCTCTTTCTTGCAATGCCATTGAACTGCACTAAAGTAACTGGAATAATATCGTCCAAGCAAGGATTATATTCTGGATTTTTTACATAATTCAAGTTTGTTCCAAAATATGGGCGTAACATTGGTATCCAAGAAGCTCTTGATAGAGTAGCAGTTTGATAATCGATAGGCGAATAGCCATAGTGGTCAAGGTGAGCAAAGCCCGGATTTCCAACAGTTGGAGTAAACGGATTCCAATTGCCACTACCACGGGAATTTTCCCAAGCAAATAAGTTTTTATTAACTATATTTCCTTCAGAATTTTTCTCTCTAAATCTTTTATCAATAAACAAATGGTAACCTTGAAGTCCAAGTTCTCCATTGCTATTAGTTGCAGAAACGCTGGTGGTTCTCATACCCATTCTTGTTTTTGATGCACCAAGCTCAATACCAGTTCCGCGCAATTGTCCAACCGCCACCCAATATTTTCCAGCTGGTAAAATGACTGGCTCGTCTAAAAGGTATAAAGTGTATTTATTATACACAGGCCATTCATCTCTATCACCCCAGCCGCGGAGTTTAAAGGTTTCGGTTCCCGGGACGATAGTTTGCGGCATTTCGTCGCCGGTGTAAATTGCAAATGAAATTGGGTCTGGCGAGCTATTCATAGCTGCAAAGTAAGCGTGATAACCTTTTAATGTGTCTGCGCTTAGCAATGAAAACCTTACAGCAAACTGTCCAGCGCCACCGCCAGCGGGGTCCCCTGTTCCATGATAAATTGGATCGTAGTCGTAATTATAACTTGAAAGGGTTCCCGTTCCACCTCTTGCAACTCCAAACAAATTTAATCCTTTATTTGGAATGCCGCTGAAGTTTCCGTCTGGAACATCATTTCTGGGATCTTGAGCTGGGTCGTAAGAAAACACAGATAAAGTATCACGTGTAAAGTCTAAGTTTTGCAAGATAATACCTGTTTTCAAGGTAAAGTCTGTATATGTAGTGTCGTTACTTGATACAATATCGCCAAAAGTGCCGTCTGGCCTAATCATCATAACGTTTGCTACAATTCTATACTGCTGTTCTGGCACAGTTTGAACTGACTTTGCATCGAAATTAGGCATCGTAATCTCAGTTTCAGATAATGGGAAAAGGAAAGGCATCTGTTCAGTCCTGCAATACAGTGCGTTAGCTGGATTTCTTTCTTCTCCTCTTCTAAACACTTTAACTTTCACTAAAAAGGTTGATGAGTTTAAAAGTGTGTTGTTGGCAACTTTCACTTTAATTGGAATGTTGCTTGCCTGACTAATTGGGGCGCAAGTATAGGGCCAATCGGGCTCAACCTTTACCATTTCTAAGTCAGTATAAGTTTCAGCTCTCAATATCCGAACGTTATCTATCAAAAAGTCGTCGAAATCGTCTGGAATACAAATGACGCAACCAGTTTTAAGTTTATGCTCGGTAGCACCAACTTTCAAACGGAATCTAAAATTCTTTGCGCCTTCATTTGGAGCATCAATATAAGCATCTGGAATTGGCAAAAATACTTTTTTGTAATCATAATCAAAGCCATCGTCATAAATATCTGGTCTTAATCCATTCAGTTGTCTTATAGTAGAAGTATAAACTGGATATGTTAATGATGAGTCTTTATCGTTCTCAAGAAAACCGCGTAAAGAACCATTTGAGCCGTAAAGTGTGAAGGCTGCCCTATTAGTTAAAGTAGCAGTCCAGCTGTTACGTCTTGGCAATACTCTCCAACGGGCAGCAGCAATATTAGTAACATACTGCACGCCATCTGGACTTGGTTGAGCAAATTCAACGTCAATCGAGTCTGTAAATAAAGAAGCTGCATTGCCATAATTACGCCAAACCTCATAAGGATTTTGGTTTATAATTGTTCTTGGCTCAGGTCCAATTAACTGATTATCGTTCCAGCCTCTTGACCAGTCGGTCATTTTCACTCCTCTTTGTATAGAAAGAGTAAGGACTGAATTATGCTTTTGTCTCAAATCTATTGGGAATGAACGTAGCTCATCGCCATCTGGAAAATCTGGCGAGAGTGGTGGCTCATCACCTTCAAGCGTTACTCTGTTCATCCTAATTACTGGAGAACGTAATCTCCATGTAGAAAAGTCAGGATCATCGAAATCAAAATCTTCATTGTTTGTCGCATTAAACTCTCCTCTTGGTGGAAGTGGAAAATATGATAAGTCATCTCCGTGAGCAGCTTCTGCTTCAACGTTTATCCATTTCAAAGTAGAGGGCATTGGAATTCTGTCAACAACGTGGAATTGTGTAACATCGTCTTGAAAATCAGTCAAGCGGCGCATTACAAATATTTTCAAATCAGTAGTGTCATCGAAGGGCCATTCATCGCGAAAACGTTCGCTTGTCTCAGGATCGATTGGCTCAGCTATGATATAGGCCTTCAGTCTTCCAATCTGATTAACAATGTCTGGATTTGGATCAAATGGCGTGAAAAATATTTTCGAGTATCCATAAGGCGGGATGCCGTTATATCTTTTAGTTCCTGGGAAAGGCTGATTTGCGCCAGTTGCGTTTGTAAATCTTGGATATGGATCCCCATCACAGTCTTTAGCAGACGAAATAGGCAAAGCAAGACTAATGCTATCAATATCTAACAGTCTATTATAAACAATTTTCTTAGTTGCTTCGTTAATTATTCTAAACCTTGCTTTAAAATTGAGCTGCTGGACTTGGAAATTTACTCCTTGAGGTCCTTGAATATCATTACTAAGATTCTGTATCAAGGCAACAGGTTGAATGGAACCCAATCTTGTGTCGCCAGCAAGAATTTCATAATCTTCCGCTTGTTGCTCTGTAACGTTTACAGAATAGCAAAGGTTACCACTTGCACTTTGTGGTCTCACTCTATAAGCAATGCTGACTACCCTTAAAGTATTTTTCCACTGCTTAAATCTAATGGAAAGATAATTATGAGGATAAGTAAAGTTAGGATTCTGTAAATTGCTATAATACTGAGTAGATTGCTCATATTCGGCTGCCCAAGGAAACTCGGGAGGGGTATCTTGATTATAATTAACGTGGCGTGCAAAACCGCGAACGCCAAGAGTGGTATTATAACGCAAAATCTCGGATAGCCCAATATTGTTTTGATTGATAATTACTGAGCCTCGAAGGGCACCTAAATTTACTGTTACACTGCTGTCAATTCGATTCAATACAACTTGTGCATTGCCAGCAATAAAGTTTTGATCGCCTGGCCTAAGATTTGTTAAAGCATTTGCTCCGCCTCTACTTGTGTTAATTGCACCTTTAGGGGCAATATTTACAAAATATATTATAAGCCTATCTGCGGTGACAGTTCTTTTAAACCATACTTGTCCGAAGTCGTCCGGCTGACCATTCGATCGGTTTTGTGAAAGGTGTAAATCACCAAAGAAAGGCGCGATTACAGCAGCTTTTTGAGCAGCGGGCAAGGAAGTAAGATTGCCTCCTCTTTTTCTTATTCCCGCTTGCGGGGTTGTTTTCGCATTTCCGATAACCGAGAACTGGTAGCCAAAATCATCTGGTGTCGGGTCGTTTAAGCCGTTTCCAACCCTTGGACGTGTATTAACAAACCAGTCCATACTCATCGGGTCATAGGCAGTTGCGCTTCCATCAGGGATTGTTCTATTACCACTCCCATCGTAAAAGTATCTTCTATTTGTAAGGGCAATAATACCGTTTGTAGAAACATAGAAACTATCGTAGCGAATGCCATTAAAGTAAAAGTCAAAGCCAATCGGCATTGGTCCTGCAATAGCATCGTCTGTCGAGTCAGTTGCATTTATCGCACCATGGGAAAAGTAGCTTCTATTCCCAGCCGGGTAAGCTGGATTTCTGAAAAACCTTAAACCTTCATCTGGATACTGAGTCCAGAAATTTGAGTCAATCACTCTCGGTCCAACTACAATTCGTTTCCAGAGATTCCTTTCAAAGTTAGTGTCAACTATTTCCGGATTAGGTCGCCACATATCGGCAGCTTCGTCATCACTATCAACAAAATAATAGCCCGTAGACACTGCCGGAGAGGTTACAGGGTTATTATTTTTGTTGAATGGAGCTGGAAAACTCGTCAATCCATTAGGATCGTCAGGCAAACTTCTCCTCAACAACTGATCTGCTTTACTTTTTGTATTGCCAGCTGCCATTATAGCAAAAGGCAAAACAATCAACAAAGTAATTGATGAGAGTAGTAGAAATAATTTTTTCATTATTTTACTCCATTTATATTTTTAAAATTAATTTTCCTTCTTACTGTATAAACACTTGAATTTAAAAATTGTCTCAATATTTTAAAATAATTGTTTATTAATTCGATAATCATAGAATTTGAGCAGTCCCAAACCTGTTAAATCTTAAATTTAGCAAAAGCCAAGGCTTGCTAATATAGCAAGCCTTGACTTTTATAATTAAATCTTATCGAATAAACGACATTTTGCCTGTATAAACTTCATCTGCAACTCTTAATCTATAAATATAAGTTCCAGTTGAGACAATCTCGCCATTTGAATTAAAGCCATCCCAAACATATTCGTATCTGCTTGCAGCTAATTCTGAGTTGACAAGTGTTTTTACGTGATTTCCATAAACATCAACTATTTCAAGTGATACTCTGCTATTTTCTGGTATTCTGAAGTTGATCTTTGTGTGAATACTGAATGGGTTGGGTTGATTCTGTTCGAGAACCACACCTTCAATATTATCATAGTGCAAAGTAACAACTTTTGAATAATTATCGCAAGAAACGATTCCATCTTTATCTACTTGTCTTAATCGATATTGATAAGTAGTATTGCTTACAACATCCTGATCGATGAAGCTATAGCGATTCATTGAACTTGAGGTCCCAGCCCCTTTAACAAATCCAATTTGCTTCCAGTCTTCTGATTTATTTTCTGCATAAATATTCTTTTCAATTTGGAAGCCGGAGTTATTAATTTCTGAGCTTGTTTCCCAATACAATTCTACAGCTTGCTTGCGAATTTGACCATCGAAAGTAACTAAGGTTATTGGGATAATGTCATCGCTACAAGGATTATATTCATAAGAAGTTACATATTGTCTTAGCCCAAAATATGGTCTAAGCATTGGAATCCAAGTTCCTCTTGTAAGGGTTGCTGTTCCGCCATCAATAGGTGTAATTCCATAATGATGCAAGTGAGCGAAACCGGGGTTTCCAACAGTAGGCATAAATTGAGCCCATGAACCGCTTCCCATAGAGTTTTCATAAATAAAATAGTTCTCGTTGATCAAAAATCCGCTTGCATTTTTCCTACGGAAAGCTTTATCGACCATCATATTGTAGCCAGATGCACCTACCGCAGATTCCTGAGTTGGTGGGAAGGGTTTGTAAATACTTGTTGTTCTCAATCCCATACGAGATTTAGAAGCACCAAGCTCAAGACCTGTTTGACCAAGCTGAGAAATAACTACCCAGTAAGTTCCTTCATTTAAAATTACTGGCTGTTCTAAAAAGTATGTAATATATTTATTGAAAACCAATTCTCCATTTTGTCCATCGCCAAGTCCTCTTTCGCGGAACATATAAGAGTTCGGTATCAAGTCGCCGGGCTGTCCATTTTGGTCTTTATAAGTAGCAAAGGCAACAAAGTCTGGTGCTTGATTCAAGTTTGCAAACAAGGCTTGATAGCCTTTTATAGTATCAGCTTGCAATAGAGTAAATTTAACACCGACTTGGCCCGATCCGCTTCCGCGAGTATCTCCAACACCAAAAGGAACCTCAGTATATACGCCAGAAGGTTCGCTTATCGTGCCTCTACCTCCATAGCTATACCCAAACATATTTAAGCCCCTGCCAATTAAACCGCTGAATAATGGATGAGGAACATCATTTTTTGGATTGTCTATTGGGTCGTAGGCAAAAACATCTTTTGTTCTTAATGTAAATTTATACATACAAGTATCATTAGATGCCACTAAATCGCCATAAGTTCCATCTGGTCTATGCATAACGAGATTAGCAACTAAAACATAAGTTTCAATAGTATCAATCTGCACTGCTTTTGCATTCCAATTGGGCATATAGATTTCTATATCGCTTGATGGTGATAAGAATGGAAGCTGTTCTGTTCTACAATAGATAGCTTTCTCTGGATCGTTTTCTTCCCCTTGCTTAAAGATTTTCAGCTTTACTAAAAATGTAGGAGCAGCAATGCTTGTGTTGTTATTAATTTTCACTCTAATTGGAATGGCGCCTGTTTGGCTAATCGGAACTACTGTATAAGGCCACTCAACATCAACTTTTGATAAACCAAGGTCAGTATACTGTAAAGGATGAAGAATCCTTATGTTATCCACTAAGAATGGATCGTCGTCATCTGGAATACAAATGGGGCAGTTGATTTTTCTTTGATGGTTTGTTGCGTTTACTTTTATTCTAAACCTGAAATTAGCAGCAGCATCATCGGAGGCTGTAATAAAAGTATCCGGGATTGGAATAAATATTCTCTTATATTCGAAGTCAATTCCATCGTCATAGATATCTGGTCTTAAACCGTTGAATACTTTACCACTGAGATTGGGTGGTATTAACACGGAATCTTTATTAGCTTCGTGGAAACCACGCATATATCCACCACCGCCGAATAGCTCGTAAGCTGGCATATTAGTAACTGCAGTTGCGCCAGCTCTTGGATGGTATCTCCATTGGGCAGCTGAAAGGTTTGTAATGTTATCGACACCATTTGTCGATGAACGAGCAAATTCCACATCAATTACGTCAAAATATATTGCAACCGATCCACCCCTTGAAGTCGAAGCTGTGTAATTGGTCCAAACAGAAAATGGGTCAGCGTTTGCAATTGTTCTCATTTCTGGACCTATCAATCTTTCATCTGCCCAGCCGCGTGGCCAATCATTTTGTTTCAATCCTCTTTGGACTGAAAGCGAAAGAACTGCATTTTTCTTACCACGCATATCTATTGGGAATGAACGCAATTCGTCTCCACCCTGAAAGCCAGTCGGCTCGTTACCCGCTAAGCTAAGGCGGTTCATTAAAATTGTTGGTGAGTTTAAAACTGTATCTATTACAAAATCTGGGTCAGTAATATTATAATCCACAAAGTTTGAAGGTCTGAACTGTCCTTGTGGTGGCAGTGGAATATAAGATACCGTATCGCCATCAACAACCTCGCAGCCAACACTTACCCACTTTAAAGCGTTTGGAACTGCTGTCCATTTTTCTGTTTCTTCGTCAAAAACAAGGTGATAGTTAGAAACGTCATCTCCAAAGTCAGTTAGACGCTTCATCACAAAGAAGCGAACTGAAATTGTATCATCAAATGGCCATCCATCGTTAAAAGGCTCGTTTGTAACAGCGTCTACTGGCTCAGCAATACAGAATCCTCTCATACGACCCACGTGATTTGCTTGGTTCGGATCTGGGTCAAATGGTGGAAATGTTACTTTAACATAGCCATAAGGCGGAATTCCGTTCAAATTATTAGGACCTGGGAAAGCAATTGGACTACCAGTAGCAGAGCAATAATCAGCATTTGGCTCGCCATTACAATCTTGTTCCGGCTGCAGTGATGTTGCTAAAGTTAAGCTATCTATTAAAACCATTCTGTCGTAAACAGTTCTTCTTGTTACTTCATTAATAATTTTAAATCTTGCTTTAAATTTTAAATCTTGAACTTGGTAGTTAACACCTTGTGGTCCTTGAATATTATTAGTTAAGTTTTGGACTATAGCAATCGGCTGAAGCTGACCAAGTCTTTGATGACCAGCAAGAAGCTCATATTCCCAGGCCGTTGCTGCGTTAATTGCTTGCGAGTAGCAAAGATTTGCATTAGGATTAGCACTTCTTGTTCTAAATGAAATACTGGTTACCCTTAAAGTATTTTGCCATTGCTTAAACTTTATTGACTGATTACTTTTTGGAAATTCAGTTATAAGAGAATCTTGCAAAACATTATAGTAATGGGTATATTGTTCATATTCCGAGTGCCATGGATATTGTGGAGAACTAGTCTGTCCATAGTTAATGTGGCGAGCAAAGCCGCGAACTCCGACAGTAGTATTATAGAGGAATAGCTGCTGAGCTGAGACAATAGTATCGGGCGCAAAAGCTACCTGCCCCACAAATTTATCATAATGGATTGTTATGCTGCTATCAGCTCTGTCGAGAACAACTTGAGCAGAGGCGGCAACAAAATTATCGTCATCTGGTCTTAAATCGTAAGTTCTTTCAATTTCAAGTGCAGAAGTTGGGAACTCACCGTATCGAGTTCTCATTTTGTTGACCAAAGCAGCGTTTTTCATATAAATAATCAGCTTGTTCCCATCTGGGGTTCTTTTATACCAAACTTGACCAAAATCGTCTGGCATATAAATTTTTGGATTATACTGCGAGAGCTGTAAATCGCCAAAGAAGGGTGCAATCACAGTTGCTTTTTGGTTTGCAGTAAGCGAAGCCAAGCCATTTGAAGCTTTTCCAACTCCTTTTCTCCTGATACCTCCAACCGCAGTGTTAGGTGCATTACCGCAAACTGCAAATTGGTAACCAAAATTATCTGGGGTGGCATCATCGAGTCCATTTCCAGATCTTGTTCTTGCAAACCAGTCCATACTCATTGGGTCATAGCAGCTGGTTTCACCATCTGGGATATATCTATTTCCGTTGTTGTCGTAAAAATACCTTCTGTTTGTCAAAGCGATAAGTCCATTTGTTGAGACGTAGAAGCTATCGTAACGGATACCATTAAAATAAAAGTCGAATTTAATAGGAATCGGTCCGGCAAAAGCGTCATCGGTAGAGTCAGTAGCGTTGTCTGCTCCGTGTGAAAACATACTTCTATTGCCAGCCGGGAAAGCTGGATTTCTAAAGAATCTTAGCCCTTCGCTTGTATTTTGTATCCAGTAAATAGAATCTCTTACTCTCGGACCTGGCAAAATTCTTCTCCAATAGTCTCTTTGAGCATTAGTATCTGCGATTTCATTTACGGGTCTCCAGGCAAGCGGGACATCGTCTTCGCTGTCCACAAAATAATAGCCAGTAGAAACCGGGGGAGCTGTCGGCTGATTTGCAGTTTTGTTAAAAGGTGTAGGGAATGTAGATACACCTATTGGATCCTCCAAATCACTTTTCCTTAAAGGATTATCGTTTGATTTGCCTTTATCACCAGCGTATAAGGACAAAGCGGTGAATAAGGAAATACAAACTATGGTTAAGAGTTGTAGTGATCTCTTCATTGAGAACTCCTTAATTAAATTTAATTTAAAAATCATTTTTATTTTTTTTATAAAATTTACAAATATTCACTTTTAAAATATGGAATTTAACAAAAATATTCCTCTTCTTAAAATTTTTTTTATCTTTTAAACCTCCAACCTGCATCTTCATACTCAAAAACCCAGCCAACTAATTTTCCTTCGTCTATTTCTTCAAAATTTTTCCAATAATCAACTGTATAGGTAAATCTGGAACTTGTTGCGTCTCCAACTATTGAATTTGCTTGCTCCATAATCATTTTAATATAGTTTTGCCACTTCGCAAAACTCGAAGCTCTTAAATCTATCCAGCCTTCTTCGCACCATTGATTAAGGGTTTCTTCTGTCATTTCAATTTCGTTTTTGCCAAAATTAGCTGGTATTTTCACATCTTTCCCTCTTAAATAACTTTTACCATCTGGGTAAAGAATGACTAAGCCGATTGAAAGCATCTCGCTTCTGAGTTTGCTGTTTGAATTAATTAATTTTACAGCTGCTTCGGAAAGCTCTTGCGGTTTATACTTCAAGGCATCTTTCATTGAAGGACATACACTTTTTAAAATATGAGTTTCAAAAAGTAGTTTAGAAAGTCTGGGTGGTCCAAGCATCTCGAATGCAATGCTGCTTAGCTTGTTCTTTTTTTCAAGTGCTTCAATTTTCTCCATTGCCTTATGGTAAAGGAATCCACCTCTATACGTAGGTCCAAGAACAGAGGCGTCTAAACCTTGCACAATATCTTTACCAGTATTTCCGCCCATAATCTCAAAAACTGCGTAGTCTGCAATCTCCTCTGGAGTTACAATTTCCATTTGCCCAAGCGAGCCGATGGCGCTAAATTCACCTTTGGAGAATATACCATTTTCTCCGGTATCAATGAAAACTGACTTAAAGTTCTCATTCATATCTGAAATACCCGCATGGTCATTAAGGACAAATTTGCTGCCAATTTCTTTTGCGTTTTCTGGCTTCATATCGACCAATGGGATTGGCTTGCCTTTTCTTATAACTGTATCGTAGGCAATTCTTTTCCAGGCAATAGTAGCTGCGGGTTTTATTTCTTTAATAATTGGACCGCCAGGGGTTCTTGCCATAATGAATAAAAGCAAAGAGTGGGCACCTGCAACTGCAGATTTTGAAAGCAACACTCTTGAAGGACGCTCCTCGCTGTGAGTGTATGGAATATTAAGTCCCATTCCACCAGTGCCGGTTGTCCCAACTTTCAAATACATTTTAGCTTTTGAATCGTTTAATGCTTTGTTTAATATTTGTATATGCCTTATTAGCTGCGGAATATACATATTAGTCATCATCTTTTCAATAGAATCTAGTGATAGCTCGCCTTCGCTGATTTGGCTTTTAACTTTTTTTGTAGTGCTATAAATATCTAAATAAGCAAATGCAGTAGCGGTATTGATGCAGTCAATCACAATGTCTGGCTTTGCTTCTTTGATAATGCTATAAAGGGTAGAATTGCATAAAATCTCATCGCTAAGCTCATCAAATATATCGGAAATAGCGACTTTCCTTTTTTCACTATCATTAAGAACATCAGCCCAAGGCAAGTCTTTCCATTGTTTGCGAGTAAAAATATTCCCGGCAATCGGAACGAACATATCGCTTGCTAAGTTTGGATATTCTTTCCTTAAAGCCTTGCAAGCATCCTCAGCTTCGCTTAATTTCAAAGAAGTGATAATAAGCTGTTTTGGTGATTGTTCCAAGAGCTTGTGGCAAATAGCTGAGCCAACTAATCCCCAGCCGCCCAAAATCAATACTTTAGAATTCTGTATTTGCACTGTCTCTTATACACATCT
>LSQX01355576.1_pt1 | contig 13868 bp, 10 predicted proteins | sample 654561 | NCBI WGS metagenome assembly LSQX01 (sample SAMN04489861, study PRJNA283612) | anaerobic digester metagenome | isolation source: 4 biogas reactors fed with cattle manure at either 37C or 55C with and... | place: Denmark: Kongens Lyngby | collected 2014 | reverse complement strand
CAACCCCCGCCCTGCGGGCACCCCCTTCTCGGAAGGGGGCAAGTCGTGCTTGCCGGCGGCAATCTTTTTTCCGGGCAACCACAGGGGAGGTGCCCCTACCGAAATTTTCCATTTGTCTTTGCCATTTCCAATTTGGCGGCCATGCCGCCCACGGCTTGAAGGCAGCTTGCGCCTTTTTTATCCTCTTGTTTTTTGTGCTACACTGTGTTACAATGGTTTCAAGAAAGGGTGATATGAATGTCTACAATTACCGTTAGGTTAAACAGCGAGGAAAAAAAGCTTTACACAGAGTATGCCAAATTTAAAAATATTCCTTTATCAACTTTATTGAAAAAAGCGATTGAAGAAAAAATTGAAAATGAGCTTGATTTAGAATCCATTTCGGCTTATGAAGAAAGAAAAGCAAGAAATGAAATAGAACTTCTTAGTCTTGGCGAAATTAAGAAAAGGCTGGAATCTTAAAAATGTATCATGTTTTTTTTGAAAAAAATGCCGAAAAATATTTACGCAAGATGGACCCGACTCAACAAAAAATTCTAATTGCTTGGGTTGCCAAAAACTTGGAAAATACTAAAAATCCCCGAGCACACGGTCAACCGCTTAAAGGTGTTTTAAAGGATTATTGGCGCTACAGGGTTGGGGATTATAGGCTGATTGCTGAAATTGATGATAATGAAATACGCATAATCATAATTAAAATTGGGCATAGAAGAGATATTTATGGTTAGAAGGCAGGAGGGCACAACCTGCGGTTGCGGTGAAGGTGGGCTGGGCCCACGCTTATGGGCGGCCGAGGCGACGGCAAGGCTGCCGAATTGAAAATTGCAAATTGAAAATGGAAAATTTGGTAGGGGCAATCCGCCAAATTGCAAATTGCAAGTAACAAATGGTGCCGATGGCAGAAAGGCAACCTGCGGTTGCGGTGAAGGTGGGCTGGGCCCACGCTTATGGGCGGCCGAGGCGACGGCAAGGCCGCCGAATAGAAAATTGCAAATTGCAAATGATAAATGATGCCTTCGGCAATCCCCGTGCGGAACGACACAGAGGTCGTTCTCTACCGCCGAAAAATTATACCGGGCAACCACAGGGGGGCCCTACCGTCCGGATATTACCAAACAGCATCTCCTATCGTTAAGCGTGTCGCTTGCGACACCTTAAGCTATTGTTAAGCGCAAAACGGAGTTTTGCCTTAAACGCAGCCGCAGGCTGCCTTTAGATATTATCGTAAGTAAACTCTTTCCAAATATATTTGACGCCATATTCTTTGAATAAATTTTCTACATAGTTTTTTGTATAATCCAAGTTTTCCTGCATGGCTTTAGTTACTTTAAAATCTTCCATGCCCGCGCTCATTATGATGCCATAATGTCTTTCCGGGTCTTCAGCTATTTTACCCGCATAAAGGGCCATCATTTCCCATTGAAAGGAAAACCTGTCAAGCTCCTCGGTAGACATTTCCTCCAGGACGGTAGCGAGGATTGCTTCATATTCCTCTATGTTTTCCGCCAAGAGTAAAATACTTGCCGCAGATTTAGCCTGGTTAAGAGATGAGCCCGCTGTGCCGTAAACGGTTGATTTAACCTCATAAACATACTTCCTAACAAGTGCTTCTTCCTCATCTACCTCTTGAGATTCTTCTTCAGATGTAAGATCATAATCGCTTTGGCTCGAAATTTCATAATTATTGTCGGATATGCTATGGGATGGAGATTTTTCAAATATTTTCACAAAATATTTGAGCGAAAAGGCCAAGGTAATAACTGCCAATAATGCTGCTATGACAATAACAGTTTGTGATTTTTTCAAATAAGTCACTCCTTCCAATCTTGACGAAATAAATAATTAATGTTATTCTAACCTATTTTCTAAAAAAAGTAAAAACCAGAGCCCCGATGATTTCTCACCGGAGCTCTGGTTTTTTGTTTTAAACTACTGTACTACATTCACCGTTACTTTCTTAATAGCATCATACTTACCGTAAGAGTTCTGGTTTTTGACCAGTACCATTATGTCATAGGTTCCGGCCTTGCGTGGAGTCCAGAGACATTCTTGGTTGGCAGAGTAGTTTTGAAGTGTGCGTGTTTTCATAAACTCATCGTGTACATAGAACTTGTAGAGCAAGTCTTCACTGTTTGAGCTGGTGGCATTGGCACTTACAACAATCGGCACACGAGCCTTAACGGAGCTGCTGCCTAATTCGATTGAAATGTCAACACCTTCCGCCATGGGCTCACCCGTGTAAGTGATGGTAAGGCTTATGGATTTATGAACCTCATAAGAACCTGCGTCCTCGCCCTTGGCCCTGACTTCAATGTTGTAAACACCGACCTTACCGGGGGTCCAATCAAGGAAATTGTCGGAACTCCAATCCTTTACAAGGATGTAACCCTTGGCATCATAGCGCCAGAAGGAGTATTGAACAGGAGTTGAACCTATGCCCGCAATAGAGGCGGAACCTTCGATTCGAAGCGCCGTGCCTTTGGCTACCGGGTTAGATGTATTGACGGTAGCTCCACCGGACTTGGTGGTGACTGCTAAGCTTGAAGCATCGGCATTGCGCTTCATATTAAAGAACTTAATAATACCGTCATCATAGCCGGGGTTGAGCAAACCGCTTGTTCTGTTGACCAATCCCGTCAGTTGATAGTAACCGTATTTTTCCATGGGTTGGATAATGGGGTCAAGAGTGGTAAAATTGCCGTTTGTTATTTGAGCTTTTCTGCCCGGTTCATGGATTCTGTAGAAGAAGTAACCGTTGGAATTTGTGAAGTCCGGGGTAATTGTGATGTTCTGGTTGGGATCAGCATAGACTCCGCCACCGGCAACATCAAGAGTATCTATTTCCACATAGTCAGAGTAGGCTAATGAATAAAGGGTAAAGTGGATGGTTCTCTTATCTTCCGAATTACCGTTCTTTGCGGTTACCTTAACACTGTAGTTGCGGGGTTCGAGGCCCGAGATATCCCATATAAACTCGTTATCGTTAGAAACGGTTAGTTCTTGACCTGTTTCATACACTGTGGCAGTGTAGCCGGTTACAGCATCATTGCCGACAACTTTAAGGGTCGTTGTAGCGCCGGGCTTAATTTCCTTAACGACACGGGTGCTGCTGTGGCCGTCACCGTCTGCTTGGGCACTGCCCTTGACATATTCACCGTCTACCAAGACCTTGGTGATAACAGCTTCATTGAGGTCTTCGGGGGTATAGGAATCACGCAATTCGAAGAGGTAATCACCGTTTTCGTCTGCTATGCGCAAGGCTATTGTGTAGTTATCATTTGGGGAGGTAAATTGGTCAATATAGAAGAAGAGAGCATTGTCTTCCTCATCACCGTAAGAACCCAAGGTGTAACCCATGGAAAGTATCCATTGGTTGGCGGGGATATCGGGATCATCATCCAGTATGATATCACTGGTTATTTTTTGATAAGTCCAAATTTGGTAGTTGTAGTCGAGTGAGTAACCGGTAATAGCTACCGCAATTTCACCTTCTTCGGTAAGGCTAACATTAACCGATGTTTTTGCCCATTGGGCTACATAGGTCTTGTCACCGTCAACCGTTGCCGGTACCCCCGGGTTCCAACCTTGGAAGGCATAACCCGTCCGCCTGACTGTGGGCGGGGTAAGCGGGTCACCGTAGTTGAGGTTTACCGTTTCGCCGCCTATGCCACCGTTGGCGTCAAAGGTGATGGTGTGGGCATCGCCCTGCCACTTGGCGTAGAAGGTGGGGTTAGAGTCATCCATGGTGTAGGGCCAGGTTACTGCATTTTCCAAGCCTTCGTCAAAATACCAACCGTCAAAGCTGTAACCTGTTCTGGTTGGGTCAGAGGGGTTGGCAACGCTGCTGTTATAGTCTTGAGTTATGGCTGTTACGGCGGAGCCACCATTAGAATCAAAGGTGATTGTATATTGATTGACTTCCCATTGGGCTACACAAGTTACATTTTGAGCCGGCATGGTGGCGGGTACTGCAGGATTCCAGCCTTTAAAGCTGTGACCTGTTTTAGTCGGGTCTGCAGGTGGGGTAATTGCAGTGCCGTAATCTTCTGTTATTGAAACCGGCGCCGTACTTCCGCCCGCGGTATCAAAGCTTACCGTGTATTTATTAACAGTCCATTGGGCTGTTAGAGTAATATTTTCGGCAGGCATCTTGGCAGGAACAGGCGAACTCCAACCGGCAAAAGTGTGCCCTTCTTTGGTCGGGTTGGCAGGGGCGGTAACGGCTGTATCATAATCTTGAGTGATTGCCGCTACAGCTGTTCCGCCTGCGGAATTGAAGGTGATTGTATACTGATTAATTTGCCATTGGGCCGTATAGGTTGAATGGGCGGCCGGCATGGTAGCCGGGACAGTCGGGTTCCAACCTTTAAAGCTGTAGCCGGTTCTGCTTACCGTGGGTGCACTGATGTTTGAGCCGTAGGGGGTGGCAGTCGGCCCCGTGCCGCCCGTGCCGCCGTTGGCGTTAAAAGTTAGGTTGTAGTTATTAACCGACCATTGGGCGTAGAGAGTAAGGTCCGAAGAGCCCATGGTGATATTTGCTTGGTCGCCATATGTAGTGCCATCGCCGTCTGATTGTGTGTTCCAGTTTTTGAAGCTGTGACCGGTGGGCGGGGTAAAGGTATTTGCTTTAAGTGCGACCGTGGCACCTATATTAATTGTCTGCTTGGTCATGGTGCCCGAACCGCCGTTGGCATTAAAGAAAACATCGGCGGTAGCTGCTTCCCATTTAGCATAGAAGGTAGCGTTGGCAGTAATTGTATGTGGCCAGCTTACAGGATTTGTAAGGCCGCTGTCGCTGTACCAACCGGCAAAGTTTTGCCCGGCTTTTGTGGGTGCTGTCGGTGCGGGTATTTGCGTACCGTAATCTTTTTTAATCGCTGCCACAGCCGAACCACCGTTAGAGTTAAAGGTGATTGTATATTGATTAACTTCCCACTGGGCATAAAGGGTTACTGTGGCACCGTTTGATGAAGTAAGGTTAGTCACACTTTGACCGTTGGTGTAACTTGTGCCCGAACCGTTGGCGGCTGTGTTCCAACCCTTAAAGCTATGACCTGTCTTGTTAAAGCCGTTTGATGTAAGATTCCTAGCCACATCATAGGTATGGGAAGAGTTAGCCGTTGAACCGCCGGTATGGCCGTTGCCATTATAGGTAACGGTATAGGTGTGACCCTTGTAGTTATAGTTTTGGGTGAAATTTTCACGCCTTATAACGGTTTGTGGTGACAGGCTTGTTGTGACTCCGCTTGCGGAATTTAAGGTATAACCCGTGTAGCTGTTGGGGCCGAAATTAATCTTGTCACCCGAATTGAAGTTTTGTGTTTCCGTTATGCTTGCCTTGTTAGTGTCAAAGTTATGCTTGACTGTTGCTGTGTAAGTTCTGACTGTCAGAGCATTAAACTTGGCTTGTAAAGTATCGCTTGTATTAGCTGAGCGCGGGTCGCCCAATCTTTCGGCCGCTGCCTTAATCTCTGCTTCATAGGCTGAATAGCCCGCAGAATAATCGGCTGCTTGCAAGCCCTTGTTGATGTGGGTACGGACATTGTTTCGAAGGGTGCCCTTATCAACCTTGGTAAATTTCACATTTACAAGGTTACATGTAGCATTCCATTCACCGCTATTCCTCATCTTGGCGGCGCCTTTTACCACAAGGTCTTGTGTGCCGATACCTGCGGTCAGAGCCTTCGAAAACATTTGCTTACCTGTCTGGCCACCGACCTTTATGCCATTAGATACACCGACATTACTGTTATGGGAGCCGTCCTTAATAATACCGGCATCACCGGCAGAGCCATTCGTACCCCACCAGTTGTTAATATTCCCGCCGTCCTTATTTTCATCGTCATCAGACCTATAGGTTCCGCTAGTGTAGTCGGACACAAACCAATAGCCGTCATCTCTCATCCTGTTTGTGTCTGTTATTGTAAGTCCGTAACGAAGATTTGGGATTTGGTTTATGTCAGAATAACGGCTACGATCAACCGTGATATAGCCAGTAGGGCTGTTGTGTATAACTACAATGTTGTTTCCGCCACCCTCCCTATTTTTGAAGTTCGTGCCCTTATGAATTGCGCTCGTATTAATCCACTCTTCAACGCTGTTGTTGTTGGGGGTTCCGATTTTACCCTCCATTGGGTTTATGTAACGGTGGTCGGAAGCTGTTCGGTTAACACCATGGGTACCACCGCTAACCGAATGAATACCGGTAACATAGGTAAAGGTATGTAAATGAGCCTTGTCTGAACTTGAAGAGCCGTCACTGTTGTAGGTTCTTATGGCCGAGGCCACGGGTTCAACGAGGGGTGAGTAGGCTACGGAATAGGCTTTGGCCGTCATAATTTCATTATTAACAACATATGTGGCGGTCCAAGTAACGGTCGACACATTCCCTTCCGAAACACCGGCCGTCATGGTGCCGGCCGTAACAGTCGTGCTTAAGGTTCCGCTTGAAGAAGTGCTTGAGCCCAAGCTTACCGAAGCACCCGAAGCAGAAATAGTAACAGAAGAGGCTCCGTCACATTTAAAGTAAACCACACCACTGGTTTTGTTGTATGTATTGTTTAGGGCACCCGATGTGCTGGAGTCAGCATAGTATTGGAACTGGGTCGCATTACCGGTAACAGGCTTGAGGTAAATTGTTTCGGGCACATAAAAGGTTATGGGGCTGGGGCCGGTTGTTTTGCTGACCACATCGGCCTTGGACAGTTGCGTGCCGATCTTACCACTACCTATTCCAATACCAACCGTTGCAAAAAGCAAGGCGAATATTAAAAGTAAACTTAAACCTCTTTTTGTATTTTTCATATCAATCCCAACCATCCTCTTTTCACAATTCTTCATCTTGTTCCTGATTACAAATTTGTTTTATTATACTTTTGTTACGAAATTACAGTTCCTTTAGTATGTACTTATACCCTTTCGCAAAACATAGGAAATTCAACCTATGTTTGTCAGATGTCTAAAACAAAAAAAGCCTAAGAAAAACACCTAAATTCAATGTCATAAATATTGTATATACTACTACGCATACTGATTATAAAACAGTGCTGACAAATTGTCAAGTAAGTTCCAGTGATATAGGATAATAATTGTGCATTTCGATAGTAGGGTGGCCGTGCTTTTAAGTGGCACCGTCCGTTTGACTTTTCTTATTCAACACAATATAATCAGGCTGCCTGATTTTTTTGGCTAAATCGCTATGAAGGAGTGTTGATGCAGTGAACAGTGTAATCGAAATTATCGCGCGCAGGCAGTTTGACCCGCTCTTTATTTGGTTGGATATTGCCTTCCTGGTCTTTTTTGCGGGGCTCTTGCTCTATAGGAAGAAATATATGACCTTTGTAATCGGGTTTTTGGCCGGTATTCTCTACATGATAGTAGACTTCGGTATCTTCCACTTGGCTACAAGATCCAGGTCAATTTCCGATGGTCACAGCCTCTTTTGGATTTTGCTCTGGATGTCCATGAGTTACGGCTTTACTAACTTTTCTTGGATTTGGCTGTGGATTTCCAAAGACAAACGCCTTTTTGAATGGACCTTGCTTATCTTATCTTGGTGGTTCGTCAACCCGCTTATTGTCAGAACCTTCAGCTCCGGCGAAAACATGATTACCATTCAGCGGACAACCGGCAGTTACCACGGCTACATGGCCTTGATTTTGATGGTGGGCTATTTTGCCTTGATTGCCTACAATGTCGGCCAGAGTGATAAAAAGTACCGGGTCAATATCCCCTGGCTCTTAGCCATCGGCATTTTGGTCCAATTCGGTTGGGAAGTAGGCTTGCTTTTGGGCGGTATCCGCAGCGCCGGCTTTGAAGTTATGAGTGACAAGCTCATGACCACTGTTATCAACTCACTTTTGGAAACCAACTTGGGGTTACCTTATATCTACCTGATCTTCTTAGCCTTTTCTGCCAAGTTTAGGGAAACATTGGTCCGCAGGGACAAACCCTTGGGCTTGCGCGAACGCCTGGCAGAAAATAACGGTGAAAGCGTCAAGGGCGACGAATTCGCTTCGGAATATTTAACCTAAATTTTACTGATAATATGCAAAAAACGGGCTCCCTCGGGGGCCCGTTTTCTGCGGCTTCGCAATGGAAAATTTCAAATTGCAAATTGCAAATGATGCCTACGGCAAGAAGGCAACCTGCGGTTGCGGTGAAGGTGGGCTGCGCCCACGCTTATGGGCGACCAAGGTCGCCGCTTATGGCATCGCTGCAGGCGATGCGCTTAACGATTGTGTTCTATTGTTCACCGCACCGATAGGTGCCTTAAACGGCGGACCTCGTCCGCCCTTCTTCCCCTTGCTTTTTCCACCTAAAACTCATAAAATTATCAGGTAATATCAAGTTTGAAGGAGCCCCTTATGCAGCCAGCTCTTATTTCTGTCATCATCCCCTTTTTTAATCGGCGGGAAGCCCTTGAGCAGATCTTAAACTGTCTGGCTGCTCAAACTTTTGCGGCTTCTGAATTTATATTGATCAACGACGGCTCAACCGACGGGGCTTTTGAGCTTGCCCAAAACTTTATTAAGACCGACAGCCGCTTTAAACTAATAAATCTCGAGCAAAATCGAGGTGTTTCCGCTGCCCGCAACGCGGGGCTTGAGGCCGCCCGTGGTTTTTACACAGCCTTTGTTGACAGTGACGATTTTATTGAACACGACTACCTTCAAGAGCTTTATGACCACATTCAAAAAAACAAATCGGATCTGCAAGCCTGCCCTATCATTGGGTCCGACGGCCCTCCGCTTGAGCCTTACACCTTGGGTCCGGGGGTTTTTGACCTTAATTCTCAAAGTTTTCTTGCCTTTTTTCAAAGCGGCTCTTTCTTTTCCGCTTGCGGCAAACTTTTTAAGGCCCGCACGATAGCAGAAAATGCTATCCGCTTCCCCGTGGGCATAAGTTACGGTGAAGATTTGCTTTTTTGCCTTGACTATTACCGCACATGTGAGAAAATAGCTTTTAATGAGAGCCCTTCTTATATTTACAGCCGAGCGGATACTTGCTCCCTTTCTCAAAAACATCGGCCGGGCAGCTATGAGCATGAAAAGTTTTTAAGCCAAAAAATAAGCGACTTTGCAAAAGAGCGTGGCCTTATGAGCCCGGGGCTGGCTAAACTTTTGCAAGCCCGGCTTTTTGATACCGCCTTCAATGCCCTGTGTCGGGCAGGCACTTGCGGTACTGACGGCCTGCGAGAAAATTACAAATATATCAAAACCATCTTGGCAGACGCCAAGCTTTGGCAAGGTTTGGATTACAAGGGCTATTCCCCGCTTTTGGTCGCTGCCATGCTGAAAAAACAGGCTCTGTTTTTAACTTTTTACTTTTTTGCAAGTGCAAAAATCGGGAGGATGTGACTTTGTGAAAACACTTAAAACCCTGACCCGTCCCCTAACTTTGGCCTTTGGCTGGGCCTGGGCTTTTTGGGCCGCCGCCCTCTACTACAGCCGCCAATATGCTATTAGGTTAATGCTTGACAGAAACCTTTTTGACTTGATCACCATCAAGGGTAACAGGCAGGCTGCCATGGTTCATCTGCTTTTTGTCATCGGCCTTTTTGGCCCCTTGCTGGCCTTTGTTTTCGCAGACCGAAAGTTGGAAGAGAGTTCCTCTTCCGGCAAGGTCAATTCCGCCTTAATCCTGAGGGCCCTCTCTGCGCCTGTCATAATTGTTTTGCCCGCCCTGCTTTTCAGTGCCCTTTTTCGCTATGCGAATTTTGCCCAAGCCGGCGCTAATCTTGTGAAAATTCCTTTATTTTTTGTATCAAGCCTGCTCACTTATTCCGCCGGTGAATTATGTTGGCAGGGTCGGCTTTACCACCTGCTCAAGCATAAATTTTCGCTTTTTAAACTTTCCATGATCCTGGGCTTTATCAGAATGCTCTGGTACCTGCCCGTGGCTGTCTTTCTTTATTTGGATTTTGACAAGCATTCCAACATGCCCGACCTTTTATGATTTTTGCTGGGCGTTTTTGCCTTGAGCTATATCATGGCTTACTTGCACAGGCAGAGCAATTCATTGCCTCTTTTGATTTTGACCCATGCCCTAATTTTGACGGCAAACTTCAGCCTCAAGCTCTTCTTCCCCTACACCTTCTTTGCCTTTTTACCCGCCTTGACAGCCTGGGGCCTTGTTTTCTTTTTGCAAAAAGAGTACAAGGCAAAGAAAGTTAAAGCCCCTTGATTCGGCCCATCTCTACCTTGGCATGGCAAATTTCTATGCCGGCCGGGGCCTGGAAGGTTTTGCGGCCCATTACCTCAAGCGTGCCGGGGCGGAAGTTGACCATGCCATGCTCTTTCGCCAATATTTGCTTGACAGCGGCCAAAATATTTTGCTTTTGCCCCTTGACGCACCGAGCAGCGTCCATGATGATTTTGAACTTTTGCTCAAAGAAGCCCATAAGCATGAAAAGTTTATGACCGCTTCCATCCACAACATTTATGATGCCGCCCTCAACGCCAAGGATTACCGTTCGGTGGAATTTCTTAACCGCTTGGTAAAAGACCAAGGCACAAACGAAAAAGAAGCCGCCGCCTTAATCAAAAAATATGAGCTTTTTGCAGGCGACGGCCAAGGGCTTTATAGGTTGGACAGGGAGCTGGCCTTGGGCCAAAACTAAAATAAATTTTAACAATCCATGCAAAAAGCGAGGGCGGCCGCCCTCGCTTTTCTTTGTATGTTTTTTTGTTTTATTATGCTGCCATGGCCCCAAATAAAATTTTGAAGTCAATTCTGGCAAACATTCTGATTACATAAAGCCAAACGGGTGCGGGTGTCGGGTAATCATGGCTTGTTTTGCTTATTTCGAAGCTGTCAACCTGCACATTGTCATCGGCCGTGTAGGAGTATATTTTACACTCATAATTGGTGAACTCTAAGGTCGAATAGATGTCTATACCCGTTTCGGTGCCGAAGACCGAATAAGCCAACCAGGGATAGTCGGCCATGGCTTCCATGGTCCTGCTCTTGCCGGCTGCAGCCGAGGCCGTGAAATAGATGGTGCCTTTCGGGTCTGTAACTTTGCCGTCCTCATAGCCGGGGTTATCAACATTTTTGTTGTTTTTCATGTAGTAAGAGCGGCCGTAAACATGGTCATGGCCGGTCAGAACAATATCAAAACCATATTCGTCGAAAAGTGTGCCCAGGCCACATTGGAGCAAGTAAGCATCGGTATGGCGGTGGATATCCGCATGGCCGCGGGTGCCGTAAATGTCATGGTGCATAACAGCCACACGCCATTTGGCATTGGGGTTTGTGATAAGTGCTTCTTTAATAAGAAGGTAATGGTCAACCATGTTTATCTTGTTTGAGTTGAGCATTACAAAAACAACATCGCCGGCCGTGAACCAGTAGCCGTTGCCCACATGGTTGGGCGTGGTACCGTGGAAGGTGTTGGGGTTGTTGACATAGCGGTTGTAGACGGTTGACTTCATGTCATGGTTGCCGACTACCGTGGCCATGGGCAAAGAGCGCAAGGCAGGCGGTGAAAGGCTGGCTATCCATTCTTCCGTGGCACCCTTGTGGGTGTTGTCACCGGCGGCTAAAATAAAGTCAATATCCGGGTTGTTTGCAAGGGCTGTGTCCATGGTGCGGTTCCAAAGCCTGGCATTGTAGATGCGGCCTTCTTCGTCACCGTCGGCGCCGGAACATTGGATGTCCGACACAAACATGACCTTTACCCTACCAAGCGGTGGGGTTTTAAAGGGGGCGGAAGTGCTGAAGCCTTCTTCCAAGGTGTAACTGTAGTAATAGACAGTGTCCGGCTCCAGGTAGTTAACGGTAACCTTATTGACCCTTTGGTCGGCATTTTCGGAATGTTCTATCTTGCCCAAATAGGTTTGGCTTTGGGACATGTCCGGCCGACGGCTGACATGAATCAGGGGGTAGGGGGCTTTGAGGCTTGAATGCCAACGGAAGTTCATCTGGGTTTCGTCCGCACCCGGGGTTAGGGAAATCATGGTGTTGTCATCCCTGATTGTTTCCCAGTAGGCGTCAAAATCACTTGCCGGCAGGGCCAAGGCGCCAAAAGCAAAACTACCGACCAAAAGCGATACGGCCAAGAGTAAACTTAAGGCTCTTGTCATCTTTTTCATCGTGAATCCTCCTAAAAATATATTTCAATTGATATTATAGCACAAAAAAAGAATTTGCAAGCTTAAAAAATTGATATTTCTGTCCGGGCTGTATATAATAAAGTGGCGATGGGGCCCGGCAAGGGTAACTTAAGGGCCTTGCAAGTGTTCTTTTTGACTTATTAAGTAAGTGTAAGGCAAGCTTGACTTGCCGCTAATATTAGGAGGTATACTATGGCTGAAAAAGATTTAAATGCTATTTTAGAGCAAATGACCTTGGAAGAAAAGGCCTCACTGTGCTCGGGGCTGACCTTTTGGTTGACAAAGCCCATTGACCGTTTGGGCGTGCCTTCGGTTTGGATGGCGGACGGCCCCCACGGTATGCGTAAGGAAAAACAAACGGGCGGCACCAATATTATGCAAGAGTCCGAAACGGCCACCTGCTTCCCCCCCGCCGCTACGGCCGCCAACAGTTGGGACGACGCCTTGCTTGAAGAAGCCGGCGATGCCATCGGCAAAGAAGCCAAGGCCTCGGATGTCACCACCGTTTTGGGCCCCGGCATCAATATAAAACGCAGCCCCCTTTGCGGCAGGAATTTTGAATATTTTTCCGAAGACCCTTATTTGACCGGTCGCCTGGGCGCCGCCTGGGTACGAGGCGTTCAAAAAAACGGCATAGGCACCAGCCTTAAACACTACTGCGCCAACAACCAAGAACATTTGCGCATGAGCATAGACAGCGTTGTGGATGAACGCGCCCTGCGTGAAATTTATTTGGCGGCTTTTGAACATATAGTCAAAACAGAACAACCCTCTACCGTCATGTGTTCTTACAACCGAGTAGACGGTGAATATCTGTCTGACAACAAACGGCTCTTAAACGATGTTTTGCGTGACGAATGGGGCTTTGAAGGCTTGGTCGTCAGTGACTGGGGTGCGGTCAATGACCGTGTGGCCGGCATCCGCGCCGGTATGGACTTGGAAATGCCCGGCAACAAGGGCATGAATGACCGCGTGATTGTCAAGGCTGTCCAAAGCGGTGAGCTTGACGAAGCAGATTTGGATAAGGTTGTCCTGCGTGCCCTCAAATTCGCCTTTGACTGCAAGGCCGCCGAAACCGGCGGTGTGACCGACTTTGAAGCCCACCACAGCCTGGCCCGTAAAATTGCGGCCGATTCCGCTGTTTTGCTTAAAAATGAAGACAAGGCCCTTCCCCTCAAGAGCGCCAAAAACATAGCCGTGGTCGGTGCCCTGGCTAAAAAACTCCGCTATCAGGGGTCCGGTTCCAGTTTCATCAATACATACAAAACCGTCTCTTTCACCCAGGCCATGAGCCAAAAAGGCCATGCCTTCACCTATGCACCGGGCTACACGCTCAAGGCTGACGGCTACAATGAAGAATTATTGGACGCCGCCTGTGAGGCCGCCCGCGGCAAAGATGCCGTCTTGGTCTTTGTGGGCCTTACCGACGCTTATGAAAGCGAAGGTTTTGACCGCAGCCACATGCATATGCCCGAATCTCACAATGTGCTTATTCACAGGCTGGCCAAGGTTAATGACAATGTTATCGTCGTCATGGCCGGCGGCTCACCTGTTGTGATTGACACTTGGGACGAAAAAGTCAAGGCTGTTTTGCACACCTACCTGGGCGGTCAAGCCGGGGGCGAGGCTGCTTACGACCTTATTTTCGGTGCCGTAAACCCTTCGGGCAAGCTTGCGGAAACTTACCCAATAGCCAATGAAGACAATATTGCGGCCGCCTACTTCCCCCAAGGGCCGCGCAGTGTCGAATAC
>LSQX01087833.1_pt4 | contig 13868 bp, 9 predicted proteins | sample 654561 | NCBI WGS metagenome assembly LSQX01 (sample SAMN04489861, study PRJNA283612) | anaerobic digester metagenome | isolation source: 4 biogas reactors fed with cattle manure at either 37C or 55C with and... | place: Denmark: Kongens Lyngby | collected 2014 | reverse complement strand
CAAACGCTTTTCGAGAGCGCCCCGTTATGGCCACTTCGGTACATCTCCCTATGGATCAGGCCGGGCATCAGTCTATCATAGAAAGCTGGCGGTCTGCCAGATCTGGGGTCTTTCCTTCCCGGCCATGGGATGGGCGAAATTCTAAATCCAGGAAGGGGTACTTCATGGCTTCCGGTCCCTCCTGGAGCCAGGCCTGGGCCAAGTCCCTGGGGATGATGACCGGCATCCGTTTATGGATATGAGAGAAGGCGGGCTGGGCCTCACGGGTCAGGATGACAAAGACAGGGGGAGTCTTGTCTGACTCCTGGCGGTAACAGCCGGCCAGGAAGAGGATGCCCTGGGGAGGGCTGAAGGCAAAGCGCTGTTTTTTGCCCTGGAGGGCCTGCCATTCGTAATAGCCGCTGGCAGGAAGCAGGCAGCGGCGATCCTGCATGGCTTCCCGAAAGAGAGGCTTGTCCAGGGCTGTCTCAGATCGGGCATTGATGATCAGGCGATTATCGAAGGCCCGAAAACCCCACTGCATGGCCTGGTATTGACCGGGCCCCGTCTGGGCAGGGACAAGGTCGCTTGGGAAGACCTCCCCATGGGTCTTGAGGGGGAGGGGATAGGGAGAGGCTTGGTTCTGCCTGTCCAGTTCCCGGACGATGTCCAGCAGCTCGCCTTGGGCTAAATCAATAAAATATCGTCCGCACATGGGCCTTCTCCTTTGCAGGGGCGCTGTGTCTATTGTAAATCAATTGTGCTTTAATGAACGGGTGGCAAAGGACTCAATGGACAAAACCAGCCGTATGGCAACCGCACCTGTTCTGCCCCTGCTCCTTCGGATGTCGGGGCCGGCTATTTTTTCTATGCTTATCATGGCTCTCTACAATATCGTGGACAGCCTTTTTGTCGCTGCGGTCTCAGAGATTGCCCTTCGCTCAGTCAGCATCATTTTCCCCATCCAAATGCTTATGGTGGCCTTTGCAGTGGGAACTTCAGTCGGCGTCAATTCTTATGTAGCCCGCCGCCTGGGTGCTGAAGATGTAGAGACTGCCAGCCTGGCCGCCAGCCATGGGCTGGCCCTCTCCTTTGTCAACTGGGCCTTCTTCCTGGTTGCCGGCTATTTTGGCGCCCCCTCCCTGGTCAAGCTCTTTTCCGACCACCATCAGGTCATCGGGGACAGCGTGGCTTATCTTCGGATTGTCACCGTAGCCTCCCTGGGCCTCTTCTGGCAGATCCATACCGAGAAGATCTTCCAGGCCACCGGCAACATGACCCGGGCCATGTATATCCAGCTGACCGGAGCCATCCTCAATATCATCCTGGATCCCATCATGATTTTTGGCTGGTTCGGCCTGCCGGCCATGGGCGTCCAGGGGGCTGCCCTGGCCACGGTCATCGCCCAGCTGAATGCCGGCGCTATTGCCATCTACCTCTTGACCAGGCGGGAGCGGGTACTCAAGGTCCGCCTCAAGGGCTTCCGTTTCCAGCGGGAGATCCTGCTGGCCATCTACCGGGTGGGCCTGCCTTCTTTAGTCATGCAGTCAGTCACGGCCATGGTGGGTATGGCCTTCAACATGATCATCAAGCCCTTCTCGGAAATTGCCATCACCGTCCTGGGCGTCTACTTGAAACTGGAATCCTTTGTCTTCATGCCTGTATTTGGAGTCAGCCAAGGCATGTTGCCCCTCATGGCCTATAACTACGGGGCCGGCCGCTATGAAAGGGTCAAGGCGGTCCAAAAGAGCGCCATGCTGGTGACCACTGCCATCATGGGAGTCTCCATGGTCTTCTTTCAGATTTTCCCCAGGGTTCTCCTGGGGGCCTTCAATGCCACAGAGGAAATGTACCGGATGGGGATCCCGGCTTTTCGCAATATCTCAATCTGCTTTGTCTTTGCCGGCGTCACCATCATGTTTTCTTCTGCCTTCCAGGCCTTGGGCCACGGGACCTACAGCCTCTTTATCTCCATCTTCCGGCAGATTGCCCTCCTCCTGCCCATCGCCCGCTTCTTCGCCGGCTGGCACCTGGATTATGTCTGGTATGCCTACCCCATCTCCGATGTTGGCGCCATGCTCATGGCCTTCTTTCTCTACAGATGGAAGTCCAGGCAAATCCTGGGAGGCGAGGAGATCCACAAGCATCCTGACAGGGAAGTGGCCGGCTTGCCAGCCCTGGGCTCAAGCGAAGCTCCAAAAGAATAAACATTTCCCTTTCGTTGATATTGTCAATTTTGGGCCAGGTATGACCAGGTCTCTTTTGGTTGAATTGTAGATTTTCTATGCTAGACTAAATAAAATGTATCCATTTTTAGGATGAAATATGTGAGGAGGAAGCATATGAAGATATTGCGTAAAATGATGGTCGCATTGCTGGTCATAGCCCTTATGGTTATGCTGCTACCGGCCTCAGTCTTTGCTGCGGAAGAGAAGGTGGTAATATTCCACACTAATGATATCCATGGCAGGGCAGAAGGTGTAGATGGAGCTATCGGCTTTGCCCGCTATAAGACTCTGATCGAATTAGAAAAAGTAGCCTTGTCTCCGCAACAAGTGCTTGTTCTGGATTGTGGCGACGTGACACATGGGACCAACTTTGCCACCTTGAGCAGGGGTGAAAATATCATCGAATTGATGAATATGGTTGGCGTGGATGCCATGGCCTGTGGTAACCATGAATTCAACTATGGTCCTGCCCAGCTCAAGGTTCTGGAATCTCAAGCCGATTTTCCCATCATGGCTGCCAACATCACCAAGGCAGATGCCTCGTCCTTCTTCGCAGTTAACAGCAAGATCTTTGAAGTGACTTCGGACGTTAAGATTGGGGTCTTTGGGCTGGCAACTCCTGAGACACGACTTAAGGCAATGCCAAGTTACACAGTTGGTTTGGATTTGGGCGCGGGCCCCAATGATAAAGACCTGAATGTCTTTGCAATCTTGGCCCAGGCACAGATTGATGCGCTCAAGGCGGCAGGGGCTGATTTTATTGTAGCTTTGGGGCACTTGGGGGTTGATTCAGAGTCAGTAATTCGATCAGATCATTTGATCGGCAAAGTTCAAGATCTTGATCTTTTCGTGGACGGACACAGCCACACGGTCATGGAGACAGGAAAACTGATTAAGGATAAGACCGGCCAAGAGGTACTTTTGGTCCAGACAGGTGCCCATTTCGCCAATGCGGGCAAAGTGACGCTGACCTTTGATGGTAAGAGCTTAAAATCGGCCACGGCTGAGTTGATTAGTGACGAGAAATTGGCCGATCTTGCGGCTAATGAAGCCATCGCCAATAAGATTGATGATTTCAATGACGCCAATGAAATTGTGCTCGGTGAAATCATCGGGGAAACCGCGGTTGTCTTGGATGGTGAGCGGGAGCAAGTCCGTACCGGTGAAACCAATCTGGGTAACCTGGTGGCCGATTCATTACTCAATGCGACCGGAGCCGATGTGGCCCTCTGCAATGGCGGAAACATTCGTGAGACGATTCCTGTAGGAAAAATCACCAGAGGGATGGCGCTTGATGTCCTGCCCTTTGAAAATACGGTGATCGTACTCAGAGTAACGGGACAGAATATCATTGATGCTTTGACCGTAGGTGCCGGTGCTTATCCGGGGACAGCGGGGGGATTCCCTCATGTCGCCGGAATGTCCTATGTCATTGTTACGACGGGTCAAGGTGACAAGGAGACCTTTGTCAGGGTTGATGACGTCAAGGTCGCAGGCAAGCCCATTGATCCCAAGGCCTACTACACCCTGGCTACTAATGACTATTTAGCGGACGGAGGTGATGGCTATACTATGCTTAAAGGTCCGGAACAGTTGACCCTCCTGGGTCTCATGATGGATATCTTTGCCGATGAAGTGCGAAGCTTGAGCGAGGATGGCCCCTTTACCTACGGGACGGAAGGCAGGATCACGGTCAAAAACGTCGAGATTGAAGAAGTCGTTACAGGTGAAACTACCGTTTATCTGCTTGCAGGGGGATTCTTCCTGGCTACTGCCGGACTCTTCCTGGCCTTGAGTAGGCGGAAGGTTGAGGAATCTTAAGTCCTATGCTGACTTAGGTCATGGCCTAAGAGATTTGAACAGACCGCCCCCGGCACCGGGGGCGGTTCCTCATAGGTCAGAAAAGTGCGCCTCTTCTGCGCTCGTGATATAGTAATCAAAGATCATTTTTGGACGACAATCGGCTCCCTTTGCCAGGGTCTGCGAAGGGATATTTTTACTAGAGGAAGACATGGCGACCAAGTATATATTTGTAACAGGTGGAGTAGTATCAGGTTTGGGCAAGGGTATTACAGCGGCGGCCCTGGGGCGGCTTCTGATTGCCCGGGGACTCAGTGTCCGCATCCAGAAATTCGACCCCTATATCAATGTGGATCCGGCCCTTATGAGCCCCACCCAGCACGGGGAGATCTTTGTCACAGAAGATGGGGCTGAAACTGACCTGGATATCGGTCACTATGAGCGCTTCACCGATGTGGATCTGACCTCGGAAAGTGATATTACCTCAGGCAGGGTCTATCTCAATGTCATCAACCGGGAGCGGTCGGGCGGCTACCACGGGGGGACAGTCCAGGTGGTCCCCCATATCATCAATGAGATCAAGGACCATATCTATAAGGTTTCCGAGGAAGGCCAGGTGGATGTGGTCATCTCGGAGATCGGGGGCACGGTCGGTGACATGGAGGGCCAGCCCTTCATCGAGGCCATCCGCCAGGTCAGCTATGAGGCCGGCAGGGGCAACTGTCTCTTCATCCACGTCACGCTTTTACCTTATGTTAAAAAACCCGGGGAGATCAAGACCAAACCCACCCAGCACAGCGTCCAAAAACTCCTTTCCTTTGGAATCCAGCCCGATATCCTGGTCTGCCGGACCGAGATGCCTCTGGATGAGAGCATCCGGGAAAAATTGGCCCTTTTCTGCAATGTCCGTATGGATTCGGTCATCCAGAATATCGACTGTGAGTCCGTCTACGAACTTCCCCTCATCTTTGAAAAGGAAGGTTTTGCCCGGGTGGTCTGTGAGCGCCTGGGTCTGGATCACCCCCAACCCTTCCTGGATGATTGGGTGACCTTGGTTGAGAAGGCCAAGATGCCCCGGGAGCGCCTGGATATCGCCCTGGTCGGCAAATACATTGAACTTCAGGATGCCTATTACAGTGTCATCGAGGCCTTGGACCATGCCGGCATCGCCCTGGGCGTGGAGGCGGTCATTGACTGGGTGTCCAGTGAAGAGCTGGAGGGGATATCAGACGAGGAAGTGGACCGTCGCCTGGGAGAGGTGGACGCCATCATCGTGCCGGGCGGCTTTGGTGCCCGGGGTATGGAGGGCATGATCCAGGCCAGCCGCAGTGCCAGGGAAAGAGACATTCCCTTCTTTGGTATCGGCCTTGGCATGCAGATGGCCGTGGTTGATATCGCCCGCCATGTGGCCGGTATAAAGGATGCCCATACTGATGAATTTGGGGGGCCCTGCCAGGATATCTTCTACTATGCCGGACTTACGCCCTGCATGAAGGACAATATCGACCGCCTGCCCTTCTGCGAAAGACCCATGAGGCGGGGGGCCTGCCCCATGGTCATTGAAGAGGATTCCCTCCTCCAGGAAATCTATGGCAGCCAGACTGCCTCAGAACGTCACCACCACCGACGGGAGTTCAACCCGGCCTACTCCGGTGTGCTGGCGGCGACAGGCCTACGCTACTCGGGCATGTCACCTGACGGCCTTCTGGTGGAAGCCGTTGAATGGCCCGGACATCCCTTCTTTGTCGGAACCATCTATCATCCCCAGTTCAAATCCAGGCCCACCAGGCCACACCCGCTCTTTATGGCCTTTGTGGAGAAGGCCATCGAGCACAAGAAAGGAGCGCAATAATGGCACAGGTCATCCCCGAACTGTCACGCACCTTCAGTGAATACCTCCTGGTCCCCAACCGGACCGCCAGGGACTGCACCCCCGACCGGGTCTCCCTGGTCACCCCCCTGGTCAAATACCGGAGGGGAGAAGAAGAAAGTCCCGTCCGCCTCAGCATCCCCCTGGTCTCCGCCATCATGCAATCGGTATCGGATGACCGCATGGCCGTTGCCCTGGCCCGGGAAGGCGGTCTGGCCTTTATCTTCGGCTCCCAGCCCATCCATGAACAGGCCGACATGATCCGCCGGGTCAAGCGCTTCAAGGCTGGCTTTGTCCCCAGCGACAGCAATCTGCGGCCCGACCATAAACTGACCGACATTGTCCGCCTCAAAAAGAAGACCGGCCATTCGACCGTCCCCATCACCGAAGACGGCAGCTCCAATGGCAAACTGGTCGGTATTGTGACCAGCCGGGATTACCGGGTCTCCCGCCTGGATCCCGACACGCCGGTCAAGGATTTTATGACTCCCCTGGAAGACATTATCTATGGCCGGGAGGGCCTGACCTTGAGCGAAGCCAATGACATCATCTGGGACCACAAGCTCAACCAGCTGCCTATCCTGGACGAGAGGGGCCATCTGGTCTCCCTGGTTTTCCGCAAGGATTATGAAAAACATAAGGAGAATCCCGGTGAAATGCTGGATGCCCACAAAAGACTCCTGGTCGGGGCCGGCATCAATACCCGGGACTACAAGGAGCGGGTGCCCGCCCTCCTGGATGCCGGCTGCGATGTCCTTTGTATCGATTCTTCCGACGGCTTCTCCGACTGGCAGAAGGACACCATCGACTATATCCGCAAAGAATACGGACCTGACCTCCACCTGGGGGCCGGCAATGTAGTCGATGAGGATGGTTTCCGCTTTTTGGCCCAGGCCGGGGCCTCCTTCATCAAGGTGGGCATCGGGGGCGGTTCCATCTGCATTACACGGGAACAGAAGGGGATCGGCCGGGGCCAGGCCTCTGCCCTCATGGACGTGGCCCGGGCCCGGGACCGCTGGTTCCAAGAGACCGGGGTCTACATTCCCCTCTGCTCGGACGGGGGCATTGTCCACGACTACCATATGGTCCTGGCCCTGGCCATGGGGGCCGACTTCCTCATGCTGGGCCGTTACTTTGCCCGCTTCGACGAAAGCCCCACCCGCCGGGTCCTCTTCAATGGCAGCTATGTCAAGGAATACTGGGGGGAAGGCTCCAACCGGGCCCGCAACTGGCAGCGCTATGATGACGGCGGCGATGGGGAAATGCACTTCGAAGAAGGGGTTGACTCCTATGTGCCCTATGCCGGCAAGCTGTCAGACAACGTGGCCACCACCCTGGCCAAGATCAAGGCCACCATGTGTGCCTGCGGTTCAGTGGACCTGGATGAGCTCCAGGAAAAAGCCCGCCTGACCGTGGTCTCTCCCACCAGCATTGTGGAAGGGGGGGCCCACGACGTCATCCACAAGGAAAGTGATGTGGGCAGGTGACAAAAATAAAAGTCTGCCTATAATGATAGAATTCATAGGATCCGGCCCCCGGGCCGGTTTAGAGAGAAGAGTCAAGAAAAGAGGATATAAGGAAAAATGGCGCAAAGAGTCTATGAGATGACTTATGGGAAGATCCGTGAGTATCAGGAGGAACTGGAAGACCGTAAAACCCGTGTGGCAGCCGAAATCGCCGAGCGCTTGAAAGAAGCCCGTGCCCATGGTGATATCACGGAGAACTCCGAGTTTGACGACGCAAAACAGGCCTATGCCGATAATGATCTCCGGATCATGGAGATCGAGGAAATCCTGAAAAACGCCAAGGTCATCGATGAGAAGGATATCAGCAAGACCCGGGTGACCCTGGGCGGCCGGGTCCTCCTCCGTCATGAAGAGAGCGGCATGGAGCGTGAATACATGATCGTCTCAGCCAAGGAAGAAGACATCCTGATCGGCAAACTATCCAGTGAATCACCTGTCGGCCAGGCCATCCTGGGCAAGCGCAAGGGCGATCAGGTGGAGGTCAAGACACCGACCGGTATTCTGACCTATACAGTGATCCGCATCTCAAAACCGAAAGGCAGCGATGCATGAGCCAGGAAAAAGAACAAGTTCCCCAGATGGACCTGCCCGAACAGATGCGTTTCAGGCGGGACAAGCTGCAGAAGCTGGAAGAGGCAGGCCTCAGTCCCTACCGCCTGACCTCCTGCCAGGTCAGCCATCATGCCCTGGACATCATCCAGTCCTTTGATGAGCTGGAAGGCCAGGAAGTCTCTGTAGCCGGCCGGCTCATGGCCAAGCGGGGCATGGGCAAGGTCTCCTTTGCAGACCTTTTGGACCGGACCGGAAGCATCCAGATCTTCAGCCGCCTGGATAATCTAGGCCAGGAAAACTACCAGGCCTGGCAGGATCTGGACCTGGGCGATTTTCTGGCCGTGACCGGGGAGGTCTTCCGGACCCGTATGGGTGAGATCTCCATCCGCAACGCCTCCTGGACCCTCTTGGCCAAGGCCTTGCGGCCCCTGCCCGAAAAATACCATGGCCTCAAGGATACCGACATGCGCTACCGCAAGCGCTATGTGGACCTTATGGTCAATACCGAGGTCAGGGAGACCTTCATCAAGCGGAGCCGGATCATCCAGCTGATCCGCCAGGAGCTGGACAGACGGGGATTCCTGGAAGTGGAAACCCCCCTCCTCAATACCATCGCCGGAGGTGCCACGGCCCGGCCCTTTGTCACCCACCACAATGCTCTGGACCTGGATCTTTTCCTGAGGATTTCACCGGAGCTCTACCTCAAGCGCCTGATCGTGGGCGGCCTGGAGCGGGTCTATGAAATCGGGCGGAATTTCCGTAATGAAGGGATGAGCACCAAGCACAATCCTGAATTCACCATGCTGGAGCTCTACCAGGCCTATGGGGACTACCACACCATGATGGAGATCACAGAGGATCTCTTTTCCCTAGCCTGTCTGGATATTTGCGGGACCTATGAGATTGATTACCAGGGCCAGGCCCTGTCCTTGAAGCCGCCCTTCCAGCGTCTGACCATGATCCAGGCCGTCAGGGATCATGCGGGCCTGGACTTTGATGAGCTGGACAGTAACCAAAAAGCCCGGGAGGCCTTGCGGGCCAAGGGGCTGACCGAGATCAGCGACAAGATGACCTGGGGTGAACTTCTCAACCTGGCCTTTGAGACCTTTGCCGAGGAAAAGCTGATCCAACCCACCTTCCTGATCGACTATCCCATCGAGATCTCCCCCTTGACCAAGATCAAGCCGGGGACAGATGGCAAACTGACCGAGCGATTTGAGATCTTCATCGGCGGCCGGGAATATGGCAATGCCTATTCAGAACTCAATGACCCCTTCGATCAACGCAGGCGCTTTGCCGACCAGCAACGCCGTCATGAGGAGGGGGATGAGGAAGCCCAACTGCCTGATGAAGACTTTGTGGAAGCCCTGGAGTACGGCATGCCGCCTACCGGTGGTCTGGGCATCGGCATTGACCGCATGGTCATGCTCCTGACCAACCAGGCCTCCATCCGGGATGTCCTCCTCTTTCCCACCATGAAGCCCCTGGAGGGCAAAGATGCTTGATCCCGCCCCGGATATGAATCCTGTCTGGCAATCCTTTGTCCAAAAATGCCAGGCCTGTCAGGCCTGCGACCTGGCCCAATCCCGTCAGCATGTGGTGGTCTGGCGGGGGGGTGTCAAGGCCCCCCTCATGATCCTGGGGGAAGGCCCCGGCGCGGATGAAGACAGGCTGGGCATTCCCTTTGTCGGCCGGTCAGGTAAACTCCTGGACCAGCTCCTGACCTCCTTTGACCTGGGTCCCCAGGATTATCACATCTGCAATATTGTCAAATGCCGGCCACCGGGCAACCGGGTACCCAGCCGGGAGGAGGCCGCCGCCTGCAGGCCCCTGCTCAAGGAGCAGATGCAACTGGTCCGGCCCCGGATCTACCTGCTCATGGGGGCCACAGCCTACCGCTATTTCACCGGCTCGGATCTGGGCATCACCAAGGCCAGGGGCATCTGGACCCTGTCCAATGACTGCCATATCCTGCCCACCTTCCACCCGGCCTATGTCCTTCGCGACCCTTCCAAGAAGCCCCTGCTCTGGCAGGATCTGGCCGCCGTCCGTCAAAAACTGGAAGAACTCCAGCTGATTGAAAGCCTTCAGAGCCCGGACCATGGATAAGCTGCCCGGTCAATTCCGTCTGACCACAGACATGACCCCCAAGGGCGACCAGCCCCAGGCCATTGACCAGCTGGTCCAGGGCCTGGACAGGGGGGACCGGGGCCAGACCCTTTTGGGCGTCACCGGTTCCGGCAAGACCTTTACCATGGCCTCGGTCATCCAGCGGACCCAAAGGCCTGCCCTGGTCATGGCCCACAACAAGACTTTGGCCGGTCAGCTCTGTGCCGAATTTATGGCCCTTTTCCCTGACAATGCCGTCGAATATTTTGTCAGCTACTACGACTACTACCAACCTGAAGCCTATCTGCCCGGCCGGGATCTCTACATTGAAAAAGATTCCTCCATCAATGACGAAATCGATCGCCTCCGCCACAAGGCCACCTCATCACTTTTGGAGCGCCGGGACGTCATCGTGGTGGCTTCTGTTTCCTGTATCTACGGTCTGGGTGACCCCGACGACTACAAGAATCTTATGGTCAGCCTGCGGCCGGGCATGACCCGGAGCCGGGAAGAGGTCATGGCCGACCTGGTCCGCATCCAGTATGTCCGCAATGACTTTGACCTCAAGCGGGGGACCTTCCGGGTCCGGGGCGACACCCTGGACATCTTTCCTGCCTCTGAGGAGAGCACCCTGACCCGGGTCCAGTTCTTCGGGGACGAGATCGAGGAGATCCGGGATGTGGACGCCATCTCCGGCCGTTCCATCGCCGGCCGCAACTATATGGCCATCTTCCCGGCCAGCCACTATGCCACCACCCGGGAAAAGATGAAGCGGGCTGTCGTCTCCATCGGGGCTGAGCTGGAAGAGCGTCTGGCCTATTTTCGTGACCAGGGCAAGCTGGTGGAGGCCTATCGCCTGGAACAGCGGACCCGCTATGACATGGAGATGATGCTGGAGACAGGTTTTTGCAAGGGGATCGAAAACTACTCCCGCCATTTGACCGGCCGTCAGCCCGGCCAGCCCCCTTTTACCCTCATGGACTTCTTCCCTGAGGATTATCTGCTCTTTTTGGACGAGTCCCATGTCACCGTCCCCCAGATCGGGTCCATGGTCCGGGGGGACCGGTCCCGCAAGGAATCCCTGGTGGACTATGGCTTCAGACTCCCTTCGGCCTTTGACAACCGCCCCCTTTCCTTTGATGAGTTCAAGGAAAGGGCCGGCCAGACCCTCTATATCTCGGCCACCCCGGCCGACTATGAGCTGAGGGAATCCAGCCAGGTGGTGGAGCAGATCATCCGGCCTACCGGCCTCCTGGATCCCCTGGTCTATGTCCGGCCGGTAGACAACCAGATTGAAGACCTGATGGAGGGCATCCGGGAGACCACCAAGCGGGGAGAGCGGAGCCTGGTCCTGACCCTGACCAAGCGGATGGCTGAGGATCTGGCAGACTTCTTCCGGGAAGAGAATCTCCGGGTCCAATACCTGCACTCAGACATTCCCACCGTCGAAAGACTGGATATCCTCCGCAAACTCCGCAAGGGCGAATTTGACGTCCTGGTGGGCATCAATCTCCTTAGGGAAGGCCTGGACCTGCCCGAGGTTTCCCTGATCGCCATCCTGGACGCCGACAAGGAGGGCTTCTTGCGGTCGACGACCTCCCTGGTCCAGATCATCGGCCGGGCCGCCCGCAATGTGAACGGCCGGGTCATCCTCTATGCCGATGAGGTCACGGCCTCCATGGAGCGGGCCATCCGGGAGACCAATCGCCGCCGGGAGATCCAAAATGCCTACAATGAAGCTGAAGGGATCACCCCCACCACCATCAAGAAGGAGATCCGGGACCTGATCGATACCTCCTTCGATCTGGTGGCCGATGAGGCTCTGGAGACCACCGACGACATCGAGCGTTATGACAAGGAACTGTCCAAGCTCTCCTATACGGATTTACAAAAACGGGCCAAGCTGATCGAAAAGGAAATGAAGGGGGCAGCCCGCCGCCTTGACTTCGAATTGGCTGCCCTCCTCCGCGACCAGCTCATCCTGATCCGTGGTCATTTGGCTGACTGATTTCCCCCCACTTTTGATGGCTGAGACTTCTCGCCTTTCCCGGGCTTATGCTAGACTTGGAGTAACTTAATTCAGGTTGTTCACAAGGAGTTAGCCATGACAAAATCACGCGCCCAGATCGCTTACGAAAGCTGGATTTCAAATCCTAAAATGGACACGGCCAGCCTGTCCGAGCTGGTATCCATCGCCGATGACCGCCAGGAAATCGAGGATCGTTTCTATCAGGACCTGCAGTTTGGTACGGCCGGTCTCAGGGGCATCATGGGAGCAGGCAGCAACCGGATGAACCGCTATACGGTGGCCCGGGCGGCCCAGGGTTTTGCCCTTCATCTCAAGGCCCAGGGTCCTGAAGCCTGCCAGAAGGGAATCGCCATCTCCTACGATTCCCGCAACCGTTCAAGTGAATTTGCCCGGCTGGCGGCAGCCGTTTTTGTAAGCAATGGCCTGGCTGTCCGCTTCTCCGATGAATTGCGGCCGGTCCCCATGCTCTCCTTTGCCATCCGCCACTATGACTGTATCGGCGGCATCATGCTGACGGCCAGCCACAACCCCAAGCAATACAATGGTTTTAAGGCCTATGGGGCTGACGGGGCCCAGCTGGGGCCTGAAGATGCCGACCAGGCGGCCGCCATGATGGAAAAAATGACTGACCTGACCGGCATCCTGGAGGAAACCCTGGCCTTTGAAGAAGCCAGTCAATCGCCTCTTTTCTCTTATATGGGTGCTGACCTGGATGAACTCTATGACGACTATCTCCTTGGCCTGACCCTCAATGCCCAGGCCGTCCAGGCCCAGGCAGACATGCCCATCGTTTATTCACCCTTCAACGGGACCGGCAATAAACCGGTCCGCCGGATCCTGGCCAAGCATGGTTTCAAGGCAGTCCATGTGGTCCCCGAGCAGGAGCTGCCCGACGGCAACTTCCCCACCACGCCCACCCCTAATCCCGAGCTGCCCCAGACCCTGACCCTGGCCATCGAAAAGGCCAGGCAAGTTGGAGCTGATCTGGTCCTGGCCACCGACCCCGACGCCGACCGGACCGGGGTGGCCCTGAGAGACAAGGAGGATAACTTTGTCCTCTTGTCAGGCAATGAGATCGGCCTTTTGCTCATGGACTATATCCTGGAGGCCAAGGCCCAAAGGGGCCAGCTGCCGGAAGATTCCTTCTGTGTCTCCACCGTGGTCTCCTCCCGTTTGACCCAGGCCATCTCCCAGCACTTCGGGACCGATCTTTACCTGTCTCTGACCGGCTTCAAGCACATCGCGGCTGAGATCCACAAGTATGGAGACCTGGCCGGGGGGCATTTCCAGTTTGGCTATGAGGAAAGCTTCGGCTACCTCCTGGGAGACCGGGTCCGGGACAAGGATGCCGTGGTCACCTGCCTGCTCTTTGCTGAGATGGCAGCCCAGTCAGCCCAGGCCGGGGAGACCATGCTGGACCGTCTGGCCCGTTTCTACGACAAATACGGCCATGCGGCTGAGAACACCATCTCCATTGTCCGGGAGGGCAAGGTGGGTCTGGAAAAGATCGCCCGGACCATGGCCGCCCTGCGCCAGGACCCCTTCCAGGACTTTGAGGACCTGGGTGTCCAGTCCTTGTCGGATTTTCAGACCGGGGTCAAAAGAGACCTTGAAAGCCAGACAGAAGAGAAGCTGGACTTCCCGGTCAGCAATGTCCTCCTCTACCAGTTGGAAGGCCTGGATTTCATGTGTGTCAGACCCTCGGGGACCGAGCCCAAGATCAAGCTCTACTTTGGATGCTATGGCCCGGATCCTGCCCTCTGTGAGGCCAGGCA
>LSQX01272458.1_pt1 | contig 13870 bp, 13 predicted proteins | sample 654561 | NCBI WGS metagenome assembly LSQX01 (sample SAMN04489861, study PRJNA283612) | anaerobic digester metagenome | isolation source: 4 biogas reactors fed with cattle manure at either 37C or 55C with and... | place: Denmark: Kongens Lyngby | collected 2014 | reverse complement strand
CTGATCCTTTCCATAGACTGCTGCAGCCTTCAGTGGACTACCCTCGGTCTTATTGAGGGGAATTCCTTAAAGGGAGAGTTGAACCTCGACGTAGGAAGGAAACAGTCTGCACTCCTTCCCGGCCTTGTGCATTCCTTCCTTCGCTCCTTTTCTCTTACGGCATCTGATTTGGATTTTTTCGCGGTGACCAACGGCCCGGGTTCCTTCACCGGAATAAAGGTCGGAGTTGCCTTTACCCAGTTCACAGCATGGGCGGCAGGAAAGAAAATAATTCCCTTGTCTTCACTGGAGATAATGGCACTCAGCCATATCAGACAAGAAGATTCATACGTCCTTTCCATGATCCGGGGAGGAGGGGGAAAAGCATATGCGGCCCTGTATCACGGGAACAGTGCATTAGAGCGTCCTGAGTGCCTCATGGCTGAAAAAGCCTATAGTCCGGTCGAACTGGAACAGCGGTTGGGGGAATTTTCAGGATTTTCAAAGAACCTGTTGTGGGCAGCAGATGATCCGGGGAAAATCAGCAGATCTTTTCATCCTGCGGGAATACCCTTCCCTCAACAAAAAACGGTTCCATCGGGAGCGGTTGCTGTCCGCCTTGCGTCTCTAAAAAAAAGTGAGGCGATTGCGGCAAAGGAAATACGAGGCCGCTATCTAAAAGACCCTGATTTAGGATAAAGGGTTTTTTTCATTTTTTTCTTTTTTTATTATTCGAGAGAAAAAAGAAAAATACTTTTTTCAGGTTGAACTCTTTTCCCGTTACAGCTATCCTCTCAATAGTGGATGAATTAATAAAACGTATGTTCCGATTGTAGGTTTAATTCTGTAGGAGGTGACTTTTTTGCCGAAGAAGTTTGAAGTCCAGGTGAACAACTCGTGGTGTAAAGGGTGTTCCTTGTGTATTCACGTGTGCCCGAAAAAAGTCCTCGAGCTCGATGAAGTACGGGGAAAATCCGTCCCTGTAAGGCAGGATGACTGCATAGGCTGCAGGCAGTGCGAAAACATCTGCCCTGACATGGCAATTACAGTGACTGAGAAAGGGGAGGAGTAGCATGCCTGAAGTTGCTTTCTGGCAGGGAAACGAGGCTATCGCCTATGGCGCTCTCGCCGCTGGATGCCGTTTTTTCGGAGGATATCCCATTACCCCTTCCTCCGAAATTGCGGAGATCATGGCTGAAAGGCTGCCGAAGCTCAACGGCAGGTTTATCCAGATGGAAGACGAAATTGCCGGTATTGCTGCCACCATCGGTGGATCCATTGCGGGCATGAAGTCGCTCACCGCCACGTCGGGTCCCGGTTTCTCGCTGAAACAGGAAAACCTTGGCCTCGCCTATATCGCTGAAATTCCCATCGTCGTCGTTGACGTTATGCGCGGCGGGCCTTCCACCGGACTTCCAACAAAAGCAGCACAGCAGGATGTAATGCAGGCTCGCTGGGGAACCCACGGAGATCACGGAACGATCTGCTATGCACCGGCTTCCGTGCAGGAATGCTATGAAGTTACGATCAAGGCCTTCAATGCAGCCGAGAGATACCGGCAGCCGGTGCTTATCATGAGCGACGAAGTTATAGGCCACATGAGGGAAAAAGTTTTTGTTCCCGAGATCGATCCCTCGACCCTGACCGAAAGAAAACGTCCTGTGGATATACCGGAAAAATTTGTTCCCTATAGGCCTGATCCCAAGGACGACCTCCCTTGCATGGCATCCTTCGGTGACGGGTACACATGGCATATTACAGGACTCACTCATAATGACTGGGGTTTTCCGACCAACGATCCCGACGAGATAGAAAAGAAAATGAAGCGTCTTATGAGAAAAATCGACCGCTTCCGTGATGACATCGTTGAGTACGAGACTGAGTCTGTTGATGATGCGGAAGTCGTGGTTCTCGCATACGGAAGTGTCGCCAGGTCAAGCCTGAGGGCAGTCCACGATGCACGGGTCAGGGGAATCAAAGCGGGCTTTTTCCGTCCTGTCACTCTTTGGCCGTTCCCCGATAAGGAAATAGAAAAACTTGCCCGAAAGGTTAAGACCATCATCGTTCCCGAACTGAACTGCGGCCAGATGGTGCTCGAAGTGGAGCGTGCCGTTCACGGCAGGGCGAAGGTATTGCCTGTAAACCTCGTGAACGGGGAGCTTTTCAAGCCCGAAGAGATTCTTGCCGTAATTGAGGAGGTGGCCTGATTATGCCTAATCAGGAAGTGTTCAGCTGGCTTCGTACACGGTTCTTCCCCCACATCTGGTGCCCGGGATGCGGACACGGCATAATCATGCACTCCATTCTCCGTGCCCTTGTAGCATCGAAGAAGAAGAAAAGTGAAACGGTAATAGCATCAGGAATCGGCTGCTCGAGCAGAATGGCCGGATACATAGATGCATGTACTGTCCACACGACCCATGGAAGGTCTCTCGCCTTCGCAACCGGCATTAAACTTGCAAAGCCTGAACTGACAGTTATCGATGTAATGGGTGACGGCGACTGCACTGCAATCGGAGGAAACCACTTTATCCATGCATGCAGAAGAAACATTGATATCACTGCCATCGTCATGAACAACAACATTTATGGAATGACCGGAGGGCAGGCTTCTCCGACAACACCTGTCGGCAGCATGGCGACCACGACACCCTACGGAGCCATCGATCCGTCATTCGACGTATGCAGGCTCGCCGAAGGAGCTGGAGCTTCTTACGTTGCACGGTCAACAATCGCCAATCCCAAGCAGGCAGAACAGTTCATAATGAACGGGATCAAGAAGAAGGGCTTCTCGGTTATTGAAATCATGACCCACTGCCACACAACATTCGGGAGAAAGAACAACAGAAGGACCCCGATCGATAACGTAAACTTTTTCAAAAACAACTCCGTTCCTCTTGCAAAGGCGAAAGAGATGTCCGAAGAGGAGCTCGCCGGCAAGATCGTTACCGGAGAATTCGTGAACAAGAACATCCCCGAGTACACCGAGCAGTACCTTGCCTTGATTGAAAACGTGAGGGGGAAATAACATGGCAGGCAGATACGAGATCCGGTTTGCAGGTTCCGGTGGACAGGGCGTTATTCTCGCTGCTGTGATCACCGGCGAAGCGGCATCGATCTACGAGGAAGGGCTTCACGTCGTCCAGTCCCAGTCTTACGGCCCCGAGGCCAGGGGAGGAAAGTCAAAGGCCGAGGTTGTTATCTCCACCGAGCCCATCGACTATCCCAAGGCTATAAAACCTAACCTCCAGGTGATCCTTACCCAGCAGGCAGCGGAAGAATATGCGGGTGAAACCCTTCCTGGCGGAAGGATCATCTACGATGATTTCTTCGTTACCAGTTTCCCCCAGGTTGACGCAAACGTCTATTACCTACCCATCATAAGGACGGCAAGGGAGAAGATAGGCAAAGAAATCGTGACGAATATGGTCGCTCTCGGAGCAGTTGCCCGTGTTCTAGAGCTTGAGAAAATCGCCAAACCGGAATCCATTAAGAAAGCGATTCTCGGAAAAGTGCCCCAGGGAACAAAACAACTGAACTCCCAGGCTTTTGACGAGGGATACGAGCTCTTCAAAAACAGCGTCCATCTGTAAAAAGGTCATACTTTTAATTCCGGCGGCAAAGGCTTGACAAAGCTTTTGCCGCTTTTTTTCAGAAACGGGTGATAGGCATGAAAACAGGTGAATCCATACGGCTGCAAATGGAAAAGATCAGCAGCGATGGAAGTGCTATAGCCCGCACTCCGGAAGGGCTCGTTGTATTTGTCCCGGGCGCATTGCCCGGCGAAGACCTGGAGGTAAGGCTTTCAGTCAGAAAAAAAGAATATGCCATCGGCTCGCCGGGAAAAATATACATGGCGAACCCGGGAAGGACGGAACCGTTCTGCCCCTACTACGGTACATGCGGCGGATGCCAGCTTCAGCACGCAGATTATAATCTCCAGCGCGAGCTCAAATGGTCTATTGTCAATGATGCATTCGCAAGGATCTATAAAAATCCGTATCCGGAAATATCACCGTGCTCAGGAAGCCCCCTCGAGAAGAATTACCGGAACAAAACATCCTTCCCCGTCGGAGGACGGTCAGGGGCAGCTATTGTAGGCTATTACAGCAGAAGGAGCCATGACATCGTCGAAACCGTCCGTTGTCCAATAATGGCAAAAGATGTGGAAGAATCCCCTGAACTTTTTGCATATGCCCTGAGATCCTCGGGACTTGCGCCATACAACGAGAAAACAGGCAAAGGGATGATTCGGCATATCATCCTGAGATACGCTTTCTCCACGAAAGATATCCTTGTATCCATCGTCACGGCAAAAAAAGCCTCAAAAGAGGAAAAAAAACTGATTCTCGAAAAAATACTTCCCCCGTTAAAGGAAAAATACGAAAACCTGCGGACATTGACGCTGAATTACAATCCCTCGCGGGGAAATATCATCGTGGGCAAGAATACCGAGACTTTGTCCGGTGACGGAAAAATAGAAGAAGATCTCGGACCGTTTCGCTTCCGCTATGACACGACAGCTTTTTTCCAGGTGAATCCGCTCCAGGCAGTACGGCTGTATGAAAAAGCCGCTGAGATGGCCGCAACGGAAGAAAATGATCCGGTACTGGAACTCTATAGCGGCATCGGCACACTTACCGCTTTCCTTTCCCGGCATTCTTCTTCTGTAACCGCAGTGGAGGAATGGGGGCCTTCGGTGGAGCGGATGAAGGAGAACATGGAAAGAAACCGGCTCTCGGGAAAAGTCAGGATTGCAGCAGGCCCGGTTGAAAACCATATCCGCTCATTCCCGAAAGGATTCAGGACAATCGTTGTGGATCCTCCCCGAACAGGCTGCAGCAGAGAAGTACTTGCGGGCATGACAAACCTTGAACCTGAAAAAATAGTGTACGTTTCGTGCAACCCGGCAACTCTTGCACGGGACGCCGCTCTTTTGCTCGAAGGGGGATACGAACCTGAGGAGATCTGTTGTTTCGATATGTTTCCCCAAACCGTCCACGTGGAATCGATAGCTCTTTTCAGGCGGAAAAACACTTGAAAAAAGAAAGGCAACGGATACCGGGATACGAAATCCTGGTGTTGTCCCGGTACTTTTAAAGCTGTGAAGACCACAGGCGGGCACCGGATTCAAGAACCCTGTTCGTGAAGGGGCGCTTCATCCAGTCATGGAGACGGAACTGGGAGCTTTCCTGCAAATCATCAAGAAAAGCCCGGGTGAATTCATTCGCGACAGAAACATCATAGATAAAGGCCTGAACCTCAAAGTTGATCTCAAGGCTTCTCGCATCAAAATTGGCGGTACCCACTGAAACCGATGATCCGTCTGCTATAAGGATTTTTGAATGGATGAACCCCTTTTCATACCTGTAAACCTTTACTCCCGCCTTCAGCAATTCTTCCACGTTCGATAGGGATGCCCAGTAGACGAGGGCATGATCTGTCTTGTGGGGGATCATGACCCGAACATCGATCCCACTCATAGCGGCGACTGTTAATGCCATGACGAGCGATTCTCCCGGAACCAGGTAGGGAGTACAAAGCCAGACAGATCTTCGTGCGTTGGTGATAAGCGAAAAATAGCCCTGGAGAATTGACTTCCAGTTGCTGTCAGGCCCGCTCGCTACGATCTGGACCGAGCTGTCGCCATTTGCAGGGAGTGGTTCCAACGGATACCCGCTAAAGGGAGCCTTGTCACAGAAAACCCAGTCTTCGCGGAAAATTTCGTCAAGACAGTGAACGGCAGGACCTTCGATTTTCACATGAGTATCCCTCCAAAAACCCATGGATGGATCTCCCAGGATATACATGTCGCCTATGTTTAACCCCCCCATAAAACCGACCTTCCCATCCACCACGATAATTTTTCTGTGGTTTCTGAAGTTCAGATCCCTTCTGAGCCTGGGGAAGGAGACGGGAAGGAAGGAATGTACCCCGACGCCTGCGTTTTTAAGTGAGTTGACATACTTTTTCCCGAGGCTCCAGCTTCCCACGCTGTCGTAGATCACCTTGACCGCGACTCCTTCATAAGCTTTTTTTACGAGGATATCCCTGATTTTTTTCCCTATCTCATCGTTCGCTATGGAATAATACTCAATGTGAATATATTTTTCAGCCTGTAACAGAACCTCTAGTATTTCTGCGAAGGTTTCCCCGCCGTTGAGCAACATTCGGACAGAATTCCCCCTCGAAAGCCGGGCACGGGCACTTTTCGAGAGCATGGCCGCAGTTTTCATTTCAGTTTCGTCACGGGATTTTGAATTCCTTGGAGTAGAACCAGCCGCGCTAATGCCTGCAGGTATTCGCTTCCTTTTTCTCTTGAGTTTTCTGAAACTGCTTCGGCGTCTTATATCCGGACCAAAGAACAGGTAAAGAACAAATCCGAGTACAGGAAGAAGCACCAGGACCATGACCCAGGCGATCGTCCGGTCGGGGTTTTTCTCCTCCAGGAAAATAATGCCGGCTATGAAAAGGGCGTAAACCCAGAGGAACGCCGAAGAATATTCTTTGAGAAAATCGGGCAGTTTTCCCGCAAAGTTCATAAGGGAATCTGCAAGGGCGCCTTCACCGTGAAAAAGGGCCCTTATTGCCTCGGCCAGCTCATTCCACTGCGAGAAAAGAAAAAATATAGTGGAAAAGCCGAAAAGAAACAGAAACACAAGTCCTGTACCGCTCCTCTTTTTCAGTTTACTGCTCCTTTCTTCCGCCGGATGTTCCGAAAACGCAATACCCCGCGGGTATGGACCGAAGGGATGAACCCTTCCCAAAACCCTTTCAGAATGCTATTATTCCTCAGCATGGAAGGATTTCGCGAGAGTGGTGGAACGGCAGACACGTCAGACTTAGGATCTGATGCCCAAGGGCGTGGGGGTTCAAGTCCCCCCTCTCGCACCATCTCCCCCGTCAATCCCGGGAATACCTCGCAATTTTCCCTTCTTTCCTCGCAGGAGGGGCCGGAACAAACGATGCATCCTTGTAGCCGATACAGACTGAATAAAGAGGATGGTATCCTTCAGAGATCCCAAGCTTCCGGACTTCTTCGGAAACCCCGAAAAGGAATGCCGTCAGTCCCACCCAGCACGTTCCTATATTGAGTGATTCAGCGGCAAGAAGCATATTTTGAATGGCGGCAGAACAGTCGGCAAGAGGGAATAGAAGCCCGTCCTGCTGTTCTTTTCCCGACACGATCACCACCGTGGGTGCCCGGTGAAAAAGATGATATCCTTCCTTTTCCGCCAGTTTTCGTATCCATTCTGTTTCCGACTGTGCCATCAGTTTCAGGTTCTTTTCGCTCATTTCGTCGATTTTCTCCCTGTCCTGCACGACCAGAAAATGCCAGGGCTGTGTATTATGCCCGCTGGGAGCCCACACAGCAGCCTCAAGTATCATATTGAGTTCTTCATCTTTTATCTGTTCAGGCTTAAACTTCCTCACGCTTCTTCTGTTTCGTATGGTTTTCAGCACTTCGTTCATGAAAAGATACCTCCAGGCAATTGTTTTTTTGTCTTATTACAGGCTACGGTGCTACAATAGCCCAAAAGTGCAGGAATTGCTATAATAAAAAACCAATCCGACCCTCTTTCGCAGGCCCGACAGCCTGCAGAAAGGAGCACCATTATGAGATCTCGTTTTGGATTATGTATTCTGGTTCTGGCGGCTATGCTGCTCGTCACCGTAAAGGCGACGCCTTCATTCTCCGCCCCTTTTTCTTCGTGCCGCGAGTACAGGGCCATGCAGCGCCATCTGACGAAAAAATACCAGGCGAAACGGCTGAAAGCCCTTGAAATCTATTTTACCCGGAAGAACCCGAAGGTTTCACAGAAAAAAATCTCCCGGTACGCGAACCTGATAGATCAGTACTCTTCCCAGTATGGTCTCGATCCGTTCCTTGTCGCAGGAGTGATGATGAAGGAATCCACTGTGAAAGAAAATGCCGTCAGCAAGGGGAATTACGGACTAATGCAGATCAACTGGAACGCAAACCGTCCATGGATAGTCAAAACCTTCCCGATAAAGACGAAAAAACAGCTGATGGTTCCGGAAAACAATATCCGGGTGGGAGTCCATATTCTGGCGGCCAACATCAAAAAAAGCAAGGGCAGCGTAGATAAAGGTCTTGACAGGTACAGGGGACGCTCCCTGGCCTCTTACAGAAATTCGGTCCATGCCCATTATCTCGCGATCGCCCGTATATTCAAAAAGCTTTAGGCGAAAACACGATCATATGAGTCATCCTAATGTTTCAGCAGTTATCCTGGCAGCCGGTTTTTCCAGGCGGATGGGGTTTTTCAAGCCTCTTGCACCGCTCAACGGAACAACGGTAATTGAACGTTCAATTAGATCCGCAAAAGCTGCCGGAATATGGGAAATTGTGGTAGTCACAGGCTACGGAAGAGAAACGCTTGAACCGGTCATACTGCGAAACGGGGCAAAACCTGTCTTTAACAGCCGGTTCCCGGAAGGGATGTATTCTTCTGTACAGGCCGGGGCCGCGTCTCTTTCACCCGCTTCAAGGGCATTCCTTATCCTTCCGGCCGACTGCGCCTCCGTCAGGCCATCAACGATCAGGCTGCTGGCAGCGCGTGCATCATACCGGGGGATCATACATCCTGTTTTTCTCGGAGAAAGAGGACATCCACCCGTAATAGGCGCCTCGTTTATCCCTCATATCCTGACATTTGAAGGTGAAGGGGGGCTGCGGGGCTTTCTGGAGACAAGGGAATCAAGTGCGGCTGACCTGCCGGTTGCCGACGAAGGAATTCTTATGGATATGGATACTCCGGAAGACCTGCTGCGGACAAGGCAGAGGCTGAACAGCCTATCCATACCTTCTGAAAATGAAATCCGGGCCCTGTTCCGGATCGCGAGAACTCCTGAAAAAGTGACGGCGCACAGTCGCATTGTTTCCGAAGCGGCGGAATCACTGGCGAATGGAGTCGCCGGGAATCTTCATATCTCTATTGCACTTGTCAGGGCGGCAGCCCTCCTTCACGATGTCTGCAGAACCATGGATGATCACCATTCAGCAGCGGAAGCATTTCTTAAGTCATGCGGCTTCCCCGAAATAGCAAGGATCGCGGCAGTCCACATGGATCTCCCCCCGAGAGCATCTCCCGAGGCGGCGATCGTTTTTCTTGCGGACAAGATGGTTATGGGAGACAGGATAGTATCCCTTTCGGAACGGGAAAAAAGAGCACTGGAGAAATACGGAAAGATTCCTGAAGCATGGACGAACATACGAAGGCGCTTTGCAAGGGCAAGACGAGTGTGCCGCATGCTTGAAAGAGCTTCTGGATCTACGGTCCAATCCCTTCTGAACCTTTCCGGGCATCTGGACTCATGACTTTTATTGGGTTAAAGTTAATATTTAGGAATTGCGGTACGTCGTTCCTCGGGGAAGTATGAAGCTGTTCCAAACGACCAGCAAAGGGGGAGAAGCATGAACAGGATCGAGTGGTATTTCCCGGAAACTATAGATGAGGCCGCCGCACTCCTCGCAAGAGAAAGGACTGTTCCTCACGGCGGCGGGACCGGCCTCGTAAAGAGCGGATTATCCTCTTTTTCAGGTGTGGTGGATCTTGCGAAACTCCCCCTGAACTATTTAAAAATGGAGAAGGGGATTCTTGAAATAGGAGCAAGCCAAACGTTTGCTTCCGTTGCCGAAAATCTCTCAAACCTCTGTCCTGACTGCATTCTCGTCGCTGCTCTCGGCTCTGCCGCGTCGACACCCCTTCGAAACCGTATCACAATAGGAGGGAGCGTATCGTTTTTTCCTCCCTGGTCTGACCTCATAGGGCCCTTTTCCGTCCTTGAGGGGGAAATTTGCACAGAGGGAAAAAACAGCGGGACCTACGACCTTTCCTCCTGGCTGGCCAACAGGCCGGTACAACAGGGAACCCTTGTAACGTCAGTTCTCTTACCTGATGCAGCGGACTGGGATTCCTGCTATTACAGGGAAGTCAGGGTAGGATTCGACTATCCGGCCTTCACTGTCTCAGTTGTGGCACGAAAAAACGGGTCGAAAATCGAAAAGGTCCGTGCTGCAGTATCGGGAGGTTTGGAACGGGTAACACGGTTGAGCGGGATCGAAGACGGGCTGAACGGAAAAGATCTTTCACAACTGGCATCTCTCGACGTGAAAAAGATGGCCCGGGTAACATTCGGGCGGAAGCCGGCAGGTTCCGCGGAGTATCTTTCGGAGATAGCCGCAGTGCACGTCGAAAGATGTCTGAAGTCAGTCCTGCTTGGTGGGGGGGAATTGAGATGAAGGGATCGTTTATCGTCAACGGGAAAAAAGCGGAATGGTCTTTTGCGCCCGATGCCGTGCTTCTCGACGTGCTCAGGAACAATGGACACACGGAAGTGCACAGGGGCTGCGGTGAGGGTGAATGTGGAGCATGCGCCGTGATCCTTGAAGGAAGACTGGTCAACTCATGCCAGGTTTTTGCCGCTTCAGCCGCAGGACAGAAGATCACCACGGTCGCCGGAATAGGCTCGATCCATTCTCCCCATCCGATCCAGCAGGCTTTTGTGGAGGCCGGGGCAATTCAATGCGGATTCTGCACTCCCGCAATGATACTCGCCGTTTTCTGCCTTCTGCAGAAAACTCCGAACCCGACCGATGACGAGATCAGAAAAGCTCTCGACGGGAACCTGTGCCGGTGTACCGGGTATGTAAAAATATTCGAGGCGGTCCGTCTCGCCGCAAGGAGGATGAGCAGCAATGAATGAATTCTCTGTGGTGGGGAAGCCTGTCCTGAAAGTCGACTCCCTTTCCCTGGCGTGCGGTTCTGCTTTTTTTACAGCCGACTTCACGGTGAAAGATCCTCTTTTCCTCGCATTTTTCTATTCACCCCATGCTCATGCCGAAATAACAGCTATCGATGATTCCCCCGCCCGGGCAATGGAGGGAGTCGTAGACGTTTTTCACTCCGGGAACACGTCGTCCGGTCTTTTCACAACTGCGGGGCAGGGCTACCCCGAACCTTCCCCTTACGACACAAGGCTGTTCAACAAAACAGTTCGATATGCAGGGGACATTGTCGGGGCGGTTCTGGCCGAATCTGACAAAACGGCACGGGCGGCAGCCAGGGCTATTGCGGTGGAATACACCCTGCTGCTGCCGCTGTTCGACCCGGAGAAGGCAATGGACGGGGATGTTCCTCGTATTCACGGTGAGGATGAGTACGCACCCCTTCCCGTGGCATACAGGCCGGAGCAGAACATAGCAGGCGAAGTTCTGTTTTCATTCGGAAACGTGGAAAAGGGATTTACCGAGGCGGATTTCATCGAGGAAGAAACGTACAATACCCATTGTACAAGCCACTGCGCCATGGAACCCCATGCGGCAACAGCATCCTTCGATGAACACGGAAGACTCGTGATTTATTCCTCGACACAGGTCCCTTTTCACGCCAGAAGGATAGTGAGCATGACCACGGGAATCCCCCTACACCGCATCCGTGTAGTGAAGCCGAGAATCGGAGGCGGATTCGGAAGCAAGCAGGAAGTCATCCTCGAACCCTACGTTGCTCTCGCAGCCTGGAAACACAAGCGAAACGTGAGAGCTGAACTGACACGCCGCGAGGTTTTCACCACGGTCCGCACCAGGCATGCCATGAGGGTAAGGGTGAAGTCGGGTTTCAAAAAAGACGGCACCATCACCGCACTTCAAATGGACGATCTGATGAATACCGGAGCTTACGGAGCACACGCCCTGACTGTCCTCTCAAACGCAGCATCCAAAGTCCTGCCCATGTTCAACAAAATACCGAACATGGCATTTACCGGCCACGCAGTATATACCACCCTTCCGGTCGGCGGAGCCTACAGGGGATACGGTGCGACGCAGGGTTATTTCGCCTTCAATCAGCACGTGGATGCCATATGCAGGAAGGTCGGGGCAGATTTTGTCGAGTACGTGAAGAAATGGCATATTCGGGAAGGAGAGACTTCAGAAGTATTCCGCGCCATAGGGGAAGGTACGGAGGGAGTCAGCCAGATCGTTCGTTCCTGCAAGCTCACTGAATGCCTTGATAGGGGAGCTGAAGAGATCCGCTGGAATGAACTCAGGGGAAAACGGCTCCGGTCCGGCTCAGTCGTCAAGGGTGTGGGTGCCGCTGTGTCCATGCAGGGATCAGGCATAGCCATGGTGGATATGGGAAGCGCCTCAATGAAAATGAACGACGACGGCTCTTTCAACCTCTTCGCGGGTGCAACTGACATAGGAACAGGATCTGATACGATACTGAGCCAGATCGCCGCCGAAAGGCTCGGGATATCTGTAGAGATGATAGTCATTCTCTCGTCCGATACCGATCTTACCCCTTTCGATACCGGAGCCTATGCATCCTCCACCACTTATATTTCCGGACAGGCCGTCCTTCGCTGCGCAGAAAAGATAGGAGAACAGCTACTGTCCACGGCTTCTTCGATGACAGGTGCTCCTGTCGGGAATCTCTCTATCGGGAAAGGCGGAAAGGTAATCAACAGCGCCGATGGTTCCGAAATCCCTTTCAGTGAGATCGCCTGCTATTCCATGTACAGCAGAAACCAGTTCCAGATACAGGCCCAGGCATCCTTTTTCGGTGAAGAATCACCTCCTCCCTTCATGGCCCACTTCGCTGAAGTGGACGTTGATATGGAGACAGGCAGGGTCAGGGTAGTCAAGTTCGTATCCGCGGGAGACTGTGGCCAGCCGATAAACCCGGTGCTCGCTCTCGGTCAGATAGAGGGGGCAACGCTGAATGGAATAAGCTATGCCCTCACGGAACAGTACCTTTTTGATGCAAAGGGGAAAATGACCAACAACTCGTTCTGGGATTACAAGATATACGGAAGCCTCGACATTCCGGAAGTAAAGGCCATTCTCGCCGAATCCTCCGAGCCGAGCGGCCCTTACGGTGCGAAGTCGATTTCCGAAATCGGAATCAACGGTCCTGCACCTGCGATCGCAAACGCAATTTTCGATGCCGTTGGGATCAGGCTCCGCGAACTGCCCATGACTCCTGAAAAAGTGCTGGCTGCGATCAAGGCCAAGGCCGGCAGGTGAGGCTTTCAGCATGTACGGGACCGATTACGTTGTAGGAAGGGGAGTAGTCGCGGACGGCAGCGGACTGTTCCTGGAGAACGGGGCAATCAGGGTATGCGAGGGAAAAATCAGGGAGATAGGCCCCTGGGAGTCGGTGAAAAAAGACGGTATACCCTTTTACGACGTGGAAGGAAGGCTGATCATTCCGGGGCTTGTAAACTTCCACCACCACCTGTATTCCTTTTTTGCCCCAGGTTTTTCTCCCGATGGTCCGGCGGACACGTTCCCGGAAATACTCGAAAACCTCTGGTGGAAGCTCGACAGCTCCATCGATGAGGATATTCTGTATTACTCGTCGCTCCTGGGGGCACTGGACTCACTTTCCTACGGGGTGACCGCTGTTTTCGACCATCACGCTTCCATGAACCTTGATCGGGGAAGCCTTGCCCTTGAAGCAGAAGCAATGGTCCATGCGGGCATCAGGGCCATCCTCTGTCTTGAAACTTCCGACAGGCGCGGACAAAAAGCCATGATGCGCCAAGTGGAAGAGAACGTTTCTTTCTGGGAGCAGCACAGGGATAATCCCTTTCTCGCGGGCATGTTCGGCCTTCATGCCAATATCACGTTATCGGCCGAAACCCTTTCATTCATTTCCCGTTCAAAACCGAAGGAAATGCCGATCCATGCCCATTGCGGGGAGGCAATTGTTGATCTTGACTTCTGCAGGGCTGAGGGGTTCTCCGGACCTGTAGACAGGTTCCGCTCATTCGGACTGATCGACGGAGACAGCTTCCTGATACACTGTGTCCACCTCGGTGAAGAAGATTACCGGATCCTGAAAGAAACCGGGGCAGTGGTCGT
>LSQX01181057.1_pt1 | contig 13870 bp, 10 predicted proteins | sample 654561 | NCBI WGS metagenome assembly LSQX01 (sample SAMN04489861, study PRJNA283612) | anaerobic digester metagenome | isolation source: 4 biogas reactors fed with cattle manure at either 37C or 55C with and... | place: Denmark: Kongens Lyngby | collected 2014 | reverse complement strand
ATCCAAAAAGATTATATTCAGGTACTAGAAAGAGATGATGGTTCCAGTAAGAATATTTATCTAATCCACAAAGATAATATCCACGATAACTATTTGCAAGTAATAAATCAATACGAAGAAACAAAGGGTAAGAGGAAATCAAGATATGATGTAACTATCCTGGTAAACGGACTGCCTCTTGTTCACATAGAATTAAAGCGCAGAGGAGTAGCTATCCGAGAGGCTTTTAACCAAATAAGACGCTACCAAAGAGACAGCTTCTGGGCTTCCAGCGGCCTGTATGAATACATCCAAATCTTTGTCATCTCCAATGGTACACATACAAAGTATTATTCAAACACCACCAGAAACACTCACATCAGAGAGATGGCTGGCGGACGAAACACTAGAAAAACCAGCAACAGTTTTGAATTCACCTCTTTCTGGGCAGATGCAAACAACAAGACAATCCCTGATCTAATCGACTTCACAAAAACCTTCTTTGTCAAACACACATTGTTAAATATACTGACAAAATACTGCGTATTCACCTCAGACGAAGCACTCCTTGTCATGAGACCTTATCAGATTGCAGCAACGGAACGGATCCTGCAGCGGATAGAGGCAGCCTATAACTACAAAAAAGCAGGAACTATCGACGCAGGCGGTTATATCTGGCACACCACAGGCAGTGGAAAGACCCTTACCTCTTTCAAAACCGCACAGCTGATAACAAAGCTGCCTTTTATCGATAAGGTGCTTTTTGTAGTGGACCGCAAAGACCTGGATCACCAAACAGTTCAAGAATATGATAGGTTCCAAAAAGGCGCAGCCAACAGCAACACTTCAACCAAAGTTTTACAGGAGCAATTAGAAAATCCGGACTGCCGGATTATAATAACCACCATTCAAAAGCTTGATTTATTCATTAAGAGAAACAAAAAACATGAAGTATACAACAAGCAGGTAGTTCTCGTTTTTGATGAATGCCACCGCAGCCAGTTTGGAGAAATGCACAGCAGAATCGTGAAGTCCTTTAAGAAGTATTATATCTTCGGCTTTACAGGAACGCCTATCTTTGCAGTAAATGCACCAAGCGGCGGTCATGCCATCTTGAAGACCACAGAACAGGCCTTTGGCGATAGACTCCACACCTATACAATCGTAGATGCAATCAATGACGGTAACGTACTGCCCTTCAGGATAGACTTTGTGGATACCATGAAAATAAAAGAGGGCATCGAAGACAAGAAGGTATGGGCTATTGACAAGAAAAAAGCCTTGGAAGCGCCAGAGCGGATTCGGGAGATAGCAAACTATATATTAGAGCATTTCGATCAGAAGACAAAACGCAATATTCACTATTCTCACAGAGGTCAGCGAGTAGCGGGATTCAACTCAATCTTTGCAGTAAGCGACATTCCAATGGCCATGAAGTATTATGCAGAATTTAAAAAGCAGCTAAAGGAACGAAATCGCAAGCTTAATATAGCTTTAATCTACAGCTACAACCCTAATGAAGAGGAAGTAGATATATTAGAAGACGAATCATTTGAAACAGATAAACTGGACAAAACAGCACGAGATTTCCTGGAAGATGCAATAGCTGATTACAATAAAGTATTTAAGACAAACTTCGACACCTCGGGTCAGTTTGAAAATTACTATCATGATATATCCAGAAGAGTTAAAAATCGCGAAATAGATCTACTCATTGTGGTTAACATGTTCTTGACAGGTTTCGATGCAACGACTCTGAACACCCTTTGGGTGGATAAGAACCTGCGGCAGCACGGATTAATTCAAGCTTTCTCCAGAACAAATCGGATTCTGAACAGCGTAAAAACTTTCGGCAACATAGTCTGCTTCAGGGATCTTAAAGAAGAAGTGGATAAAGCCATTGCCCTGTTCGGGGACAAAGATGCAAAAAGCATAATTTTGCTCAAAACATACGACGAATACTACAACGGCTACGAAGAAAAGGGAAAGTATTATCCAGGATACAGGGAAATGATCGAGGAGCTAGAGTGTTCTTTCCCTTTAGGTCAGCCCATTGTAGGGGAAGAGAAACAAAAGTATTTTATCAAGCACTACGGCTCAATCTTAAAATTAAAGAACATCCTGACTTCATTCGATGAATTCCAAGGCAGTGAAATCTTGAGCGACCGGGACTTTCAGGACTACCAAAGCATATACCTTGATCTGTATCAAGAGTATAGAAGAAATAAAGGGGCAGAGAAAGAAGAGATCAACGACGACATCGTCTTTGAGATCGAGCTTGTCAAGCAGATTGAAGTTAACATCGACTACATCCTGATGATGGTGGAAAAATACCGCGAAACCAATTGCAAAGACAAAAGCATTTTGGTTGATGTTGACAAGGCCATCAATTCTAGTATACAATTAAGGAATAAAAAAGACCTGATAGAGGCCTTTATAGATACTGTGAACGTCAACACCGATGTTGTGGAAGACTGGAGAACTTTCGTCAATGACCAAAAGGAAGCTGAACTGGCAGAAATAATCGAGGAAGAGAAACTAAAACCAGAAGATACTAGAGCCTTCATTGACAACGCCTTTAGAGATGGCGTGCTGAAAACGACAGGGATGGATATAGACAGAATACTGCCTCCAATGTCCAGGTTCGGGGGGAGCCGCACAAAGAAGAAGCAGACAGTAATTGAAAAACTAACAGAGTTCTTTGAAAAATATTTTGACTTAGTATAAGCGGATACTCAGATTATTTCGGTCGTGCAACACAAGTTGGTAATGTCCTGGAGGTGCTGACAGCAAAGCAAATTATAACAGCGGTTAAGAACGAAAGCTTTAAGCCCTCCTTGCGGAGGGCTTAAACTTAGAATTCTCGCTTCAGCACTGGGTAGCTCCAGTTGAATTCTTTGTAGAGGGCTTTGTTATAGGCGATGGCTTCAGCAGCCATTTCCCTGCCAAAGGCTCTGTTGTGAAGGGTGGCTACCAAAACCCCAAGCAGGGTGAATACGCCCGGATTTCTTCTATAGTAAACATATCCATCGTAGTATGCTTCTTCGGTACTGCTATAATTTATGTCAAGCATAATTCCTCCTGCTATCTCTAATAAGTTGAAAAGGGTTTGCCAATTGGCTCTTCTCACCAGCTCTCTATCGGGTTCAAAATTCTCTGGCGAAGCTGCTACATATTCCGCTGCTGCGGTGGGGCCGAAGATAGGCATCAGCGAAGTGGCATAAGCGATGCGGGGGTCCTTTTCCTGGAGCACCAAAACTACATCCCTGCCAACGACGAGTTCCTTGGTTTCGGCACAGGCCAGGGATAGTCCCGCTGCAAGGAGAAATGCAATTAATAGATTGAATTTTTTCATGTTTTAATACCTCCTATGTTTTTCTTTTATCATAACACATGGGATTTCCGCCTCACTGACAATTTGCCTATGTCACAAATGGGCAATAATTGCATATAATTAGAATAATAGTGAGTATTTTAGGGAAGAGTTGAAATTTTTGTAAAAAGTCACTTCGGTTCCTTGCATTTAGCAGGATAAATATGTATAATGATGATGGAATAAGTATACAATAAACAAACAGGGTATTGTGGCTGCAAGTAAAGGAGGTTGCTGATTATCAGAAAGGACCTAGAGCTTTCCTTGGCCTGCGCACTTCCCTGTGAGCGGGTCAAATTCTGTGAGCCCATGAGTAAACATACCACCTTGCGTGTAGGAGGACCTGCAGAGATCTTCGTCCAGCCCACAACAATCGAAGAGTTTAAAGCAGCCATGAAAGTAGCAGAAGAATACAAGCTACCTGTTTTAGTCATAGGCAATGGCAGCAATCTTTTGGTTAAAGATGGCGGCTACAGAGGAATGGTGCTGAGCACCCTTTTATTAGATAAAATCACTTGGGACGAAGGAACAGTGCGGGTAGGAGCTGGTCTTCGCCTTACCACCTTAGCCCACCAGGCAGCAAAGCGCGAGTTCACTGGCTTGGAATTTGCAGCAGGCATTCCAGGGACAGTTGGCGGGGCAATTTACATGAATGCCGGTGCCTATGGCGGAGAAATATCCCAGGTTGTCAGGCGGGTTTGGTGTTTGGACTCCCATGGGGCAGTAAGGGAATTTACCGCCAGCCAGTGCGGCTTTGGATATCGCACAAGCATTTTTGCCAAAGAGAAACATTTAATTTTAGAGGCTGAATTTTCTCTCAACAAGGGAAAGATTCAGGAAATTGAAGGGGAAATGAAAAGGCTCCTTGCTCTCCGCAAGGCCAAACAGCCTCTGGAACTGCCCAGCGCTGGCAGCTTTTTCAAAAGGCCGCCTGGAGATTATGCAGGCCGTTTAATACAAGAAGCAGGATTGCAAGGAACAAAAAGAGGTGGCGCTGAAGTTTCCACTCTGCACGCTAATTTTCTAGTCAACCGCGGCGGTGCTACTGCAAAAGACTTCCTAGATTTAGCCCAAACGGTAGTAGAAGAAGTGGAAGCGAAATTCGGTGTAAGGCTCGAGATGGAGGTGCAGGTCGTGGGTGAAGACTGAGGCGAATATCTTTTGGAAAAATGGTTAAATTAAATAAGGAAATTTTTGTTCGGGAGGGTAGGATATGGAAAAACTGCGTAAGTCTGACTTGCTAGAGCAGGTATGCTCTTTTGGGGATAAGCTCTTAAAGCAGCTTTTCAACACAACTCGCGCTGAGCTTAAAAAAGGAACCGGTTTTACCCGCAGACAACTGGAAGAGATGCTAGTACTTTTAGAGGAAAAAAAGCAGGAGTATCAGGACAAGTTATCTTTGATCCCCATGGTTCAGCTGTGCAAGCTGGTCGATGAAACTGTAAAATCTGATGCCAAGCTGGGCATGTATATGGAAGAGGCTCTGGGGCTTAAAAAGGCCAAACCCCGGACTATGCTCCGGCGCCTGGTAAAGGATCAGCTGATTGAAATCATCCTTCTGGCCGATGAGATTCCAGCTTCCTACACTGAAGATCTGTTCGACGAGTATAAATTTTCCAATCGCCCCTCATTTAGGGTTTTCAAGTTCAGCTCGCCCGGCAAGGAATTGCCTGCTGATTTTACCAAGAATTTTCGTGCTGCTTGTCAAGCAGTTAACAAGAAAAAAAATGATGTGCATCGTATCCACACTAAAGGCTACAAATTTATCAGCATCGAGAACTTAAAGGAATACCCCGAGATCCATGAAATCAGAATGACCTACCAGTACAGAATCGACTATATAGAACCGGAAAACGGCGACGCTGCTTCAGTGTATGGATTAGCTTACAGTTTTCTGTGGCTGGATCTGGAAAGCGGCATGAGCGTAATCAACGCCAAGCACGAAGCTGCCATCCGCGACATGCAGCAAATGCTGCGAGAGGCCATGGAGCAGGTGGTTCAGGACATTCGCTTTACAGAAGGTCTCATCGAGCGGATTGCGAAGATGGACTACATCAGAAGGGCTAACCTCGTCAGCAGCAACCCCACAAGTGCCCACGACCCTGTGTATGTTTCCATGAGCCACCCAGGGCTGGTGCACCTGCCTCAGTTCAATGAACTCTTGCAGCGAGCAAACTATGAACTGGTTTCAGGCTACTACAAGATTCCCCTGGAAGATGGAGAAACATCAGTCGGCGAATACGGCCTTGGTGTTTCAGCCCGGAAAGGAAAACTGTGGTTTCCCAACCACCTTTCAAACAAGCTAATCCGCCGCTGGGGCGTTGGCATCTTAAGGCGGCTGAGCGATGAGCTGAACCAGATCCGCGATCGGAACTTTGCAGCTTTTGCCGAGATCGTAAACCTGGACACCAACCCCATCTCTGCCACCATCCACATGGAAACCAGGCGGGAGATCATGAACAAGTTCGTGAAAAACGCCTTCAACCTGGTCTTCCAAAACCAGCAGCAGGGATACCTGCGGGAGACCAACTCCATGGAGCTTATAGGCAAGGGCAAGGGCTTTTTCTTCCCGCCGCGGCTGTATGCAACCTGCGACTGCGGCAGGAGCGACTTCATTCCCTGTCCCAGATGCGGAAACACAGATTACAAAGCCAAAGGCGGCGTGATCTACTGCCTGAACTGCGATCAGCCCATGGCTGATCAGATTATCCAGGAATACCCATGCCAAAGCTGCGGCAAGACTTCCCTTGTGGGCAGTGTGAACGAAGCGCTGCTGCTTTATCCCAACGAGAAATCTTACGATTATCTCTGGAAGCAGTTTGAGCACATGCAGTCCCTTGAGCACGGACTCGGCTACGACCAAAGCGAGCTTTTCTGGGTCTACAAAAACCAGCTGTGGCGCAAGAGCGTGCCGCTGGAGATCGAAGTTGACCCAACAGCCCTGAACCACTTCCGCAATTTGACGCCCTACGACGAAATAGACAAGAAAGAACTGGACGAAACACTTCATTTCTTGAAAGTCGCAAGGGGCAAATGTCCCTTCTACGAAACAGTGGACGACTGCATTGGCTGTCAGCGGACCTTGACAAGACAGAACTGCCTCCAGCGCCTCCTCGTCGACACAGCTCACCCCCACCTCTACAACCACAACGAGTTGGGCCTGGGAGATTTGGCTTTCAAAGCAGTGCTGGCAAGAGAAGACGTGACAGTTGTCTGCTACGGCAGAAACGGCAGAAGAGGCAGAAGAGAGTTCGGCCTCCTTACCACCAGAAGCACAGAAGGCTCAAAGCTCCTCTCGCTGATGCTGGATGACCACAAATCAGATGCTTTCGAAGTTTTCGGCGTGGTCACCAGGACAGATCTCAGCGACGAGTTGGTGGAAAACTTGAAACTCGTGGCCCGCTACGGAAACAAGCGCCTGGCCATCTTCGACCGGGAAATCCTTGTCAGGCTCCGCCACGAGTGCCTGCTGCAAGAAGCTTTCCAAGAGCCAGTGGCCAAATAAATGGAAAAAGCGCCCTCCAGGGCGCTTTTTCCATATTGAGAAGGAATTTCCTCCCTTTTAGCGAAAAAATAATGGTGGGAGCCTTGTGGACGACCTTGTATTAGAAAGACTAAGAGATGAGAAACTAAAAAGGATCTAGGCGAAAGGGGGATACCGACAGAATTGATACAGCGGATTATAACGCTGCAGCTATGTCCCCTTGGAGATACCCTCTTCGGTACGCCTGCCATAAGAGCTTTGCGCGAACACTATCCACAAGCGGAACTGGTGGCAATAACCTGGAAAACAAACCAGGCGGTGCTAGCAGGAAACAAGGCTGTTGATCGGATAGTCAGCGTTAAAAGCACGCTGGCTGCCATCAGAGCACTGCGCCAGCTGGAAAGGGAAAGGGTGGATTTGGCAGTTGGCCTGTCCCACGGCGGCAGCGCTCTTTTGATTTTCAGCAGAGCTCCCAAAAAGGTTGGCTTCAATTCACAATATCTCGGATGGATCTACCAAGAAGACGTGCCTGATCGGAGAAATATCCACGCTGTGGAATACTGCCTGAATGTGCTGGCGCCTTTGGGGATCGAGCCGCAGGGACAGTGCAAACTGGAATTTTACTACACAGACCGGGACCTCGATGCGGCAAAGAGCTTTTTAGGTGACAGTCATGGCTATCCGGTGGTTGCCATTCATCCCGGAGGCAGGTTTTTCCCTGTGAAAAGGTGGCGTACAGGCGGGTTTGCCAAAGTGGCAGATTATTTAATGGGCACATTAAAGGCCAAGGTGGTGCTGGTGGGGGGCAAGGACGATGAAGAGCTGGCCTTGGAAATAGCAGCGAAGATGAAGCACCAGCCCCTTATGGCTGCAGGCCGCACTTCCCTGAAAGAAACTGCAGCCATCATTTCCCTGGCTGATCTGTTCGTGGGCAATGACTCAGCGCCGCAGCACCTGGCTGCAGCAGTGGGAACGCCTGTTGTGGCTTTGTTCGGCCCCACAGATCCAAATAACTTTTATCCTTGGGGAGTACCTCATAGAATTGTCCGCTGTGAGCTGAGCTGCAGCCCCTGCTTTCACTGGCTGGGCAGCCCGATGCAATACTTTCCAACATGGGATAACCCGACATGCCAGCGGGAATGCATGCAGTCCATCAGCCCTCAAGACGTTGTGGACAAGATCGACGAGCTGTGGCAGGAGCTCATAGGAAGGACAGGAACGAAGGTATGAATATAGGCATTTTTACAGACAGTTACAGACCGTACATCAGCGGAGTTGTGCGCTCCATCGATAGTTTTGCCAGTGAACTCCGCAAAATGGGGCATAATGTATACATTTTTGCCCCCAAATACAAAGGAGCCCCTGACGAACCTTACGTGTATCGGTTTCACTCAGTGAGGCCGCTGGCAAACAATGATTTCACCTTGGCAATTCCCTTCTCCAGCAAGCTGAGAACCACCCTCAGCAAGTTGAATTTAGACCTCATCCATACCCATTCCCCTTTCATCATGGGACGGCTTGGTGCCCACTGCGCAAGGCGCGCAGGCATCCCTCTGGTTTTCACCTATCACACCCTTTACGATCAATACGTGCACTATGTGCCAGTTGTGGAACCTGTAGCCCGCTGGGCAGTGATCCACTACACAGCAAATTACTGCAACAGGGCAGACAGGATCATCACTCCCACCACAGTGGTGGCAAAGATGATCAAAAATTACGGGATTTCCACGCCAATTTCTGTCCTGCCTACAGGAATAGATTACCAGCTGTTCAAAAGCGGTGACCCCAACTGGCTCAGAGAGCGGTACGGAATCGGACAGAACGAGAAGGTCCTCTTGTATGTGGGAAGGCTGGGGCAAGAGAAAAACCTGGACTTTTTAATGCACGCTGTGCGGCTGGTGAAGAAAAAGCTGCCTGACCAAAAACTGAGATTGGTCTTGGTGGCAGGGGGCCCTGAAAGGGAGAACCTGGAGCGGTTGGCAGTGGAGCTGGAGCTTTGCGATAACGTGCTCTTTACAGGACCTTTGCCTCCCAAGGAGGTTGCCCACTGCTACAAAGGTGCAGACCTGTTCACCTTCGCTTCCTGCACAGAGACCCAGGGTCTGGTTCTTTTGGAAGCCATGGCTGCAGGTCTGCCGCCAGTGGCGGTAGGGGCCAATGGTGTCCTGGACATGGTGGAATCCTACACAGACGGTATTTTAGTAGATTTGGATCTGGAAAAGTTCAGCTCTGCCATAGTGGAACTTTTGACAAACCCAGAACTAAAGGATAAGCTGGTTCAAAACGCTCGGCTGAAAGCAGAAAGGTATTCCACCTCCAACATGGCCAAGAAGCTTTCAGCTTTATATGAAGAAGTCCTCAGGGAAAGTGGCGCTGGGAAATGAAGCTGTCTGCAAAAGCCTTAAAGCGCGGCCTTTTGATCTCCGTGCTCTCGGGCGCTGTTTCTGTCTTGCTGGTGCTTGCCCTGACAAGACACGAGTTGGATTGGGAGGGCCTCAAGTTAATTCGCCCTTCCTATTTTACGTTGGCAGCGCTGCTGGTGGTGGGTGCCTGGTTTGCCAGGGTAGTGAGGCTGAAAATCCTGCTGGCCGCCTTGGGAGAGAGGGTCCCCTTCAAGCGGCTTGTGAACATTTTCCTGTCCTCCTGCTTTATCTCCCAGGTCACTCCAACCACAGGCGGAGGCCTGCCCCTTCAGATCTACATGATCTACCGGCAGGGGGTCAATTTTGGCAACACAGTGGCTGCAAGCGTCGTGGACTCCTTTCTGACCATTCTCTTTTACATCATAGTGGCGCCGCTGCTTTTGATTATTTGGCGCAGTCGGCTGAAAATCCAACCCCTGACCTTGGGCATTCTAGGTTTTGCCATCCTTGCAGTCTGCACCTTTCTTCTATATCTAATTCTCAAACCCGAGTTTGTGGGGAAGTGGTTGATTAATTTAGGGAAGACCAGGATTTTGCGCTTTCTGGATCGCAGAAGGCGCCTGGACAGGTGGGCCAAGCGGGTTACTGAGGAAGTACAGCGCTACCGCGAAGCCATGGTCCTGCTTGCGAAAAAGCAGCGTTCAGCTTTGTGGTGGTCCTTTTTTTTCACTTTCGCCTATTGGGGACTGTACCTGGCCATCGCGCCTGTTCTCCTCGTGGGGCTGAATGTTAAATTCGACCTGGTTCAGACCATGGTGGCACAGCTCATCCTCAATTTTATCCAGCCCTTTTTCCCCACCCCAGGTGCCAGCGGCGGCGCTGAGCTGAGTTTCGCCTATTTTTTCAGGGGGGTTGTTCCCGGCGGCATTTTGGGGATTTACGTAATGTCCTGGCGGCTGATTACGTATTACTTGAGCTTGATCTCAGGCGCGATTTCCTTAGTTTATGCCCTGAAAAACGGCTGGCTGGAGCGGCATAAACTGGAAGGGGATTGGGACGTCAAAGGGGATTCTGGCAGCTGATAGCCACCAAAATCCCTTTGCTGTTTAAAACAAGCCTGGGGGAGCTGCAGAGATATTTTCTAATAGAACCAACTGGAAAGAGGTGAACCCCGTTACAGAAACCGCTAGCTCAAAGGCAGCATTTCTTGTTCAAGGATATACAGCCATCTTCCCTCAGCGAAAACCGGATCGCTCAGCAGGCAATATGCCTTTGGAGTTTTGAGAGTCCGCAATCAGGTAGATCCTGAAAGCGGACGCAGAACAAGATAAAGCTTTCTAAAGATTTTACAGAGTATGATGAGCTTTCTGTAACGGAGCAAAAGTGAGAGAAGCAGTGTTTTTGGACCGGGACGGGACAGTAACAGAAGAGGTTGGATATGTCAACCACCTGGATCGCTTGAAGCTCATACCTGGTGCGGCTTCCGCCATCAGCAGGCTGAACCGTGCAGGAATTTTAGTGATTCTGGCAACCAACCAGGCAGGGGTGGCCAGGGGGTATTTCCCAGAGGAGCTGGTGGGCCAGGTACATAGGCGGCTGGAAGAGCTTTTGGCACAAGAGGGGGCGCATTTAGACGCCATCTACTACTGCCCCCACCACCCGCAAGTGGGCCCTCCCCCTTACAGGAAAAGCTGCAATTGCCGCAAGCCTGCCGGCGGGATGCTCCTTGAAGCCGCTGAAAAGTTCAGTATAGATCTGTCCAGGAGCTTCATGGTGGGAGATAAAATCACAGATCCCATAACAGGCATGCGGCTGGGAGCAAAGGGAATCCTGGTACTCACAGGCTACGGCAAGGGCGAATATATCTATCAGCGCAAAAACTGGCAAACTCAGCCTGACTTCATTGCCCCTGATCTCAATGGGGCAGTGGATTGGATTTTAACCCAAAGGCGGCAAAGGAAGGGAGCGTAATGCTGATCAAAAGATGCCAGGGTTTTCTTTCGCATTTTGCTGGCAGGCGGGTTGTAGTTTTGGGAGATCTGGTAGCTGATGAGTATATTTTAGGCCAACCAGAGCGCATTTCCCGGGAAGCCCCTGTTTTGATCCTCAACTGGCAAGAGCGTTATGTGGCTTTGGGAGGGGCCACAAATACTGCCAACAACATAGTGAGCCTGGGAGGAAAAGTGGAGCTTGTTGGGGTAGTGGGGGAAGATGAGGTAGGCAAGCAGCTGCGCTTTGCCCTCAAAAAGCGAGGTATCGGCCAAGGCAATGTCCTTGTTTGTCCGGCAAGGCCCACGACTGTAAAGACCAGGATCCTGGCAGGAGGAAGGCAGGATGTAAAGCAGCAGCTGGTCCGGATCGACAAATACACTCAAGATCCTTTACCCAAAGAGATTGAGGTTCAAATTTTAAGGCGATTGGCAAAGCTCCTGCCCGAGGCAGATGCCCTTCTCATCTCAGATTATAATTTAGGGGTAATGACAGACCAGGTCAAGCGCCAAGCTTTAGCTCTTGCTAGACAATACCAGCTGCCAGTGGCTGTGGACTCGAGGCATCAGATCCTCACCTACAAGGGTGCTAGCATAGTCACCCCGAACCTTGAAGAGGCAAGAGGGGCTTTGGGCAGAGATCTCACAGGGGACGATGAGATCGTTGAAGCTGCAGGACAGCTTCTCTCAAAGCTCAACTGCGAGGCTGTGATCATTACCCGGGGCGAGGACGGGATGACCCTCAAGCTTGCAGACGGCCAAAGCTGGCACCTTCCAGCCCTCAACCCCACCCAGGTCTTCGACGTCACAGGCGCAGGGGATACAGTCATCGGCACCTTAACTTTAGCCCTTGCTGCTGGGGCCAGCTATTTTGAAGCAGCAGTTTTAGCGAACCTTGCAGCAGGACTTGTTGTGCGGAAGCTGGGCACAGCTACAGTCAGCAGCGAAGAATTAGAAGCTGCTTTGGCTGAGCTAGCCAACTTAAGTTTCCCACCTCAAGCGGAGCTGAAATCAGTAAGCACATAAGGAGGAACAGTCTATGAGCAAATACGTTGTGCAGAAAGGAACCTTTTCCGGCAAGGAAACCGTTATTTTACGGGATGAAGAAGCTGCTCTCGAGGCCACAATTCTCCCAAGCTGCGGCAGCAACCTCATCGCTCTGGAAAACACTGCTAAAGGGATCTCCTTTATTAAAACGCCAAGCAGTTTCGAGGAATTGAAAAACCGCCCCAGCGGTTTTGGCACTCCTGTCCTCATGCCCCCTGGGAGAATCAAAGGCGGCGTCTTTACTTTTCAAGGAAGAGAATACCATTTTGAGAAAAACGAAGTAGGCGGCCTCAACCACATCCACGGCCTCGTGATCAGCCGGCCTTGGGACGTAGTGGAAACTTCAGCTGAAAATGGCGCTGTTGGCCAGCTGCAGTTCGATTCGACAAAATTTCCTGAGCTCAAACATTTTCAGCCCTTCACCCTTACCTTAACCTTTACCCTGGCAGAGGGAAAGCTTAAGATGGCGGTTCGGGCTGAGAACCATGCAGACGAGCCTTTTCCTTTCTGGATCGGCTTTCACCCCTACTTCCGAGTGCCTCTGAGCTCGTCCAGCACCAAGGCAGACTGCTCAATAAGCCTTGCCACAACAGAGAACTGGGAGCTGGAGGGATTAGTGCCAACTGGCAGACGTTCGCCTGTTGAAGGCAAGTTTGATCTTTCCAAAGGCCAGAGTCTAGAGGGGCTGCTGTTGGATAATGTCTACACAGTAGAGCAGAAAGACGGCACGAGCATTGCCCGCTACGAGGATCGCAATGCACAAGCAGGTATCGAATACACAGCAGGATCCAGTTTCAAGTTCTGGGTTATTTATACAGGCAAGGATTTGAGCAGCGATTTCGTCTGCCTGGAGCCCTACACTGGAGTTCCCAATGCGCCGAACCTGGATCTGCCAATAGAAGAGACAGGAGTTGTGGCCCTTGAGCGAGGCAAACCTTTTGAAGATTGGATGGAAATCAGGCCTTTTTGTTAAGGCTGGTTCACCCATAAATCCGTTCTCTATTCGAGCACTGACGTAATGAAGAAGCCCCAAGGCTGGCCTTGGGGCTTCTCATTCGTCGCGGATGTCTGCCCAATCATCGTCCAGGAAATAGTACACATATTCTTCATCAGTTAAAGTTCTCTCTTCTAGTTCTTCATCCGGGATGTCATCGTAAAAAGGGTAAGGTTCACGCTGTATTTTGATGGATTTCGCTTTCAGCTTCGGCTTGCTCAACACCTCAAGGACTTTCTCGTATTTTTTCCTGCAAACCGAGCCGATAGTAATGCTCTCTCCAGTGGTGGTGTTGGTGAGTATGTAGACGTTCTTCAGCCCTTTCACCTGCGGGTCCTCGCCAGTGAGCGGCCAATTGCAGAGCATGCAGCAAATTCCCTCGTCTCCAGTGGCAGTAATGGGACCTGTGACAGCCAACTTCTGCCCGGGCTTCCAGAACTTTTCCAGAGATTCCCTGATGGTCTTGAGATATTCTTGCTTATCCATGACCCTGCCTCCGTATTCAAAAATCTCTCTACATATATAGTCAGAGTTAGTGTTAAAAAGTACTGTTGCCAGCAAATAGTTTAAAAACAAGAAACCTCAATAAAGCACGATTCCACAGCAAAAAAAACTTGTTAATTCATGCTATAGAAAGGTTTT
>LSQX01387144.1_pt1 | contig 13871 bp, 10 predicted proteins | sample 654561 | NCBI WGS metagenome assembly LSQX01 (sample SAMN04489861, study PRJNA283612) | anaerobic digester metagenome | isolation source: 4 biogas reactors fed with cattle manure at either 37C or 55C with and... | place: Denmark: Kongens Lyngby | collected 2014 | reverse complement strand
CATTGGGCAGCACAAACCGGGCATCTTGTTTGGAAATGCCCAGCCCTTGAAGTTCTCCATACGCCTTTCTAATCTCCTCCATGAGGTCCTGAAAACGCTCCAAGGCAGCTGGATTGGCCGCGATTGTAGGAGGTACTACATAGTCAAAGTTCTCTTCTGAAACGTACCGTTGGGACTGCTGCGAAAAAGATGCCAGGCGGTGCCGCACTATCTGATGCGTAAATGCCCGGGAGCCGCCCTTTATGCGAAAGGTAGCATAAGCATGCTCCANNTGGCGAAGCAGCATGCGGATGAATCTCTGTTCACTGCCGGGCTTACTCCTGTCATGGGACAAATAACAGGTGCGCCCTGCAAGTTCAATCAGCTGTTCTGCATCAGGGGTAATGGCTAAAAGCTCAACTTCCGCCATTTCGCTGCCCCTCCTTTCTAGCTTCATGGGCTTCAATCTATCGAGCCCATCTAGATGCACCTTTAGGTGCGCTTCTTACAGTATTCCACACCATCGGTGTTTATCCTCCGGATGCGGCAGGACCTTGCTTGGGCCGGCAGCTCACCTCCGGGAAAACAAAAAAAGCGCAGCCGATAGATCATCAGCTGCACTCTAGCGATTTCTATTTACTTAAGGGAACTTCCTTATGCTCCAGGGATCAAGGAAAGACCGGATACCCGAGCATCCCGCATCACTTCTACGTAAAACTCGGTCCCCATGGGTATCACTACATCCTTGCCCTTCACAAACCATGCCCCAGCTAGGCCAATGGGACCAAGAAGGATGGCTCCCGCCATTCCGGCGCCGGCAGCCAGCTCCAAGGATTTGTTTTTCTCAGTGGCCTTTTCCTCCATGACCAGGGCTACAGGACTTCCGTCAATGGCCGAAAGCGTGCCGAAATCTACAACCAGCCGCCCATCCTGACCCAGGCGCTTGGCATTGGTTACCTCCCGGACCTTCCCGACACCTTCTGTGCCTGCTGCGATGACCAGTCGATCCTTAATGACAACATCTTCCATTACCCGGTATCTAACAGGATCTCCGACTTTGTTCTTGGAGCTATCCAGTTCACTAAGCAGCTTAATTCTAACTAGGGTTTCCTTGGGAACTGTGACCACATCTACGTTGAGTTTATCGGTGGCCCAAACCATCATCAGAAGCTCGTCTGTACGGGAGGCCACAGAACCTGTCTGAGCCGTGCCGAACATCGCTGCCTCCAGCCGATCTAGCCGGGTATAGAGGGGCAGACCCGTGCTGACTTCTTGATATACCATCCATTCTATGGCATTGAGCTTGAGATTCAGGGAATTCTCGCTGCCGATTCCACTTGCAAGGTAGCCGGTTAGGTTATCGACCCGGACTAGGATCGGTCCTGTCTTGGTTTCACCAAAAACGTCTTTCTCCAATCTTTCAATCCGCTCTATCAAAGCTCCACCCTGTGCTTGTCCGTACAGCATAACCTCCAGCTGCCTAATGCTCTCCAGCGGAGTATTAGCTTGTGCCAACGCAGGCACAGCAAAAAGTCCCAGCAAACAAACCACTAGATTAAGGGCTACTATTCTCTTCATGGACCGACGCTCCTTCCCTACCAAGACCAATGATAAGCTTTCTCCATCCTAGAATTTGATTGACAGCTCAGCAGTAGCGATATTCTCCGACTTTCCATCTTCGTCGTTACCCGCCTCGGTAAAGTCAATCATCTTATACCCTAAGACTAACGCTGCCTCCTTCCGATAATTGTATCCCAAACTAAGGCTCGTAGTTTTCTGGTTATCATCGGAATCCTCCAAGGATACCCCTGCCTGCAGTACCGACTCAGAATCCCAAGGCACTTCATGGGCTATATCAGCACTGGCTCCCCTTGTAGAAAAGCGCCCTGAACCCGGGTCCTGGTCATATATAAAACCTAAGCTGACGCTGCCTTTGGGGATGCTGACTCCCACCCCTACTCTGCTGCGCCGGCTGCTAGCAGCTTCATCTTCACCTGCCAGCTGATCAATGTCAACGTATTCATAATTGGCACGTAGCACCAGACCATCGCTCAAGCCGTATTCAAGGCCAATAGAGGTCACAGTCTCTGTCTCCGACTCGCTGTTGTCTCCAACAGCCGTTTGCTTTGCCCTACCGGTACTCAGTACCACATCCCGGTACTGCAGTGATACCTCGTATCCTGTGGATTCCTTTCCTTCCGTTCGGCCTGTAAGCAGCGGGTCAAATTGAGGTCTTACTGTTCTGTAAGCAGCGCCTACCTCAACATCCCCCAGCTTCATTTCGGCTCCAACCCTCATGGAGCTAGCGTCTTCAAAATATGCCGGGTTTGCCGCGTACTCACCTAACACCCTCACCCCAGGGGTAACCTGCAGTCTACCTTCCAAAGCGGTAACAGATCTCGCTTCCCTAGGCTCTTCACCAGCAAGGGAATCGTATAAATCATCATCGGCTTCACCTAACAGTGTACTGACGCTAACCCCCAGCTCCCAGTCGCCGCTTCGGAGCACTGTGCTGTCCGAACTGATCACGCTCCGCCGGCTGCTAAAAAGGAAAGGATCGTCATTGTCGCTTTTACCTGTAAGGGAGAGCCACTCGTCCCTAGTTTGATACGGATTCAGCAGCAGATCATAATCAGAGACACTGATTGCCGGTCTAATTACCCCCAGGGCCCGCAGCTCACTGTTAAAACCTTCTACAAGCCGTATGATGAGTTCCAGATGTCTGTCGGTCAGTGTACCCTTACCAAGATCCGACTGCTTGGCTGCGGCAAACAACTCCTCTAGCACCTGTTGCTCAGATCCACTGACCATACTGCCCTCAAGCTCCTGGACGCTGCTTCCCATATTATCAAGGCGGGTCAGCATCCTGGCAATGAGCATGGCCATTTCATATCGGGTAATGGAGGTCTTGCTATCAAACAGCACCTCCGACTTGGCCACCAATGGGGTTTCCGCAAGACTCTCTACCGCTGCATAACTCCAGTGTCCCAAAGGGATATCAATGCTTTGGGGCTCTGCTGCATGTAAAGGCGCGCAAAGACTGACCAGGCTCAGACCTGTAGCCATGATCAGGAAGACTACTATTATCCTTGGCACCTCCAAAGCTGCCCGCATCGGACCCCTCCTACAGCGGCGGCATCTATACAGCACACCTTTCGCACCTGGCTAACCCATATCCCCACTACTATATGATACCTAGCAATATTTCTCTACTCTTGCCAGAAAACCCTTTTAGTTGCCAACTAGACCTTTATTGCCAATTTGTGGCCAACCAACAGCACGACATGAGACCTTAGACCTCATCCACATGTGTGCAGTCTCTCTTGATTCCCACATCAGTGAAGCCTCTGTCCCCGCTGCCGAATATACCGTTCTGCAAGGATTACAGCTACATAATCATCATAGGGTCGGTCGGGAATCTGCATGCCGATGGGAATGATCCTATAGAGTAAAGAGCAGCTGCGGCGGCGTTCAAGATAGCGTCTACGTGCTTCTTGACTCGTGAGGTGTTCATCTACTGGTTCAACTCTCTTTACCAGCCGAGTAATACCTTCCCGCTCCAAGAGCTCAAGAAACTTCCTAGACCCTGTTCTATCACCTACTACCAGCACAGCCGGAGCGTATTTCCTTGCGACTTGGGCCACCCGCTGCGCCAAATTCTCTACGGCAACAATCTCCTGCACCCGTACCTGCCCACATTCATCCAACACCGCCAAGCCGCATTTTTCTGTTCCAGGATCAATGGCGATTACATTGGTGTTCCGTGTATTATCCATATTCTTCGCCACATCCTTATCTGTCCTAGATATATAACACCCCCGGGAACGCATCCCGGGGGTATTATTCTACTTCCTGTTTCGGCTAAATACTAGAACTCAAACTTGAGACCAGCATTCAGCTCGTTAACAGTGTAGTCGTACTCGGCGCTGTAAGCCTCGACGTCGACATAACGGTAACCAAGTACGAGGTCAGCTACGTCGTCGATTACCGGATAGGTCAGCTTGACTTCACCGATGGTATCCCTCTTGGCGTACTTGCTATCTTTATCCTCTGGACCGCCGGTCCGGAGCTGATAGCTCGCGAAGAGGTTAGCCTCGCCAAAGTCTCTCTCTGCACTGACTCGATAAGTCATCAGCGGTTCCTGGTAATCTCGACCCAGCTTGCCCTCCAGCTCAGAGCTTCGGTTCTCATAGCCAATGAATCCTGTGATGGTGGTATCCCATATCTCCACAGGATACTCAGCACTCAGCGCTACCGTTGACTCAGCTACCGCCTTACCGTCTGCTTCGGTCATGCTGGCAACCCAATCACCTGGTGTAGCGTAGTCATCGTCGATAGCATTGCTTGTGTATTCGTAGCTAGCGCCTAGCTTCAGCTTACCGAATGTAGGCTCATAGGCCACTTTCATCAAGAAGCTACTGTCATCCTTAATGGAAGGATGATCAATGCTGGCATACTGCCCGCTCACGGTCAAAGGCATACCAAAGAGGTCACTCTTCTTGGCCGTCAGCTTCATGGCAGTAACATCATCGTTCGCATCATGGTTACCTTCCTTGGTTACATAGCCACCGCCGATCTTCAGACCCAGAAGGTCGAAGTTGTCAGCACTCAAGGATAGGTTGGACTTATACTTATCAACATCGTCGTCTGTCAGGTGGGTGCCATAACCGTCATCTACTGACTTGTAGGTTACCTCCCACTGTGCCCTGAGATCTTCCTCATCCTCTGCAGGCTCCGGACCATAGACCTTACCAACTTCGATCATGTACGCTGACTTCTCATCATTCTCGTTTGCAAACGCTACTGTGTAGTCTGCAAAGCTCAGGTCACCCTTCAAACCGATGCTGTAAGCCCAGTCATCCGGTTCTTGAGTTATGGTTTCCGTTGTGGCAGTATCATCAAAGGTCACTCTAGCGTACTGCAGGTCGATGATGAAAGCATCACTAAGCTTGTATGCAGCATTTACAAGGGCACCATACCTCGCCTCAGGATCTAAGTCAGTCGCCTCTGACCACGGCCGGAACAGCTGAATCTCTGTATCGAGATTGCCTAGTACCACATTAGCTGCTACAACTTCCTGATCGTCAGGCTCCTGGTTAATGATGAACTCATTGTACCGGGCTACGATATCTTCCTCAGCCCTCTCGCCTACATACAAAGAGCGTAGGGCTTTGTCAGTCTCAAGCTCCAGCGTGATGTTGGAGAGGTCAAGCTTTGGCTCATCATCCTTGCTGTCTCCAAGTATATTCGCTGAATCCGCTAGCTTGGCCTTCAGGGTCACGCCCTCAGCAGGAACAGCCTCAAGATTGAGGACGAACTTCTGCTCCAGCTTAGAGCCTGGCTTATACCACTTATCACTATCGTCATCATCCCGATCCCTTGGATCGCGATATACATACCATTCACCCTCATCATCGGGCCAGTCTGTGCCAGCTCCACGCTCAATACCAATATTCTCAAATACCGTCTCGGTGGAGCCGGAAAGCTTAACTTTCTCGTGCTCTGCCTTGAAGGCAGCAAAGTCGGCAGCGGTTGCCTGCTGCTCCTGATCCACAATCCGCAGCAGACCTCTCGTGAACTCGTGCTCAGTTTCTAGAGCAGCAAGGTCACCTGCCAGCTCTTCATCAGCGGCCTTCAGGTCAGCGATATCAGCAGCGTTAGCTGCGGTGGCCTCGTCCAGCTGCCGGACTTCCCACTCCAAGAGGTCGATGCGGGCTCCGTGGTCAGCTACGATGCCCTCAAGGTCAGCAACTCTTACGCCGAGGGATTCGAGCTCAGCAGCAAACTCCTCGCTGAGAGCAACGATATCCTTCTCCAGAGCAGCGGTTGTGCTCTCCAGCAGAGCAGCAACGGCGTTGACATCGCCTTCCAGAGCAGCAATGGTCAGAGCCAGATTGCGGATCTCCTGGTTGGCTGCGTCAATGGCAGCTTTGTTGGCAGCTGCAGCAGCGCCTGCATCCTCGGCAACCTTCAATGCAGCCAAGGCCTGCTCGGTTGCGGTGTCAGCAGTCTTCTGAGCTGCATCAGCTTTGTCAGTTGCCATATCAGCCTTGAGCTTGGTTACGCCAAGTACTGCATCGTTGACTTCTACAGTAAAGGCAAGCTCGTCGAGAAGTCTTCTAGCAGCAGCTATATCTTCCTTCAATGCAGCGATCTCTTCTGCGTTGAGATCAGCAGTTGTCTGAGCGTTTGCTACAGCACCGAGAAGACCGGCCAGATCCTTAGCTGTGAGCTCCGGCTCAGCCTCGACGATCTTCTCTACAACTTTCGGCTCTAGCTTGGCTACATTCTCAGCCACTGCGTCGGCTGCCACTTTGGCGATTACAGCCTTTGCCTCGTCGGTGAGCTCGAAGGGCATGACAACCTCAACGGGCTGCTCCACGACCACGCGCTCCACAACTTCAGGCGCCGGCAGTTCGATTCTTGCCACTTCATCTTCAATGGTGGCAGTAAGTTCGGCCTTAACCTTGGCCATTTCCTCTACGAGGGCCTGGGCTACTCTATCGTAGATGTCATCTGACAGCCCCTTAACCTCTGCGCCTACTTCAGCAGCGATGAGGGTATCCAACCGGCCCAGAATTCTGGCAAATACCATGGCCATCTCGTAACGGGTAAACTGTCTTTCTCCCTTGAAAGTACCATCTGGGTAGCCGATGACCAGCCCGGCTGCAGCTAGCTCAGCAACGCTGTCATATGCCCAGTGTTCCTTTGGAACATCGGCAAAGGGCATGCTGGCTGCAAATGCAGGCATGATCGTTGTAGCTACCATGATTGTCGCTACTAGTAACGCGAAAACCTTCTTTTTCATGCTGTTTAACCCCCTTTTGGTCTTCTCTCCTTACCATCTAGCTAGGAGCTCCATATCCTATCCGGGGTTCTACGAGTGAGTGACCTTGTTTCCTCACAGATTACCGCGGATTAGATTGGAACTCGCTTATGCCCATCTTTCCGAGCAGTCGTGTTCTCCTCGGGGGTTGCACCTCCTTTCTATGCCACCTGCTCCTGATAGGCATAATTAGGCATACTTTACCTGTATTACTAGTATTTCGTCCGGGCGGATTAAAATCCTTCCTAGACTCCAAGAAAAGAACTAGGTTTTTCTGGAACCAATGGTATAGCGATGGCAAATATCTAGGAAAACTGTTCCTTCATGATGGATAATGTAGATGACATCAGGTGAGTGATATAGACTATGTACAGTTACTTTCTACGATGTATACCCAAAAATTCCTCCTTTTAGGCCCCAACCCAAACAGGAAAAAAGACCGCAGATCTGCGGTCTGAGCAAGGTACTTGTCAGATTAAGGCTAGTAGGTTATTTTGCTGCTCTGTTCATAAAATATGATGTCAGTAGGCCCATTGGCCGGCCATCGGTCATATTGGCAGCAAGCTTCAGGCTGGTCGGTTCCTCTTCTGCCGGAGGATCCTGCTCTACAGGCTCCAAAGCCGCCGGTAAGAGGCCCTGCTGTTCCTTATCGAGCTTCTCAAACAAAGCTGATATTTCTATTGGTGAATAAATGTCTTCCGCTGGTGCCGGAGCAGTACCAGAAGCTGATTTCACTCCGTCTGTAGAATCAGCTGGGACTGGATGTAGGTTTTCATGACTATCAACCATTTCACTCAGCGCAGCAAATGGAGTAACACTGAGGGCCGTAGTCTCAACACTGAGCGCCTCTGACAGACTAAACCCGTTTTTCCCCCAAGAGGCCGCTGGAACTGGATTAACTAGTCTTGCGGCACCGAACTGCGCCAGGGTTTCCGAGATCTTCCGGCCTCGAGAGCCTGCCGAGCCGCTCGCACCGGTGAAGGAGAAAAGGCCTTGCTCTAGCTCACTTTCGCTAATCCCCAAGGCGTTAAGTTCGCCTGCAAATTCCCGAGCCAATCTGAACAGGGCCCTGTAAGCAGCCTCCGAAGCACGGCGGGCCTGACCTACAGTTTCGGAGGATAGTTTCACCGACCTATCCCCACTCCTATTCTCAAGCATCTTCCACATCAGGGCATCTGCAGATAGGCCGCCTGGCAAGTTTCCCTCGTCTGTTGGTAACAATAGATCTTCTATTAGAAGAGCTGCTTCATATCTGGTGAGGGGATAGACTTCAGCCAGCTCCTGGGAACTCGGGTAGCCCTCCAGCAGTCCTGCATCGGCTAGAACAGCCAGTTCAGCATAAGCCCAATGGCCCTTGAGCAAGAGGTCAAAGGATGCGGTGCTTGCCGACCCTGCACCGACAATCAGCAAAAGGAAGCATATGAATACAACGAATACAAGCTCTCTAGCGGCTGCAAGCTGACGATTCATCGGCACACCACCCCCTACCTTCTTCTCTGCTTGCGCTTTATCTGAGCTTCGTGCTTGCGATTCTACTCTTTGTATTTCTTCGGGAGGGTGCAGGATGATCCCTATCAGCCGCAGGCTGCAACTTCCGGCAAGGAGGCAACATCCTGGTAAGGGCGGCAATAAGAGAAAAACCCCAGGTATCTACCTGGGGCTGCGAAGGAGCAACTATATTCTATTTTGCAGGCTCATTTGAAGCCGGTTCCACCATTAACCGCACCTTCAAGGGACCAATGGCTGTCCAGATATTGATATCCGCTACAGCACTTACCTCAACCGGTCCCGAGATACGGCGAACCTCTGCCATGGCGTTCAAGAAATCATCGACACTGACATCGCCCACCGAGCCGTCGGCCTTGGTGATCATGCCCTGCTCCAACCCTATAACGCTTACCTCCTGCAGGAGCTCCAGCAGGGCAGCCTCGATCTCAGCGGGGAGTTTGCTTGTCACGACGGTGGAACTCACCACATCGCCTTTCCGATAGAGTAACCGATTCGGGAAGTACACCAGCCGTACAATCACCGGATCACCTACCAGCGTATTGCTGATGGATACGGCCCGAACTACGAATTTGTCATTCTGCAAAGCCAGTGCCTCCACTGCTTGGTTAAAGTGCTCCTCCGACTGCACCTTAACGGCACTGGACTTGCCGTCGATGCTGGCACCCCGCTCTAGGGCCAGCCGATCCACCTGCCGCAGGAAAGTCAGCAGCTCTGACCGGACTTGGTCTACCGACATGCCGCCATCGATTATGGTGGCCAGCAGGATCTCGCCGCTTTGGAAAGCGAAATCCCCCTGCTGAATCTCCTGCAGCCTCCTGGTTGCCTCCATGATGATGCCTTCCTGGCGGCGGATATAGCTCTCATACTCCTCGGACAGAATAGCCATCTGCTGCCGCATCCGTTCTTCGGTCTCCTGCAGTTCTTTGATCCGGGCATCCAGCCGCTCATTAATCTGCTTCATGTTGTCATAACGCTTCTCTTCCCGGGCCAATTGGGTGATGGCTTCCTCAAGCTGGGTCCGGGTGGTATTCAGTTCAGACTTTGCCCTTTCCAAATCGCTTAATGCTTGCTCATACTGAAGCTTGGTAGCTTCATAACGCTCTGCAATGTCATCTAGAGCGGTTCGGGCATCATTTAGTTCCTGCTGAGCCGCGTCCCGCTGAAGTACCACCATCTGCAGCTGCTCATCGAGCTCAGCATACATTCTAGTTTTCTCTTGAATCTGGAGTGTGAGTTCAGCTGCTTGCTTCTCCTGCTCAACAAGCTGAAGCTCAACTTCATCCAGTTGTGCCTTGGTGCTCTGGTAGAGGGCTTCACTAGTAGTCAGTGCTTCCTTAATCTCTTTCATGTGAAACAAAGCAGTCCGCACGTCTTGAGAGGCTATGGTAAGGGCTGTGATGGAAGCTCCTGCAATGATGACTCCGGTGCAGATGGTGACAATCACCGATGTATACTTTGGACGCAGGCCAAATAAGCTTAGGCGGCTGCGGCCTACTTTCATGCCGATCCTGTCGCCTATGTAAGCTATGGCGCCGCCTACAAGGCCCAGTACGACTATCAGCGTTACTCCATACATCCCTCTCACCACCCCTCCCCGCAAAAATCCAGCGGAACCTACAAGCAGCTCAACTGGCTACCTGCTGGCAGCTCGTCTCATTAGACAGATACCCACAATTCCCAAGATTATATTCTGTAGCCACGCCCCCAGTATCGGGGGTAGATATCCTCCCTGGGCTAAGGCTGATCCCAAAGTCATAATCACATAATAGATAAAAATGACGATGATGCTGAGTCCAAAACCTACTGAGGATGCCGACCTGTGTGACTGCAAACCCAAAGGAGCACCTACCAATGCAAATACTATGCTGGCTGCTGGAATCGCCCACTTGAGATGCCAGTCAACCTCTAGTTTTTGAGTCTCGGCGCCTTGAGATCTCAGGATCTCTATATGACGGGCCAGCTCCCTAATATTCATCTCATCGGGGGATTTCTGTGATGCTACTATCTCCCTGGGTTTCTGACCTATATCCACCGGCTGCCGGCCTCCGGCAAACCGCATGGTAATGGTCCTGCCGCTGTCATCAAAGAAATGGCTGACACCATCCTCCATGAACCAGCCGGTTTCATCCCATACAATCCGAGGAGCATAGGTCGTCTCCTCCGGCTTGCCCTTTTTCAAAGTAACAATGGTCACATCCTCCATCACCTGCAGCTTGCTGTCAAAACGGGCTGCATATAAGAACCAATTCAGAACATTACCGCTGTACCTTCTAAGGATAACATTCCTTGTTATCCGGGGCAAGGTTTGGCCCCTCATCTCCATCCAGGTCAGGGTGTACTCTGCGTTTGCCGCTGGTACCACCATCTCATTGATGGCCAAGGTTGTACCTGTCATCAAAATGCCGATGATCAGGGCAGGCAGAGCAATTCGGTAAAAGCTCAAGCCCCCTGCCTTCATAGCTACGATTTCACTGTTGGCCGAAAATCTGCTTAAGGCCAGCAGCACTGAAAGCAGCACGGCCATGGGAAAGGTCCACACCACTATTTGGGGCAGTCTCAAAAGGAAAAGCTTGCCGACGGTAATCAGTGGTGCACCCATCTCCATAGCAACGGTAACTAAATGCAAGAGCTCCGTTCCCACAAACAGACTGGTAAAGGCACAAATGCCGAACAACATCGGAGCAAGCATCTCACGTGCTACATATCGATCAATGATTCTCATAGACTAAACCGCTCTCCCAGGTAGAACTTGCGGGCTGTTTCGTCGTTAGCGATATCTGTTGAAGAGCCAGAAACCAAGATTTTGCCTTCATGCATTATATACGCCCTGTCGGTGATGGACAGGGTTTCCCTGACATTATGATCCGTAATCAAAATTCCCAAGTGCTGACTCTTTAGATGGGCGATGATGTTTTGCAGCTCGGCAACAGCAATTGGGTCCACTCCCGCGAAGGGTTCATCAAGAAGGAGAACTGCAGGGTTTGTAGCCAAAGCCCGGGCGATCTCGGTACGCCTCCGCTCTCCACCGGAAAGCATAAAGCCTTTGCTGTGGCGAACCCTTTCCAAGTCAAATTCATGGAGCAGCTGCTCAAGCCGGTGCTTCTGTTCTGCCGCGGTCAGACCCATTAGCTGCAAAACAGCTTTGATATTATCCTCCACCGACAGCTTGCGAAATACAGAAGCTTCCTGGGGAAGATAGCCCAGACCCTTTTGTGCCCGCAGGTGCATGGGCAAGGAGGTTATGTCTTCGCCGTTAAGATAGATCCGCCCTCCATCGGGCCGCTCCAAGCCGACTATCATATAGAAGGTGGTGGTCTTGCCTGCGCCGTTGGGGCCTAGAAGCCCAACAACTTCCCCTTCATTGACCTCTAAACTGACCTTATCCACCACTTTTCGGCCGTGGTATGCTTTAACCAGCTCTGCTGCCTTTACAGCCATGTCTTCCACCTTCTTCCCCGTTCAGGACAGCACACCCCTTATAATCATTTTCGCCAGGGACTAACCCACTCCCTTTGAGGGGTTATTGCCAGTTTTTCTAACTTCCGACACCGTTTCCCGCAGTCCGCGTGTTAAATCAACTTCCGGTTTCCAGCTAAACACCCTTACCAGCTCGCGGTTAGATAAGAAGCTGCGGCTGATCTCCCCCGGCCGCTCTTCTTGGTATATCACTTCACCGCTGTAACCGGTTTCCATTTGAATAAGTCTCAGGAGCTCATTGACTGAAGTCTCAGTTTGGCTGCTCACGTTGAGAATACGGCCGCCACCTAATTTCAAAGCCAGCACATTGGCCCGGGCAACGTCCTTAACGTAGATGAAATCCCTCGTCTGGCAGCCGCTACCGTAGATGATAGGCGGCTCTCCCGCCAACAATCGGTCAGTGAATATAGCGACTACTCCCCCTTCGCCGCTGCTGTCCTGGCGGGGGCCGTATACATTGGAATACCGCAGCACCACATAGTCCAACCCATAAAGCTGTTGGTACATATGTAGATAATGCTCCACTGTGTGCTTGCTGATCCCGTAGGGGGAAATGGGGTTAAGTGGATGATCTTCATCTACCGGCAGATACTCGGGATTTCCGTAGACAGCTGCGGAAGAAGAGTAGATGATGCGGCTGCAGCCAAAACGGCGGGCTAGCTCTAGAAGGTTTAGACTGCCTATAATATTGATCCGGGCATCGAATTCAGGTGCCTCTAGGGAAGTAGTGACCCGCACCTGGGCAGCGGCATGGATGATCTTATCAGGTTTGAAATCGACAAACACCGTTTCCAGTTCCGATGAGCAGATATCGCACTGGTAGAATGACGCCTCAAGGGGAATATACTCCCGCTTGCCTGTGGAAAGGTCATCAACGACTCCTACCCTGTACCCTTCCACGAGCAGAGCATCGGCGATATGGGAACCGATAAAACCAGCACCGCCGGTGACCAATATCCTCTCCATCTTTCTCCCCTTCTCTTAGCTCAGTTGTGGGAAAGCTGCCTCCTGCTAGAGTTTTCTTTCCCTCAATGCCTCCCGCATACCCTCCATATAATCATGATGGGTGATCAGTCGGACCAAAATCCGAACCAGCAGATGCCAGCCCCTATCCTCCAGGGTCTGCAAGAGACGCATGGTGCCTTCTCGATTGGGCCAATTGCCAATGCTGAGCACCCTATCCAACCCGAACATAATGGGACTCATTTCCACCTGCAGGCGGGTTGCCCAGGTGGGATCCCGCTCCACAAAGAGCACCGCCATCCTGCCCCGCTCCCGTTCCCGCTGGCGGTGCCGGGGAAGTGAGGCCACCTTCAGCGGCTCTTTATAGTGGTATCCAACGGCTTCGGGCACCTTCACCTTGCGAAGACCCAGTTTGCGCAGTCTATGGCCAAGCTCCAGGTCTTCCCAGCCGTATTGGTTGAAGGCTTCATCGAAGAGCCCCGCCTCCAACAAGTGCTCCTTGGCAACCGAGGCATTGCCGGTTGCAAAAAAGGCCCGGGACATATCGGTAATCTTAAATGATGCCGAGTAAGGATCATCAATATTATCGGTATGGACAACGGGACCAACAGCAACTACTTGCGGTTCATTATGGGCAGCAAGGTGGGCACCGATAAACTCCGGCACCACCAAAATATCGCTGTCGATAAAGATCATAATTTCGCCCCGGGCCAAATTAATGGCCAGATTGCGGGCACTGGCAGGGCCTTTCCGCTCCTGTCTTTCATAAATCAAGTCATAGGGCAGTTTCAGGGAATCGATCATGTCCTTGGTCCCGTCGGTGGAACCGTCATCGACAACAACTACTTCAAACTCATCAAAGGGCACCGTACTTTTCCCCAAGGCCAAAAGGGCCTTGCGCAGTATTTCTCTCCGGTTATATGTCGGTATGATGACACTGGCTCTTGGTTCCATTCCAACACCTCATTGCTTACCCAGCTGGTTATCCCAAAGCCGGATGATCTCAGCTGCCATGCGGTCAGAACCTCCCGGTTCGCCCATCCGTTCCCGCCCACAGGCTGCCATCCGCCGATATTTATCCTCATCGGCAAGTATCTCCAGGACAGCTCGTCCCGCC
>LSQX01152368.1_pt1 | contig 13871 bp, 10 predicted proteins | sample 654561 | NCBI WGS metagenome assembly LSQX01 (sample SAMN04489861, study PRJNA283612) | anaerobic digester metagenome | isolation source: 4 biogas reactors fed with cattle manure at either 37C or 55C with and... | place: Denmark: Kongens Lyngby | collected 2014 | reverse complement strand
CCTGAACTAGTTGAAATATTTGTTGGTAGAGTAACTTTTGGAGTTTCTGAAACTTTTGTCGTATCCTCAGAGGGATATTCAATCCACTCTATTTCCTCTTTCTGTTCATTATTGTTTTCTTTGTTTATTATTAAATCAACTGTTTTAGTTGGAATAAAAAGTATTAACAGAAGAAGTAAAAAGTAAAGTATGCCTTTTTTCATATGCATATTTTACTAGATTTATGATTATATATACACAATATTACTCCTCTACCCTATTCGCATATCTAAAGATTCTTTCGGGAGAGTTGTAATATTTACAGGTATACAGAATTAAATCTGCAGAGTAGTCAGTAATGTAGGTACCTGTATTCCCGTCATATATTTCATATACATACTCTCTTTGATTCCAATATATACTTACCCTGTTTCCGTTTTCAGTTTTAGGAAGATTGTAAAAGGATATTAAATTTCTTGTCTCTGTTGTCCAACTACTGTAACCGAATCTATGTGCTGCAAGGATAATGGGTAATGTGTCCAACTCTGGGGTACCAAAATCACTTACTATCCATGTCCCTTTATAGAGAGCTTTTTTATACTCTTTACTTGCAGTAATTGGAGAGCTAACACCTATATTTGGGATTAATACAAAGTAGCCTTCGGGAAGATTAGGATCAAATGGGGGAATATTACTTTCGGGGGTTTGTTCTTTCTCTTCTATATCTTCTTTTTTTTGCACTATCTCTTTTACAATCTTTTCCTCATCTATACTTACAGCTTCTGGGTTAAGTCTATACCAAACATATGGAGCGGTTGGTATAGCTATTAGTACTAGAGTAATTAGAATGAATGTAAAACCTATTATCTGATATACTTTTAGTAACTTATTAATATTTCCTACCCTTTTCATATATTTATACATTATCACATATTTTTAATTAAGAGAAAGTGTTGAGGTTAAGAAGTATAGTCGAAAGGAAAATAGAAAGAAAAATAGAAGTAGTTAATATTAGATATTAGGTCAGGAAATATATTTTTTACTAAAGTAAAATGAATTAATAAATTGTAAGAGTTTGGAAATGATAAAAACAAATAGCGAGATTGAGAAATTAAAAGAGTATATATCTGCGTATTTCTCACTGTTAGAAAGGAAGATATCAGAAAAGGACTCAGAGATATTAAAGCTTTTAGAGAAATTAGAGAAAGAGCAAAATAATGAATATATTACCCAATGTATGGATACAAAGGATATTAAAGTGATCTCTTATCTAGATAACTAACTTACAGTATTGCCATTGTAGCTACCTTATCTTCCTCTGCAACATTCATTACTTTTACTCCACTTGTTTGTCTTCCTAAAGTTGGTATAGCGTCGATTGAGGATCTAATTACTTTAGATTTTTCAGATATTACAACTATTTCAGCTTTTGGATGATCAAGTATTCTTGCTACTGAGACCTTACCTGTTTTCTTTGTTACTCTAAATGTAAATATTCCTGTACCCCCTCTTTTCTGTTTAGTATACTCAGAGAGTTTTGTCATTTTCCCATATCCATACTCTGAAAGAGTAAATATTCTATTTTCATTTGCTCTAATTACTCCCATACCAACAATGAAATCAGTGTCAGTTTTAAACTTCATAGCTGTTACTCCTCTAGTATTTCTTCCTAGAGGTCTAACATCCTTTTCACTAAATCTAATAGATTTTCCCTCAGAAGTGATAAGCAAGATTTCATCATCTCCTGTTGTAGGTTTTACCCATGTAAGTTCATCATTTATTTCTAGTTTTATTGCAGTTAATCCATTTGCTCTTATCTTTTCAAACTGAGAGAGGTCTGTTTTTTTAACAATTCCTCCCTTAGTAACCATTAAGAAATATTTAAAATCTTTTTTAGAAACAACACCTTTGGAATCCTGTTCCTCTTGAATTTCTTCAGAACCCATTACTCCTCCCTTTGGATCTCTAGTTAATATTGAGGTAATTATTTCATTTTGGTCTAACTGTACTAAGTTGATTAGAGGAATGCCCTTTGCAGTTCTACCGTATTCAGGTATTTCAAAAATTCTAGTACTAAATACTCTCCCTTTATTAGTAAAGAGTAAAAGTTCATCATGTGTATTACAAAGAAGGACATGCTCAATGAAATCTCCCTCTTTAGTGTCCCCTCCTGAGATACCTTTTCCACCTCTGTGTTGTGTTTGGTATGTTGAAGGAGGTACTCTTTTAACATATCCTGAATGAGTAATTGTAATTAAGGTTTCTTCTTGAGCAATCATATCTTCCTCAGATATCTCATTAATCTTTCCTTTTACTACCTTTGTTCTTCTTTTATCTGAGTAAGCCTCTTTAATTACCTTTAAGTCTCTATCAACAATTTCAAGTATTTTATCTTGACTGTCTAAGATTTTGTTGTATTCAATTATATTTTCTTTAGTTTCTTTGTAGTCATTTTCTAATTTCATTCTCTCTAGTGCTGCTAACCTTCTAAGTTGCATATCTAAGATTGCTTGTGCTTGTACCTCTGTAAACTTAAACTTATCCATTAAGTTTGTTTTAGCACTTTCCTGTGTTTTAGAACCTCTAATAGTTGCTATTACTTCATCTAAGAAATCTAGCGCTTTTAGTAAACCTTCAAGGATATGAGCGTGATACCTTGCTTCTGCTAAATCATATTCATATCTTCTAATTGTTACAGTAATTCTAAATGAGAGGAAAAGCTCTAACATTCTCTTTAGAGAAAGAGTGATAGGTTCTTGCTCAACCAATGCAATCATATTTGCATTAAAGGTTTTTTGCATTTCTGTATATTTATACAGTTTGTTTAATACAGCCTTTGGTTGTGCATCTTTTTTAAGTACTATTACTACTCTAATCCCATCTTTGTTAGATTCATCTCTAATATCTGCAATACCTGTAATCTTTTTATCTCTTACCAAATCAGCCATTTTTTCTATCATAAAGGCTTTGTTTACTTGGTATGGGACCTCCGTTACTACAATTTGATATCTACCATTTTTACCTTCAACAATTGAAGCTTGAGCTCTTTGTAAGATTCTTCCTCTTCCTGTTGCATATGCATTTAATATTTCATCTCTATCATATATTGTGCTACCTGTTGGGAAATCTGGTCCAGGTACAATTTCTATTAACTCTTCAGGTGTAATATCTGATTTAAAATCAGGATATATTACCTCCCCATTTTTTTCTAATCTGTCAGATATCTCCTTGAGCAGTTTTGTACTCTCTGGAGATTTTGTATCTATATAGCTTTCTAGATAATCTTCTGGCTTTGAACTTAAGGTTTGAGGAATTACCTCTTTAGCTTCTTTTGATTTTCTTAATTCATTGTAAATAGCTACTCCTTCCCATTTGTTTTTTCTTTTAATCATCTCGCATAGAGCATCTATTAACTCTCCGAGATTGTGAGGAGGTATCTGTGTTGCCATACCTACTGCAATACCTTGACTACCGTTAGATAAAAGATTTGGGAAAAGGGCTGGTAATACTGTTGGTTCTAATCTAGTACCATCATAGTTAGGAATAAAGGTAACTGTTCCCTTGTTTAAATCTTTAAGTAACTCTGGAGAGATTTTCCCTAGCCTTGCCTCTGTGTATCTCATTGCTGCAGCGGGGTCTCCATCAATAGAACCGAAGTTTCCTTGTCCTTGTACTAATATATATCTAGTAGAGAACTCTTGAGCTAATTTTACCAATGTAGGATATACAATACTTTCACCATGAGGATGATAGTTTCCAGATGTATCACCACAAATCTTTGCACATTTCCTAAAATGAGATGTAGGACTTAGTGCTAAATCATTCATTGCAACTAGAACTCTTCTTTGAGATGGTTTAAGACCATCTTTTACCTCTGGAAGTGCACGAGCAACAATTACAGACATAGAGTAATCTATGTAGTTAGATTTCATTTCATCAACGATAGACCTTATGGCTACCTCTCCTGGTTTAAATGTGAGATCGAAATCTAAATCAGCATCTTCTTGTATTACATTCTCTGATGGCTGTGCATTTTCTATTTCAATTGTTTCTTCTGCTTTTATTATTTCTTCTTTATCTGCCATAACTTTATACATCTAAATTAGCTTTTTTAGCATATCTTTGAATAAATCTCCTTCTAGGAGGTACTTCACTTCCCATTAACATCTCAAATGTTTTCTCTGCTTCTTCACCATCTTCAATATGTACCTGTTTTAATGCTCTATTCTCTGGATTCATAGTGGTTTCCCATAATTGATCAGGATTCATTTCTCCTAACCCTTTAAACCTATTAGCTACAGGAGTTTTACCAGCACTCTTAGCCTTTTTAACAAAGGCATCCTTTTCTAAATCATTTAGGAAGTAATATTTTTTCTTTCCAATTTCTACTTTATGTAAAGGAGGTTGGGCAACATATACATACCCTTGCTCTACTAGTGGTCTAAAGAATCTAAAAAGAAGAGTCAAGACTAAGGTAGTGATGTGTAAACCATCTACATCAGCGTCACTCATTATTACAATCTTATGATATCTAAGTTTACTTACATCTAAAGAGGTTCCTATCCCTACTCCCAATGCAGTGGTAATATCTTTAAACTCATTATTTCCAAGGACTCTATCTACCCTATACTTGTTTGTATTAATTATCTTACCTCGAAGTGGAAGTACAGCTTGTGTATGTCTATCCCTACCCTGTTTAGCACTTCCACCTGCAGAATCGCCTTCTACAATATACAATTCACAATCTTTTGGATCATTACTAATACAGTCTGCTAATTTACCAGGTAATGTTGTACTTTCTAATGCACTCTTTCTGATTACAGCATCTCTAGCAGCTTTAGCAGCAGCTTTTGCTTTATATGAAAGAATAGCTTTATCAACAATAGATTTGGCCTCTTTAGGATGTTCGTCAAAATATGTTAGTAATTCATCTCTTAATACCTTTGTAACAGCGTTTTTAACCTCTGGATTATTTAATTTTATTTTTGTTTGACCCTCAAATTGAGGGTCTGTAACCTTTACAGAAACTACAGCAGTAAGACCCTCTCTTACATCATCTCCGTTTAAAGATGTAGTTAAGCCTTTTAAGAGGTCTGATTTTTGGGCATATGTATTAATTGCACTTGTTAGAGCGGTTCTAAAACCTGCCAAATGAGTTCCACCCTCTGGATTAATGATATTGTTTGTATAGCATTTAACATTTTCATCCATTCCGTTTGTATATTGAATAGCTGCTTCAACAACTACTCCCTCATACTCTTTATTTACATAGAAAGGTATCTCATTGACCATTTTCTCATCAATATTCATAAAGAGGACATATGACTTAATACCATCTTCAAAGTAAAGATCAAAGATTGGCTTCTCTTTTCCTTCATCTATTCTTTCATCAAGTATTGAGATTCTTAAACCAGCCGTTAAATATGCGTGTTGTCTACACTTCCTAACAATCTCTTTAAAATCAAAATCTGTTTCAGTAAAAATATCACTATCAGGCATAAACCTATGTTCGGTTCCTGTTTCATTTTCAATAGAGCCGACCTTTTTTACAGGAGCCTGGGGAACACCCCTTTTATACTCCTGCTGGTACACACCACCATCTCTTCTTACAGTAGTAATCATCCATTCTGAAAGTGCATTAGTACACTTCATACCTACTCCATGTAAACCACCAGATACTTTGTAAGCACCCTCTTCAAATTTCCCTCCAGCGTGCAGATTAGTCATTACAGTCTCTAAAGTAGATACTTTAGTTTGCGAATGAATCTCAATTGGAATACCTCTCCCGTTATCCTTAACAGAAAGAGAGCCATCTTTGTGAAGTGTTACCCATATTCTTGTACAATATCCTCCTATTGCTTCATCAACAGAGTTATCTAATATTTCAGTGAATATATGGTGTAAACCATTTCTATCAGTAGAACCAATATACATAGCAGGTCTCTTTCTTACAGCTTCAAGCCCTTGTAAGACTTGAATACTAGATGCTTTGTAATCACTTTTAGAAGCCATTATCTATCTGTATAAAATTATTATTCTTTGAAAGCCAAGTTATATTTTAATATATTATGGGATTAAATGCCAACGTCTAATTATGTTGTTAATACAATATAAAGTCTCTCAAGCTGTAATCTCTTATTCCCATTTGCTTGGATTCTTTCTCTTGTTTTTATTACCTCTTTTATATCCCTAGATACTCTATCAATTTTTTCTCCTTTGTCAATTTTTTCCTTCAAAAGATTTTGATATTTTTGTTCTAAATCGGTTAATAGTTGGTCAATCTTTTTATTATCTTTAGATATACTCTCAATCTCATTAAAAGCAGTTATTAGATCCTTTGAGAACAAATCTGGTTGGTTACTTTTAACTGTTTTTTCTTTTTCTTGTTGGGAATATATTTTTTGACATCTAGAAATTACAGTGGGTAAAAGATTGTTTTCATTGTTTGTACAAAGGATATATTCAGATGTTTTACTACTCTCCTCTAGTACTTTTAAGAAAGAATTTTGTGCTTCATGTGTTAATTTCTCTGAAAAAGGAATTAACGCTATTTGAATCTTTTCAATATATGGAGTAAAAATCATTTCTTTCTGTAAATCTTTTACATCTTGTATTCCAATACTTTTAATGTTTTTGGAAGTTAATATATGTAGATCAGGATTCTCTATTTCAAAGGGGTTCTCAGAAATGTTTCTTTCCCAAAGTCTTTCGATGAGCTTTTTAACAACCTCCTTTATTTTCTCTTGATTATTACCTAGAATTAAATATGCCATTATGATAGATTTTATCATAAATAGGGATAAATTAATTGAAAATATTAATGAATTTACAGGTTAAAGAGTTGCAAGAGTGTATTAATATAGACGATTTTATTAAGAAAAGTCCGAACTCAAATTTTATGCAGTCTTGTAATTGGAGTAAATATCAACAGGAGGGATTAAAAAGAAAAACTTTTAGATTAGGTTTTTTCCAAGAGAAAGCTTTAGTTGGAGTTTCCTACTGTTATGAAATCTCTCAGACATTTGGAAAATATATATACTGCTCAAGAGGTCCAATTCTGAAAGAGTTAAATTCAGAATTGTATTCAGAGGTTTTAAAACTTTTAATATCGTATTTTCAAGAGAAGGGATATCTATTTTTAAAAATAGACCCGAGTCTTAAGGCAAAAGAAAGTATATCCGAAGTTCCTTTATCACTTGGTTTTAAAAAATGTATTAACTATGTACAACCTGAAACCCCTTGGTTTACAGAGTTAGTTGGAAATTCTGAGCAAGAACTGTTTAATTGGTGTAATGAAAATGGAATGGGTAAAAATTATCCTACATATATTAGAAAGGCAAGAAGGGCTGGTGTATCTGTCCGATTTTCAAAAGATATTTCCGATTGGGAAATGTTTACTAAGTATCTTGCAAAGAGTTCTGAGCGTAAGGATTTTGTTATTAATGACACTAATTATTACATTAACCAAAACAAGTATCTAGGAGATAGTAATGAAATTCGTTTGGCAATTGCAGAGTTTGAAGGAGAACCTATTGCCATGCTAGTGCTCTCATTTTTTGGTAATGAAGTCTCTTGTTTGTATAGTTGCCAAACTGGAATACAAAGTAAACTAAGAGGAGCTATGTTGCTAAGATGGGAGTGTATGCTTAAAGCACAAAAAGAGGGTTATAAATTTTTTAACTCTTGGGATGTATTACCTGATGAAAAATACAAACCGAGTTCCCCAAGATATGGGTATTCAAATTTTAAAAGAGGTTTTGGTGGTTACTTGGTTAGGTATCAGAGATGTATGGATTACCCCTATTCCAAAAGTAAGTATTTGTTAGTTAGAGTATTAGATATTTATAGGAGGATTAGATATTACAGAGATAGATGAGATTTTAGTTATAGGTCGTGCAAGGAATTTTGTATACTGCTATTATATTCCTAAGAGTAATTTAAACTGCCTATTTTGTGGTCCAAGAAACTCTACTTACATATTTACAAAAACAGGGTGTAATTAGTCAGGCTGATGCTGTCAAAGTCCAGCTTGAAAGAAGTCGTTCTCCTAAAAATGAGGAAACCATTATCAGAGAGATGGATCTAGCAGATGACCTTTCCATTGTAAAAGCAAAATCAGCACTTTTTAATATCCCATTTGTAGATTTAATTGAAAACGATGTTCCAGAAAGTGTAATTGCGGAAGTACCCATTGATAACTTAAAGAAGTATAAGGTGGTGCCTTTTGAAAGAGGTGATAACTATGTCAAATTGGCTATGTATGATCCTTTTGATGTTCAAGCCACTCAAGCTCTTCAGGGTAAATATCCACCTAATACAAAACAGATTGTATATATTACTACAGAAGATGGGCTCAATTTTGTTTTAGATAGAAGGATGGGAGATGTAATGAGTTCAGAGGTAACTGAGGCCTTAGAAGATGCTGAAGTACCTGTCCAAGAGATTAATGAAGACCCAAGTTTAATAGATAGCGTTGATTTAAAAAATGCCCCTGTTGCAAGAATCGTAAACTCAATAATGCAGTATGCCGTTATCTCTAAAACTTCAGATATCCATGTTGAACCAATGGAGACTAGATTGAGAATTAGATTTAGAATACACGGTGTAATGACCGAAAGATTATCCCTTCCTAAAGTACTAGCACCTGCTGTTGTTTCTCGTATTAAGATTATGTCTAACTTAAAAATTGATGAAAAAAGAGTTCCTCAGGATGGAAGATTTCAAATTAAGGTTAAAAATGCAAAGGTTGATATCCGTGTTTCTGTTATGCCAATGATTCATGGAGAAAAGGTAGTTATGCGTCTTTTAGAATCTGATACATCAGGCATTACCCTCGAGTCAACCGGTATGAGAGGTAATGCTTACAAGGTATTCTTAGATGCACTTACAGTTACTAACGGGATTGTACTTGTAACTGGGCCAACAGGTAGTGGTAAAACTAGAACTTTAGCTTGCTCGCTAATTAAGGTAAATGACCCAGGAGTAAATATAATCTCTTTAGAAAATCCAGTAGAAATCCGAGTTCCTGGAGTAACTCAGGTTCAGATTAATCCTGATGTAGGTTTAACATTTGCAAACGGTTTAAGATCTGTACTTAGGCAAGACCCTGATATCGTAATGGTTGGAGAGATTAGAGACCAAGAAACGGCTGAGTTAGCTATCCAAGCCTCTTTAACAGGTCACTTAGTACTCTCAACACTTCACACAAACAGTGCAGCAGCAGCGATTCCGAGACTTTTGGATATGGGTATGGAACCTTTCTTACTTGCCTCTACTATGAGGGTTTTGGTTGCTCAACGTTTACCAAGAAAGATATGTTCAAGATGTATGAAGCCAGTACCAGCTACTCCTGCAGAGGTAAAAGAGATTCAAGAGGCTTTGTCAGGGATAAAGAATTTTGATTTAATAAAGTATTTAACTCAAGTTATTAATTCAAAAAAAGCGAAAGGAGAGGAAGGTTCTGCGGCTTTGAAAGTTCCAGAAATTGGGCCTGATGGAAAACCAATAATATATCTTTACAAAGGTACAGGTTGTGATAGGTGCGGTGGCTCTGGTTACTCTGGTCGTATTGGTATTTTTGAAGTGTTAGATGTTACGGACAAAATTAGTAGAATGATAATGGGTAATGTAACAGCTCAGGATATCGAAACTGAGGCTAAAGAAAACGGTATGATTACAATGACTCAAGATGGGTTTTTGAAACTACTCGAAGGTATTACAACCATAGAGGAGGTTCTCAGAGTGTCAAAAGAATAATTTTAGGTTATAATAAAAAAGAATGGAAAATAGTACTGCCCAAAATACTACTGTCGCCTACCCTGACTTTGCTCAGAGTGCACCCGCAGTTACACCAGTAATTGATACTTCGCAGCAAGGAGTTATACCACCTGTTGTTCAAACAACCCCACCCCCAACAGAACCATTAGCGAATGTTTCTCAACCTGTTGCTACGGTACAACCTACTCCTGTTATTGAACCGAATCTAGATGAATTAATTAATATTCAAGAAGCGCTTCCAATAAACAACCCTAATAGTGAGACCCCTTTGAAAGGTATTGTAGATAACAGTTTACAAGACATTATCCCTGGAGAGAAGATCCCAAAGGCAATGATTAGAAATCCAAAGGCAAGGAATCTGTCTCAACCTATAGATGTAGATGGAGATGGTCAAACTACTCCTGCAATTACAAAACTGTCTAACACAACAAAGATAGATGAAATGCTTAGATATGCTATTGAGCATAATGCATCTGACTTACACATTACTGCTGGATATCCTCCTATCGTTAGAATAGATGGAGAGTTAATGGAAATAAGTGAAAGTATTATTACTCCAGAGGAAGCAGAGGAGATAATATTACCAGTTTTAAGCGAAGAAAAAAGAGAGCTTTTAGAGGTAAACAGAGAGGTAGATTTAGCATATTATCACGAAGGAGATTTACCTTCTAGATTTAGAATCAATGCATACTACACAATGAAGAATATGGCTGCGGCATTTAGATTAATTCCTTCTCGTGTAAGAACCTTAGATGAACTCTTTTTACCAAATATTTATCATGAATTAGCGAAATTAAAACAGGGTTTCATATTAGTAACAGGTCCAACGGGTCATGGTAAAAGTACTACATTAGCTGCAATTTTGGAAGAGATAAATACTACTAGATTTGCACATATTGTAACTATTGAAGACCCTATTGAATATGTATTTGAAGGAAAGAAATCTTTAATAGATCAAAGAGAGATGAATGATGATACACACTCTTGGCCAATAGCACTTAGAAGTGCACTAAGACAAGATCCAGATGTAATACTTGTTGGAGAGATGAGAGACTATGAAACTATTGCTTCAGCTATTACACTTGCAGAGACGGGTCACTTAGTTTTTGCTACTTTACATACAAACAGTGCAGCTCAAACAGTAGATAGAATGATAGATGTTTTCCCTCATAATCAGCAAGCACAAATTAGATTACAACTTTCTAATATATTAGAAGCAATTGTTGCTCAAAGATTAATACCAATGGATAAGGGAGGTAGAAGAGCAGTATGTGAAATAATGATTGCAAATCCTGCAGTTAGAAATATGATTAGAGAGGGTAAATCTCATCAGATTGATAATGTAATTAGAACAAGTTCAGATATTGGGATGGTTTCATTAGAAAGATCTTTAGTTGGACTTGTTAGAGAGGGTGTTATTTCTGTTCAAAAAGCTCAGGAGTATGCAGTATTTCCTGAGGAAGTATTAAGATTACTTAAGAGTTAATAAATATGCCAAACTTTACATATTCAGCAAGAAATAATCAGGGAAAAGAGGTAAAAGGAAAGATTGAAGCTAGAGATGGACAAGCAGTAGTTGAGATACTACAAGATAAGGGATTAGTTGTTGTTAATGTAAAAGAGCAAGCAACTTTTGATATAGAGTCATTAGGACAGATTAATATTGGTGGGGTACCAATGAAGGACAAGGTTGTCTTTATGAGACAGCTTGCAACTATGGTTGGTGCGGGTCTTCCCCTTACAAGGGGGCTTCAGGTAATGGAGCAACAGATTTCCAACCCAATGTTTAAGAGAGTTATTACTCAAGTAAAAAGTTCTGTTGAGGCAGGTAAGAGTCTTGCGGAGTCTTTTAGAAATTCAGATGAGGTGTTTGACGATGTTACAATTAACTTAATTGAAGCTGGAGAGTCTAGTGGTAATTTAGATGATATTTTGAATAAATTGGCTATTGAACTAGAGGAGAGTAAAAAGTTACAAGGTAAATTAAAAGGTGCGCTCACCTACCCTCTTATTCTTTTAGTCATTATTGTTGGTGTTATGGTACTAATGATGCTTGTATTGGTTCCTGCAATGAGTGATATATATGGCGAGTTTGGTGGTGAATTACCTACTATTACAAGAGTAATGGTAGCTATGAGTGATTTCTTTATTAACTACTGGTGGGCAATAGTAATTGTATTACTTGGTTTGTTAATTGGGTATAAGGTGTGGGTTGATACTCCTAAAGGGAAGAGAACAAAGGACAAGATTATTGTAAAAATCCCAATTATGGGAGTAATTATTTCTAAGATGCAACTTGCTCAATTTACAAGATTACTTGGTTTGTTACTTGGTAGTGGTTTATCAATTATCAGAGCACTAGAGCTAACTGCAATGTCCCTTAGTAACGATATGTTTAAAGAGGTAATCTTTCAAGCAAAGGAAGAGGTTGAAAGAGGCGGTTCACTTGCCCTACCAATAGCTAGAAGTGATTACTATCCTCTAATTGTTAGTAGTATGATTGCAGTTGGAGAGGAAACGGGTGAGTTAGATACAGTATTAGCAAAAGTTTCTCAATATTACAAAGAGGAGGTTGATCAAGCTACTGAGAATATGTCTTCTTTACTAGAGCCTATTTTCCTTGTAATTATGGGTGTTGCTGTAGCTTTTATAGCTTTGGGTGTATATACTCCTATGTTCCAACTTTCAGAGGTTATGGGTATGGTAGTTGACATTAAGAATTTAATCGTATAAGTTATATATATATTAATTAAATAATTTTTTATTTTATATAAGCGAATGAATAGAAAATATTCAGGTTTTACACTAGTAGAGATGCTTATCGTAATGGGTATTATCATTATCCTTATGGTAGTAGGTATCACTGCTGGTAGATTTGCTATCAATAGAGCAAATGATGTAGCACATAAGAATGCTGTAGATCAGATATATACCTCTCTTCAGGCATATTATACAGACGAGAGAGAGTATCCAGATCCTACGAATACAACTTTGTGCCCAGGAGGTTCATGTACAGTTGCAACATTAGTGGGTGATGCTGATACTGCAGGGACATTGGTACCATATATTGACTTAAATGCTTTTGATGGAGGTTCCAAGGCATCTTATTTTTATCAAGTAGGAGGTGATGGTGGAAATCAGGCTGTATTAGTATGTGTTACCTTAAGAGGACCATCAGTAGAAAATAATGATAAGGATGATGGTGAGGTGTACTGTAATGGAAATGGAATCGGAGAGACTGATATTTGGGGTGGGGTTGTTACAAAAAAGACAATAACCTCTGCAGATGTTACTGCTTGGCCAACATTTGCAAGTGGTGGTTCTGAATGGGACAATGGATGGCAGACAGAGTAATTATTAAGAAGTAATTTAGAAACTTAACCCCCTCATTTCGAGGGGGTTTTCCTTTCATATTTATTTAAAATATATATAATGGGTATATGCATATATATTTTACATTCATAATATTTCTCTTTGGATTAGTAATAGCAAGTTTTTTAAATGCGCTACTGTATAGAATAGATAATGGATATAAATATCCAGATATCTTTATTAAAGGATCTCACTGTGAGAAATGTGGTAAGTTACTAAAAACATATGAATTAATACCGGTACTATCATATTTTATATTTAAAGGTAAATGCCCTGTATGTAAATACAAAATACCACTATATTACCCTATCTCTGAATTAATGTTAGGTATAGGTATGGCTAGTATATATTACTACTCTCTATCCCCTATTCTATACATAGTATTACTCTTTTTTTTCTGTTTTTCATACTACGATAGGATATATAAAGGAGTACCTCAAAAATTAGTTAATAGCTTTCTTGGAGTATCAATAATATATTTTATTTATCTAACCGTAATACACTCTCAAATACCAGACAATGCTTTAATAGTGGGAATACTCCTCTCTCTTTTTATCTTAGCTATTTCTAAAATATTAAAAAAACCGTTTGGTATTGGAGACTTCCTGGTATTATTAGGATTAAGTATATTCTTAGATATTAATCTATATATTGGATATATCTATATATTCTTAATAATATCAACTGTGTATGCAGTATCCAAAATATTATTAAAAAAGAGTACTTTAAAAACTCCCATACCC
>LSQX01125232.1_pt1 | contig 13871 bp, 9 predicted proteins | sample 654561 | NCBI WGS metagenome assembly LSQX01 (sample SAMN04489861, study PRJNA283612) | anaerobic digester metagenome | isolation source: 4 biogas reactors fed with cattle manure at either 37C or 55C with and... | place: Denmark: Kongens Lyngby | collected 2014 | reverse complement strand
TCTTCAAATTTTTCATACATGAACAGTCAACCTGAAATAGAATTTCTTTTACGCCTTACAGATTTTGGTATTAAGCTTGGGCTTGAAAAGACATTTCATTTGCTGGACAAATTTGGTAACCCTCACACTAAATATCAATCTATCCTGATAGCCGGAACCAATGGTAAAGGTTCTGTATCTAAAAGTCTTGCGACTATTCTTAATGAGGCAGGTTTTAAAACAGGTTTGTATACCAGCCCTCACCTTGTTGATATTAAAGAAAGAATATCTATTGGTGGTGAAAATATTCAAGAAGAGGTTTTTATAAACAAAATTAGAGACTTGCAAGGTATTTTGAAGAACGAACCTGAGCATCTTACACCGACTTTTTTTGAGGCGATGACTGTTATAGCGTTCTCTCTTTTTGCTGATTTTAAAATAGATATTCTTGTTTGTGAGGTTGGACTTGGGGGTAGGTTTGATGCAACAAATGTGTTACCATCGTTTTTGGAGATTATCACCAAAATAGGGTTTGACCATATTAAGTTTCTTGGAAAAACATATCCAGAAATTGCTAATGAAAAATCTGGTATTATCAAAGAAGGTAGTATAGTTGTAACTTCTTCTCAGCATAAAGAGGTTTTGGATGTTATAGCAGATAAAGCAAGAGAAAAAAAATCAAAATTGTATGTCTACCTCAAAGATTTTAAATCAATCAAAAAAAGTGTTACTCAAGATGGACAGAATTTTAATTTTTATGGTAGTAAAAAATATACCAACATTTTTACACCTTTACTGGGTAAACATCAGATAGAAAATATGTCTCTTGTTCTTCAAGCAGTCAGCCTTATGCAGAACAAAGGGTTCCCTATGTCTAATGAATCTATATATGGGGGGCTACGTAAAGTAAAATGGCCATGTAGGGTGCAAGTGCTCAAAAAAGAGCCGTTATTGATTTTAGATGGAGCCCATAACCTTGATGGTATGAAAACACTATTAAATAGTTTAAAAAATATCTTCCCAAAAGAAAAATGGTCGTTTTTAATAGGAATTCTTAAAGATAAAGAGTGGCAGAAGATGTTGCAGGCACTACAAAGGTTCAACAATATTGAGACAATTGTTTTTACCAAAACAGAAACCGATAGGGCAGCCGAACCGCAGATGCTTGCTTCTTACATCAAAAGAGAAGATATAAGAATAGTTGTTATGCCCGATTATCAAAAAGCATATAGGTATACAGAAAAACATACTGGCAATTGGTGTATTTGTGGTTCTTTATATCTTTGTGGCAATATATTACCTTTAACCGAAAAAAAACCTCTATATACCAAATAGAAATCTTTATTATTCGTTTATACAAATCAATATAATAGAAGTAGGGATGAATAAAAACTTGACAAATTTTAGAGGTATATAGTAGACTGAGGATGTGAATAAAGTGTGCAAATTGATGGTAAGATGATTGTTTTATCGTGACTGTTTCAAATGTAAGTATACAATGACCAAGTAAACAGTATGCTCCCTTGGAAGACACTACAAAACGAGGTAAGGGAGGTGATAAAAATGAAAAAGCATCAAGGTTTCACTCTCATTGAATTGTTGGTTGTTATAGCCATTATCGCAATTCTCGCTGCAATGCTTCTGCCCGCATTAGCGAGGGCAAGAGAACAAGCAAGAAGGGGAGTTTGTATGACCAACCTCAAGCAAGTGGGATTGGCCCTTCACATTTATGCCAACGACTGGGGAGGTTATTTTCCTATTTGTGACGCAAGTGCAGATCGGAGTAGTTATTCAAAGACCAATAGATCGCTTGCGCTTTTGACTGGACAACTTATTCCTACTGTTTTGGTTAACGGTGACGAGCAACCGCATCCAGAATTGGAAACTCCACCATACGTAACAGACTCACAACTTTTTGTATGCCCGAGCACTTTTGATAAGGCTTCGACAGACATCCCCGGATATCTCATTGCCCGCACGGACGGTTCATACCAGACCCAGACAGGCACCTGTTCTTACGCTTATGCTTATGGTCTTAACCTGCAAACCCACCCCGATACTGCAATAATGGCTGATACGAAGGTTGGTTATGCGTCTGGGTATAAATGGTATCATACCACCAATACCCAGTTAAGGCTTCGAGATTATTTTAACCATTCGTGGGACGGGGTCAATGTGCTATATGTAGGAGGTCACGCTAAATGGGCACCTGCTTTTAATAGAGACCCTAATGCGAGCGTCGCATACCGTATTCTTAGTCAGGAAGATGTGCCTAACTGCACTTCTGGTTCTACCACTACATTGAGAGATCTTTATACGGAATACTGATATTTTAATGGTCAAATCATAAGAGAGGTGAGAAAAAAATGAGAAGAGAGAAAATTTCTATCCACCAAGCAAGCGGTCGGAAAGATGGATTTACACTAATAGAACTTCTGGTTGTTATAGCCATTATTGCTATCCTTGCTGCTATGCTTTTGCCTGCATTGAGTAAGGCAAGGGCTCGAGCGAAGTCGTCGGTATGTATGAACAACCTTAAACAGATAGGTCTTGGGATGAAACTTTATGCAGAAGATTGGGACGGGTGGGCGAATAGGCGTATAGCGTCAGCTCATAGTTCTTTTCGTGCAACTTATGGTATGTACGGAAACTATACAGGTTATATCTCAACTAAGGTAATAGTCTGTCCTTCAGCATTACCCTATGAATGGAGTTGGAGTACCTCCAAAAGAGAGCAGTCCTATGGGTTTAGGTACGGTGGTCTAACCAGTGATACTCAAGGTGCTTGCCCTTCTTCATCTGCAGGTTGGATTAATCTGTCAAAAATTGTTAGAGGTTCTGAGTCGTTCTGGCTTTTTGCAGATAGTATTACCCATCCGGCAGCTGCTACTGCCGCAGATATACAGAAAGGGGGCCACTATTTTATGACACAACGATGGTATGCATACCAAACCTCGAGTGCTTCAGGTCACGTACATTTTCGGCATGCAGGAAAAGCCAACCTGTTGTTTGCAGATGGGCACGTAGAATCTGTAACACCTAACAGGTTTATGGAGGTTACCAGAGTACATACCCAACCAACAGGAAGCAACACAACAACTTCATGGCGTATTGTTGATAAAGATTACACTTTAGATACTTTGCGATGGGGCGCTGGGCTGTAACTAATAGTTACAGATTGAGTCTTGTTTTTGTTCCACTTTTGAACTATCAGATTTCCTCAATGGAGATGGTCTGTTGGAACATCACTACTGTTTTTGTTAGGTTAGGTTTATAGTATCTACAAAATGTGTAAGCCAACATATTACATATTTTTGGGATTCGCATTATCAATTTAGGGAGATGGTATAGTGAACAGAATATTTTTGTATAGATTAATCTCAATTATATATATTTGCTTTTCTTTCTTAGCCAAAGCAGGAGAGTTTAAATTAAAGATAAATACATTGACCGAACTAAATAATCCTTGGCCATTGATAGCAAGTGTTCCTTTTGCTAAGGGAGAAGTTAACGACCCTTCTGCTATACGTATAATGAGTCAAGGTAAAGAAGTTCCTTCCCAGATTGATATTGCTGCACAATGGCAAGACGGGAGTATCCGCTGGGCGTTGGCAGGATTTACAGCATCCCCTCAAGGTAAATATAGTGTTGAATATGGACAGGGCATTACAAGAGGTGCTTACCCTAACCCTTTGAAGGTAGTTAGACAGGATAACGGTAGTTTTAATGTAGATACAGGGGCAGCGGTTTATCAGTTTGATGCAGATAAACTTCTTCCTGAAACGGCTTGGCTTATATCTGGTGGCTCAAAAATTCCTATATTAAATGGTTCTGGTGCGGGAGTGTATCTTGTAGATAATCAAGGTAGAACAGCAAGGGTAGCAGGTCCAACGGCAAATATAGAGAATAAGTTTATAAAAGAGGGTCCTGGTCGGTTGGTACTCAAACGTTCTGGGTGGTACGTTACAGCCAGCGGTGAAAGATTAGCGAAAGCTGATATATGGATATATTTTTCTGCTAATGTCCCGTATATAAGGGTCACCCATTCAATTATCTTTACTGAAAACACAAATAAGGTCTGGTTTAAAGATTATGGGCTTGAATTTAAAACCTCTTCAACCCCAACCGATGTATACTGTTCTTTGAACCAACAAGGCAAAGAAGTTGTTAGGAAGGTTGTTACAAACAGTAATGAGATATATCTTTTACAGGATACATACGTTCATTTTGCTGAGAAGGAATGTAGGGGGACGATAGGAAGGTTTGCTGAAGGGAAACTTGCACCTGTTGAAAACATATCTGTTGCTGGCGACTGGGCATACGGAGATTATGGTAATTATGGTATAACCATTGTAATGCCTTGGCTTGCAGAGAGGTTTCCTAAGGAAATTGCTTTCGGTCCACAAGGGGCTCGTTCGGTGTTCTGGTCAGGGCGATGCGGTAGGGAACTCGACTTTAGAGCAAAAACCATAGTAAAGGAGTATCTACAAAGTTGGGCTGAATTAGCTTTGAAGAGTCCCAAAGATAAAGATCTTGACGCTGTTAAAAGTAACGCCCAAGGTGCAGCACGGACTCACGATATGTGGTTCCTACCGAGTTTAGGTGGCTATAACGAGAGTCTTGTTAAAGAAACCGCTTTTACTGCGTCAAAACCACCTCTTGTCTTAACAGATACTGCGCAACTATGTAAAACAGAGGCAATGGGTTTCCCTATGCACCATAAAGATGTACAACAGTTTCCTGAAGAAGAAGCGCTCCTGTCTAACTTCTGGGATAGGTTTATCATACCTCTTTACGCTTTCCCTATGAACGGATATATGGCGTGGGGATGTTACCCTGACAGAAGTTATGGATCATATAATAATAGAGCTATGTCCATATTTCAGGTTATATCAAGTTTAAGAGAATACGGGGTCAGGCGTGAACCATGGCGTTTATATGCTCGTAGTGGTGAGCGTAGGTACTATAATTGGGGGCACAAGTTTAGTAGGTTTACTGGAGATTGGTACCTTGTACATTTTGATGCACCAGGAAAAGAAAAAGGTACTTTTATTCCAACACAAGGGGATAGGGGACTTCAAGGTAAATTACCCCTATTCTGGGGGCATGGCAATTCATGGCCTTTTGTAATTGATGCAGGAGATATAGGTCATTGGTTTTTAGAATACTGTTTGACAGGTGATGAATATTCTTGCGATTTATTGTATATGATAAGAGATTCTTTTAAGCAACGTGGATGGCGCCCCAGAGGTACTCCTCAACAATTTCATGCAACAGGTATTAGGACTCTTGTGACTTTGATGATGTTAGATTGGGATCCTGGCGCTATGAGAGCGGCTAAATCAATAGTAAAGGAGACGATTGACCTTAAAGTTCAGAACGCTCTTCGGCTGTTTGAAGACGGTTATGGTTCTCAATATAAAGATATGAGGGCAAGCCACAATATTCTTGAATATTACCTTGAAACAGGAGATGAAGTTGCAAAAGAGGGTTTTCTCAAACTTATGGACCAGAGATACCGTTTTGATAGAAGGTACAGGGCTGTTGCCTACAAAAACTATGAAGCTTTTACTGGTTCAATAGGTTATTGGATAAGCGGAGATGAAAGGCACAGAATAGTTGCAGAACAGGCTTTGAAGGATATGCTCTACTACAGCAGGCAAAACCCGTTATCAGATCACCTACAACAGAAACCAAAAAATGTATTGGATTGGCCTAATCTGTATGTAACATCTAAACTTGGTGGACCAAGAACTAATATATTTTTGGGACATTACGAATACCATAACCCTTTTATAGGTATCCCTACAGTATTAAAACTGATATCCGACAACGGTTGGAGCGGTAAAACAACCCCTCTAATAGTTAAGCCCATAGAGGCTCCTGAAGGAAAGATTCTTTTTACCCACAAGAAAGGAGAAGAGACACGTTTAAATCTATTTGTTAAAACAGGCCAACCCGATAGAACGCCGGAGGTCCGTTTATATACCAGTGGTAAGATTATTGAGAATATAAAGGTAGAAAAAGAAGCCCAACAATCTTCCGGACCATTTTTTCAAAAACGTCCAGCAATATACCCTCCGACCGGGCTAAAAAACCTTTCTGTTTCTGTTATTGTGCCGGCTTCAGTTGAAAGCGGGTTTTATCTTCTTTCTCTTGCTGATGAAGATACTTTTACCTTACTGGATTCCACTTCTGCTAAAACTGCTCTATACTGCCCAGAAGGATTTTGGTCTGTATCTGTTGGGCAGCATACAGGGTCAAAACCTTACGGACGCTCAGGGGAAGGGATGCCTGTTTTCTTTTATGTTCCCGAAGGGTTGAAAGAACTGGAGGTTTTTATAGGAAGACCTTTTAGTATAAAAACCCCTGATGGGACAATCGCTTTAGAGGCATCAAACAATACTATAGGTAAGGTTACTATTCCAGTGAATAATAGGCACGGTATATGGAGTATTGAATATCACATAAACTCGTTTACTGGTATGTCAACCCCTGTTTTTGCTAAACTTATTAATGTTGAACCAATAGTATCGTTTGGTTCTCCTGATATCTTGCCACAAAGGACAGGTAAATCTTTTAAGAAACTATATATGCCAACTGTGTCTAACAAACCTCAAGAGTTTGTTCCCGGGGTAACCGGTCAAGCTCTAAGACTTTCAGCAGGCAACATTCTACTCTTTGACAGAGGGGATAGGGTTGTTGATGGAGGGGACACATATTTTCCTGGTACAACAGGTACCGTAGAATTTTGGTTTAAAGCAGATAGAAGTACCTACGATATGCCTATGAGAATGGGGCAAACTATAAATAATAATTTTGTCAAAGGTCCATTTATATCTCTATTACACACTTATTCTGGGACAGCTAATGCTGTTAGTATACTGAGCTTCCTCTCAAGTAGGCTATTTTCCAACACATCTAAAAATGTTGTTGCTGGTTTTGAAGCAACCCATTTTCTTAGAGCTAACCAATGGACTCATATCGCTTACACGTGGGATATAAAGGAGGGTTCCTCTAAGATGGAAGGTGAGTTGAATACTTTTGTTAATGGTAAAAAACTTGGGCTTGCAAGCGGAAAACTTTCTTACTATCCCCTAAAACCTGTAGCAGGTGTGAACAAATTTAAACTTGCTGATGAATCTAAAGTAATTGAGGTAGGACCGTTTGAAGGTGCAATAGATTCATTACATATATCAGATATTGTTAGGTATCAAGAAGATTTTACGCCTTCACAGACTATGCCTATAATTGACGATAATACAAGGGCTCTATTCTCTTTTGATGGCAACTTAGAAGGCGTTTCTGCTTTTTCTAAAGGACCTATGAAGGGAGTGATAACTAGTTCCGATAAATAATAAACAACCCTTCTCGTGTGTTCATCACCTACATTTTGAAGGTTAGACCTTCGTCTTAGTTTGACGTGTGTAACAAATTTGTTTTATAATATATAGCATGGATACTTTAATAAAAAACGGTTACGTTGTAGACCCCCAAAGTGGCTGGGAAGGTGTATCAGATATCCTTATACGTGGCAATAAAATAGAAAAAAGGGGCAAAAACATACCAACTTCTGCCTCCCGTAAAATCATAGATGCTACTGGGTTATATGTTATCCCCGGATTGATAGATATACATTGCCATCTAAGAGAACCGGGCAGAGAAGATAAAGAGACAATAGTTAACGGTAGCCTCTCTGCTGTTAAAGGCGGGTTTACTACTATCTGTTGTATGCCTAACACTTCACCTCCTCTCGATAGTAAGGTATCTATAGGTTTTATTAAAAACAGGGCATTAAAGGCGTATTGCGATGTTCTACCTATAGGAACTATCACTGTAAATAGAGAAGGGAAAGAGCTTGCCCCTTATGGAGAAATGGCGTTAGAAGGAGCTTGCGCTTTTTCTGATGACGGCGATTGTGTTATGGATAGCCTTGTGATGAGGAGAGCTCTCGAATATTCAAAACTGTACAAGAAAAGGATTATCTCTCACTCAGAGGATAAACACCTAACCAAAAATGGAGTGATGCACGAAGGTGCCCTATCTGTAAAAATGGGGCTAAAAGGTATTCCTCGTCAAGCAGAAGAAATAATGGTCAATAGAGATGTTGCTTTGGCTGTTTTAACAGAAGGGTTGCTACATATAGCACATCTTTCAACAGCAGAAGCTGTGGATATATTAAGGAGAACTAAAAAGAGACATTCTAATATTACCTGTGAAGTTACCGTTCACCATCTCGTTTTAACAGAAGAAACTGTGGCTGGGTATAATGCAAACGCTAAAATTTCGCCCCCGTTAAGAACATCAAAAGATTTACAAGCGCTAATAGGTGGGGTTAAAGATAATACAATAGATTGCATTGTTACAGACCACGCTCCTCATACCGAAGAAGAAAAAGAGTCGGGTTTTGAAAATGCTCCTTTTGGTATTATAGGTTTTGAAACAGCGTTACCCCTTACCTTAGAGTTGATTGATAAAGGGGTTGAGTTGAAACAGATAATATCTAAATGGACAAATCACCCTGCAAAAGTGTTAGGTTTGGAAGATAGAGGCGAACTTGCCGAAGGTAAAAGAGCAGACATAACTATTTTTGATATTAAAAAGAAGTGGGTTTACACAAAAAAGGATATCCAATCAAAAAGTTTTAATACTCCTTTTTTGGGAAAACAATTGAAAGGCAAAGTAGTTACCACTATATGTGCTGGCAAGGTAGTTTTTGAAGAAAAGTAATATATTATACATATCCTGGGGGGGGTTTCATACAACTCCCCTTTTTTTATATAACACAATCGGTTATATAACCTGTTGACACAACCCCAAAGAGGGGTATAACAAAAGTAAGTAGAAAATCACACACCACAAATACATCTCTGCAAACAATCTCATCTCAATACTATAGATACTTTCGGATAAACAGAACGAGTTAAAAGGGGTCCGAAAAATGAAAATTAGGAGAAAAAGAGATATTATAGAATTGATGATAGCAATTATATTGATAATTGCAGTAATAATAATTAATCAAGTAATTGATCGTACTCCAAAACCCCAAGTTCCTTCCTTTATCAATACAATTTGGGCATTAATTTATTTTGGGTGCCCTTTATGGATACTTTACATACTTTACCGAAATCTTCGCTGAATACGAAGGTCGGACCTTCGGAAAGCTCACTCTGCAAAGGATACCGAGTTTCCATCTCCATTAGCGAAAAGAAAAACAAAGGCAAGGGTGAGGGGTTTATCCCGACAGTTTTTCTGAGGGAGGCTAAAGAAGTTAATGGGATGAGGTTGCCCCTTGTATGTTATTCCGGACTTGATCCGGAATCTCGTTTTTTACGTTATGCCTATTACCAGCGTGGGTTAGGTTAGAGATCCTGAAACAAGTTTATAGATGACATTCCCAATGATATGCCTTCTACCCTTGGGGGAGAGGGATCAAGGGTGAGGGGGGTCTTTTGCTTTACGCTTGTCATTGCGAGCGGTTATTAGCGTGGCAATCTCGCCGAAGGCGGAAAAGGAATGGGAATAAATAATAATGTATAGGATAAACCTCTTGCGATGACAAATAATAGTATTCCAAGTATAATTTTTTAGGGATGATAATACAACAATAATGTTACGAGGGGAAATGAAAAAAATCTTAAAATGTTGGTGTATCGTTGTAATATCGTTGTTTTGTTTATGCTCGCGTGGAAATACTAAGACAGAACAAGAGATGATGGATGAGTATAACCGTTGGATGGAAATTTTAGCGCCTGATCTACTAGGTATTGAGGCTAAACCGGTGGAAATACTCAAGTATGAAAAGAGAAATATTGTTGATTTAAGTGGCAACATTAACTTATTTTTTAATAGTGCAACAGGTGAATTAATTAGAGTTGCTAACAGGACTTTGGGTAACATGCGGGCAGTAGAATCCAGTCAAGGTAAAACAGTGCCGTTTACACTTTCCATGGAAGATTGTCAGGCAATTGCTGCGAAATACTTTAAGTTGATAACCGAAGAACAATTGCCTGATGTAGGAGGTCTGCTTGAAAATACCTGGCCGCACTCAAAAAGCGGATTCGTACGACCTTCACACTACATTCTATTTGAATATCCGCGTTTTTATAAAAGCTATAAATTCCGTGATGATAACATCAATCTTGGATTATTCGCCGGAGATGGAAAATTTATGTCGTATAATAAATTTTACAGAAGCAATCCTCCACCAACAGTAGAAGTAAAGATAACGGCAGAACAAGCAAAGCAAAAAGCGATAGAAACAACAGGAAAAGAAATCAAAAACTGGGTAAATTTTCTTGATTCTTTTAATAAGAAAAAAGAGTTACAACAACTGCGTGATAGGGAATTGAAAAGGAAATATGGATACAGTAGAGAAATACTGAAAGAACTAAAAGAGAAAACGGCATCTCTTATAGGTTTTACTCCAAAGGAAGAAAAGCCACCTTATCTTGAGATAGTGAACCTCCAGATAGATGCTTTCCATCAGCATTATTTTGATATGGACTGGTATAAGAAGTCACAAGAATTTAATCCTGATACCAGATTGTGCTGGATAGTTTGTCTATTATATCTCAATGAAGAGACAAAAGCAGGTGTGGCATTTGAAGTATGGATAGATGCCTATGACGGTTCTTTTGTAGGCGGTTATCGTCCCTGGGATTAAGCGATTACGAGAAAAGAAAATCTCAGGGTGGTTGTATTTTTGGAAGAACAAAGATGAAATAGTATTTGTTAGTCCAGAGGGCGGTTTTTATAGTACAGCTAAAATTAATCCGCAGATAGAAGTTACAGAGGTTGAAGAAGTAAGAGTAAAACGTGAAACCATGGATTCACAAAAGGAATCCGAAGTCCTCGCACAGGTTAAAGAAACAGCTAAGGAAGAAAAAAATTATCTTGTTTACAATTCGCACAATAAAACATTTTACACCTATGGCATTCATCCTTCTCTTCTGCAAAGTAAAATTGGCAATTATGTAATTTTGCCACATAAATATTCGGAGATAATAGATGATTGGAATTATTTTGATTCGGGGAAAAAACTAATAAAAATAAAGGACATCTCCTCAGATAAGATTCTTGTAGGGATATTGATGAGCAAAATAGATGGGAGGACTTTTTATAAAGTTGACAATAGTTATCCAAAGTGGTCGCCAACTACATCTATGGTGTTGTTTGACATGAATAACCCGGAGGGTGTACGTTTGGTATATATTCTTATTTTAGACGAGATAGAATTGACCATACGTCCCCTTATTGAAAAATACTCACGCTTGAAAATTTTCCCATCAGGGGGGATAGCAGAGAGTTATTCTTCTCCCTGCTGGTCTCCTGACGGAAAATATTTTGCGAGCACACATCATGTCCCAAAGGGTTTGAATATTAAATATGCTTTCAATATGAAAAAATACATTTATATTCACAACATTGAAACCGGTAAAGGAATAGACCTAATAGAAGGAGAAAATCCTGATTGGATAGAGTAAACTTATTGAAAATATGCATATAAGAATACGGTACGGGGTGCTGTTTAAACGGATTTTGATTTTGCTGTGTATTGTTTTTGTTGTTGAAATGGGGTACTTTGGTAAATGTATGTGGAATCGTAGGCGTTATATTGCCAGTCTGGATATCCCTAAAGGCTTCGAGGGACTGCCTGAAGATATGCTTGTTGCTGAAGAGCCGGAGCCGGCAATGCAGGATATATTCTACAAAGCAGGTAGAAATAGAGCCCTATCCATAGAAGAGATACTGGATAGCCGGGACCCGTTTTCTGATGTAACCTTCAGGGAAGGTGCTGAGAGACAGAGGGCAAAGGAGTTGGATGAGTTTTGGAGCCAACGGTATTACTCTATTCTGAGGGAAGATACAAAACGTGATACAGACATTGTGACTTTTGCGTACATAATAAAGGAAAGACCACCGCTACCTCCGCCAGTACTTGACGAGATAGAGATAGAAGGGATACCGAAAGAGAGTCTGAGAGCACCCGTGAAGCAAGAAAGTCCGTTTAAATGGAAAGGCACGCTGATAGCTAAGGAGCAGGCATACCACTTTCTCGGCAATGAGAAGAAGGACTATGCGGTGGTTATTGGGGAAAGAGCGGAAGGCTATACCTTGCAAAAGGAAGAGGGAAAGGATTTACTGTTGGAGAAAGACGGAGAGATGTATGCGGTAGAGAGGAAGTAAGTGCGATTAATCGTACCGATGCAGAAGAGATTGCTACGATATAATTCGGCTTACAATAACAAAAAATGCAGAAAAGGATGAAATAATCAATGAAGAAAGTAGTGTTTTTGCTGATGATTATTCTGGCAAGTAGATTGATGCCAGGAGAAATGCAGATAGACATTACAGAACAGATGCCTGTGGAGCTGTTACTTCATACCCTGGGTAGAAGTTACGGGGAGAACGTTGTGGTTAGTCCAGGTGTGAAAGGAACAGCACCGATATTAACGTTGAAAGGGCTTTCATTTGAAGATGCTCTTGAGACGATAACCGCTTCTCTGGGATTTGTCTGGGAAAAAAAGGCAAATGCGTACGTGGTGAAAGTAGTTCCGCCGCCTGCTCCCGAGCCGGAGCGGACAGAGGTATTTATTATCCGGCATATATCTCTTGAAAGTGTTTATGAGATGCTGACGCCGTTAGCGGAGAACAAAGACAAGATAACGTTGCTGAAAGAGGTTCGTGCGATAAAGGCGACGGGCAGTCCAAAGATGATAGAGGAGATGACACGGCTGGTTACCTTGTTAGATACTGAAGAGACTGCAGCCCATCTTAAGGTAATAAGCATAGAGCAATATACTCCCCAACATATCACCACAAAAGCGTTTGTGGACAGCATAAAACCGTACCTGTCTGAGGAAGGAGTAAAGTATGAGGTCTCAGAACAGACAAAGACAGTTAGCATAACCGCAACCGGGGAGATACATAATCGCATAGTGCAATTTTTAAAGAAACAGGATACTGATAAAGCACCTGAAACCGCAAAGAGTGAGCCTGTGCCACAAGTGTCCATAGAGAGCCAATTTGTGGAGTTTTCAGAAGATAATGCCAGGGGGTTTGAGGTAGACTGGCAGGTGCGCCGTGTAGAAGGAGTTGCATTTGATGAGGAAGAGAAGAAAGAGTCTGTGAAGATAGAAAACAATCAAGCAGTTATAGTAAATATGGTAGAGAAACAAGCTGAATATATTCAATATACGCAGGAAGAAAAAGAACGCTTTAGAGAAAAATATTATACACAGGTATACCACTTGTACCAGAATTTCATCTTTAAATATCCTCAACATTATCTGTATAATGAGGTCCTTTTCAGGTACTCCGGGCTCTGCTATGATTTGAGCAGGTATAACGAGTCACTGGGCTATATTGCAATTCTTGAAAGATAAAGAACTGATAGGGGGAGAAGGCAAAAACGGCAGATAAATCCCTCGAAGATACTCGGGATAAAAGAGGAGGTCGCCAAGTTGGGGCGTGTTAAAAGAGCTTGAGACGACAAAAGGTGTCTATTATTGCTGTCTGGACTGCGATGCGTGTTGAAATTACAGGTCTTTCCACTTTACTTGACAAAATCGAAGAGGGAGGTATAACAAAAGTAAATAGAAAATTACACACCACAAATAGATCTCTGCAAACAATCTTATCACAAATTTCCGGGTAAAGCAGTCAATTAAAAAAGGAGTTCCCGTAGATGACAAAAACGATAAGCATCTGTTTGTTCCTCCTGATATTTGCAATTAATTTCCCTGTTTTGGGAGAAGATACACAAGGGCAAAATGCTCACACTCTCCTGCAGAGTGCTCAAAAACTTGTAACCGCAGAAAAATATAAAGAAGCAATCAATCACTTTGAAACAATCCTGAAGCAGTTTCCAGATACCCCGCAGATAAATG
>LSQX01301600.1_pt1 | contig 13873 bp, 13 predicted proteins | sample 654561 | NCBI WGS metagenome assembly LSQX01 (sample SAMN04489861, study PRJNA283612) | anaerobic digester metagenome | isolation source: 4 biogas reactors fed with cattle manure at either 37C or 55C with and... | place: Denmark: Kongens Lyngby | collected 2014 | reverse complement strand
CGGGCGGCTGCATTGGCGGCGGCGGCCAGCCGTACCTTACACGCAAGGAAACAAGAATGGCCAGAATGGATGCAATCTATGAGGTGGACGAGCATATGCCTCTGCGAAAATCCCATGAAAACCCTGCCGTACAGCAACTGTACAAGGACTTCCTCAAAGAACCTCTTGGCGAGATGTCCCATCATCTGCTGCACACCCGCTACACAAAAAGAGGACTGTGATGATTTAGCTGCGGCTAAGGCAATTTCGGCGTCGCAGACAAGCCCCCCGCTGACGAGAGTCAGCGGGGGGCTTCATTTTTATCTGAGGCTTGTTTTAGTTTTTGTTTTCAGGTGCCGTCGGTTTTCAGGTCGCGCCTTCGTCTTCTTTGTCTAAAACCTTTAACATGCATAAGGCCAGTATAAGAATTAAGGCCGCGAAATAGCTAGGGGCAAAGTTGTCGTAGTGTTTTTGCAGATAAGCCGCCGCCATCGGCCCAAGTACCTGTCCCAACGCGTAAACAGCAGTCAGCTCACCGATTGCCTGCAGCTGCTGCCCCGGTTTCATTCTGTTCGCCAAAGTAATCGTCAGGCTCGTGATTCCCATAAAGGTGCCCCCGAATAAGACTGCGCCAAGCAAAGTTGTGAATTCGTTTGGCAGCATGACTGTCAGGAGTATCCCCAAGGCCTGCAGGCCGAAAGCGAACATCAGCGCCGTCCTGATTGTTGCAGCGCGGGCCGCGCGAGACCACAAAAGAGTTGAAGGCGCGGCGGCCAGGCCGATCAGAACCCAGCTTTGATTGGCGACGTGGCTTATGGCCGGCGTTGCCTTGATTATCTGAACGATAAAGGTTGCCGTGATTATGTAGCCGATGCCTTCAATGCCATAGGCGGCCAGTAAGGCATACCATTTCCGATTCCTGGTGAAAAGCATATTTTTGAGGCTCGGAGGCTGCAAGCGGACTTCGGCGGCAGCGGCCCCGGATAAGGCAAACCAGGCAAAAGCTCCGAGCAGACTGCCGAAAAGAGCAAGACCCTGCCAAGACATCCTCCAGCCTCCCAGACTGTCAAACAAAGGCACAAGCATGCCGGTGAGGGCAATGCCGATACCGACGCCGCTGTAAAGAAAGCCGGCCCTGTCGCTTCTGCCCTGCCCGAGCGCCACGCTTGACGCGACCACGAACAGAACCGCGCTTAAGAAGCCGGAAAGAAAGCGAAAGAGATGCCACAAAAGAGGTTCAAGCGTGAGCGACATCGCTGCTAAAAGCAAGACGGTGGCAGGAATCCCGAAGCCGAGACCGGCTCGCAGATTGCTTCTGACGAAAGCCTGGCGCGAGGCATAAGCTCCTACCATATAACCAAGATAATTGGCCGACGCCATTAGGGCGATTTCCCAGGAGGAAACACTTAGATCCCTTTGCATCAGGGGAATGATAGGTGTGAAGCCAAAACGAGAAAAACCCATCGCAAGGCTCAGCGCGCAAACGCCGCCTATAATTACGAGATTGCTTTTGGCAGCCGACGGACCCACCTCCCGAAACTGATTATGGTTTAATGTTACCATGAATTAAGGGGCAATAACCAATAATTTTTCCCGGAGCCGGGCTTCTCAGTTTCAGACCTTGCTGTCGGGCGTTGGCTTAATTGACAATCACAACGGGGCAGATAGCGGCAGAGGCAATCCTGGAACTGACGCTGCCGAGCAGGAAGGCTTTGGTTGTGCCCAGGCCGCGTTTGCCCATGACGATGGTGTCGGCATTTACAATCTGCGCCTGTTGCAGGATTCTTGCAGCCGGATCTGCCGCTATCGCTTTTTCGAAGGCTATATCGTCATAGCCTCTTTTTTCTGCCAGTTTCTGAGCAATAGCCAAGGCGGCGCCGCCCGCCAGTATCTCCTCTTCCGGGGATAGCTCGCCCGCAGGTACTTTCAGGTCTTTCAAACCCGGCGGCGATAGGTCGAAGGGGTCGCTGACAGTTAAGACAATCAGGCGGCTCTTAAAGGCTTCGCCAAGATTGAACGCGTAATTTAGGGCCTTATAAGAAGCCGCGGAACCGTCAACGGGAACGAGAATTGTTTTCAACATTGCTGTCACCTCCGAATTATTCTCTTTTCGCTTTTCAGGGTTGGTTTCCCAACATTATTTTGTGTATTTCCACACCGAATTTTTTGATGAAATTCTGTTTGGCTTGCTGATAGGCAAGGGAGTCACCCTTTTGTGTTGTGCGGTCGACATAAAGGAGGGCGAGCTCGCCGGAAATAACGTCAAGGAAAAGCTCCGCCAAAAGCAAGCGTGCGCCGTCTTTGAAATAACCCTGTCCGTCAACATATAAACGGACTGTCGGTGCTTCGGTATTAATCAGGATCAGCCTTTCTTCCTCGCTGTAAACGGCTCGCTCGACGTCGTTTTCCAGGTTGCGCAGTTCGTAGCCTCTAAAGAGTGCCGCCGCGTCGGCAGCAAGTCCGGGACTCTTCATTTCCGTGCCGGATAGATGTTCCCTGCCCGTATCTTCGGCTGCGATAACAACCTCGCACCGCGCTTAGTACGGACCGGTGGCTGCCATTATTTTTGCCGCTGCGCCTATCTCGTCACAGGTTGCGCTGAACTCAAGGCGGCCCGAAGCGGGAAGCTCGCCTGACTCAATCGAGTTGAGCAAAGGCTCAAGACGGAAGCGGGGCGGCAGTTCATAAGTAAAAACAATTATATCCCGGTCCAGCAAGCGGGATTTATCCACGAGGAGAGTCACATGAAACAGACGATTCGCTTTGCGGTAATAAAAAGGCGTGCTGAAACGCAGCACCGGAGGCCGGAGCGAGGTGGGACCGGAACTTTTGACGGAAGCAGGGCGGGGAGGAAGCAGGATGCCCAGGTCATCTGTCGCTACGGAGTTCATTCTCTGCAGCAGGTGGGCTATCAGAAAGTGCGTTCGTTTGGAAGTCGTCGCATGGTCAAGGTGGCTCAGCCGTGATCGTTCCTTCTGAACCAAGGGCTCGATTGCCGTGCTGACGGACTGGGCGAAGGCGGCGACAAAGGGCTCCTTCAGGTTCAGACCATCGCGCTCGTCGCTGATTACCGCTCTTCCCCGGCTCAGCATCTCCGCCAAGGCCGGGCAGGAAACCCGGCCGAAGAGATATTCTGTACCAAGCTGGTTCTCAAAGCGCAGGAACTGGCAGTCAAGAACCGCGGTTCCGGCAATAATCAGCAAACCGCTCGTCCTTTCGTCACCCTTCAGTATCAGTTCGGTATCGTGGGCCTTCCAGAGTGTCAGATTATAAGGATAGGCGACCCCTTCGAACATAAATTCCCCCGGCAGTGCAGGACCGAGCAAAAGCTCGGCCTCCGGCGGTTCATACCTCAGGATGGCACGCGCGGCAACCTTGTCCGAGCGGGTTCTGTTCGATAGGACAACGTTACGGCGATCGAGCAGGTCTCTTAAATAAATATTGTTATTGACTGCCGTCACTAGCGAACGAAAATAGGGTATGCCGACCGAGGGGTTTTCAACCACGATTGTTACCTTGGTTCCCGTACCGCCTATAGGCACTTCGAGTTTCGCGAAGTCTTCCTCCGCGGCTTCGCGGTCGCCGTCCCAGTCATCATAAACGTAGCCGCCCGTTTCCGAACGGAAGAGATCAACTCTTGCGTAACGTCCGTTACGAAGTGACTCTATCCAGCCGTGGCCAAGTCCATAAACCGCTTGTTTCAGACCCCGGCCGAAATATCCCCTGCCGCTTGACTCGCCGCGTGCAAGGAGACTGTGGGCGCCTCCGTAGGAAAGTACCGAGCGCAGGCGATTAAGCGTCATTCCTTCGGACTGGTCGCTGACGGTCAGCACCGCCCCGTTTTGTTATCTTTCGTAATTGATTGTGATATTGCCGCTGACGTCCGCGTCCTGCTTCTCCAGGCGCGAATAGCTGTCGTCACTGTTTGTGATAAGCTCAACAAGTGCCTTTTCGATAGAGGCAAAACGCCGGGAGTCGATGTCGATAACCCTCTGGTCAACGGGAAGGGCCAGGATTGCCATGGTGCCGACCTCCTTATGATTAATTGTAAGAATTTTCTAATTTCAGTATAACACCTCCATCGCTCTACAAACAAGAGAGTACATAAAAAAACCCCGTTCGAGGAAGAACGGGGTTTATGAGCTTGAAGCTTTTCAGTTTAAGCAAGATTCAGAAGCACCGACGTTTCAAAAACATTTTCCGCATAAGTGAATTTGGCAATGCCGTCATAACGTTCGGCGATATGGCGGATGGACTCCGTTCCTATGCCCTTTTCGCTGCGTTTGCTGGAAATGAAGTCTTCGCCGCTTCTGGCAATCTGATGGTCGAAGCTGTTTCTGACTGTCAGGGCGAGCAGGCTGGAGCTCAACATGGCGCCCTTAGCCTTGATAAAACGCTTGCCCTCTTTCTGTCGCTGGCAGGCCTCCAGGGCGTTTTCGAAAACGTTGCCCAAAAGAACCGCCACATCGTTTTCGGGAAGGGAAAGCCCTTCCGGAAGTTCGAAGGCAAACTCCGTCATAATGCCGCTTTCTTCAGCTTTAGCGGCATAGTGCTGGATAATGGCGTTAAAGGTTTTGTTTTCACATAAGGAAACCTTTGTAGTTTTGTTTAAGGAATCTATGTATTTTTCCAGGTAGCTTGTGACACCGGCAAGGTCTCCCGCGCGGGCGTAGCGGTCCAAGAGGACGAAATGCTGACGGATGTTGTGGCGTGAGCGCCGCGCGTCTTCAATGGCTCCGTTTAAACGTTCAAACTCGCGCCTCTGCATATCAAGACGGAGCGCGGCCGTTTGCAGGCTGGTGTTCAGCTTGTCGTTGATGATGCTTTCCTTCAGCATCTGCAGCATCATACTGAAGGAAAGGAAAGTGCCGAAGCTCCAGGCAGCCTGGACCGGAAGCGAACCCGGGCCGCTGATGAAGGCCGAGGCGGCCGCGTCCTCGGGGCTGACTGCTATTCGATACAGCGCATAAAAAGAAAAAGGTATTATCCAAAGGAAGTTCCAAAAATAGGCGTGCTCCTTGCTTTCGATTACGGGCAGCAGCAGCCTGGTCATAAAAAGCCACATCAAGGGAAAGGTAAAGGCGAGCATCAGCACGTGGCAGAACACAAGCGCGCCCACATCTGTTCCGAAGGACTCCCTGCTGAGGATGTAAGCCTGCAGGTAAAGGCTGTAGTAGTCAACGTCCTTGGTGTAGCAGAGAACGACGAAGAAGTTGAACAGGATTTTGAAGAAATTGCCCCTTATCAGAAATAAACAAAGCAAAAGGCCCATGATGGAGGCAATGATGGAGTTGTAAAGGTGCCACTGCGTAAAGGTGCCGCCCTCGCGAAAAAGCAGGGTGGCGCCCGTAATCGCCAGACAGACGAACAGGGCTGCGCCCGCAAAGGTTGCCTTGAACGAGTACCTGTAATAAGCGCGGAAGGGCAGAAAAATCAGAATCATATAGGGCAGGATGCTGACAAGAGTGGCGGCTATGAAAAACAGCGTGCTCATTTACACATCTCCATTCAGCTTATGAAAGGCATAGTCGGCAAACAACTGTTTCAATTCAGTCCTTTTGTCACGCGTTATAGGCACGCGCTCCCCGTTTTCAAGAACGAAGTCGTTCTCAATCAGAGACGCGACCTTGTCCATATTCACGATGCAGTTGCGGTAGCAATTCAGGAATTGCGGATAATCAAGCAGCTGAGGCGCGAATTCGGCAAAGGACGCATAGGTTCGCACGACGCGTTCCGACGTGTGAATCTGTATGTAATGATTGTCATAGTCTGTGTAAAGAATGTCGCGAATCGGTATTTTAATCAATTCACGACTTTCCTTGACTTCGATATATCGGACTGATTTGGCCAAGGCTTTCTCGCAGAGTGACATAATTTCGGCAAACTGTTCGTAGCTGTATGGTTTCAGCAAGTAGTCGAAGGCACGGACCCGAAAGCTGTCAACGGCGAAGTCGGAGCTTGTGGTAACAAACACAAGCAGCGCGCGGTCATCCTTTTGCCTGAATAGTTTTGCCGTTTCCATACCGGTCAGACCGGACATATAAATATCAAGGAAGACAAGGTCAAAGGAACCCGCAGGCAAGGCAAGGAATTGCTCGCCGCCGGCGAAGGAGGATACGGTGAAGGAAAGCTTGTTCTCGGAGCAATAGCGTTCAAGGCAGGATTCCAGGCGTAATCTTTCCTCCCGGAGATCGTCAACAATCGCTGCCTGCAGCATTTACCCACCTTCTTTCGCCCGGTATTCTCCCAACAAGTAAATTTTACCATATCAAAAGGTACGGGGCAACGAGGATGGAATTAAGTTCAGGCCCTTTCTTCGCCCTCGGCGGCAACAGGCCCGAACTTCGGCGTCAGATAATTCTGGAAGAGCCAGGCGAGCAAGGCTCCGGATATGTTGTGCCAGGCGCTGAAAACCGCTCCGGGCACCGTAGCCATAGGCATAGCGGCGAAATGGGACTTGGCAAGGCCCGTCGCCAGACCCGAATTCTGCATGCCAACCTCGACGGAAAGCGCAATCGCTTTTTTCCAACTGAAGCCGAGGAGTCTGGCAAGACCAAAGCCCAGGGTGTAACCAAGCAGGTTGTGCAGCATTACTACCATGATGATGGTGCCGGGGGTTTTCAGGATATTATCGCGGCTGACGGCAATGACGCCGGCAATAATAAGGGAGATTGCGATGCCGGAAACGGCGGGCGTATAGTTGGCCGACTCCCGGGCAAGCTTCGGAAAAAGGTATTTGACGGCTAAACCGAGGGAAATCGGAATAATTACAATCTGGACGATGCTCCAGAACATGCCGACGGGATCGAAGGAAATTTCCTGGCCAATCAGCTTGTAGGTGATGAAAGGAGTCAGGATTGGTGCCAAAACGGTTGACACGCTTGTCATTGCTACCGAAAGGGCGATGTCTCCCCGCGCCATGAAGGTGATTACATTGGAGGAGGTGCCGCCGGGGCAGGTGCCCACCAGGACGACGCCGGCCGTCAGGGCGGGATCAAGGTCAAACGCGCGTGCGAGCAGGTAGGCAAGACCCGGCATAATCAAAAATTGGGCACATGCTCCAATCGCCATGTCAAGGGGCCTTTTGAGAACGAGCGCGAAATCCTTCGGATCAAGGGCCATGCCCATTCCGAACATGACGACTCCGAGCAGAAGCGACAGGACGCTGACACCGCCTACCTTGCCCACGACCCACTTGAATTGGTCGGGAGAGACAAGGCCGAGCAGCAAAAAGATAATTGCGAGAAACCCGAAATACTTGCCAATGAGAGAACAGAATTTCTTCATTGCGATAAGACCTTCCTTCTAAAATTATAGTGCGTTCACCGGTCAAGCGAACAATGGGGAAATTATAACAAAAAAAGGATGGAAGTTCAAGCGAAGCGGGCTTATATGGTATAATTATGAAGCAAGCAGCGGAGGAAGCGGCATGAAAATATTTACGGCGGCACGTGACGTGCAGCATGAAATAGTAATTGAAAAATCGCGCTTTATCTGCACGCTGAAAAAATGCGCGTCAGAGGAAGAGGCGCAGGCCTTTATCAGGGACTGCAAAAAGAAATACTGGGACGCCACCCACAACTGTTCGGCCTATGTCACCGGTGAAAACGGACAGGCACAACGCTCCAGTGATGACGGCGAGCCTGCGGGAACGGCCGGCCTGCCTATGCTGGAGGTGCTCAGGAAGAATTGCTTGCAGGACGTGGCCGTGGTCGTTACCCGTTACTTCGGCGGCATCAAGCTCGGGGCCGGCGGACTTGTCCGAGCCTATACAGCCAGCGTTGCCGAAACATTGCAGAAAGCCGGTTTGGCTGAGAAGGTGCTGGTTGGCAGCTATTCTTTTACAGAAGAGCTTGAAACAAGCGGACGGGTTTTAAATCTGCTTTATCAGCAGCAGCTTTTCAACTTGAAGGCTGTCGAGTATGGCGAACAAGTTAAAATAACATTGCAATTTGAGCCGGAAAACAGGCTTGAAACAGAAAAATGGCTGTCCGATGCCCTGAACCGGCAGATTGCACTCGCCGAGGAAGGTTTTGCTTACGAGGAACGTTTGCCCGGTGACAATATAGGACAGCTTCAGAACGGAAGGTAATTTCTTTGTTCAACAGAACGTGGCAGGAGGCGCGCGCAATTGTCCGAAGAGAGCGGATTATGACACTCTCCTGGCTGCTTGCGGGCATTTCCTCGGTTTTTTCAGTACCTAAGCTTTCCTACATAGATTTTCAAGTCCTTGGCATTTTGTTCTGCCTGATGCTGGTTGTAGGAGGCTTGCAAAAAGTTAAGGCCCTCGACTTTCTGGCTGTGCGGCTCCTCGCAGCGTGTTCTTCGCTGCGTGGCATTACTGCCGCGCTGACCGGTATCGCATTTTTCGGCTCGATGCTGATTACGAATGACGTAGCGCTTTTGACCTTTGTGCCGCTTGCTTTGGCCGTCGGCCGCCGGCTGCGTCTTGATATGGTAAAAATTGTCATTTTGCAGACACTTGCGGCAAATCTGGGCAGTGCCCTGACGCCGATGGGAAATCCTCAGAACCTTTTTATTTACGCGCATTTTGAAATGACGCCGCTTGGCTTCATGGGTGCACTTGCTCCGCTTGCCGCGGCGGCCCTGCTTTGGCTCTGCTGGCTTGTCGGTATGGAGCGGGAGCAGGAAATTGAGGGCGGCTTGGCGCCGGTCACTATTACGAGCCAAAGTGAGCTTGCGGCTTATCTGGCAGTTTTTGCCGTAATCCTGCTCAGCGTTTTCCATCTGCTTGATTTCAAGCTGGCGCTGCTTGTGACGGCGGCGGTAATCCTGACAGCGGACAGGAAACTGCTCGGAGAAGTTGACTATGCATTGCTTATGACATTTTGTGGATTTTTTATCTTCATCGGCAATATTTCAGGGCTGGAAGTTATCAGGGAATTAAGAAGCGACCTTTTAGCCAATCCGGGCAGGATTTACTGGCTCGCCATCCTTTTAAGCCAGTTTGTCAGCAATGTTCCCGCAACGATGCTGCTCACGGGGTTAACAGCCGAACCGGTTCCTTTGCTGCTTGGTGTGAACGTCGGCGGTCTTGGCACTTTGCTTGCCTCAATGGCAAGCGTAATTTCATACAAGCTCTATCTTGAAGCAAATCCTCTGCAGGGACGCAGTTATCTGCTTATGTTTCTTTATTACAACGCCATCGGGCTTTTGCTGCTTGCTCCGGCAGGCTATTATTTGCTAATATGTTAATGACGGTAAAATAAGAACATTTATTTATAGGGGTGATAGCATTGTTGGGTGCAGCAATTGGTGACATTGTAGGTTCAATGCATGTCTGGAACAATATCAGAACGAAAAAGTTTGAGCTTTTCGACATACGAAGCCAGTTTTCCGGCGCAACGGTCCTGACCTGTGCCGTGGCCAAGGCACTCAGGGCCTATGTTGACAGCGGCAAAAAACTTGACCTTGCCTCTGAGCTGACCGAGGAGCTTCTGAATTTCGGCTGGAAATATCCGGATATCAATTACGGCAGGAATTTTCTGGCCTGGCTGTTTGCTGACGAGCAGACTCCTTACGGCAGCGCGGGCGCCGGCTCGGCGATGCGGGTTTCTGCGGCCGGTTGGCTTGCCGGAACGTTGGCGGAGGCGGAGGAACTGGCAAAGAAGACAGCTGAAGTCACGCATAGCCACGAAGAAGGCATAAAGGGAGCTCAGGCCGTTGCCGCCGCAATTTTTCTTGCCCGGCAGCATACACCGAAGGAAGAAATGAAACAATATATCGAAGATCGGTATTACAAGCTCGATTTTGAGCTTAAAGACATCAGGCTGCGCTATAATTACACCCCGACGAGCCCGGGAACGGTACCGCCGGCCCTCGAGGCCTTTTTCGAGGCGGAGGATTTTGAGGACGCGCTGCGCAACGCCGTTTCCATCGGCGGCGACAGCGCAACTCTTGCGGCTATAGCGGGCAGTGTCGCCGAGGCTTATTACGGCATTCCCGAGGAAATCAGGAAAAAGGCCGTGCCGTTTTTCGACGCGGAAATATTACAGGCGCTGGAGGCTTGAATGGCCGTCTGATTGTAGGAAACGGGTGAAGACATGAATCGCTGGATAATGCATGTTGACATGGACGCTTTTTTTGCATCCGTCGAACAGCTTGACTACCCCGAATATCGCGGCAAGCCGGTAATTGTTGGCGGACAGTCGGAGCGCGGGGTTGTTTCTACTTGCTCCTACGAAGCGAGAAAGTACGGCGTGCACTCGGCAATGCCGATGGTTGAAGCCCGGCGTCTCTGCCCGGGCGCGATTTTTTTGCAGGGCAGAATGTCAAGATACGCCGAATTGTCAAAGCTTGTGATGTCGGTATTTCGCGAGTTTTCTCCCTGCGTCGAACAGCTTTCCATTGACGAGGCCTTTCTTGATTTGAGCGGAATGGAAAAAATCTATGACGACATCGTGCAGGCCGGGCAGGAAGTCAAGAAGAAGATTCGGGCTAAAACAGGCCTTACAGCTTCGGTGGGACTTGCGCCGAACAAGTTTCTCGCAAAGCTTGCTTCCGACTTAAAGAAACCCGACGGGCTGGTTGTGATACGAGAAGAGGAAGCAGCCCGGGTAATCGCGCCGCTGCCCGTCCGGAAAATTTTCGGAATAGGTGAAAAGGCGGAAAAGAGGCTGCGCCAACTGGGAATAATCACCATCGGCCAGTTGGCTTCGTGCGATCCAAAATATCTGAAGGGCGTGCTTGGCAGCAACGCCGAAACAGTATGCCTCCTGGCGCGGGGGAAAGACGAGCGTCCTTTGGAGTGTGAGCATGAGGCCAAGTCCATAGGCAAGGAAACAACTTTCCCGGCGGATCTGACGACTGCTGCCGAACGTCATTCGGCGTTGCTGTCGCTCAGTGAACAGGTGGGGTGGCGGCTGCGTAAGCACGGCAGCGAAGCACATACCGTGACGCTGAAGGTCAAGTTTGCCTCCTTTCGTATGGTGACGAGGAGCCTGACCGTTGAGGTACCGATTGGGTTTGATGAAGAAATATTTTCCCTCCTGTTACGATTGTCGCGGGAAGTAAGCTGGAATGAACCTGTCAGGCTGCTTGGCGTCTACGTTTCCAGGCTGACTGCACCGGAAGGCGCACCGCTGTTGGCGATGGAGGAGGAAGCCTTGATGCGTAAAAGAAACGAAGTGCTTGACAGTTTGAAAAACAGGTTCGGCGAACGGGTAATCAAAAGAGGCAGAGTGGAAAAATAAACCCTTCGAAGCTTTCCATGACGAAGCTTCGAAGGGTTTGTTTTTTAAGCGCGAGCGTTCAGGTTTAGTTACAGGTCTCGATGACCAGCTCCATGTTGAAAACCTTGCCGAACCAGGGCAGGTGCTGCTTGAGCTGGTGCAGCTCAATGCTGGGCAGGCTGTCCGCCTTCAAGGTCAGCGATGCTGTTTTTTTACTCCTTATTTCAGGGATGATTTCGCTGATTTTCATTGTCTGCGAATAGTCCATGCTCTCGGCAAGCGCCAGCAGGAGAGCGAGCTGCGATATCTTAGTCAAATCGCTGTCGGACAGGAAATACTTGTAGGCCTTGTTGCGCAGATAGCTGCGTGAAACACCGTTATGCCAGCCGGCGATTGCTGCCGCTATGACTTGTTCTTTGTGGGTCAGGCCGAAAAGGCGGGCGTTTTCTATCATGTAGGCGCTGTGGCGGGCATGGCTGTAATAGTTGATGGTTATACCGATGTCGTGCAGCATGGCGGCGGTTCTGAGCAGCCTTCGCCAGGACGGGCCCAGGCCGTGGATTGTCTTCCAGGAATCGAACATGGTAAGCGCAAGCGCGGTAATGTGCTCGCTATGTTTGACGTCGCTTGAATAGAGCATCAGTATGTTGCGGGTGCTTTCCGCAAGAATGTCCCTGGCAATCAGAGGCTGGCCGGAAGTTTTGGCAAAATAATCGAGGAACAGACCCTCGCGTATGCCGCAGCCTGAAATGATTATTTTCTTGCCGCCCGTTGCTTCAATTAGGCATTGAATCACACTGGCGCCTGCAAGAATCAGGTCGGCGCGGTCGCTTCCGAGGCCGGAAAGCTTGCGCCGCTGTTCGAAGTTGGTTTCGCGGATTTCTTTGAAGGTATTCTTAAAGGCCTGGGCTGTCAACTGGAAGTTATGAATCTTGGAGGCAGGATACTTGCTTTTCTTCTGTTCGATCTTGGCAATTGTACGGGCCGTACCGCCGACGCCGATTAACGGCAGGGAGGCGTCTTTGAGCCAGGCGTGTTTTTCCAGTCTGCTTGTAACGAGGTAGCTGATGTCGCTGAAAACCGTCGGAGGCATTTCGTCTCTGGTGTTGAACATGGTGGTAAGATTTACGCAGCCTAAAGGAAGGCTCACGGAATCTACAATCGTACGGTCGCGGAAAAGCACAAGCTCGGTGCTGCCGCCGCCAAGGTCGAAAATGATGCCGTCCTTGACGTTCAGGGTGTTGATGACGCCAATATAGCTGGCATAGGCTTCGGCTTTGCCGCTCATGATATGCAGATGAATCGAGGTTTCCTTTTCCACAAGGGCGGTGAGTTCCTTGCCGTTTTTTGCATTACGCATGGCCGCTGTCGCAACGGCAATGGTTTTTTCGACATTAAAGAGCTTGCACATCGTGGCAAAGCTGCGCATGCATTCCAACGTGTCCGTAAAAGCCTCCTGCGTCAGCAAACCGGCCTTGTCGACCTTTTGGCTCAGGCGCAGGGCTTCCTTCTGGTTATAAACCATGTTGTAGGCTCCGCTTTTATAAATCTGGCTGATTACGAGCCGGGCTGAGTTGGAACCTATGTCTATAATTCCTATCCTTTGCATTGGACCACGCTCATTTCGAGTTATTTTGCGGATACTGTATATAATTATTTATAAAAGCGAAAAATCCTTCATGCACGGAAAAATTGTTTATAAAATTAACACAAATTTAACAATGCGGTGAAGCAAGGATTTGAGAAACATCTGTCGAATTTAAAACAGACAGGGAGGTAGCCGCCATGAAGAAAAACAAATACAATAGGCTTGCCGCGATCCACATCGGTTCGGAACTGGTAAGCCTGCAAATTGTAGAATACAAAGACATTGAAAAATTCAAAGTTATTGAGCAGTTGACGCACAAGGTCAGGCTTGGCGAGGAAACCTTCAAGAACAAGCGCATTCCCTTCACGATGATAGGTGAAATCTGCGAGTTGCTCAAAGGGTATAAGCGGCTGATGGGAGAATACGGTACCGAAGATTACACCGTGCAGGCGACAACCGCTGTACGCGAGGCTGAAAACCAGGCTTACTTCCTTGACCGGATTTATGTGACAACAGGCTTTACTGTAACCGTTGTCGACATGCCCCGGGAAATATACACGAAGTATACTGCCATCAGAAGAACCCTTGAAAAGGAAGGAATCGGCGAAAGGTGCGGCGTGCTTTTGGTTGACATTTCCTCGGGCGGATTAGGTATAACCTATGTGCGTGACGGCAGAATAAAATATCAGCAGAACCTGCACATCGGCATCATCAGGATTAAAGAGGACTTCAGCAATGCGCAGAAATCATCCCTGCATTTCAGCAGGGCCCTGACTGAGTACATCTCGAGCACAATTGGTCCGGTCAGGCGCGATTTGGAAAAAGAGAGCGTCAACTACTTCGTCCTGTCAGGCACGGAGACGGAGCTCATCCTGAAGATGCTGGGCAGAGAAAGTAATAAGTCCAAAGTTGAGCGCGTCCAGGCCTCAGACTTTATCGACTTCTATGGCAGCCTGCGCAGCATGAATCTCTCACAGATCATCAAGGTCTTCAATATCGAGGAAACTTCAGCGGAAATCATCTTCCCGACGATTATTCTGTATCAGCAGCTTCTGGCGCTTGTGCCCGCCAGGGAAATCATCATCATGCCGAACCGCTTTATTGACGGCATGAG
>LSQX01176629.1_pt2 | contig 13875 bp, 8 predicted proteins | sample 654561 | NCBI WGS metagenome assembly LSQX01 (sample SAMN04489861, study PRJNA283612) | anaerobic digester metagenome | isolation source: 4 biogas reactors fed with cattle manure at either 37C or 55C with and... | place: Denmark: Kongens Lyngby | collected 2014 | reverse complement strand
AGCGTTTTACGCGTAGTGTGTAGTATGTAGGAGCGTATTCTCTAATTTTAAATTCATCGTGTCTCTTATATAATGACTATCTTTAATCAGGAGACACCGATGAACCAAAAAGTTGATTTTAAAAATGTAATAAAAATGGCTGGCGCGTTTGCCGCCTATTTAATTGGTTCAGGATTTGCTACGGGACAAGAAACTCTGCAGTTTTTTGCATCTTATGGGATTCAGGGCCTATGGGGTGTCCTTATCATTGCTATTTTATTTGCGATATTTGGTTTTGTCGTGATGGTAAAAGGGCATCAGTTACAGTTAGCATTACCTTCTCAAATTTTTCATTACTACACGGGTCCAGTCCTAGGGCGCTTGATTGAGTTTTTTACCTTAATTTTTGTAGTGGGAATTGTTGTTATCATGATTTCCGGTTCGGGAGCCTTGGTGGAGGAGCACTTTAAGCTGCCTTCAGAAGTTGGTTTTATCGGAATGGGCGTTTTGTGTGCTCTTACAGTTCTGCTAGGCTTAAATCGATTAGTAGATATTATTGGTGCAATTGGGCCAGTGATTGTGGTTTTTACCGTCGTTATTGGAGGGTGGATATTTTTCCGCGATCTTAGTTTGTTAGGTGAACAACCAATTTATGATGTGATGCCGGACAAAGCATATGAAATACGCCCAGCTGCTAATGTTTTTATATCGGCAATTTTATTTTTTAGTTATAACATTCTTGCTGGCGCTGTATTTTATACTCAGTTGGGTAAAGAGGCGAATTCAGCTAAGGAAGCGGGCATAGCAGGGGTGCTCGGTGGTTTGGCATTAGCGGTGGCTGTACTCTTTATGGTTATCAGCATGTTGAGTAACTATGAGCTGATTATAGGGACTCAGGTGCCGAATCTATTATTGGGCAATACGATTAGTCCGGTAGTTGCTTTTCTCTTTGCTATTGTGATTATGCTGGGGGTTTATTCGACAGCTGCGCCGATGTACTGGTTAGTTAAAAATGAGTTGATGCGTTTTTTACCCAATTCAGTAGACAAATTGACCACTATAATCTTAGGTGTTTTATTTATGGCGGGCGGTTCATTGCCTTTTGGTACACTGATCGGTACGATTTATCCCTTTGCTGGTTATATTGGTATGGCTGTGGTGTTAGCTATTTTGTCTAGAACAGTCTATAACAAAGCCACCATAGGCCATATTTAGTATGAAGCCAATCAGGTAGTATTAGTAAGGGAGTTTAATTCCAGCCAAGTAAGGTCATTACTTGGCTGGAATTGTTAATGATATTTACTTTCTGAAGCGTGCTGGACTGATGACTTCTGGTTTTACGCCTTCATTTTTCAGAGTATCACTGAGCGGTTTGTCTAGAATAAGGCAAGCGACTAGTTCAGATACGCCGGGGGCTGACTGGATGCCATAGCCTCCTTGGCCGGCTAACCAGAAAAAACCTTCAGCCTCAGGGTCTTCACCGATGACTAGATCATTGTCAGGTGCGAAGGTACGTAAACCCGCCCAGGTATGATTAGGGCGTGGAATCTTTAAGGTAGTATTTTCTTCAATGTGATAGATACCGGTAGCAATATCCAGTTCTTCGGCGACTACATCATGTGCTTCGGTCGGATCGGCATTAGCAGGGGAGCCTAAGAGTTGACCAGCATCGGGTTTAAAATAATAGTTTTCCATGATGCCTACGACTAATACTAGACTGTTCAGATCAACTTCCGCAGGAGCATCAAAGGTAAAGGCACTGCGACGGCATGGGACAAAGCCGATAGCTTTGACTCCACTGCGTTCAGCTACTGTGTCAACCCAAGCACCAGCTGCATTGACTAGTGTATAAGCCTGTATAGTGTCACCTTGATTGGTGCGAATATGCCAGACTCCATCAATGCGTTCAGCGGACTCTAGAGAGGTCGAAGCCCGGAACTCTGCACCATGGCTACGAGCACCACTTAAAAAACTGAGTAGTAGGGTATGGACATCGATGTCTTCGGCATGCTCTTCATAAATTGCGCCCTCAACTCTTTCGGGGCGCATGAAGGGAACCAGCTGCATGACTTTGTTTTTATCAATGAGTTGGACATTATCTGGTGAGTTGCTTTGCAGTTCGGCGTACAGCTCGTGTAAGCGTTCTTTGTCTTCAGGAGCAGCCACATAAATACAGCCGCGTGGTGTCAGGATGTCTGTGTCTGAGAAGTTAGAGCTAACGGCCTTGTCAAAAAACTGCCGACCAGCTCGAGTCAAGGCCTGTATTTGCTCGGTGCCGTAAGTTTCCATATACATAGCAGCGGAGCGACCGCTTGTGTGGTATGCCGGTTGTGACTCCTGCTCTAAAATCAGAACTGAACGGTGGGGGGCAAGACGATAGGCTGCAGATATACCAGCCATGCCGCCACCGACAATCACTACGTCATAAATTTTATTGTCCATAATCGCTTGATACCGAATAATAGTTAGATGAGGGTTTTAGTTAGGACATCAGGTAATTTATAACACTGAGGCTAGAATTAAGCTGATGAAAGTTTTAATTATAGCGTAGTGCTTATTAGGCTATTTTTAAAGTGTCGAAGAGGCTAAGGTTTTAGCGTACGCATGGAATCGCTTTCCAGTTGGTGGTGTAGGCAGGGGATAGGTAGCGACGTTGCATAGTCCATTGAGTGTCCTGACTTAAACCTTGGCTAGCAAAGCGGATGCTGCCTGGTTGCTGGAGATTTAACCTATCAATAGTTTGCATCAAATAGCGGCCACGAGTATTTTGCACTTCATCATCAAAAAGTTGTGTCTGATAAAGCTGCGCATCATAAAAGTCGCTCAGCATAACACCTGCTTTGTTATAGCGATAGTCGGAACGCCAGATGGTCTTTAATAAGCGTAAAGCTAAGGCATTTAGCTCGCGGGTGTCATTACTTGGCAATAACAAATCACCAGAGGCACTATTGTAGTAGTACTTGTCAGCGGCATTAAAGCGGTGAGTTTGTATAAATACACTCACGTGTTTTGCTTGCTGATTTTGTTGCCGGAGTTTAGTAGCAGCTAGTACTGTGTACTCACTGATTGCTTGCTCCATCTCTCTCAGGGTGGTGATATGTCGACCAAAAGTGCGACTGCTAATAATTTGTTTTTTACTTTGTATACTGTCGAGCTCCAGACAAGATTCACCGTTGAGCTCTCTAATAGTACGCTCCAAGACGACGGAAAACTGTTGGCGAGCATGTTCAGGCTCTAGACGAGACAGATCCCAAGCCGTTTTAATTCCTAGTTGCTTTAATTTTTGTGATAAACGCCTGCCTACTCCCCAAATGTCTTCAACTGGTGTGATTTTTAAGAGGTTTTCACGACGTTGAGACTCTAGTAAAACAACCACCCCTTTACTTGCTGGGTACTTTTTAGAGGCATGGTTTGCCAGTTTAGCTAAGGTTTTAGTTGGTGCAATGCCGACACCTATCTGAATGCCAATCCATTGGTGGACTTGTCTGCGAATCAAATGACCGTAGTGATTAAAATCCTCCATAGTATGCAAGCTTGATAGTCTTGATAGTTCTAAAAAAGCTTCATCAATTGAGTAAATCTCAATGTCTGGTGCTAGTTTGCTCAGAGTGGACATGACTCTTTTGCTGATATCCGCATAGAGTGCGTAGTTTGATGAGAAAAAACTGACTCGATGGCGTTTAATTAAAGGTTTGATTTTAAAAAAAGGTACGGCCATGGGGATGCCGAGTGCCTTAGCTTCCTCAGAGCGTGCAACCACACAGCCGTCATTATTGGAGAGAACGACGACAGGTCGGTGGCGTAAATCAGGTCGAAAGAGTTTTTCGCAACTTGCATAAAAGCTATTGCAATCAATTAAGGCAAAAACAGCTTCTGTTGCTTCATGTTGTTTAGCCATGTTTGCGACGTAGATCATGAAGGGCGTAGGTGACAACCCCAAATAACTCCAGTGAGTCTGACTCCCTAAGCATGATGGGTTGATAATCCGGATTGTGAGGAAATAACCCAGGCCGAGGGTGCAGACGAAGCTCCTTAACGGTGAGCTCACCATATAGTGCGGCGATGACGATATCACCATGAGCAGCAGTTAAAGCACGATTAACTACTAAAATATCACCACTCCGGATGCCAGCGTTTATCATGGAGTCACCCTCACAACGAACGAAGTAGGTGGCTTCAGGGTGTGTAATACAGAGCTCATTAAGATCTAGGCTTTGCTCAATATAATCCTGTGCTGGTGAGGGAAATCCTGCAGGAACATGACTTAAAAATAGAGGAAGATGCTGACTGAGGGTGCTCAGTCGCTCTATGTCTAGGCTCTTTCCAAGTAAGCTTACTTTCATCAAAAATCACTTTTTTAACGATGGATAAATAAATCGTATACTGTATAAATATACAGCAAAAATAGAAGTTTTGCTGTATATTAGTCATAAGATTGATATAAGACAGGAGTAAACTAAACAGTTGATTGACCTCTGTTTCTGCGCTCAGTTAAGCTGGTTTTAAGAGGTTAATACCTTCTAAGTTATTGTGATGTTGTTATTTTTCTTGGTTTTGATGTTTTTTAGCCTAAGCATCAAAATTTAAATCTACTAAAAAAGGAGTAGATAGTATGGCAATGATGAAAGCAGCAGTATTTATTGAACCAGGTCGTATTGAGTTAGTTGATAAGCCTATCCCTGATGTGGGGCCTAATGACGCCTTGATTCGTATTACAACAACAACTATTTGTGGTACTGATATCCATATTTTGAAGGGTGAGTACCCTGTTGAAAAGGGTTTGACTGTAGGTCATGAACCTGTAGGTATTATTGAAAAGCTGGGCAGTAACGTTCATGGTTATCAAGAGGGGCAGCGAGTCATTGCGGGCGCAATTTGTCCGAGCTTTACTTCTTATCCGTCGCAAGATGGTTTTCCTTCACAGGATGGTGCTTGGATTCAGGATGATGGTACGTGTTCTTGCCATGGTTATAAAGCCACTGCTGGTTGGCGTTTTGGTAACTGGATTGATGGTACACAGGCTGAATACGTACTTGTGCCTGATGCCCAAGCTAACTTGGCACCCGTGCCGGATAGTTTGACGGATGAGCAGGTGTTGATGTGTCCTGATATCATGTCGACAGGTTTTGTGGGCGCTGAAAATGCCAATATTAAGATTGGTGATTTTGTAGCAATTTTTGCTCAAGGTCCTATTGGGCTGTGTGCAACGGCTGGGGCGCGATTGCGTGGTGCTAGCATGATTATCGCTATCGATGGCAATAATGAGCGCCTAGAAGTCTCTAAAAAAATGGGAGCTCACGTTACGCTTAATTTCAAAGAAGTCGATGTGGTTGACGAGATTATGAAGCTTACTAAGGGGCGTGGCGTTGACTCGAGTATTGAGTGTTTAGGTTTACAATCTACTTGGGAGCAGGCTCTGCGTGTATTGAAGCCAGGCGGTACTTTATCCAGTCTAGGTGTGTATTCTGAAGATGTGGTTATTCCGATTAATGCCTTTGCTGCAGGTTTGGGTGACCATACGATTAAGACGGCCTTGTGTCCGGGGGGTAAAGAGCGTATGCGCCGTTTGTTAAATGTGATTGAATCCGGTGCGGTGGATTTGGAGTCTTTGGTTACTCACACCCGTCCTTTGGATGATATTGTGGCCGCTTACGAGATGTTTATGAACCAAGAGGATGGTGTTCTGAAGATTGCGATTAAGCCTTAATTAGCTTAAATCATCTTGATAAAAAATAATGGCCTGCATGTGTTTTTGCAGGCCATTATTTTATGTCTTAAGAAAGATTGCTTAGAATAAGCTTGGGTAGTCGTTTTGTACTACATGACGTACACGAACTGCATCAGCAAAACGGTTAAGTCTGCCATCCGCGTTTAATAGAACAATAGCTACTGGACGTCTTTCGAATTCAGAAATCATAACTAAGCTTTGGCCTGACTCCCGAATATAACCAGTTTTGGAAATATGGATGGACCAGTCGTCATTACGAATCAAGCGGTTAGTATTGCGATATTGCTCAGTACGACCGTTACTAGTGACTACACTATAATCATCGCTTGTTGAAAAGCGTTTGATGGTGCTATCTTTTTCAACGGCACGAAGTAGGCGGACTAGATCGTTAGGCGTTGAAACATTCATCGGTGATAAACCTGTAGGCTCAACAAAGCGACTACGTGTCATGCCTAATTGACGGGCAAGAGAGTTCATCTCATTGACAAAAGCCGCCATGCCGCCAGGATAGGTGCGGCCTAAGGCATGTGAAGCGCGGTTTTCGGATGACATCAATGATAAAAGGAGCATTTCGCGACGAGTTAGGGTGGTACCTACACTTAATCGAGAGCTAGAGTTTTTGACGCGATCAATATCATCTGCTGTAATCGTGATTTTGTCGTCCATAGGCAGACCAGAGCGTGTGATTACTAAGGCTGATAGGAGTTTGCTAATTGAGGCAATGGGGCGAATAACATCTGCATTTTTTGAATAAAGTACTTGATTGTCATCAAGACTAACGACCAGAGCAATTTCAGAGTTAAGAATGGCACCACCATTGTCCACGCGACCAACAATTGGCGCAGACTCGATGCTAGCTACATTTTGCGCAGTCACAGCAGTACTGGCTAAGCCGCAGCAGAGCGCAAGCAGGGTCGCCCCCGCACGTTTAAAAATAGGGGATTTGTGCAAAGTCAACATAGATATATTTATTAAAGTGTGTTGTGATATAGGCTCAATCTATTATACATATAGATTTAGTAAATGTCTTTATTTATTAATAGCTTAGCGCCTATTCTTGAGGGTGTTTATAGATTAACCCTAGAAACCCTAAGTGATTGAAATTAAAGATTAAATGCGATGATTATAGCGTTTAAGGGCTGAGTCACAGGAGCTGTAAAGCTGATTTTTAACAAACTATTACAAAATAAGTTGTAAATAAAGAAACGTACAGTAAAATCTAAAAAAGGCTAAAATATAGCCTGTTCTTTTAAAGAGAGCTTTTGAGTACTTTAGCAGTAGCTTTTATGAACCTCTCTTTAATGTCCTTTTAATATCCTTGCATTAGGTAAATCACGTGTCATCTTATTTGATTGTCCCCGGTGCTGTCGCACTGCCAGAATCGACTAAAATTCGTCTTAAGGAGCAGATTAAAGCCTTAGACTTAGCCATTGATAAAATTTTTACGCGTTTTGAGTATTACGTGTACAGCGAGGACCCGTTATCTGCGGAGCAGCAAGCAGCAGTGACGAAGTTTTTGACGCGCGACACCAAAGTAGCAGAGGCGCAGATTGCCAAGCATGATATTGAGTTACGTATCATACCGCGACTAGGTACTATTTCCCCATGGGCCTCTACAGCCACTGACCTTGCTCGTAACTGTGGTCTTGAGGGAATTAGCCGTATTGAGCGCGGTATTTTTATGGCGGTTACTCCAGAAAAAAGTTTCTGGTCTGGTAGTACTATCAAGGATGAACAGCTTCAGGAATTTATTAAGCTAGTTCATGACCGTATGAGCCAGACGGTAGTAGTGGGTGATGCTTTTGACCCACAAGCTCTGTTTGTCGAGTTGGAGCCTCAGCCTTTGCGTACCGTACCTATTCTTGAAGAGGGTGCGGCGGCTTTGGAAAAGGTGAATGTAGATTGGAGTCTAGCCTTATCTGAGGATGAGGTAGAGTACCTAGTCGAAGCATTTGTAGGGCTTGGACGTAATCCCACAGACGTTGAGCTGACGATGTTTGCGCAGGCTAATAGCGAGCATTGTCGCCATAAGATATTTAATGCCACTTGGACTGTTGACGGTGAAGCCAAGGATAAGTCCTTATTTGGTATGATTCGTGATACGCACAATCATAATCCGCGTGGTACTGTAGTGGCTTATGCAGATAATGCAGCCATTATGGAAGGCGCTGAGTCCAGTCGATTTTTTGCACCTAAGCGCGCAGATGGTAGCTTTGTCTATCAAGCTAAGAAGCGTTTGACTCATACCTTGATGAAGGTTGAGACGCATAACCATCCAACCGCGATCGCTCCGTATCCGGGCGCATCTACTGGTGCCGGTGGTGAAATCAGAGACGAGGGAGCGACAGGTCGTGGCGCTAATCCTAAAGCAGGTTTAACCGGCTATACCGTCGCTAATCTTCAGTTAAAAAATCTAGCTGAACGCTGGGAAGAGGACTCTCATGGCAAGCCTGGTGGCATCGCTTCGGCATTAGATATCATGCTTGAAGGGCCACAGGGTGGCGCATCATTTAATAATGAATTTGGTCGTCCTAATATTCTCGGCTATTTCCGTACTTATGAGCAGACCGTGGGTGGTCGCCGTTGGGGTTATCAGAAGCCCATTATGATTGCAGGTGGTTTAGGCAGTATTGATGCTGAGCTTTGTTTTAAAGATGAAATCCCTGATGGTGCCTTATTGATTCAGTTGGGTGGCCCGGGCATGCGTATTGGCATGGGTGGTGGCGCCGCCTCTAGCGTGTCCGCAGGAACTAATACAGAGGTTCTGGACTTTGACTCTGTGCAGCGCGGTAATCCGGAAATTGAGCGTCGTGCTCAGGAAGTGATTAATACCTGCTGGCAGATGCTTGAAAATAACCCTATCGTGGCGATTCATGACGTGGGCGCTGGTGGCTTATCTAATGCATTCCCTGAGTTAGTTGATGATGCCAATCGTGGAGCTATTTTTGATTTAGACCGAGTACATGTTGAAGAAAAAGGCATGTCCGCAGCAGAAATCTGGAGTAATGAGTCACAAGAGCGCTATGTGTTAGCGATTGCGCCTGAAAGTTTAGAGTTATTCGATTCCATAGCACGTCGTGAGCGTTGTCCTTATGCGGTTGTTGGTATTGCCACTGAAGAACGTACTCTACGTGTTGTTGAGGGTGAGGGCTTACCAGGCGAAGAGGGCAGCACAAGTCAGCAAGCAGCGACCACAGTGCGCCCGGTTGATGTGCCGATTGATGTGATTCTAGGTAAAACACCCAAAATGCATCGTGATGTTCAAAGCGAAGCTGTTGAAGTCGAAGCGGTCGATGTGGTGGGGCAGGATCTCAAGGAGTTGGGTTTATCTGTGATGCGTCACCCAACAGTTGCTAGTAAATCCTTTTTAATCACGGTTGGTGATCGCAACGTTGGCGGCTTAACTGCTAGAGACCAATTAGTTGGCCCTTGGCAGATACCAGTGGCTGATTGTGCCGTGACCTTGGCTGATTATGAGAATTTCCATGGTGAAGCGATGTCCATGGGTGAGCGTTCGCCATTAGCTATTGTTAATAGTGCGGCTGCTAGCCGTATGGCAATTGCTGAGTCGCTTACAAATATTGTGGCTGCTGACATTGAGAAGATGGATAGCATCAAGCTATCTGCTAACTGGATGGCTGCTTGTGGTATGCCGGGTCAGGATGCGGCACTTTATGAAGCGGTACAGGCAGCGAGTGAGTTTTGTCAGGCGCTGGATATTTCCATTCCTGTTGGTAAGGATTCTATGTCTATGCGTACCGCATGGACTGAAGGCTCAGGCGATGAGGCTGTGGACAAGGAAGTCATTGCACCAGTCTCCTTGGTGGTAACAGCTTTTGGGCAGGTAGCAGATGTTCGTAAGACATTGACGCCTCAATTGGTGACTGACCAAGGCCCTAGCTCATTGATTCTGATCGATTTGGGTGAGGGTAAGCAGCGTTTAGGTGGTTCTGTATTGACCCATACTATGGGGCAGTTCGGTGACGAGGTGCCGGATATTGAGGACGCAGATAAGTTAAGAACCTTCTTTGCAGTGATTCGTAGTCTAGCTGATGAAGGCGCTATTCTTGCTTATCATGATCGTTCAGACGGTGGTTTGTTTGCAACGGTTGCCGAAATGGCCTTTGCTGGTCGCACCGGGGTGTCGATTAATGTCGATATGCTGACCTTTGATGGCGCAGTACAAGATTGGGGTGATTATAAAATTCGTCCAGAGCAAGTCCAAGTTCAACGTGATGAAAGCACGATCAAGGCTTTATTCAATGAAGAACTAGGTGCGGTGATTCAGGTTCGCGCTGAGGACCGTGACAAGGTACTGCAGATATTACGTGAGGTTGGTTTATCACTATGCAGTCATGCCATTGGTACCTTAAATGATAAAGACACCATTGAAGTCTTCCGTGATGGTGGTGTGGTTCTTGAGTATCCACGAAGCGAGCTAGGTGCTGCGTGGAGCGAGGTTGGTTACGAAATTGCCAAGTTACGTGAGAATCCGCTGACTGCTAAGGCTGAGTATGAGCGTTGGCAAGACGTTAATGACGTTGGCCTTAATGCTAAGGTCGCTTTTGACCCTCAGGAAAATATTGCAATGCCTTATTTCAATAAGGAGCGTCCAGCAGTTGGTATTATCCGAGAGCAAGGTCTAAATAGCCAATCAGAAATGGCTTGGGCCTTCCATAAGGCAGGTTTTACTGTTCATGATATTCACATGACGGATCTTCTAGAAGATCGTATCGAGTTGGATGATCTACAAGGACTGGTGGCTACAGGGGGCTTTACTTATAGTGATGTGCTCGGTGCCGGCGAAGGTTGGGCGAAGAGTATTCGTTATAATTCTAAGCTACTAGAGCAATTCAGTGCTTTCTTTGAGCGTGATGATGTCTTTGCGTTGGGTGTCTCCAATGGTTGTCAGTTATTGGCAAATCTTAGTGAGCTGATTCCAGGCACTAAGCATTGGCCACGCTTTACTCGAAATAAATCAGCACGTCATGAAGCACGCTTGGTGATGGCAGAAGTAAGTGACTCAGAATCTATCTTTTTTAAAGGGATGGCTGGTATGCAAGCGCCAATCGTAGTGTCACATGCCTCTGGATTTGCTAACTTCTCTAAGCATGGTGATTTGGATAATGTCAGCTCTGCTTTACGTTATGTAAATCACAGTGGCGTGATTACTGAAGCATATCCTTTTAACCCCAATGGCAGTACTAGTGGTATTGCTGCTGTGACCACAGCCGATGGGCGCTTTACTATTATGATGCCGCACCCTGAACGTACTGTTCGTCGTGCCATGATGTCTTGGGCGCCAGAATCTTGGGGACCTCAGGATAGTGGTGGTGATCTAAGTCCGTGGATGCGTATGTTCATGAATGCTAGAGTGTTTTTAGACTAGTCGATAGCTGATTACAGAGCATTCTTTATAAAGAGAACCTCGTTACTTGAATGGTGACGAGGTTTTTTTTATGTTTAAAATAATATAGTATATAGTATTACGGAACAGTCACTAGTTGTTGATGGCGGTCAGGTTTTACCTGAAACACCGGATATGATTTTGTAGTTAGGCCTGACTTTAAGCGTTTATTCATGGCCTCATAAAGTAGTAATATGAGGCCCCCATTTTTAAGCCGTGTTGGGTGATTATTTAATCACTTTAGATAAAACTGTTTGATCTATGGTTTGGGTGGAAACATAAACTTATTAAGTAGTATAATCCTCTTTTGCGCCAGGAGAGATTCATGCGTTTACTTCAAAAAGCGTTGACCTTTGATGATGTATTATTGGTTCCAGCGTATTCTAATGTGTTGCCACGCGACACGTCTTTAAAAACTCAACTTACTCGTAATATCAGCCTAAATATTCCACTAGTCTCTGCGGCTATGGATACCGTAACTGAAGCTCGTCTTGCCATTGCCATGGCACAAGAGGGCGGCATTGGTATTATTCATAAAAACATGACGGCTGATGAGCAGGCGATTGAGGTCGCTCGAGTAAAACGACACGAATTCGGGATTGTTGTTAATCCCTATACCTTAACCAAGGACATGACAGTCCGTGATGCGATTGCTCTTCAAAAGGAGCATGGTATTTCTGGTTTGCCGGTTGTTGAGGGCAAGCAATTGGTTGGTATTGTTACTAACCGCGATACTCGTTTTGAGGATCGTCTAGATGCCAAAATCAGCGAGGTGATGACACCTAAGGATCGTTTAGTGACGATGCTTGAGGGCGGTACCTTAGAAGAGGCTCAAGCCTTGATGCATAAGCACCGTTTAGAGCGTGTTCTGATTGTTAACGATGCCTTTGAGTTACGTGGCCTTGCGACAGTAAAAGATATTTATAAAATCACTGAAAATCCGCAAGCATGTAAGGATGAGCGTGGTCAGTTACGAGTTGGTGCCGCTGTCGGTGTCGGTGAGGGCACTGAGGAGCGTATCGAAAAATTAGTGGCGGCCGGTGTGGATGTCATTATTATTGATACGGCGCACGGTCATTCACAAGGTGTGCTTGATCGCGTTCGTTGGACTAAAGAAAAGTACCCTGACTTAGAAGTGATTGGTGGTAATATCGCTACCGGCGAAGCTGCTTTAGCCTTAGTTGAAGCTGGTGCTGATGGTGTTAAGGTAGGTATTGGTCCGGGTTCTATTTGTACGACTCGCATTATTGCGGGTGTGGGTGTGCCTCAGGTGACAGCCATTTCTAATGTAGCTAAAGCCCTTGAGGGAACTGGTGTACCTTTAATTGCTGATGGCGGTATTCGTTATTCAGGTGACGTTGCTAAGGCGATTTCTGCTGGTGCTTCTACTTGTATGATGGGTGGTATGTTTGCTGGTACTGAAGAGGCACCGGGTGAGGTGGTCTTATTCCAGGGCCGTAGCTATAAGTCATACCGCGGTATGGGTAGTTTAGGTGCGATGGAAAAAGGTTCTGCCGATCGTTACTTCCAGGATCCTGCTAATAACGCGGACAAGCTCGTACCTGAGGGTATCGAGGGTCGAGTTCCTTATAAAGGTAGCGTGTTAGCGATTATTTATCAGTTAATTGGTGGTATTCGTGCTTCCATGGGATATTGTGGTTGTGCATCGATTGAAGATATGCGTACAAAGTCTCAGTTTGTAGAAATTACTGCAGCTGGTGTACGTGAATCTCATGTTCATGATGTACAAATTGTTAAGGAAGCACCGAACTATCGTGCTGACTAATTCTGTTCTTTTTATTTAGTAAATCATTATGCATCAAAAGATCCTAATACTGGACTTCGGTTCACAAGTTACCCAGATGATTGCTCGTCGCGTTCGCGATGCGGGCGTGTTTAGTGAGGTTTATCCAGCCGATGTGGATGAGTCTTTTTTGCGCGATCAAATTCAAAATAAGGGTGTTAAGGGAATTATCCTTTCCGGTGGCCCAGCGGATAGTAGTGTAGATATCCCGAGTATGGAGCTTTCTCCCTTTGTGTTCTTGGCTGATGTCCCAGTATTAGGTATTGCAGGCGGTATGCATGTGATGGCTAAGCATTTAGGCGGTGAGGTGGCTTCTACTGAGGAGCAACACTTTGCCCAAGCTCATGTTGCTGTTAAGGGTAATAGCTCTTTATTTGCCACGCTTTCTGATGGCAAGACAGCAGAAGGTCTGAATCAGTTAGATGTCTGGATGAGTCATGGTGAGCAGGTAACTGAGTTGCCTGCTGGTTTTATGCGAATCGGTTATTCCAAGACATGTGACATTGCAGCGATGTCGGATGAGGTTCGTCAGTTTTATGGAGTGCAGTTCCACCCCGAAGTCGCTAATACCAAGCAAGGCGGTGCTTTATTGAGCCGTTTTGTATTGGACATCTGTGACTGTGATGGTGATTGGAGTATGGCGGCTTATGCCGAGGAAATGATCGAGCGTATCCGCGAAGACGTCGGGGATGACCAGGTCATTCTAGCTTTATCCGGTGGTGTTGATTCCTCCGTAGCGGCCGTGCTTATCCACCGTGCTATTGGTTCGCAGTTGACTTGTGTGTTTGTAGACCATGGCTTGTTGCGCCTATTTGAAGGTAAGCAGGTGATGGACGTGATGCATGAGCATTTGGGTCTAAATATCATTCACGTTAATGCAGTCGATCAGTTCATGGGACATTTGCAGGGCGTGAGTGATCCTGAACAAAAGCGTAAGATCATTGGCCGTGAGTTTAT
>LSQX01131556.1_pt1 | contig 13875 bp, 8 predicted proteins | sample 654561 | NCBI WGS metagenome assembly LSQX01 (sample SAMN04489861, study PRJNA283612) | anaerobic digester metagenome | isolation source: 4 biogas reactors fed with cattle manure at either 37C or 55C with and... | place: Denmark: Kongens Lyngby | collected 2014 | reverse complement strand
GTGATAGGGCGCTTCTTGCAGACCAGCCACACAGAAGAGGATAAGGCGGCAGAATTCATCCCGCGCATCCGGTTTCCCATCTCGGTTTGAATAGGCCAACTGCCGTCCACAATAAACCCTGCCCTAATAATGGCGGAAACAAGGGTCTCCCAAGCATTGGGATGTTTATGGGCAAAGACGATGACAAGGCGTCCGTCATCCTGAAGACTCTTCTCGCAAGCGATGAAGGCTCGCGCCATCCCGTCTTCGTAGCTTTGCTTAGACGCGCGCCCATCTCCGCCATGACGGCTGGCATCATCGATCAGTTCACCGTCCTTCTCTTCATGATCCCATTTCGGAGAGGCATCTGCTTTCAGCCATCCTTCCCCTTCTAAAGGCGTATCGTGGATGAGCCGTTTGATCCAGACATAGAAGAAGTCCATGCAATCGGAGAAGGGGATTGCATCGTAATAGGGCGGGTCAGTGACAATGGCATCTAGGCGGACATCGCCTGCCTGCGTTGCGGAGCGGCGCACGATGGTCACCTCCGAAGCAGTCTTAAACGCTTCCAAAGCCGTTTCGATATAACGCACGATCCAGCCGAGCTGTGCAGAGATGGAGCCGCCAACTTCGTTTGTAGTTGCAAGCTCCGCCACATCCCACATTATGGGCAGGGCAAAGCGTGCAAAGGTATGGCCGATCTTTTCTCCTGAGTTATGCCATGTACAAACGGTCGAACTATAGTCGGCTGTCTTGTCGAAGAGAATGACTAAAAAGGCTGCCACTGCCTCACGCCATTCCGGCGGGAGGCCGGCTTCGGTCGAGGCCGCGACGCGGCGTACTGCTTTAACCAGCGTTCCCAACGCCAGCAATTGTCGAGCCGCGAACAAATCTTTCCATTGGGTAAAGCCATACTTGGGGAGCCTCATGCCAAGGGCGTCTTCGGCGGGCATCGGTTCATCAGGCAGCCCGAAGGGGACATCGGCGAAGACTTTTTCAAATTCGGCTTTCGCCTTGGCCGCGCTGTCCAACTCATGTTGAGTTGGAAGACGATATTCCTTGCTGCCTTGACCTTCCGTCACAACGGCCGTTGCTAAGGTGCCCAATAGTTTTGCTTTGCCTGCCGTCCGCAGATCTTCCATCGTCATGATGGTTTCGCAGCAGGGGCACCGGGTTCCGGCTCTTGACATCGTGCCTGCGCCCAGGCGCTTGTCGTGCTCGCGTTTCTGAGCACCGTTGCCTCCTTGGACAGGGACATTGTTTTGGACGCCAAAGGAGACACCGCTCCCATCAGCCTTCGGCTTCATCGTGAGCAGGATACGTTTCCGAGCCGTCTTACACAGCCAGCGTGTCTTCAGCAGCGGCACGATGGCGCGGCAGTTCTTGCACTTCACCGTCCGCGCCCCGAGGTAGGCGACAGTTTGCTTGAGCACCCAGCGCGGGTTCTTCTTGTCGGCGAGGTATTCTTCTGAGAAGTCTGCATTCAGTGCGTCTATGTCCGGTGTGCCGTCGTCCTTGAGGGGAACCAGGCGTATTGCCGGTTTCTCATAAGGCTCCGAATGCTTGAGATCGAGCGGCTCGAAATCGGCGTAGGTGGGATAGAAGGGCGCCAATTCTTTGCGCGTCTCGTTCAGCACCCGCCGTCCCCAGGCGCGCACCTGCCAGGCAAGATCGGCCTCAGGCGTGAGGCCGCTGTCTTGCTTGTGGCTCTCAAAGAGATCGTCCATCGCCTCCTTTTGCTGTTTCTTCGTCCGTTTGGTGTGACCGACCAGCTGGGGGTGCGCCTTATAGAAATCTTCCATGAACGCTTCATCTTCCAGGATGAAGTCGGGCAGGGGGAGGGTCTTGCCCGCAAGTTTTTGCGGATACTCAAGCGTACATTTGAGGATGAACCAGGCGACCGGATTGATATCAGCCGCCGTGGTCTCACAGCCCAGGCGCATGGCCTCCAGGGGGATCGCGCCGCCGCCGGAGAAGGGATCAAGCACGCGCGGCGCACGACCGCCGTAAGCCTTCTTGATTTCTTCGCGGAACCAAGCCAATTCCTTCTCGCGGTGCTCCACCAGGGAACGGTGCGCATTGATGACCTTCTGCCCGCCGGACTTGGGTTCGGTGCCGATCCAATGGAGGATGCCGCCGTCGACTTCTTCTTTCACCCGTTCGACAATGCGGCCGTTAGGCATGGTTTTGCGCTCGATCTTTTCGACGACCTTGCCGCCGATCCGCTCGCAGAGCTTGCGCCGCTCCTCGGCTGTGCCGGGGTCCGGCAACAGCGTCGCCAACAACGCAGCCCGGCACGCCGCCAAGGGCCGCCGCGCCGGCCAGATATGCAGCGTCGAGATGTGGCCATGCCGGACATTCTTCTCATGTACCGATGTTAAAGAAGTCTGCTTCAGCGGAAACGCACGTTCAATGAGTTTAGGTTTATCGGTCATAACGATTGCTTCTCTTTCAGTGTTCGTAACATAAGATCTCCAACAATGCCCATTACCTGAGTCGCACGGCGTGCTTTCTCCGGCGTGACTGTTGGCAGCCAAGGGCTGCCGTTCCCACTGCCTTGCCTGTTGCGTAAGGTATTGACAGCACATGCGCCTTCAAAAAGAGCACGCTGAAATCGATGCTCAGGCGGGTCACCGTTGACCGCCTTGTCTGCCGATGTCTTGAGTTCGAGGGCAACAAAAGCCTGACTAAGTAATATAGGAAAGTTATGTGGAGGATTATTGGTATTGCCGCACACGAAAAGCACATGGGCTGCCACTGCCTCCAGTAAATCCTTGCCGGTTCCAGCAACAATTGCGGCGTCCGCTGCGCCTTTCTGAGCGCGTCGTACGTAGGACGCCAAGGTATCAGTAACTTCTGTTCCCGAAAGTATATCCAGTGCCGCAGTACGAATCTCTCCTTCAGGCGTTAAGAGGAAGCCTTTCGATAATAGGGCGTCTCGTAAGCAGATAATAGCTTCCTCGCCAACATAGTTCGGGGCTCCGGGTTGAAATCCTCCACAACTACGGATCAGCGTTACCATCTGTTCCACAAACTCACGGCTATACTCAGAGGCATGCTCGATGACCCAAGTCAGCACAGACCGAACACGCTTCGCTTTCCCAACCCTTTGTCCCTGAGACTTCTGATCGCCTTGCGCCAAAGTGCATTTATCAATACAGAGCTGAATGTCTGCCTGATTTGGATCACGTCTCTCCGTCTGAGTGTCATCGACCATTCGAGGGATGGCAAAAGCCGCAATAGCGTTGTTGAGAGATGGTTGCTGCTTCATGACTGTACCCTCGCGGTATTCAAGAATCGTTGACCCGTTACTGCCGCCGGACACTGAGGGCCCAGCTCATGGATGAATGTTGATGTTATTGTCTCCAACATCCCGCCGGAATATTTACCCTTTTTAATCAGCATTTTGCGAGCTGTTTTCAACGGTAGTCTTGTCACAGACGAAAGGATAAGGGTCTGCCGTGCGCGGGTAATGGCCACGTAGAATAGGCGCCTTTGTTCCTCAATTTTCGCATCTTCCTCAGGACTTGGAGCGGTCGTGTCAATGTTCGAGATCAGATCTTGAAGTCCTTTATTCCACAGCATAAGCAAAGCTCCGTATTGGTCATTCCTGATCACCATCAGATTTTTCCGATCTCCATGATTTGCGCGTGCCCAATCTTGACACCGCTCGTTTCGACTGTGGCGTGAATTGTCCGATCCACGGTCTGCGTTCTGCTGAATAGACGCACGAGCAGCGTTCCAAAGGGATCTTGAATTCGCACGAGCTGCGGCGTTGAAGTACCGCAGTGATAGACAACGTAGAGCCAGTAGTCTTCGCGAAGATTACAAGCGCGCGCCCATTCGTTTTCTGTAATCTGGATTTCGCCCGTGCCGCTGCAACCCTTCACTTCGATACACCGTTGCTGATCACCGTGTCGGATGCTCAGCAGATCGAAGCCGGGATGTTGGGGCAGGCCTGCCGCCCTGGCGAGGCTGGGCGTATGGACAAATTTCACTTTTGCGCCTTCCGCTTCCTCGAAAGCCTTTGCGATGTCCATGGCGATCTGTTCGACATTGGCATCGCGCCATTCGATTTCTGCGGGATCGGTAGCCGGCACCACAAGGGCATGGGCGATAAAGTCCACATCGCCGGGCACCAGCAGTTCCGGCTCTCTTCGGATAATGCTGATGGCGCGCTCGCGGCGGCTGCTCAGTTCCCGTTGTTGGGTCTTGATGTATGTGAGTCTGGCGGCGGCCTTCTTGTCGCCCTCCCGTTCTTTCTGCCTCAACATGATTCGCGCTTTGGCAAGTTCTGCCTCCTCAAAGTCATATCCGCGTTTGAGAAAGGACTCTCGCTCAGGCAGTGAAGCCATGCGACGTTCCCGGCATTCCACGGCAAGGGTGCGACACACACGTTCGGTGAGATAGGCGCGTGCTTGATCGCTTTGGCGTTGTGCATCCACGGCGAGCCGCTGGGCTTGCGGCGGCAGTCCTTGTCCGCCGCGAAGCAGCAGGAGGTGTTCGACGGGGCAGGGGCTGATTTCGGCGCTCTCCGTTTGTTTGAGACCGACGAGCCGGCACTCGACCGTTTCCTCTCGGGCAAGATCCGCAATCTCGGGATCTGCCTTGCGAATGACCGTAAGGCGCGCGAGATGAAAGAGGTAGGGCTTATCGACGGTTGGGTCTACAAAGACCGCTCCGCGCAGGGCATCACCGCCCAGCTTCTGTCTTACGATTTCTCGGAAGCGTTCGAACACAGGTTCTCCGGGATGCATCCAAATGCAGGACTGGCGGTCGTCCGGCTTGCGTATGGAAAACTTTTGAGCCTGAGCCGGCGGGTAGGTTTCGATGGCGTCGAGCAGGGGATCAATGGCGCCCTTGGCTGCAGGCATAAGGTTGAAGAGACCGCCCAGATCCCCTTCGATCTCCATGCCGACCACGGGGGCTGTCGATGCAACGAACTTGCGCACATAGCCGGGCATAAGGCGGAAATACATTTCGTGTTCCACACTCTCGCGCAAGCGGGGCAGTTCTCGCTTTACATCGCCGCCGTCACCATAGAGCCGCTTCTCCTGTTCACGGAAAGCCTTGACCTGTTCCTTTGTGAGCTTGCCATCGAGTTCACCGGCGATCTGTTCGGGATCATCACCGGAGGCGACCCGTTCCATGTAGGTTTTGATGGATACCTCGCTGAATAGGCGGCCAATGCTGTCGAAGACCTTGTCGGACTTCAGTTGCTTGCGTATTTTCTCCAGTTTGTCGAGTAGCGTTTTCAGTACGCGGCCTTCGCGCGTCGCGGGCGCGACTAAGTTCAAGATGATTACAGGATCGTGCTGTTGCCCGTAGCGATGGATACGGCCCATGCGCTGTTCGAGGCGGGCAGGATTCCAGGGCACATCATAATTGATCATGATCCAGCAGAATTGCAGATTCACCCCTTCCGCGGCGGCGTCTGTGCAGACCATGAATCGTGCGCCGCCTTCGGTGGTCGGCAGTCGGAAGCGCTCGATTTGCTCCTGACGCTCGGTAAAATGCATGCCGCCATGAATCTGGGCAATCTGCCCCGTGTACCCCATGCCGCTCAGACGTCGAACGAGAAACTCCAGTGTGTCGCGATGCTCGGTAAAGATAATGAGTTTTTCATGGACATATTTTTCTTCGGTGAGGATTTCACGCAATTTATCGAACTTCGATTCGGTACCGCTCCGATGGACCTTATCTGCCAGATCGCGCAGCTTAAGAACGTCTTCTTTTTCCGAAATAAGTGCCCCCAAGGAGCTGGCGATCACGCCTTGGAGCAGCGCTTCTTCGGCGATCTCATTTTCTTCAACACCATTGTCGGAGCTCTCTTCGTCTGCCGATTTCGACTCGAAGACGTCGTTATCCGGAATGTTCCGCTGAAGCTTCAGAAGTTGGTCGATGGTGAGAACACCGGATTGGACATCATCGATGATCTTTTCGAGTTTCCCGATTCGCCGTTCGAAAGAGCGGAGCAAAGCGTAGGTCGAACTGGCGAGACGACGCTGGAACACGCCCATTGCAAGACGGGCGGCGGATTGGTTCAGTATTTTGGATTGGTTGTAGACGTAGCGCAGGTACTCTGTAGTCTCATCATACAACTTTTGTTCGCTCACTTCGCCCTGAGAAAGGGCATAACCGAGGGTGTCGGAGAAGCGTTTGGGGTAGAGCGGAAGTCCGTCGAGGCGCACCATTTCTTCCTTGGTGCGTCGAATGAAATAGTGATGCCGTTGTTCCAAAGGGAAGTGGTCGAAAGCATCTTGTGTTGAGAGCGCTTCAGGTTCGAGCAGCCGCCAGAGGGCATAGTAAGGGTAGTCCTTGCCCATATGAGGCGTGGCTGTCAGAAGTAACAGGTGGTGAGCATGCCAGGGGAGAGACCACTCCGGCTCACCGTTCTGCGCTCCTGCTAGCGCTTCCGCCAGTTTGTAGCGGCCGGTCTTGCGGACTTGAAAAGTAGCACTCCGATCGCAGGCGAGTTTGTGCGCCTCGTCGAAGACCACCAGTTCATAGGGTTCGACCTCGTCGGCGTTCAAACGGGAGAAGACCTTCTCTCCCGCCAATGTATCGATGCTGATAATAACGCGGTCACTTTGGGGGCCAACAAAGGGATTGCCGCTTCTCGCATCGCTTCCGCTCACAATATTGAAGGATAGGCTGAAGAGCGCGTGCAGCTCGTTCTGCCAATTTCCAATCAAGCCCGCCGGTGGAATAATCAGTACGCGCTTCAGCAGTCGGCGGGAGAGCATCTCGCGAATGTAGAGCCCGGTCATGATGGTCTTGCCGGCTCCGGCATCGTCAGCGAGGAGAAAGCGCAGGCGCGGCTGTTCGAGCATGTGATCGTAGACGGCTATCCGTTGGTGGGGCAGCGGATCGATGCTGGCAATTTCGGTGCCAAAGGCTGGATTGGCCAAATGTCCGAAGGAAAGGCGTTCTCCCTCAACCAGAGATCGAACGAGATCGGGCTTGGCTTCGAAATCAATGCGGGGCGGCGTGTCGCTGTATAACAGCGACTCAGGCTCCGTCACTTGTTCAGCCATTCCGCTTTCACCTGCAATTTCGAGGAGGCGGCTCCAAGATAGGGGCGAGGGCTGAGATTTCTCGTTCTCCCACCGGTTGACTGTTGCAAAGGACACACCAAGCCGTTCGGCAAGATTGACCTGTGTCAGCCCCATTCTCGCTCGAAGGCGCTTTATCTGTTCTGCGTAATTTTCAGTCGGCTTTAGGTCCATAGGCTGTCTTCCTACCGTATCAAGCAGTCATTATGTTGGGATTATATCATATGTTATACTCACTTGTCAACCCCACACGATGCACTATTTTTTCGGATTTCGCCCCGATCAACGGTACACCCTCTACCTGTCGGTACGTGATGGGTGCGCCGCGGTACAAGTCTTCCGGCGGGGACGATGGGAGGGAGCGCAGGGGCTGCGTTCTGCGCTGCGAAATAACATCACGCCGTGGGCGACGGAAAGCGGACATACGCTGATCGGGGGAGAGGGAAAGGGTTTGCCGGGGATTGAAGCTTCTGAAAACTCATTAATTCGCTTTTTCCAGACGCCGTCTGGAAATTCTGCGAGACGCTCGACACGTCATTGGCGTCAGATGTCGAAGCCCTCCGCAACCGGCCCTTCAATGACGTTGTCTACTGCGGTGCGCGCGGCGCTCATGTCGAAGGCGATAGCGCGGGATAGGGCTCGTATCTGGTGCGGAAGCGGAATGACCGAGGACTCGTTAGCGCGAGCAGGACGTCCTGACAAAGCTGCCGGCGGTCAGGGCTGTAGTACCAATCACCTTGTTTTAGGTTGCCCATAATTTCCGTTTCTTGGCTTCGAATTTATTCTCATACTTTTCCCACCTAGACTTTATAAAGGCTGATTGCCAGTGATGATGCGCCACACTTCCCGCATCCGTCTCCCATCCATAGGTAGGTTGGATTCCTTTGCTACTTCCTGCCAAGTTTCGGCGGAGCTTCGTTCAAGCCATGCCCTTGCTTTTTGAAGACGCGGTGCTGGCTCAGCATCGGTTGCTTCTGTAAACTTCCTCCCCATCGCTACGCTGACCGAGCGGGGCACGCCCAAGCTCCGCATAAGAACTGCCTCGATAGTGGGAACACCAAAGTAGATCATGGACGGCACCGAACGAATTGCAGCCATAGCTTCCTTCGACAGGTTGGCATCTGCAATCTCACTCATTGACTGAAGAGCTCCGATCCCCCATGAGCCTTGGTGAGTGAGAGTTTGGTATACCGTGCGGCAGCATTCCGTAAGCCGCTTTTGGATATCTGGAACATCCGCGAAGTGCCGGTCGGCAATTTCCCGTAACGTCTTGCCGGAGACCCACATCTCCAACATGGAAGCGATGGACTTTCCATCTCCGCCACCAATAGTCGGGATGTTCAACTCCGGCACCCTGAGCAAGGCTCCAACAAGGCTCTTCATCCCTTCGCCGCCCGACCGGAAAAGACGGCTTGGGCTCCAATCATCAGCTTGAAGGCTGAAGGATTCTTTGTCACGGAGCAGATCTATAATGCTCTCAGGTGAAAATCCGGTGCTGTCCACCAGGGTCAAGACCCCAGAGGGAAGATTGCTAAGTTGTTCAGCGTATATCCGGGTGGATTCGATCAATTGCTCGGCCAATTCAGGCTGATGTCCACTCAGCCGATGGTAAGCGTAAGTACGTTTGAGCAACTTTTCCGTGTCGGTGAGAAACTGCGCGTGGTCACCAATCTTTCGGTAGCTGTGGGCCAAATACTGCACGAAGCTCGACCACTTTGCATCGTTTCTTACCAAACGGCGCAGATCGAGATCCCAACCTCGCTCGACCGTGTCTTCAATCATCTGCTCCAGTGCGGAAGCTAATTCTACTACTCTTTTATTTACATAGCGCTCCAAAGAATCATCATCTTGTTTTTGTGATGCAAAAATGACCAGCCCAAGCGTGTCTTGGAATAGGCGCCCCGCTCGGCCAGCGATATTCCAGAATTCATCGGGACGAAGTTCGCCCTGAATAAAAGCATCGCCAATCCGAATCGGTTTGAAATGGGTAGATAGAATGACATTTGAAATAGGGAAGTTTACTCCTTGCGCCACAGTGGTCGTGGCTACCAGCGCAACTAATTCACCCTCTTCGGTCAACCATTCCAAAAGGGTTCTCACTTCAGGTGAAATACCGGCGTGATGAACCCCGAGGCCTTTTCCGAGAAAAGCATGTAATGCAAAATCCTCCCCGTATTCTGCTTTCACGAATTCCCTTACTAATGTAAGCCTTTTGCTTTGCTTGTCTGGAAGCATGGGAGCCAATTTCTTCGCGAGATTCCAGCAATCGGTTGGGGAATACGCCAACACAATGGAACTTCCACGGGAAGCAAGCGCTTCAGCGACGAATGCAGCAACTCCGAGTTTCGATGACTTAGCCTGTGTCAACGTAATGTCACGGGTTTGTTCGCGGTCAATGGTTACACGCTCGTCAAAGGCAATGGGTGCACGATGCGCTCGCCTAACGTGAAGGGGCTTCACCTCGAGCCCCCAGACTCTCCCCCGGCCTTTTGGATATGCGAGAGCAATCATCTGATCGTTGGGCTGCCAATTGATCGCGAGTGACGGGGTTATACTCTGAGAGCGTTCATCATCCAGCCAAGTTGCGAGCTCTTCCGCATTCGGTATAAATGGAGTCAGAAGTAGAAAGTGAGTGTCCGGCGATTCACGGTTGATAGTGGCGAGCACGAGTTCACTCCGCAGTCCACGTTCTCCGTCGCCGAGATTGTGTGCCTCATCCAGCACCACCAAGCCAAGCGGGCGATTTCCTTGGTCAGCGGCTCCGCTGCGGATCAACAAATCCAATTTCTCCGGGGTGGTTACCAGTACATCGAAACTGCCAGGTGAAGACAACAATTCCTCTTCCAAGACATCCAATTCGTAAGCAGGTGTCGCCTGTTCGATCTTCAATCCTAAAGGCCCGAGGTCTCGTCGCAGACGAACGCTGACTTGGTTGACTAGTGCCCGCGTCGGTACCAAATAAGCGATCCACGCTTTGTCGATATTCACTATTGTCTGAATGATGCGGCATTCGGCAAGCAGGGTCTTGCCGCTGGAGGTCGGCATTTCGACCACCACTGCCCGATTGCCTGTGTGCATGACATCCTGGATGGCATCGCGTTGTGGTGGTAGCAGTTCAAATAATGGGCGTGTTTGCTGCTCATTAGTCAGCGCCTGCTTGAAATCCGTCATCTTACTGTTGTAAGCAGCAAGTTGGTGCCAAATAGTTGAGCGGATAAGCACTCTTGCAGCCATGCTCAGCCAACGCAGAAGCAGAGCCAGCTCAATGATGCCGGCGGAATCCGCTGCCTTGACAGCACGTGAAAGATGAAAATCCACGTCATCCAGCGCTGTGCGAGGCGTGCCTTTGCCGACAAATACGCCCAACATCTCGACAGCTTTCGCCAATTGATAGAAAGCTACCAGCTCAATGGCCGCGATCTGTCGCAGTCCGTTCTCCTGTTGGAGGTATTCTCGTTCATACAACTGCTGGCTTTGGCGAAGTGAGGCAATCGAATCGGCTACGGCGCGAAGGTCATCCCAGTTCTTTTTGCGCACAACCCGCAGGAAAGCGTCCGCCACACGGAAGAGGACCAGCTTAGTCCATCCTGCATCTTCGGAGTTCAACTCGGATACCGGCCAGGCATTCTCGTTGAGATAACGCCTGATGTCGGCACTCCGATCTCCCAATACCGCGACTGCCGCGAGGCGGATGGCACCTTTGACACGGGCATCCTCGGTTTCTCCCAGCGGAAGCATCCGTCGAATATCAAACGCCAGCGAGCAATAATCTCGGAACTCGATCCCTTCATTTGATCGGACATCCCGACGCCAGGCCACGGCCAAGTCGAGGCACCGCAGCTCGATCAAATGCAAGGCCTCTTCCAAAGTGTTCCTCATGTCTGGCTGGATGGGCACAAGGGCTGCCGGATCACGTTCGGCAATACGCTTCAGCACGGTTTTCGCCAACAAGACTTTAGCTTGGTCGGAAGTGCGATCCAGTGCTTCTCGTCCACCGGTTTTTGCTATGAGAATATCCGTCGGGAATGCGCTCATGGGGTCACCTCCCTATCGTAGACAAGGTCAACCCATTCGTCTTTGTGAAAAGGAATGTAAAACCCAAGCAGATGAACTTCTGATTCTCCCGGCTGGTGATCGATTCCAGCGCAGATGTTTGTAAGGTCCGTTTCGACTGGATCACGCTTTCCGCTTACCAGCACGCCGACAAGCCACAGGTCACCCTTGGAGTAGTGTTTCAAGGCTTCGTTGAAGGCATCCTCCCATTCGGTGCCACGCATCCGCACCAACAGCCAACTGACAAGTGTTTGTCGGTCTGTTGGGCGATTCCGAAGTTGGAACATTTGATTGCGGAGGCAATCTGGGGCGGAATTGACCACTTGTGGAGGTACGCGATTCTCAGAAGAAGACTTCACTTGACCAAAAACAAAACGCGGGGCGGCATGGCGTTGCAGTCCGACCAGATCCGGACCCGGCAGACTTGCTTTACGGGTTCGCTTGTCGAATGCTGTCGGCCATGGGAACATAGCTTCGTGTCCATCCTCCAGGGCGATTTCAGCAAACGCTTCGCCGATTTCCCAATCCTTGGCCCGGGGCGAGGTTTCGACCTGTCCCAATAATTCACCCAAATCAAATCCTGTCGTCTCCAATTCGATCAAGTGCTGTCGGAGTTCTTCTGACCCGTCTGATTCCGCGATTTTTGCGGATACGCGACGAACGAAATACTGGCGGCATTCTTCTGCGGACGCTGCAACGAACCCGGACACCTGAATGTGGCTGCTTTCCGATTGAAACTGTAGATTCCAATTCATCTTTGGATTCATCTTATTCACCTCCCATCCGGGTGAGCGCCTGGTCGTACCACATGAGGAGCTTAGGGTTTTCCTGGAGGACGTTCTCTGGAACCTTCCGGGACACTGTGATGATCGTGGCGTAGTCGCTCTCCTGTCTGGCCTTTTTGAAGCCTGCGCGGACCGCCTCGAGACGGAACACCTTCAGGCGCTTTTGGCTGGATGCCCGGTATTCCTCGAACTCCTTAAGCAGCGATCTCTCGCGCAGCTTCTCTAGATCGTCGGCCTTGTTGGGGGCGGGCACATACCAGCGGTTCTTACCCTTGGCGCGCAGGCTCTCGTCATCCTTGGGCAGTTCGTTCTCCAGGCTGTTAATTAGCGCCAGCTCCGCCAGTTTTTTCTTGTCTTTTGACAAGCCGGATCGCTCATAATAAAGGCTTCCGAGGAGTTTTTCAGGTGTAATAGCCAATTGTGCGGACACTGTCCGCACTTTTTGGCTGTCAATGTCTTTTGGAAGCAAATGGCGGGTTTGTGCGGGTACCGTCCGCACAATCTGAGGGTAGGCGCGGTAAAAGGCCAGATAGTTGTACAATTGCCGCCGTCCAGTATTGCTAACCTTGTGCCTGCGCAGCTCCTTGGAAAGCTCGCTGAGCAGGCGATCTCCATAGCTTGTCCTGTCTGAACCACGCAGTTCATACTCGCCGATGTAACATCCTATCAACCCGTTACGCAGCGTCAGGCTTAATTGACGGCCCGGCATCTGCCGTGCACTAATCCACTTGTAGACTGTATCCCGCTTGATGCCGAGATAGGCCGCAATCTCATCCACTGAGAGCCATCGGTCTTCCATCATTCGACTCCAGTCACGTTTGGTTTCATCGGTTGACTTCCAACAGCCTCTTTCCTTTGGTTGATCGGTGTCCCACGTTCCCGCCCTCGTCGCTTGCATCCCAATAAACCGGGACTAACAGTGTTACAATATATGAGATAGATATTCAATGTCAAACGGTTTGTACGTTTATTTACCGTATTTGACCGAGTGTAACCGAGTCAAAGCTTCCTGTGCCAGCGAGACACACCGAGAGGGATAAGCCTGCCCGAGATCGGGTCTTCACTCACGTAGAGCCAAGCCGGAAGATCGGTTCCAGTGACCTGGACCAGAGGCCAGAACACGGCGGTAGAGGGGAGCGGTGCGCGCTGAAGCTCATGCCGGGGGGCGATGGCAGCACAAGGGAGATAGGGACAGGCGTATACGACGAAAGCCCGAGACGCCTTGTCTCGGGCTTTCAGCTAAAGGTGTTGTAACCGCTGCCGTGCAACGGATTATTTTCTGGCTCCCCAGAAGGAACCCTCTTCATAAACACTCTCATGTGGCCCGAGACTTCGTAAGTTCCGTCATATCAATCAATTGTCAAAGAGCAAGTGGCGCGTAGCCTTGGGAAACCATCTTGAGTCGGACTTCCAGGCAATTGCTGTTTTAGGCCGAACGCCTCAAACCAGCAGCACATATCGTTGAGTGATCCTAGCCCATCAACCGGTCGAGTACGGCGAGTTCAAGCGCCCGTCTTGTTTCTGTGCCCCCGCCTGTTCCTTGCCGTTCGGCGCACGGGTAGAGGTCAATAAGTAGTTGAAAATCGTTGACAGTCTTTCCTTGTCGCACGACATCAGCCTGTGGGCAAATACGGATCGTTCCCGTGGCTGTCCTTGTTCTGAATCTTCCCGTCCTTGCCGTGGATGTAGAACTCGGTGCCTTGGTTCTGGCTGATCTTGCGCCCGGCATCGACGGCATCCTGTTTCTTGTCGAAGTGGCCGCTGCTACGGGTCGCGCCGCCTTTCTTGACGTCCCAGCCGCCATCGGCGTTCGGGACTACATGATGTGATCCTGGTTTCTTTGGCATGGTTGCCTCCTGTCTACTTGTGAAAATTTCCCGACGAGATTTGCAGTATGTACATCAGCCACGAATCGGTCTTGAGGAGAATGGCCCTGAGCTGCTCATCGGTCAGCGCAGCCTCCAACTCATGAACCCCGTTGAACAGCTCGATCAGCTTCACCA
>LSQX01012619.1_pt2 | contig 13875 bp, 10 predicted proteins | sample 654561 | NCBI WGS metagenome assembly LSQX01 (sample SAMN04489861, study PRJNA283612) | anaerobic digester metagenome | isolation source: 4 biogas reactors fed with cattle manure at either 37C or 55C with and... | place: Denmark: Kongens Lyngby | collected 2014 | reverse complement strand
CTGCGTTCGGCTGTACAAAATAGCTCGTTGTGTTTACATCGGAAATATAAGTGATATAGCCGTCATGTGGGTAGACTGGGGAGTCATTGTATTTCGATATAACGACTTTATAATATACAAAGCTGCTGCTGGCGGTTTTGTTCCAAGTAAGCTCTATGCCCGATTCGGTTACGGTTGCCTTTACGGTAGCCTTTCGCGGGTTTGCTGCTGCAGTGGGTTTTGGTGTAGGTTTAGGCGTTGGTGTGGGCTCGGGTGTAGGCGTGGGCTTGGGTGTTGGTGTAGGTTCAGGAGTAGCTGTGGGTTCGGGAGTGGGTGAAGCCGTTGGTACGGCAGTGGGCTCTGGTGTAGCCTCGGGCGTAGGACTGATGACATCTGCCATAACAACCTTGGTTACCCCTGTGGAGCTGTCTTCAGTAGATTCCTTGGAATCCAGAATGGTGTAGATATACGATGTTTCTGATTCCTTTATCTCCTCCAGAGAAATGTCCTCACCATTCTTGTTGGCATGGATGAAGGCTGCCTGCCTGGCAAGGGTGATTCCGTTTTCCTTTGCAGCGGCTTTCATTTCAGGGGATACCTTCACGGCCTGGCTTAGAATCTCAAAGTCCTTCATTTTTTCATTGTTAACAATGGACAAGAGCACATCCTCGAGCATTTCTTCATTCGCATCTGAGTCCTTGTTCAGCTGATCAACAGCGCCGGATACCAGCATGAAGGAAGAATCAAACTCCATGGATTTCGCTTTCTCTGTAAAAAGAATAATGGCATCGGTGATATCCTTCCCCTTGAAATCCATTCCCTCCAAAAGCTTGGTTGCATCGTCATTCAACGATTCCACACTGATAACCTTAGCGTTTTTGTCAATGGAAAAGGATACACTGGGGTTGATATCCACATCAATATAGGCGAAAACCTGGGGTGCAATGGAGAACAGACCTGTTATGAGCTTGATGCCAACAAAGAGGATAAGAAACAATACGAGTGCACTGGCAATGGCGCCTAAAGCTATGGACGGCCTGAATTTCGTGATAAACATGGGTTTACTGACCGGCTGTGTTTTGATATCAATGTCAATCTCCGCGCCCGCTTCCATTTGGGGTTTTCTTAAAATCCTTTTAAACTCACAGCCTTCGGTCATGACGATCGCTGAGAGTAATGATACCTTGATGATGGTCGCTTTAGTTTGCATTCAACTCACTCCTTCCACAGTTGGAAATATACCCTTTCATTGTTTCGAATTTGCTGTCGAGTATAACCACAAGAGCGATAATGTACTTTCTGTTTTGTTCGATGGTTTTGCGGCATACCGGGGATAGCTCCATCAGCTCTTTAATCGGGATGCCTTTGGTACGCTTTAGCTTTGAAAGAAGGGGACTGTTATCATGAATCAATCTGGCCAGATGAATCATTCTTTTTCGTGTGTCGACCTGTTTGGGTGACCGATGAATCAGATCGCCCAGGGAAATCTGGTACTGCTTTAGTTCCTGAATCAGCGCATTGATTTCATCTCTTACCTCCAGCCCCAAAAAAGACTTGTCCTCTGTGGGGACATCGTAAGGATGATTCTCTTCATTATCGCCTCGCAGGCTTTCGAGCGATACAACCTGCTTGTCCTTCTGTTTTTTTCTTGCATAATCATTTAACCGGTTGCGGATCACAATCTGAGAAAAATTCAAAAAGGACATGCCTTTTACGATTTTATATGTATTGATGGCTTCATTGAACGCGATGAGGGCGATGCTGAATTCATCGCTGCTGTAGTCATTCTCAAGACTGTGGTTATACATCGATACACATTTCAGGATAAAAGGCTTGTACTCTAGAATAAGCTTTTCTCTCAGCGCAAAATCGCCTTGCTGTATGCTGTTGATAGTATCTTCGATTTTGTGCGGTTTCTCTGCGATGTTTTTATTTCTTACAAAAGACAGCACAGCGTAACCCTCCTCATGCCATGAATTTTTCCTGTTCCATATCTCTATTTCATTGAAGCATAAATATCCTTTATATATTATATATGCGCAAGAAGTATACAATTTGATAGGGTAGTTTCCATGAAAAACGATAATTTTGTTAAAATGAGGCTTTTCGCATGCTTTTATCGGGAATTTTGCATAAACAGAAGCTGTTCAGCCACGTTTTTTGTCGAGATCCTTATGGTCATGTCATAATTATACAATATACGAAGTCCTGGAGATAGCAAATTGTGTTTAAAACCGATGTACAGTAACCTCCGGGTGCATCATAAATCCTCTAATGCTATTGAACTGAAACTTGAAAGGAATACACCCTGTTCAAACCCACTTTTCATCAATACATATGTTCCCACAAAGATATGTGTTATAACACGAGCACAGCGAAGTCATCCTCAACTAAACGATATCATCCTGAACGCAGTGATGTCATCCTGAGCGTAGCGATGTCATCCTGAGCACAGCGGTATCATCCTGAGCACAGCGAAGGATCTTGGAGCAATGCGAGAACCTTCACTTCATTCAGCGGGCTATGCCTGCTAACCTCTGAACAGTCCTCCATAACTAAAGAAACGACACGAAACCTTTAACAGGTTTCACAGGAGTAACGATTACTCCCAGCATTCGATGAGTACAATGATTTTACAGCAGACAAAATGAAACATATGGAGTAAAATAGCTATAGGATAATACCCGCTATGCAATTTCTTAAAACAATGGAGGAACCGGTTATGAGCTTTGAAGGCTTTAGTGCGGACGCGCTGAAATTCTTATTGGAAAATAAAATCAACAACAGCAAGCAATGGTATGAGGCCCACAAGGACGAGTATAAGCGATTGGTCTACAACCCGTTTACCGAGCTGGTAAAGGAACTGGGGCCTGCAATGCTTCAAATAGACAGCCAGATCATCATTAAGCCCACAAAGGTGATCTCAAGGGTACGCAGAGATACACGTTTCACCCACGATAAAAGCCTGTACAGAGACAATATCTGGATCAGCTTCTTGCGGGACAAGTCAAGAATGTCCACTGCAGCCTGCTATTGGTTTGATATCGGCCAAAACGGTTCAAGCCACGGCGTGGGGTTTTATGGCGCTACACCCCAATCCATGGCCCGCATGCGTGAGATGATCATCAACAATCACCCGGCATTTCAATTTGCGCGTGAATGTTATGAAAGCCAAAATCGGTTTGTCATCGGAGGAGAAACCTATAAACGCAGCAAATTCCCGGATCAGCCTGAGAACCTTAAAGCCTGGCTGGATCAAAAGAACATCTTCTTTGAATCCTCTGAAACGAGCTTCAAGCATGCTTTTTCAAAGGAGCTTCCAGCGTTTTTAAAGGAAGGTTTTCAAATGCTGAAACCGATCTATGACTTTTTGTGCATTATTGAGGAATGATGATATACCCTGATTTTCGATATGCCTCTTCACACATGCAAGCATTCTGAACCGTATGTATAATTAGCCTGTTTTTATGCTTAAAATAACTTTTCCGGTTGTTTAAGCACAAAAACAGGCTGTTTCTGTATTTTCGTTGACTTCTATTTTTTGCTTGATTACGATGGTGTAGAATCGATAATTCCGGGGAGAAGTGTTGTGAAACAGAATAACAGGAAGAAAGACGAGGCTTTTTGTCCGGAGGATTATAGTATTTACCGGTATGAGCCTGAGGAATGGCTGCTTTACGCGGGCATAGGGGCGGGGGTCATGGGTCTTGTCGGATGGGTGTTTTACAGAAGCTTTTTCATTGTTATCATCGCTGCAGCGCTTGGGCTTGTCTACCCCGGAATCCTGAAAAAGGCCATGGCTGAGAAAAGGCGTAATGTCCTCAGGGTTCAATTCAAGGATTTACTGTACTATTTGGGGTCTTCGCTGTCTGCCGGGAAATCGGTGGAACAGGCCGTCGGCCAGGCATATATCGTCCTGCAGGGCCTGTACCCTGGTAAAAAGTCCGATATCGTACGGGAAACAGAACTCATTTTACGCAGGCTTCAGATGAATGAAAACATCGAAGGAATTCTAAAGGATTTTGCTATCCGATCGGGCATCGAAGAAATACACCACTTCGCGGATGTTTTTTCAGTTTGCAAAAGAACGGGCGGGAACCTGATCGAGGTCATCCGAACCACGGCTGCAATGATCAGCGAACGCATCGAAATCAAACAGGAGATCGAAACGGGGCTTGCCGCCAAAAAACAGGAGCAAAGGCTTCTGTCACTGTCGCCCGTGGCAATGGTCATGTTTATTTCAGGCATGAGTGGAGAGTTCATGGAGCCATTGTTTACCACACCTGCAGGAAGGGTGGTTATGACGATCAGCATGCTCATGTCCGGCCTCGGAGTTTTGATCTCCAACCGCATTATGAATATCAGGTTTTAAAGGCGGGGTTATATTTGACCGTAATCTATTTCATCCTGATGACCGGGATCATTCTGGTGTACCTGATTATAAACGGAAGTGTCCGGCAGCGGTACCTTGATCAGATGGAACCGCTTGACAAAAAGGAATTTACCTATAAAGGGTTGTTGCCTTTTGGGCTATGGTTCCATGATGAAATAAAGGTACCATCGTCGGGTTCGTATTCTGTTTTTCTTTATCAGCGGGTTGTAATGGTGTACGGCACAAGATACGCCAGTTATTACCTGAGGATACTTTGGGCCGAAAAAATCATGTATTTTTGTCTGGGGACGGTCGTTGCATCATTTTTAGGAGCAGCATCTGGTTTTGGTGCGGGCTTTCTTGCCATCATCCCTGTTACCGGAGGGTTGCTGTTTTTCTTAGCCGACAAAAACCTGGATGAGAAGGCAAAAAAGCGAAAGCTTCAGCTGATGATGGATTTCCCGGTCTTTATCAGCAAGCTGACGCTTCTGATGAATGCCGGAATGCACCTTCGACAATCCCTGGAGAAGATCTATGTGGATGTCATGGAAAGAACCCCACTTTACGTAGAGCTTGGTACCGTGCTGGAGGATATCTCGGCAGGCACTACTGAAAGCCAGGCATGGCAGGAATTTTCTGAAAGATGCAAGGTCAGGGAGATCACATCCTTTGCCAGCATCATTTCTCAAAACGCAAAAATTGGCGGCAGTAAAATGGTGGACGAGCTGAAGCGGATGACCCATGAAACCTGGGAAATGCGCAAGCACGCAGCCAGGCAAATGGGTGAAACGGCAGCCGCCAAGCTTATTTTTCCATTGATGCTGATGTTCATATCCATACTGGCTATTGTCGTAACACCTGCAGTTTTACAGTTTTCAACAGGTTTTTAGCTTGGCTGTCCGTATGCTTGACCCTGACTGCCTGGTAAACCCGGAAGTAGGCCTAAAAAACACTGAACGTCTGATGAAGGTAACAGGTACTCGCCACTACACATTTTTTCGACTCTGTTAAAGCTCACAATATCACGTTTATTGCCTCTGGCAAAACTCGTAGTATCAAGTTTATAGCCTCTGACAATACATTAGCTTGGGCGGCAGACTTTTTACCTCGTTATAGATGAATAATCTTTTCCGAACAGACCGCAAGGAGGAATGTAAGGTGAGAAAATTTTTTGTAGCACTCGTCCGAAATGAAAAAGGGATCAACACGGTGGAAATCGTTGTGCTGGTCGCCATAGCCATTGGTCTTGCGCTGATTTTCCGTGAACAGCTGTTGGGTTTTGTCAATGCAGTAGTCGGCAATGCCCTCGATCCATCGCGTGTTGCAGTACCCACGCCCACTCCGTGATCACAAAATCGGTTATGGAAAATTCCATCGAACACAAGCCGGTTACATATTGCAAAGCTATAAAAACAGGCCATTCTCAAATGGGGGTTATGACAGTTGAATATGCAATAATATTTCCATTTGTCATACTCATTGTCATGCTTTTGATTTACCTTGGAATGATCTATTACCAACAGGCACTGCTGCAGTCTGTTGTCAGCAAAAACACACAGGACTGGGCTTTCCTGTGGGGATATGACGCGCAAAAAATTCAACCGGGAGAAGGAATTCTCAACCGCGAGGGGTATGGCAGCGAGGGGCTTTACTGGCAGGTGTTTTCTGGTGCCAAGCAGAAAAAGGAGATTATCAGCAACGCCATTTTGGAAGAATATACTGAAAAAAGCCTTCTCAAATCCAATCGGAAAATCCAGGTTGCAGTTATATATGAGAATTATGTCATCTTTCATCAGGTTGGTGTGAAAGCTGTAGCAATATACCCAATGCCAATGAAAGGCCTGTTTCGGGCTTTTGGCCTGCCAGGGGATATCACGCTGCAGGCCAGCAGTGAAACGACTGTCCATGATCCAAGGGAATTTATACAAAATGTGGACCTTTTATTGCAGTTTTATGAAGAGTCCGGAGCGAAGGAGTGGGTAATGGAGAAATGCAAGCCCTTGACCGACTCCCTGAAAAAGTTGAAGGATCAGTTCAAATAAGTTTTATGTAGTGGGTTCAGCTTTAAAAAAGAGGCAGCGAAAAGAAAAGCAGAGGGAATCATGAAAATGAAAGGCAGCATTACAGTTTTTATGAGTATTATTCTGTCAGTGCTCATTGCTTTTTCAGGTGTGATGGTCGATCTGTCAAGGCGACAAAGCGCGGAAAAGCATGCCCGCGCCGCTGTACAGCTATCAGTTCAGTCAGCACTGACACAATATCTCGCACCGCTGAAAGAGGGTTATGGCATGATGGCCATGGGCCTCGAACAGGACGAACTGGGGGCCTTGATCGGTGAATTGCTGATAAAAAACCTTGCCGCTGAAAATCAATATATGCCCGGATACACCGACTTATATGGTTTCGAGGTTGAAAATGTAACAGTTACCCCCATGTTTAACCTCACCGAAGACTATGTTTTGGAACAACAAATCACCCAGTTCATGAAATATCGTGCACCTGCCTCCACCATCGGAAACTTTGTTGAAAAGCTGAAATCCTTGAATACTTGCATGGCTCAATCCGGTCTTTTGAACAACAAGATGGAGCTGGAAAAGAAACTTCAAAAGATCAGGGAGGAACAGGTCTATCTACAGTTATTGCTTTCAGAAAGAATTAACGGGTTTACCCTTGGCAAAAACCCTGGCAACGACACAAAAAATAAGCTTGATGCCATTCAACGGTGCTGTGATGAGATCTGTCAAGCGGAAAGCAATGAAGGACAGCTGAACACAGCGTGGAATAAAATACCGGATTTTACGAAGAAAATATCCGAAACAAGAAGCGCAATCAACAGTTTGGAAAGCGAGAGGTCTGAGCTACAGCAGAAACACTCATCTTATAAACAACAGTACAGTTCTCTTCAATCACAAATAGAGAGCGTTTTGAAAAAAACAGAAAACCTGGATAAAGATATTCAAAGGCTTGAAAAGGATCTCTCCAAAGAAGAAGAGAAGAAGAAACCCGATACAGAAAAAATAGATTTAATCAAAGAAAAAATCACCTCCCATCAGCTGTCAATACACAATTACGAAGATGACATGACCGCGCTCCAATCAGATCAGGAAGATGTTTCAGAAAACATCAGCAAAACAGCACAAAGCATCCAATCAAAGGAATCTGATATCAGTTCATTGGAAGGAACCGTTAAAAATGATATCTCCGCATTGCAGGAGGAAATTAACTGCTGTCTTGCAATTTTAACCAGTAATTGGGAAAAATTGAGCATGATTCGTGACCAAATCGCAGGGATCCAATCAGAGGCTGAAAAATATATCCGTTATCATCAGGAGGCACTTAAGTTGATCGCTGAATCCCAAAGAGGTTGTGAAGAGGTACAAGCCCTCACCGCTCAGATCAACCAGGAAATCGCCGATCAAACCAGTAAGGCGGATAATTCGTTTCTTACCCGGATGAGGGCTGATATTCAAAAGCTTGTTCTGAATGCGGATCCAATCATATTATCATCCATTGGAAACGAATTGAATGGAAATTTGACCATCCTTTCAAACATCGATGCTGTAGCCTTGTCTGCCTATGAGCAAATCACGGAAAACCTGAACAGCCTGGATCAATTTATTGAAGATACCGGTAAAATTCCGCAAACCTGTACGCCCTTCGAACGGGTTGAATTTGGAACTGCCGCAGACAAGGTTTCTAAAAGTCTGAGCGAGCAAATCACACTAAATACTCAATCCTACAAAAATCCGGAATATTCTGTACAGCCTGCGATTAACCAAAAAGAAAAAAATGCGTTTTATCGATGGTGCAACAAAGTGTTTGCGGAAAATAATGTAACAGACACCAGTAAGGATAAGGGGCAGCAGAAAAAGCTTAAGCAGAACATAAAGAAAAAAGACAAAGATGAGAAAGAACAGCAAAAGGCCTTTAATGGCTCAGATGCAAAGCTTTCCAGCGATGAACTGGAAGAGTTGTTTTTAACGCTGCCTTCTTACCGGGATGATGAAGGTAACTATCCTAATGTGGTCAATAGCCAAGCTGTTCCTCCTTCTTCACAGGAAGCATCCTTACTGCCTGAAACACAGGAGGATGAAAATATTGATATTGAACAAAGCTATAGCAATTCGCTCAATCAAAATGGAAGCATTGCCAAAATCATTGGAAATGCGATGGCCAATGCCGGTGAAGCGTTTTTAAAAAGTCTGTATGTCAACGAATTTGTTGTCAGCGCATTCAAAAACGCCAACATGGACAGCGACAGCAGAACCATGCTTCTTTACACCCGTCAATCCGGTGAAACATTTTATGAAAAAGCAGAGGCGGAGTATGTTCTGTTCGGCTGCAAAAAGGAAAAAGTGAACGCGAACCTTGCCCAAACGTCTATTTTTGGTATACGGATGGGTTTGAACCTGATCCATGTCTACACTAGTACCGATAAATCAGCTTCCGCATTAACCGCAGCCACCGCAATCGCAGGCTGGACAGGCTTTGGGGTTCCGGTGGTTAAGAACCTGATTCTTGTCGGCTGGGCAGCAGGCGAGTCCTGGATGGACGTGAAGGATATCAACAAGGGAAAGCCGGTGGCTGTTTACAAAACAAAAAACACCTGGAAGACCGATTTGAAGTCTCTTTTTTCCGGAGTGGCCGATGAGATCCTGAAAGATTCCTCACAGTGGCTAAAGCAAACCGCCGGGGATCTGATCACCGATGCAGACAAAGCTTTGCAGGACGCTGTTACCGACATCGTCGCCAGTGCTGTTCATGAGGCCTTTTTACCACTGGAAGAAACCATTTCAGAACTCGGGCAGGCTGGCGAAGGCTCAGTGGAACCGGGTGGCGGCGGGTTTCAGCTGCAAGGCGAGATCAACAGCATGGAGGATATAAAATCATGGATAACCGATATGGCACGCAGCCAGTTCGAGGCCATGAAAAATCAATCTGTGGAATGGACACAGGTAAAGGTTGAGGAAATTAAAAAGAAAGTTCAGGAAAAAATCCTTGAATTTATATTTAAGTCCGAGGCTTATAAGGGGTTTGTTTCAAAAATCAGGGTCGGGCTGAATGACCTGATCAATTCCGGGACCGAGCAAATCAGTGATACCATTGCCAAATTGGGAAACAAAGTTGGTGATACCGGTACAACCAGCCAACTGGTTGGCACAGTGGTAAATTTTGATTATGCCGACTATCTGCGGCTTTTACTGTTTGTTGTCCCACAAAAAACCAAACTGCTGCGCTGTGCCGATCTGATGCAGCTAAATCTGCGTGAAACCCTGGATAATCCGGAATTCCTGATGTCGGATTATCATAGCTGTGTGGTTGTGGAAGCCGATATTTCCATGCGCTATATGTTTGTGCCAAAAGGCTTCATGGACAACAGAGGGCATATCAGGGTTCGATGGGGATATGGATATTAATCATGGGAAAAGGAATTTGCCGGACGAAACAAATCAATGGAAAAAAAGGGACAGCCACCATAGAAGCGGCATTGGTTCTGCCCATAGTCATGCTGGCAATTTTGGCGGTTTTGTCCATTATTCGAATCACCGGAACCTATTCAAGAATGCAGCATGCCTTGAACCAGGTGGCTGAAGACATGTCACAGTACAGCTACCTATATGCCATATCAGGCCTGAAAGAAAAGCATGATACGCTGGTAGACAATATCACAGCAGCGCAGGATGAGTTGATGGATCAACAAGAAGCCGTGGGCACCTTCTACCAGTCCATCCAAAGTGTTGCCGGGAATGTGAGCAATTTGGGAAACGGGGTTGATTTCAATGATATTTTACAAACATTTGATGATCTGGACGATGTAAACAGTTCATTTGAGGGGTTATCCACACAAATAGAAACAATTTTGGAGGATCCGATGGGCGAGCTTCGTTTGATAGGCATGTCATTATCGGGTCCTTTGGTAAGCGAAGCAAAAACCGCGTTGCTTGGCTTTATCGCAAAGAGCATGCTGAAAGCCAGGCTTTCCAATGATTTAAACATTCCAGTCAAAGATTTGGAACAACGACTCAGATTGTCCGATGGTGTACAGGCCTTGGATTTTTCATGCTCCACTTTTTTTGAGGATAAACAAACCATTGATCTGATCATGGAATACACGGTAAAGCCCATGCCAGATTTTGTGTTTCTGCCTGAGATTAGGCTGCGAAACCGTGCCTGCGTGCTGGCATGGACCTGGGGTGTTGATCGGCAGGAGCAGCAGCCCGTTCCCGAGGGGGAAAGCATTTGGAATTACGGAGAAAATGGAAGCTTTTTCAAACAAAACTCGGTTCGTGGTATTTCGGGGGAGGATCGATATGCGCAGGAGTTGGTGAAAAAGCTTGGAGATAACTCAAAAGCGACCCCGTATTTCTTTCCAACTGTGGATGTGATTGAATACTCCCATGGTAAGGAACCGGGAAAGCTGATCACGATTTTTACGTTAAACCCGTTTCTGAACTCCTATCAAGCCAAAGGATCGGTTTATTACGCTATCAATAGAAAAATGAAAGACCTTAAGAAATTTACAGCCGCCACAAAAGACGATTGCTACATCAATGTATCAGGTGGAAACTATACGAGAATTCTTTACCTGATCATTCCTGAAAATGAGGAAATACCACAGTTCTTCCAGCCAGATTATGAAAGAGCTCAGGAGGAAGCAAAAAAACTGGGTATTGAGCTTCACCTGCTTAAAAAATATGGCGAATATACAAAGCCCTACCAAAACCCACAGGAAGAGTCTTCGAAGCAGGAATGAACAAAGGGGGAAAACCATTTTTGAAAATGAAAGAATGAATATGAAAGAAACACCCGCCTTCTTGAAAAAAAAAATAGTTATACGCTCAAGGCTGCCAGATCGGGAAGCCTTATCTACCCAATGGGAAAAAAGCATATGGTTCATCATCGGTTGTGCAGTCTTAACCATCTTGTATGTTGTTGCAGCGATCATTTTTCCGTTTTGTGAAAATACATGGCACATTCTATCTTGCATTTTACTGATGACTGCTGCGTCCTTTGCAGATATTCAAAAAAATCAGATCCCTGCAGTGGCGCTCGGTGGTTATTTCGTCATCAACATTGTCCGCAGTGCTTTTTTCATTGGTAGTTTTTCCTCATGGGTCATTGCTGCAGTATTTTCTGCTGTTCTGTTTGGGGTTCATCTGATAAAAAAGAATGCTATTGGAACAGGAGATATCATGATGCTGGGGCTAGGTATTTCATCGCTTGCAGCACAGAGCACCCTGCCCTTTCTTTTTCTTTCATTTTTATTATCCTCGCTCTATGGCATTGTGTTGCTGGTAGTACAAAAGAACCGCAAAACCATTGCGGTTCCCATGGCTCCATGCATTACTATTGCATGGATAACAGGTCTCGCATTATTTTCATGAAGAAAGGAATATCTTATGAGAAGCTTTGATGATTTTCAAAAAGAATATACCGCTGACGGGGAGAAGAGCTATCTCACCTTATCCATACCGGTGGATAAACAGCTTAAGCAATATCAAATTGGTATGCTGGAGAAAAACCGTTTGGATTTGTTATTACCCCTGGTGGTTCAAAGAGTGAATGATGATTGGAAACTGTCCTGCGATATCACATCTAAAATTCCGCTTGGCAGGATACTGGAAAGAAAATCATTACGGCATCATGAATTTGTTTTTATCATCAGACAGTTTGCTGAATTGGTGCATGTTCTGAAGGAATATCTTCTGGATCTGCCCTGCGCTGTGTTCGACAAAAACTTTATCTTTTGTGATCCAGCCGAGTTTGCGTTATATTTTATTTACATACCGGTGAAATCTTCTGAAAGGGAACCTGAGCGCATCAAAAATTTCCTCAGAAAGCTAATCGTTGAAGACATCCATCTGGTGGATGATGTGTCGGGCTCTCTGTTAAAGAAGTTGCTTGAAGCTTTAAAATCTGAAACATTTACATCTGAACTGCTCTATCAATGCCTGGACGGTACCGATATTCATAAGGAAGCCCACAGGGGTACCGGTGGAAATGAACATACATCAGACGCAACCGAGCCAAAAGAAGAATCTGGCAGTCAAGCTTTCATTTCAGACGTGCAGTTCGTTACAGCACCCAGACCGGATAACTCTTTGGGGGGCGGCAAGCGTGATGGAAACAGAAGCCCACAACAGCAGAATAACCATTATTCTCCACGTACAAACAGGCAGGACACCCCGCCATCCAAAGCAAATAGAATTGGGAAAACTCCTCCCAACGATCCTTTGAAGATGGTTAGAAACCCTGAAACGATTTCTTCTCAAAATTCTGGGGTCCATCCCTTGAAATCCGGGAATCATTTATTCGCATTCCTGCGAAAATACCCAAAGCTTTCATGGCTTATTGCTGGGGGTGTGAATCTGTTGCTAGTTGGCATTCTTGTATATATTATCGCATCATATGAGAAGAACCCGGGCAATGCAGTGAGCAATATCGCAGGCTTCTTACTGATTACAGCAGCTGGTAACTACTTTTTACTCACAAGGCTTTTCTCAAAGGATAAAAGGATTCCGGATGTTGAAGTACCCAATACACTATGGGGTGCATCCTTCAATAAGCGATTTCATCCTGTAAATGGTGACGAAGATATCATCCTGCCCAAAAACCCTGCGGCGCGGTTTCGGGGAGAGAACTACCGGGAAAAAGTTGAACTTCCTCCAGTTTCGCAGGCAACGGTATCGTCTGCCAACCATGCAGTCCCTGGCAGCTATAAAGCACAGACGGGTAGCAACCAGGAAGTAAACCCGGTAGTTGGTAAAAATCAGGAGAACAACAGAAAATTGAATCAGAAAGAGCAAGTGTTTGAAACGGCAACAAACAGAACCGCCTTTACCGATTTAAACATAGAATCGGAAATAGACAAAACATATCATCAAGCAGCTTTCACACAAAGCGAGGAACAAATCACAACACTTCATACAACTGCAGGAAACGGGAACCTGCCATCAAAGGAAGCAGTTTGTTCAAAAGCCGCCATACAGAATTCTTTGCATGGCATCATTGAACCAGTCAGGCCACAAGGGTGCTCTGGTGAATACTACAGTGATTTTCATGCATCCGATATAAGGAGGGAGGCAAATCAGAGCTTCCCTGATAAGACTATGATCCTTGGCAGTCCGTCACAGCAGGTACCCTGTCTTGTCAGCCTTTTACGGCCTTATGAAAAAATATTGTTGGATAAAACACCACTGATGATAGGTAGGCTGGCCGACAGTGTTGATTATGTCATACAAAACCGGGCGATTGGCAAAATACATGCGGAGATCATAAAGAGCGGGGACAATTACTATATTGTTGACCTGAACTCGGTCAATGGCACTTATGTGAATGGAGAGCGCCTGATCTGCAACACTGAAACACTTATGAACAGCGGCGACAAAGTCACCCTGGCCAATGAATCCTATACATATTTTCATGGGGGACAGGTTCCTGTGCAAATTTAGATTGGAGGAAGGAAAAATGAAAAGAAGAATGGGAACGATTGCAAAGATTATGGTTTTTGTGTTGCTTTTCAT
>LSQX01338905.1_pt1 | contig 13880 bp, 12 predicted proteins | sample 654561 | NCBI WGS metagenome assembly LSQX01 (sample SAMN04489861, study PRJNA283612) | anaerobic digester metagenome | isolation source: 4 biogas reactors fed with cattle manure at either 37C or 55C with and... | place: Denmark: Kongens Lyngby | collected 2014 | reverse complement strand
GACGGACAGCAAGAGTATGTAACGGCAAGAAAAATGCGATATACAAGAGCCACAAACTATACAATGATTGGCTTGCCCTCCCCAGACAATTCACCAGATTACAAGCCACTTGATTCCATTATCGTCCTTACAACTTTGACGATTTATGAGGTTGAAAAAAATATTAGCTATTTAAAGGTTTTCAATGCAATTCCAGATACAACAAGCACTTATACTTTAACCCTTGGCTGCCCAAACGGAGAGGCAATTGCAGGGGGCTTGGCTTATCGAGGAGTTAGCCCCGGTATTGAGCTTAAATATGGAGCTTATGCGGTTTCCTTAATTAAAAATGCAATGGGCAAGCAGGAAATTTTAGGCTTGTATTCTATTGATTTGATAGACCAAATGCAGTATTGCTTGATAATAAAAAGAAGCAATGAGGGGAAAGAAGAAATTTGGCTTTTAGATGAGTTGAACTCTACTACGACAAATCTTTCAAAAGCAAACGAGCTGCCACAAAGGGTTACCTCCATTAGAGCAGTTAATTTTTCATCAAGCTCAGTTTCTATTAAAAAAGAAGATGAGTTTGTTGCAAACGGTCTTCAATCGAATAGAATTTCTTCTTATTCAGATCTATCTGCTTGCGAAACGAACTACCAAGACACATTGAAAATATTTATTGGAAGCGAAGAAAAAAGCAATGCTTCGGCATCTTTAGAAGTGCTTGAAAAATATACTGCTTTCGTGTTCGATTCAGATTCTTCGAAAGCAAGCTTCACTATACTTGCCGAACCGTTTAAGTTATATGAAAATTTAACTGGCAAAGCGATAGTTAGAGTAATAAATTTTGCATATAATTTGCCCGGTCTTACTTTTTCACTTGGAGCAAGGGACAATTCATCAGCCCCGCTTGCTTATAGCTCTGGCGAGGTTCTTGCTTCTGCTTTAGAAAGCGGTTTAATATCGCACCCTATTTTAATACAAGCTGGAATGCTTCCCTTAACAATTTTCACCTCCACTCAGCCAGCAAAATACATCTTTGGGGCAAACTACGAGTTAGAGGCTGGAAAGAGCTATGTGATCGCATTTTTTCACAACAGCGCTGGCGAAAATAAATGCACAATAATTGAGGAAAGCGAAGAGAACAGCGATGTAAAATTCCTTGAAGAGGCAAGCTTTGTAGATATTGTTCATCTTTATCCGGGCAGTCAGTTTGCTGAAATAAGCATTCCATCTCTTTTGAGTTCAGTAAAAATTGATTTTACAACAAGCTTAGCAACCGTTGTGCCTGTTGGCATTAATCAAGTTACTATAAACGACAAAACGGTTGAGTTCAATGCCCAAGTAAAAAATAGAAATTTGCTGATTGCAGCTGGCTCGAAAGAGGAATTAGAAATTTTAACAATTATAACAAAGCCGATGGCTGCAACTCAGGATAATTATAAACGTAGATTTATAAACGCTTGCAAGGAACATCCTTCGATTTCCGTTCGTATTGATTGTGATACCTGTTCCTTGGTTGCCGATGGAGTTTTGTATGGAAGAGAAACAGCGCCCGAGACTGTGGGCAGAGAAAGAAAAATCAGTTTATTCTTTATAGACGCAGAGGAAAACAAGTTGCTTCAGCGTCTTGCAGATTTATCCTTAGCGCTTGGGAAAAATTACTCGATTATTTTCGGGGCTGGCGAAAAAGCAAAAGAATACTCAATAGTTGTGCAGCAGGAATTTTAATAGCTTTATTTTTATAGTCCAAAAATTAAAAAACTGAAAACTGTCTTTTCTATGTTTTTCTTTTTTTTAATTTTTCCTTATTTTGAAAATAGTATTCTATTCACTTTTTAAAGGTTTTATTATGAAAAGAGCTTTATTGATTAAACGTTCTTTATTTGCATTTTTAATAATTCTTGGCTTTGGCGCCCAAGCAATGAAGGCGGAGGATTGGGGAATTAAATTTTCTGGTTTTCTTAAAACAGACATAATGTATGACTCTCGTCAGGTAGAAAGCTTTCGTGAGGGGCATCTGCTTTTAATACCATTGCCCAAAAAATTGAATGCTGACGATGAGGATTTAAATGGAAAATCCAACTTTAATATGCTGTCTGTTCAATCGCGTGTAGCCGGAGCTATTAGCGCCCCAGATGTGCTTGGTGCTAAAACGAGTGGACTTTTAGAAATTGAGTTTTTTGGGACCTCGGAGGCAAGTGTAAACGGTTTGCGGCTTCGGCACGCTTATGCAAAATTAGATTGGGATAATACCAGTCTTTTAATTGGCCAAACCTGGCATCCTTTTTTTATTACTGATTGCTTCCCCGGGACAGTTTCATTTAACACTGGTATTCCCTTTCAGCCATTTTCGAGAAACCCACAAGTCCGCTTAACTCAAAGATTTGGAGGCTTTGCTATGACTGCGGCTGCTATGTCCCAAAGGGATTTTTCTAATCCAGGCCCTGACGCAGCTGGGGCTATCTCATATTCTTCAAAATTTTTACGAAATTCTGTTGTGCCAGACCTGTTCTTTGGTATGGACTTTAGAGCAAACAACTTTTTAATTGGTGCTGGCGCTAATTATAAAATGATTACCCCGAGGACGGCAACAATTACCGATATGCTAACTGAGGAGACCGTAAACAGCTTTGCTGGCATTGCCTATATGAAAGCTAATCTTGATCCAGTTACAATTAAGCTTGAAGGGGTTTATGGGCAAGATTTAAGCAATCTTATGATGCACGGCGGCTATGCAATCAAATCAATTGACGCTGCAAGCGACCAAGAAGAATATACAAAAATGAATTCAATGGCAGTTTGGACTGATATTTCGATTGGCAAAGAAATTGAATATGGCATTTTTGCTGGCTTTTCAAAATATTTGGGATTTGAGGACAATATTCTCGCAGGGACCAACTATTATGCCCGCTATTTTTATGATATAAATAATGAAATTCAAACTTTAGACTATGCTTATAGAGTTTCGCCGAGGATCCAATGGAATATAGGGAAATTCCGTTTAGCTGGGGAGATAGAATGGACTTCTGCAAAATTTGGTGAAGTCCGGAACGATGATAAAGGTAAAGTAAATGGCGGAGAAGAAGCCAACAATTTAAGATTATTAATCGGCTGCTTTATTTTCTTTTAAGTAAAAAGAAATTTTCAGCTTGCCTTTGTAAAGTCAACTACGCGAATTACGCTGTAAAAAGCAAGCTGCTCCAATATTTTATCAATAATAAAAACAAGGACGCTTGTTCTATTGCAATTTTCCGAGTAGAACAAGCATCCTTGCTTGTTTAAAAATTTTCTGGGCTTTGCAAAAATCCTTTATTTCAATTTTTTACACTATCTTTTTTTCAAAAGTTTCCAAGCTGGCACCTACAATTTGGTCCATATTGTAGTATTTATATCCGGCAAGCCTTCCAAGGAAAATAACGCTGTCCGCAAGTTTTTGCATTTCTTTTTTGTATTTTTCAAAAATATATTGATTTTCGATAGTTGGAACAGGGTAATATGGCTCGTTTAACTCGGGATTATACGTTTCCGGGTATTCAATCGCGATTGTGGTTCCAGCTGCACCTCGATTTAAAAAGTGCTTAAATTCAGTTATTCGAGTAAAATCAAATTCATTTGGATAATTAACTTGTGCAAGCTCTTGAAAATACTCCATTTCCTTTTGTTGCAAATCGAATTTTAAACTGCGATAAGGCAGGCTCCCGTGCAGGTAATCAAAAAAAGCATCAACCTCGCCAGTATAAATTAATTTGTCAAATTCAATGCTATCAATAAGATCGCGATAATCTGCATTTAAAACTAAGTGAATATTTTTTGAAGAAAGTAAATTATTGAAAAGAGCTGTGTAGCCCGCTTTGGGTATAGCTTGAAAAGAATCCTGAAAATATCTATCGTCCCTACTTAAATAAATAGGAACACGCGAGGAAACTGAGCTATCAAGTTCTTCTGGAGTCAAGCCCCATTGCTTTATAGTGTAAAAATGGAAAACTTTGTTATAAATGAACTCAGCTAAGAATTTTATATCAGAATTTTGACTTTCTAACATTTTTAAAATTGGAATTTTCGTTCCAAATTCATAATGCTCTAACAGTGTGTTTGCAAATCTTTCTGCAATTTTTTTTGGAAAAAGAATGTCCAATGAGTTAAAATTAAATGGGAGTGGGATTTTTTTACCATCAACGTAAGCAAGCACTTTATGGCTGTAAAAATGCCAAGATGTATAATTTGAAAGATATTCCCAAACTTGCTTACTGTTTGTGTGAAAGGCGTGTGGACCATATTTATGGACTAAAACGCCGTTTGTGTCGTAATAATCATAGCAGTTTCCTCCAACGTGATTACGCTTATCAACAATGATTACCTTTTTATTTAGCTCGCTTGTTATGCGCTCAGCAAGGACTGTGCCAGCAAAGCCAGCCCCGACTATCATAAAATCATATTTCATTTGCAGTTTTCTCCTTTTTTTTAAAATATGAAATAACTTCTTGCAAATTCACTATTTTCATCTTAATTATAAAAAGTATATAAATTGAAAACGATAAAAAAGCAGAAAAAATACTGTGAACTCCATTTTTAAATGCAATATAGCCAAGCAAAGAGGCGATTGCAGAAATTCCAACAAATTTAAGCAACTTGAAGAAGTAGAATTTTTTTAATAGCTTATACGTGAAAATGGAAAACAGAATTACCGTTAAAAATTCACAAAAAACGCTTATTGATGCTGCAGCAATCGTTCCATAAATTGGTGTAAATATTAGATTTAGCGCTACGCTTGCCAGCCCCGAAACTGCGATACATTTCAGCACTAAATTTTCCCTATTCCAAGCAGAAAGTGCCATCAAATGCCCCTGATTGAAAAAAGCAAGCATAGACGATAGCATTAAAAACTTTAAAATCCAGCCTGTTTCTATAAACTTATCTCCAAAAACAATATTAGAAAATGGCTCGGAAAAGGTAAAAATCGAGCCGCACACAATAGCACCCACTAAAAATAATAGAGTATTGTATTTCTCCATCACAGCTTGTTTTTCTCCCAACTCGCTTGACCTTGAAAGCAAGGGAAGAAAGGCGCCTTGGATTATTCCAATCGGCATCATAGTTAAGCTATAAAATCGAAAAGCAGCATCATAAACTCCCGTTTCGTAATAAGTTCGGAAAAATCCAAGGATTAAAATACTAAAAGAGGAATAGAGGATGACACTCAAATTAGTAAGCCCAATAGGGAAAGAGGATTTTAATATTCTTTTCCACAATGAAAAATTTAGCTCAAATCTAAAATTCTTATATAATTTTAAATAATATAAAAAAATCCAGCAGGCGTTTACTGCTGTTGCTATGACAAAAATTGTTGCTGCAAGCGCCGTGTCTGTTCTTTCATTTACGAAAATGTAAATTCCGATTAAATTCAAAGTGCCGGTAATAAGCTGCCTTATCGCTTGGATTTCCATTCTTTCTAAGCCGATAAAAACCCAATCGAGCATTAAGGCGTTTGAGAATAAATTAAAGCCAGTGATAAGTAAAACGAATTTTACTTCTTCTGGCTTGTCAATAAAAAGGATTATTAGAAAAAATAGGAAATAAGATATGACGGCAAAAGCTCCGCGTATCGTAACTATGTTGTTTACATAGTTTTTAATGTTTTGAGTAAAAGGGGATTTGGAAACCTCACGAACTCCAAAAATATTAAATCCCAAATTGACAAAAATTAAAAAATAAGCAACAAAGGAATTCGCATAGCCAATAATTCCAAAGCCGTCTGGCTGCAGCACCCTTGCAAGGTATGTGGTTGTAATAAATACTATGCCCTTTGAAGCAACATCGGCAACTGTCAAAGAAAAAAGGTTTTTTATTACTTTTTTGGCTCGGCTCATCTATTTCATTCTTGTTTTCAACAATTCATACATTGCTAAAATGAGTTTGCATATCATTCAAAAATATAATTTTTTATTGAAATAATAAATGAAGTCGAGTTTGTGGAATCCAAATAATTCTTTAAATTCTTTATAGCAATGGAGTTTAAATCGCTTTCTTTAAAATTCCCATTTAAGCTTTTTCCCAGCGAGCAAATGGCAATGGAGATGAAAAACTTCCTGTCCTCCGTCCTTATTGCAGTTGAAGACAAGGCGATAGCCATTTTCTGCAACTCCTTTTTCTTTCGCAATTTTTTTTGCAGCCAGAACAAGCTTTCCAATCAGCTCAGCATCGCTTGGCTCAATATCATTTACTGTTGGGATAATCTTTTTTGGAATAATTAAAATATGAATAGGAGCTTTGGGGTTAATATCCTTGAAAGCGAGTATTTCTTCGTCTTCATAAACGATTGTTGCAGGGATTTCCCTTCTAATAATTTTCGAAAAAATTGTTTCTTGCATAATTCACCAATATTTTATTAATTTTTTATCTTTTTTATAAATCTAAATACAAGCTAAAGCGGTGCATTGAAGCTGACACTCCAACCTGCGATAAAGAATAGTCGAAGCTAAAATCCTCGAGTTTAAGTCCAATTCCAGCGGAAAAGCCAGCAAGTTTTTTATTATTTGAAGGGGCAGAATATCGCTTTATGTGATTGTCATAGCCCAGGCGCGCTTGGACGTAATCTCCAATATAAAGCTCGCCCCCAATAGAAAAGTTTGCAAATCTTTCAAAAAAATTGTCGGTCTCGTCTGCAAGATGATGCAAAGAAAAATTTACAAGCAGTGGCAAGCCGCGCAATAAATGACTAACTCCAAGGCGAATATCGAGTGGTAGCTGATCTTTTGTCCCATCAAATGTTGTTAGCTGAGTTCCAGCATTGAGAATGGAAAGTCCTAAATTCGTTCTTTCGTCTGGTAATAAATACAAAAGCCCCGCATCGAGAGCCAAGGCAGAGGAGTTGTATTTGTCTATATTCATAAATATGTATTTTAAAGTAATGCCATAGTAAAAATTCAAATCTAATTCATTGGAATAGCTAAGTGAAAGATTTAGATCGCTGCTATTGAAAGAGCCTGTTTGGTTGCCAAATCTATCTGCGCGGGTAAAAGAGCCATAGTTAGTATAGCTAACAAAGCCGGCAAAAGTTCCAGTCTCTTCAAACTCTTTTATATAGGAAACATTCCCGGAGTTGATGTCTAAAATATGCTTGATAAAGGAAGCAGAAAAGCGTTTATTTTCAACGGTAGAGATGGAAGCAGGGTTAAATGAGATTGTGCCAGCATCATTTGGAATCGCAACAACTGCACCGGCAAGCCCAGCTGTTCTTGCTGTTGCTGCATATCGCAAGCTATGATAAGGAGAAGTCTCTGCTTTCAATTCATTAAGGAATAAGAAAGCAAATGCAATTAAAGCAAAAGAAATTTTTTTCATACTAATTGTTTAGTCCTATTATTTACTTATTTTATTTAGTTTTTCCCAGAATGCTTTTGGCGGTCTTACTGCTTTTTTGCTCTGAGAATTGATAAAAGCATGCAAAGTGAATCCATTTGAAATAATGATGTCCTTGCAAAAAATTTTATAATCGAATCGTATTCGCGGGCTGTAATTAGCAATTAAAACAGCTTGAACGCTTAACAAGTCATCATATTGAGCTGGGTTTATATATTTAACGTAAGATTCAATAAGCGGAAGAAAAAAGCCTTCCCGCTCTAATTCTATATATGGCATTCCAAAGCTTCGCATTAGTTCTGTTCGTCCAACCTCAAAGTAACTGAGGTATGTTCCATTATAAACAAATCCCATTTTATCGGTATCGGCATATCGGACTCGAATTTGTGTTGTATTTTGTAATTCTATTGTATTTGAGTTCATTATAAAAATGTAATTAAAAAAAAGTAAAATTACGAAAGTAAAATCAAAAAAAATCTTTTTATCTTACACTTATTTTTCTTAATTTAACGTCTATAATAAGAAAATATTTGTATAAAAGCATATTAGGAGAAAAATAAATGAAAAAATATTTAATTTCATTATTTGCGATTGCATTGTCTTTCAGTTTTCTTAACGCACAACCAAAAATTGAAATTGTGGGTGGCGATACTTATGATTGGGGAATTGTTTCAGTTAAAAACGATCCATTGACCACAAAAATGCAAGTAAAGAATGTCGGCAATCAAGTTTTGAGCATAACCGAGGTTAAAGCTGCTTGTGGATGCACTTCTACAAACGTGGGTAAAAGCGATTTAAAGCCTGGCGAGTCAACTTTCATTGATATTACTTTACGCACTTCAGGGCTTGCAAATAATCTTCATAAAACTATTAGAATCGGCTCCAACGATCCTGAAACTCCTTCAAAAATAATTCATATTAGAGCTAATGTTGTTGCGCTGCTGCAACTTTCTCCAACGCCATATTTTACTTATCAAAATATGCAAGTCGGACAAAGCGCAACTGGAAAGCTAAGATTAAAAAATAATAGCACTGTTCCAATCACAATTTCTGATCCCGAGGTCGATCCAAAAAATATTGAATTTAGTATTAAGAAAGAATATATTCTTCAGCCAAAAGAAGAAATTGAAATAAGCTCAACGGTTATCCCCGAGGTAACAGGACAATACAATTGCTCGATTGTTGTAAAAACTACACACCCGGACTTTCCTACATTAAGGATAGATGGATTTGGCAGGGTTAGAGAATCACCCGTTTATCAGAATAAATAGTATTTTTTATTTTTTTTAAAAATTATTTTATTTGTTTTATAAATTTATATTAAATTTGTAACTCGTTTGTGATAGAATTCTTTTATTATAGAGGAAAACATGGTTTTAATTAATAATCAAATTGAAAAAGAGCTATTATTGTCTGTTCTGCAGCAAGAACAACAAGAAAACACCGGTTCCTACTTCTCAAGTCAAGAGCCATTATTTGCTTTTTCTTTTGCAAAAAAGAATACAGAAAAAGACGAGCTTTTCAACAATGAAGAAGAGCCAGACGATGACGAAGATTGGGATGACGATGATGACGATGATGACGAAGATTGGGATGATGACGATGACGATTGGGACGATGATGACGAAGATTGGGATGACGATGATGACGATTGGGATGACGATGATGACGAAGATTGGGATGACGATGACGAAGATTGGGACGATGATGATGACGATTGGGATGATGATGATTGGGACGATGACGACGAAGAAGATGATGACGACCTAATAGAAGAAGAAGCATAAGAAACAAATAGATTTAATTAAAAGAGCATTTTGCAAAAAGCGAAATGCTCTTTTTTTTAATCTAAGAAAATTGCTGAAAATAATTATTGGAATCATTGCGCGGCATAAAAGAAGCAATAATTGGAATTATAGAGAATAAAATAAGAAAGAGCTACACGATTTTTTCTTTTTTAAAAAAAATTCTGGAAAAAGTGCGGAAAACTGATAGAGGTGAATAAAGAACGAAACCAGCAAGATGAACGGCTTTGCTAAATGAGTTTTCCTTGACTTCAAAACAATTTACTTCCGAGAAAATCCATTTTTTAAATTTCTCTCCTAAAATTTTGGGATTCAAATCTTCCATATATTTTTTATTGGCGCTTTGCTTGTGAATCCTCCAGTTAAGCAGTTTTTCTGGAATGTAAAAAAAATTGCCTTCGCAAGCTGCGTAAATTGCAACCACCCAATCTGACCAAAGCTCAAATTCTTTGCTCATTTTTATAGCTGGAACTACATTTTTTCTAATTGCAATGTTGGAAAAAGAGATAATGGGATTTCGTTCTTTTAAATACTTTTTTGGGCAAAAATCTTGCCCACGCTGGCTTTTCCCAATATATCTTGAATAAGCAAGATAATCTTTGTATTTACTTAAAATTGCGTCTTTTTCGCCTATTAATTCTAAATCAGAATAAATAAGAGAGCAATTTTTAAACTTATTGAAATAATATACTTTTCGTTCAAGATTGTTTTTCTGCCAAATATCATCAGACTCAAGGAAAGCAATAATTTCTCCTTTGATTTTCGTAAAAGCTAATTCCAGAGTGGCTTTTAAATTTTTATTCTCATTGTTCTTATGTGTATATAAAAATATTTTTTCTGGCTGCTTTTTTATATACCTTTCAATGACTTCAATCGAATTGTCCTGAGAGCCGTCATCAACAATGATTAGCTCCCAATTAGTATAAGTTTGATTGACAACAGATTCAATTGCCTCAACAATATAATGGGCGTAATTATAGCTTGCCATAATCACTGAAACAAGCGCCGTGCTTTGCTTTTGATGGGGCATCTTATTTGCTTACTATTCTATCGAATGCTTCCTTGTATTTTTCGTAAGTTTTCAGAATAATTTCCTGTGGCAAGGACGGTGGAGGTGGCTTCTTGTTCCAATTTATACTTTCAAGATAATCGCGAAGAATTTGCTTGTCAAAATTAACTTGCTCTTTTCCCGGAGCATAATATTTCTTCAACCAAAAGCGCGAGGAGTCGGGTGTTAGCATTTCGTCAATAATGAGTAGTTCGTTGCTTTCATCAATTCCAAATTCAAATTTGGTATCTGCTAATAATATCCCTTTTTCCTCTAATTTTTTCGCTCCAAAATTGTATATTTCAATAGAAATATTTTTTATTTTTTCTGCTAACTCACTCCCAATAATGCTTTTCATTTGCTCAAAGCTAATGTTTTCGTCATGCCCCGCCTCAGCTTTTGTAGATGGAGTGAAAATAGGAGTTGGAAGCTTTTGGAACTCAAGCAATCCAGCGGGGAGTGGAATTTGGCAAACTGATTGGCTTTTCTTGTATTCTTTCCAGCCGGAGCCAACAATATACCCGCGGACTATACACTCAACAGGCAGAACATTACATTTTTTCACAAGCATCGAGCGTCCTTCAAGCTCAGGGCGATACTTTTGCAATTCCACTGGAAATTTTTCAAAGTCCGCTTCAATTAAATGATTATTAATTATATGCCTTGTGCAGTTGAACCAGTGCGCAGAAATCTTTGTTAAAAGCTCGCCCTTACCCGATATTGGCTCATTCATAATGAGGTCAAAAGCAGAAATCCTATCGCTTGCCACAATTAGTAGCAGATTTTTATATTCATAAATATCGCGAACCTTACCGGACTTTACTTTTTTTAAATCTATTGAATAATTGTGGGACATACTAATTTATTATATTATTTAAAAAATATTTAATGTAAGCAAAGCTTGCAAAGTTAAGCTGGTAAAAAGTAATCACAATCAAAGCTATAAAACTTAAAAATGATGTCCCAGCAAGATAGACTTTATTTTTTGAAACATCAAATACGACTGCCACAGACCTTAATATTCGCGAGCAAATCCAAAAAGCTAAAAGTATCAAAGAAGCCATAGAAACCCAAAATATCTCAGGCGAAATGAATAGCAATCTATAAAGAATTATGCTTAAAGGTAAAAGCAAAGTAAAAGGCGTCCCAGCCCAAACAGTTATTATAAATGTATCCTTAAAAAATATCCTATTGCTAACAAAGATGGCGAAGCCACGCAGTATTGCAGCAATAATCAAAATTAATATAAAGGAAACAACTGCAACGCTAAGCATCATTAGCTCTGGCATCCAAATCAACTTATATAGAAGCTCTTGGCAAAAGGAACATGGAATTATTATCTTATACAAAAATTGAGCTGCTTCATAAGATTTATAGAAATAAAAGAGCGAGGAGAAGAAAATCCCTAATGTAAAGGCAATCACTATCGCCAAGAAAAACGATTGAACAGTCGAAAAAATTCTTTGGTCGCGTATATCAGCGTAAAAATTATAAGGTCTAAACATAGAGCGGAAAAAATATTCACGGAACCGGCGGAAGCGATTAATTAAAAATAGAATAATTAGCGAAACCGCAATCCCAATTATTATATAGGAAATGGGCAATGAATCTTTATAGCTTCCAGCGTTGAGCAGCGGTTCTTTTTCATTGTTAAAATGAGCTTGTAAAGTAAAAAAAGATTTTCGCTGAGATCGATTTATATCCACTATCCCGCTTGTGCAAAGGTATTGCTCATCATTGTTAAGAATTAACATAGGCGAGCTAAGTTCATAATCGTTAAAAGACCAAAGAACGCTGCCAGCTAAATTTAATTCTTTTATAATCGTGTTAATGCTTTGTATGTAATAGGCTTGATATTCATTAGAAAAAGGGTCAGAGTAGCCGTTATGATTATTTGGCAAGACGAGCATTCCATAGCTAATAAGGATTGGCTTGTTTTTTAGCTCCGTTAATTTATTTACAATTTGAAATTTTACTTCTGAAAAATTTAACTCTTCTCTATCTGCTCTTATGCACAAAAAATCAATGCCATCGCAGCTAACATTTTTTGCAGAAAAATCTATTTCCTTGTAAATAAATTTATCTGAATTTGCTCGGATTAAATTGCTTATCAGCTTAGTGTAAGCCTTGAATTCCAAAGTGTTTTCTATAATTCCAGAGGAAAGGCCCCAAGCAATCAAAGAAACATTGCTGTTATAATAAGAAATCATTCGGTCTGCAATATTTTTTAGCCGCACAGTAATTTCGACTGTCGCTAAAATTTTCGAAGGTATTCTATGAGATGGAACATCAATAATAATAAACAAACCGTGCTTATTGCAAAGCTCAATTAAATAGGGGTGTGGAGCAAAATTTTTAACTCTAATTAAATTAGCACCGAGCGATTTTATCATGACTATATCTTGCTCGATTTGCTTTTTCATTTGCTCGTAATTTAAAAAATTAAAGTTTTCGTAGTATTCAATCCCTTTTATGTCGAAATGCTGACCGTTTAGTAAAAATGAATATTGTCTGTCGTCTCTATTAATAGTTAAATTAGTAAAAGCTATTGTTGTTGAATATTCATCAACGAGGACGCCATTTTTTTTGATTTTGATTACAAGCTCATATAAATAAGGATTGGCTGGGGACCAAAGGGTTGGAGAGTTTACAGTTAAATTTGCTTCTTGCTGGATAGTTCGTTCTGCTTGGCATTGGAAAGTTATTTGATTAGACTGAGCAATGCTAATATTTGTTTGTTTGTCGATAACAGCAGCTTCCACCGAGAAATGCGTTCTGGCAAAATAATTTGAAGAGCTGTCATTTCTTTGAGGCTTAGCAAGGTTTTGCTCTAATTCCGATGAGGAAATGCTGATAGTCGTGTTTACTAAAAAGCTATTGCTATTTCCAATAAATTTATTTTTATAATTAGCCCCGCTTACCCAAACGTTTGAAGTCCCAACAAGTTCAATACTTCTAAGTACACCCATACTGCTATTTTGCTGATAAGGATTCATTTTTCTCGCTAAAAGGACAAAGCTTGAAGCCGGGCTTACAACTAATTTAATTCTATTGTTATTAGCTTGGAGGTATTTATTAGAAATTTTTACAGTAAAAGGAATCATTGCGCCGAGGTATTTCCCTATAAACTTATCGTTTATATAGAGTTCTGCTTCGTCTTCGATACCAAGAAAATTCAAATGCCAAGAATACTTATCTAAAAGTTCTGGTTTGATATCAAAAACTCTTCTATAAACAATTTTTTTTGCTATGCTATTGCAATAAGGGATTTCAAAAGCCTCCCAATCATCTTCATTATAGCTCCGTTCCCATTTTCCATCTAAGTTAATTAGTTGCCTTAATTGCACTTTTGGTTTTTCAAGCGCCGCAACTGTATCTCTAATAATTATTGGCTGAGATATTAATAGCTGATTGCTAAGCAGTATCAAACTTAATAGTATTAAAAACTTATAAAGATTTTTCATTTTATCCCCATTTTTCAGCTTTTTTCTAAATTTTGCACTTTTAATAATTTCTGATTTAAAAAAAATTAAATATAAAAAATCTTTTTCTCCTTTGAAAGCTATTTTTTACTTAAAAGGTTAAAATTGCTACTATTCAGCTTGTTTCTTTTTGATTTTCCATGTGGGCTTCAGAAATCCCCCCCGTCTCCTTTTGCAAAGGGGAGAATTCTTTTTAGGTGGGAA
>LSQX01167859.1_pt2 | contig 13880 bp, 10 predicted proteins | sample 654561 | NCBI WGS metagenome assembly LSQX01 (sample SAMN04489861, study PRJNA283612) | anaerobic digester metagenome | isolation source: 4 biogas reactors fed with cattle manure at either 37C or 55C with and... | place: Denmark: Kongens Lyngby | collected 2014 | reverse complement strand
AATAAATATATAGATGAAACAATGCCCTGGGTGCTGGCTAAAGATCCTGAGTCCAAGGGGAGACTGTCTACTGTTTTGTATAATTTAGCTGATACTTTGAGGATTATCGCTGTCCTGATCGGACCGTTTATGCCGAGTACTCCTGCCAAGATCAGAGCTACTTTGGGTATGCCGGAGAGAGATGTCACAGGGCGCTCTTTGACCGGCTGGGAATCAGCAGGAGAACCGGATTTATACTGTGCTCCGGAGGGTGTGTCTGCTTCTGACCCGCTCTTCCCCAGAATAGATATGGGAAAAGAGCTGGAAGCTCTGGATAAACTTAAGAGCTGATTATGAAGTGGTTTGACACTCATGCGCATCTTCAGGACGAACCCTTTGATCAGGACCGGCAGGAGGTAATGACTAGGGCTAAAAAAGCAGGTGTAGGTCTTGTTTTGCTCCCGGGATCGACTCTGGAGGATTCTAGCAAGGCATGCCGGCTGGCTTTGGGAGAGCCTCGCTTTATTGTTGCGGTTGGTGTCCATCCACACGAAGCTAAAGATTATACCGATGAGACTCATAGTCAACTGCGGAATCTGGTGTTAGAGACTAATGCTCATGCCGCCGCCCTCGGCCGCCCTCCAATAGTTGTGGCGATAGGAGAAATCGGGCTGGATTATCATTACGATCATTCACCTCGAGATGTACAGCGGGAAGTCTATTACCGCCAGCTGCAGCTGGCTCACGAGTTAGCCCTTCCTGTAGTGATTCATGAGCGTGAATCCGCTCAAGATAATTATGAGATGCTGAGCCGGGCAACTGAGGAAGGGCTTTTGTCTTCTGATCCCCCCGGCGTTATTCATTGTTATTCCGGCAGTCCGGAAAGCGCGAAACTGTTGCTGAAACTGGGATTTTATCTGGGTTTTGACGGGCCAATCACTTATAAAAACGCCAGAAAACCACTGGAAGTTATTAGAGAGTGTCCGCAGGATCGTCTAGTCATTGAGACTGATTCTCCTTATCTGACTCCGGTGCCTTTAAGAGGTAAGCGCAACGAACCGACAAATCTGCCCCTGATTGGCGCCAAAGTTGCCGAGCTGTGGGAGATGTCTTTGGAGGATACGAGCCGTGTTCTGCTGGATAATAGCCTGCGCCTTTTCGGTATCAGTGAAGATCGACACTGAATTATTGCGAGGTTCTGCCGCTGATGCGGGTTAACTCGCTCATCTTTTTCGCCAGCTCTGAGGTGAACTGCCCCGGTTTCATGCGCCACTGCCAGTTTCCCGAGAGGGTTGCCGGCACATTCATGCGTGCCTCATTGCCAAGGCCGAGCAAATCCTGCATCTGGTAAATGACAGTCCGGCAGACGGTAGTTGCAGCGCCCCGCATCAGACCCCAGGCTTTGCCCTCTTCATCGCTCAGTCCAAGATAACGGACAGCGAACTCAATTTCTTCCGGGTCGGCGGTCTTCAGCCAGCCCAGTATGGTGTCGTTATCATGAGTACCGGTATAAAGAATTGCATTCTCAACCAAATTATGGGGCAGAAAGTCACTCGAGGCATCAGGGTTAAAGGCTGATTGAAGAATTTTCATACTGGGGAAGCCTGTCCGTTCACGAAACTCGCTGACTTCTCGAGTAATATAGCCCAAATCTTCGGCAAAAAGGGGTAAATCTCCCAGCTCTTTTTTAATAGCGTCGAAAAGCCTATCCGCCGGGCCCTTTACCCATTGGCCGCGGCGCGCGGTTTCATCTCCGTATGGTATCGCCCAGAAAGATTCGAATCCGCGGAAGTGATCCAGGCGCATCAGATCAAAAAACCGCATTTGAAAGCGAACGCGCTCTATCCACCAGTCAAAGCCTCTTTCCTCATGTAACTCCCATTTGAATAAAGGACTGCCCCAAAGCTGACCGCCCTCTGCATAATCATCAGGGGGCGTACCGGACACGAAGGTAGGGATAAGATTTTCATCAAGTTGGAAAAGCTCAGGTTCAGACCAGACTTCGACTGAGTCAGCGGCTACATAGATGGGCAAGTCTCCCATTATATCTATACCGGCATTGCGGGCATAAGAATGCAGATGCTGCCACTGGCGAAAGAAGAGAAATTGTACAAATTTCTGAAAATCTATATCGTCACGATGTGATTTGGAAAATCCCGCCAGCTTGACCGGATCTCGCAATCTCAACGGATCAGGCCAATCACTCCAGGACGCGCCCTTATACTCGCCCTTTATGCTCATAAAAAGCGCATACTCATTCAGCCAATCATCGCCTTCTGCCTGTCTGAAGCTCTCAAATTCTTTATTTAAAGCCGGAAGATGACCTGCATGAAATCTTTGCCAGCCTTTCCGCAGAAGAAGCAGCCGATTGCGCCACATCAAATTAAAGTCGACCTTCTCCGGGTTGGAGCCAAAATCAAATAGTCTAAGCTCATCCTCCAGGATAACTCCTTCTTGTATAAGTTGATCAAGGTCGATTAGATAGGGGTTGCCGGCCCTGGTTGAGAAGGTCTGGTAGGGAGAGTCGCCGTAACCTGTCGGTCCCAAAGGCAATATTTGCCAATAAGACTGATTCGCCTGCACGAGGAAGTCTATAAACTCCCTAGCCTTTGCACCCATTGTGCCTATGCCATAAGGCGAGGGAAGGCTGGAAATATGCAGTAGAACTCCGCTTTTTCTGTCTGCGCGTATTTTTTTATAGTCGTAATGTGGATCATCCGAAATTTGTAAAGACATATGTTTTCCTCAATGTGCCGGCTGTTTCCGGAGTTCTTGTTTGTACTATAATCATTATATGACGGAACTGAGATATATACTAAATGTATACTGTTTAAATCTAATTAAAACATAATCCCATTCAACTGTACCCGCAGGAGGGGGACGGAATATGCGCAAAACGAAAATAATCTGTACTATCGGACCTGCGTCCTCTGACCGGGAAACCCTTAAACAATTAACCCTGGCAGGTATGGACGTGGCCAGGTTAAATTGCTCTCATGGCACGCAGGAAGAACATGAGGCAGTAATACGTAATCTTAAGGAAGTTCGCAAAGAGACAGGTATCCCACTGGCGATTCTCCTGGACCTGAAGGGACCGGAAATTCGTACGGGCACTTTCGAGAAGAAGAAGATCTCTCTTCATGCCGACGATGATTTTGCAATTTACTCTGAAGAAATTGTCGGAGATGAGAGCAAAATGAGTGTCAGTTATAGGGATTTTTATCAAGCTGTTAAACCGGAGTTGACAATCCTGATTGACGACGGCTTAGTTGAGCTCAAAGTTGTGGAAGTTAAAGATAAGATTGTTTATACCAAAGTCGTCGTCGGCGGGGAAATTTCAAACTATAAAGGTGTCAATCTGCCCAATACGCCTACACTCTTGCCTGCCCTTGATGAGAAAGATATTAGTGACTTGCACTTCGCTTCCCGGGAGGAAGTTGATTTTGTGGCGGTTTCTTTTGCCCGCAGCGCTGAAGATATTCTCGAGACAAGAAGAGTTCTTGATGGGACGGGAGGGCAAGCTATCAATATCATCGCGAAAATTGAAAATCAACAAGGCATAGATAATGTTGATGAGATTATTAATGTGTCAGATGGTCTGATGGTGGCAAGAGGCGATCTGGGGGTGGAGATACCCCCGGAGCAAGTGCCAATGGTCCAAAAGCAGCTGATTCGTCAGTGCTATCTGAGCGGCAAGCCCTCAATCACAGCAACTCAGATGTTGGACTCCATGATAGAAAACTCCAGACCAACGCGTGCGGAAGTGTCAGATGTCGCCAATGCCATAGTTGACGGTACAAGTTGTCTCATGCTTTCCGGAGAGACTGCAATTGGCGCTTACCCTCTTAGGGCAGTTGAGCAAATGGCACGTATTGCTTTGAGTGTAGAAGGCGAAATTGACTATTGGACTGACTTTGAGAATGAACCGCGCTATTCTTGTCTTGATGTCCCCGATGCTCTCAGTCATGCCGCCGCCACTACTGCTAAAGATCTTAAGGCAAGCGCGATTGTAGTCATGACTTTCAGCGGTCTGACAGCCAGACTGATTTCTCGCTTCCGTCCTTCCTGTCCCATTCTTGCGATGACGGTGAGTGAAGTCTCCCAGCATCAGCTGAACATGTCTTGGGGGGTGAAGCCATATCTGGTATCTGTGGCATCTTCAACTGATGCGGTATTCCGTCAGGCAGTAGAAGTTGCCAAAAGTTTTGCCGGTATTGATTGCGGCGATTCCATCGTCCTCGCCGGCGGTTCAACCAGTGGACAAAGCGGTACCACCAATACAATCAGAGTGGAATTTATGACTTAGAGATTTTGCAGAGTAAAAATTCGCTGTTTAGTTTTTAAGGCAGCTGTTTTTCTTGCTTTGCGCCTTCACCATATTCCGTTTGTATGTACTCGTCGATAGTATTTGCCACGTGCTTGGCAATGCGCACAGCTTCGACAACGGTCTTTGCGCCTGTAACAACATCGCCGGAGGCAAAAACGCCTTTCCTGCTGGTGCGTCCGGATTCATCAGTCTTTACTAAACCGAATTCATCTACGTCTATGCCTTTGGAAGAACTTACTATTACCGCGCGGGGTCCTTGACTTATAGCAATAATGACAGAATCAGCTTTGAAGAGCTCTTCTGTTCCGGGAATGGGCTGAGCAATTTCATTGCCGTTCTCATCGATAGTGACTTCAGTTTCTGCCAGCATGACTCCATTGTCCACAAATTCTGTCGCTGTTTTGTAGAATTCAAAGTGGGCGCCGTCAATCTTTGCGTACTCCACTTCATGCTGCCGGGCAGTTATGGTGGACTCACCCTTGTTACACAGGATATAGACTTCCTCGGCATCATGCCTGAATACGGTCCTGGCCACATCCATGGCAACATTGCCGGCGCCGATAATGGCTACTCTTTTGCCAAGATTATAGACGGAAGGATTTCTTAAATATTCTATGGCGTAGTGAACATGACCTAGACTCTCACCCTTGACATCAATCTTTGATGGCCGCCAGACGCCTGTTCCGATGAACACTGCTTTAAAGTCATCTCTAAAGAGATCGTCGACAGTCAAGTTAGCTCCAATAGTGGCATTAGGCTTTATCTTAACGCCCATCTCGAATAGCTTCTGCGTAAATCTGTCAATAATTGATTTTGGCAGTCGGAATTCAGGTATGCCATATCTCAGAATTCCTCCGACTTGATCGTTTTGCTCAAAAATTGTTACATCATAATCACGTTGGGCTAAATAAAAAGCGATGGTTAAACCTGCAGGACCGGAGCCTATAATTGCGACCCTGCCCATACTGTTATTAGATTTCGTGGGCTTGTAGATGTTCAGATAGTAATCGGAAATATATTGTTCGATTGCGCTTATGTGTACCGGCGAACCCTTTATACCCAGCACACAATGCCCTTCGCATTGATTTTCCTGAGGACAGACGTGACTGCATACTAAGGATAAGGGATTATTATCCAATAGCATTTTGCCTGCTTCAGGAATTTTGCTGTCTAGCAGTAAACTGATGGATTCTTTAATCGGTGTAGCCACCGGACAACCCGTGGTGCACAGGGGGTTTTTGCACTGCAGACAACGTTTGGCGTCATCAATTACGTGTTTGCTCATAACAGTCCCTCCAAATTCAACAATTCAGCATTGAATCGACATTATATTATGTATTGCAAGATATTGCCAAAGAGTTTGCTGTGAAAATTTCCGGGATAATTGGGCAAAAAATGTTACAAGAAAAACCAAGAAAAAATATTTGTTTGTTTCAGAAGGAGGCACTCATATAATAATAGGACAAGTGGGCTTAATGCTGGTGAAATCAGATTTTACTTGTCGGGGGACTCTATGACAAAGTTTAGGACAAAGATATCCGCAATCCTTTTAATTGCAGTTCTATTGGCAGCAATGACTGCCTGCGGCAGCGTGAGGCCGGATACGGATGAACTGAACTTTGACGCTCTCATCTTGTCCTCAGGAACGTCATTGATGATGGACGCCAAGGGCAATGAGTATTTGGAGCAGATCGATTTGATTTCTGTTTGGCTGCCGGAAGGTGAAGAGTATCCGCCTGTCGGTTCACTGGTAAGCTACACGATCGAAGGGGAGATTATGGAGTCATATCCACCTCAGGTTTGGGCTGTCTCGCTTGAGATCATTGAGGAGGAGAGTGAACCCACTAAAATCTCCTTGGATCTAGCAGAAAAAATAAAAGAGCATCAACCGCAGGATACAGTGCTTTTGGATGTGCGTACGTCTGAAGAATTTACTGATGGACATGTGGCAGGCGCTGTCAGCTTACCTCTGGCTGAGCTGGAAGCGAATATTCCTGCTTATTATGACATTAATGCCACCTTGATTGTTTACTGCCGCGGCGCCTGCAGTTCGGCACATGCGGCGAAGGTGCTGAATGAGGCGGGTTTCAAGCTGGTTTTTGATGCCGGCGGGATCGAGTCCTATTCCGGTGGGATCGTTACTGACTAACTTATTCCTAAGCGTCTTCATACAAGCATTATTTTAGAGCAGATTGTGCTTAAAAAGGCCGAGCTGCTTTTAAGCGTTGCGCTAAAACTTCCTTTTCCGGGGCTGTATGTTTTCCTATTGATTTCTGATTTTTAGTTGCTCCCTCTTGCGCTGATTATTAATATGTTTTGTAGATAGGTGCGTAGTTTTCAGTTTTTTTGCACCATATTAATTGAAGGTGTTTTGAGCTGTCGAAGGAAAGGAACTTTTCCAAATTTATAAATCGGCAGAAAAGAGCTGGTTTGTGTTGCTTTGAGAGAAAAACCAGCCGGAAATGCCGCTTTGTGTTTGTGTGGGGAGATTTAATGTGAGCAGTGAGTGCTTCAAGGACTGAGGAGGAAAAAGCAAATGAAAAAACTATTTTGGCCGGGCGTACTCTGCCTCTGTCTAGTGATCTTGTTTATACCGACGATGGTGTGGGCAGCGGAAGGATATGACTATCTCGATGAAAAAGGCGCGACGCGAAACACAGGGGAGACTGTGGTCACCGAGATCAGCGCTGCCGATCCGCTTGCTGTATGGACGGATGGCTGGTACATAGTGCAAGGGAAATTCAGTATCGACGAAAGCATTGAGGTCTACGGCGACGTCCACCTGATTTTGGGCGATAACTCTTCTCTTACGGTAAATGGCGCTGCGGGGAATCCGGGTATTGATGTCAGTTCGGGAAACAGTCTGACTGTTTATGCTCAGCCTGTAGTTAATAAGACCGGTTCTCTTACAGCAAACGGCGGCGACGGGGGAGCCGGAATTGGGGGAAATTCTGTCACCGGATCTATAACCGTTAATGGCGGCAGCATTACTGCTAATGCCGCCCCTCTTTGTGCCGGAATAGGCGGCGGCAATGAAGGTGCCGGCGGAATTATTACTATCAATGGCGGTGTTGTACAAGCCACTGCTGTACTTGAAGCTGCCGGCATTGGCGGCGGCAGCTACGGCAATGCAGGCATTATCACCATAAATGGCGGCACCGTCGCTGCCACCGGAGGTTTTTCAGGGGCCGGTATTGGCAGCGGATTTAACGCCTGGGGCGAGGGTAGCGTGAATATCACAGGCGGCAATGTAACAGCCTTCAGTGGTGCCCAAGGGGCGGGTATTGGCAGTTCGTATGTAGAATATTCCGGTAAAAAAAGCTGTGATATTAACATCAGCGGCGGCGAGGTTACGGCAGCGGCTGATGTTAGTCTGAATGACGAGTATAGCGGCGGTGCCGGTATTGGCGGCGGTAAAAATGTGGCCGGCGGCAAGATAAATATTACAGGCGGCATAGTTGTCGCGGACGGCAGCCCTTTAGGCGCGGGCATAGGCGGCGGTATATACGGCGAAGGCGGTGAAATAAACATCAGCGGCGGAAATATATTGGCAACCGGTGGTGCTAAGGCTGCCGGTATCGGTTCCGGTTTGTGTACATGGGACCGAGATTGTGATGCCGGTAAAATAACAATCAAGGGTGGCACTGTTAAAGCGATAGGCGGCGTCTGTGGCGCAGGCATCGGCGGAGGTGAAGAGTGTGACGGCGGAAATACTACAATTCTTGGGGGTAATGTAACAGCGACCGGTGGTATCTGCGCGGCCGGTATCGGCGGCGGAGAAAATAGCAATGGCGGCGTAATTACTATCAGCGGCGGAGCAATAACTGCTCAGAGTGGTGACAAGGCGGCCGGTATCGGAGGCGGCTGTTGTAGAGGTGATGGTGAGGGTGATGGCGGCATAATCAATATCAGCGGCGGCGACGTGTCTGCGACAAGTGATTTATCCGGTGCCGGCATCGGCGGCGGACTATTTGCCAATGGCGGCGACATCACCATCTCAGGCGGAGTGGTTCGGGCGGAGAGTAAGTCTTTAGGTGCGGGTATCGGTTCAGGTTTTGCGCCTTCGTGGACAATGGCTAAAAAAGGTTCGATTACTATTACAGGCGGCAAAATTAACGCCATAGGCGGCGAAGAAACCTCTCCGGATGGCTGGTCCGGAGGCGCCGGCATCGGCAGTTCTTTTATGAGCAACGGCTGCGATATTTTAATCAGCGGCGGTGTCATTAATGCTGTAGGCGGTCAGAGGGCAGCCGGTATTGGCTGCGGCGGCATTGAAGATAGTGACGGTTGTGATATTATTATCAGCGGCGGTACTATCAATGCTACAGGGCGAGACGGCGGCCCCGGTGTGGGCGCGGTTGTTGATGGTCTCCCCGGCAGCGTTACGATCGAGCCATTAGTCGGCGAGTTCATTGAAGTGGAAACCGGTCCTAACAGTTCCGGTGCTTTGGCAATAATCGGATCTCCTTTTTCTGAGAAATATTCTTTCATCGGGCTGGATGCATATTTCTATTCAGCTGTAACAGAAGCAATAGTAATGGAACCCGACCTGTCTGACACTCCGGCTACAGGGGAAAACAAGAGCTACAGTCCGATGGCAGGAGCAATGCTGATATTAGCAGGTTTAGGCTGTATTACATTGGTTATAAAGAGAAAACATAAATACGTCGGCTGAGAGAATCAGTCGCTTCATTGACATAAGAACCCTCAAAGCCGGATTTCATTTCTGATCCAACTTTGAGGGTCACTCTAATTTGTGGAGCATTATATTTTTAAGTTAGGCGTTCTTTGCCCGGGAGTTTTCCCATAGTTTATCTGCAACGGGTTCCCAACTGTTAGCGGCTGCCTTAGTTTTGGCCGAGAGGTCACGGACGTTCTCCGGTGATTCTAAATCAGTAGATTTTGCATCACTCTCTTCCACCATTTCCGTCAGCCTGCCGATATTATCGAGTAAAGGACACGGCCTTAAATGATTCTTATTAAAGGGTTGGTTTTTGCGGTATGACTGGAATAGAGGTGATTGATACGCTTCCAGTAAGGTCTTTTCATGGATATTTGAGTCCGCATAATGAATGAAAGCGCAAGGCTCAATATCTCCATTGGCATTGATATGCAGATAAAACCTGCCCCCCGCAATACAGCCGTCAACATATTCACCATCATTCCAGAAGTCCATGGTGAAGATGGCTTTGGTATCACGATAACCACGGATCTTGTGATACATCAGCTCACGCTGTTCCGGCCGGGCCAGCAATTCAGGCACTGCGTTGGCACCTATCGGCATATATGTGAAGTACCAGGCAAATTTGCAGCCCCAGTCAATCAGCGCATCGATAAAGGCTTCGCTGGCAATGCTTTCAGTGTTGGCGCTTGTATAGCAGCAGGAAGCTCCAAAGACCAATTTCTTTTCTTTGAGAATTTCCATGGCACGCAAAACCTTTTTGTAAGTACCCTCTCCGCGGCGGGCGTCAGTGGCTTCTTCAAACCCTTCGATGCTGATGGCAGGCACGAAGTTTTTCACCCGCAGCATTTCATCGGCAAAGGCTTCATCAATCAGAGTGCCGTTTGTAAACGCAAGAAAAACACAGTCATTGTGCGCTTCACAAAGGCGGATGATGTCTTTTTTGCGCATCAGCGGTTCTCCGCCGGAATAGATATACATATAGCAGCCCAGTTCTTTTCCCTGTTCGACAATCGAATTGAGGGTATCGTAATCCATATTCATCCGATTGCCGTATTCCGCAGCCCAACAACCGGTACACTTCAGATTACAGGCTGAAGTCGGATCCATCAAAATGGCCCAAGGTACGTTGCATTCGTATTCTTTGCTTTTTTCTTCCTCAACACTGTTGCCGATCAGGAAAGAGTTTATTATAAAATTTTCGAATAGTTTTTTGCGCACATCGCTGTCGATATCATCCCAAAGACTGTGAACCAACCTATACCAGTTGTTATCAGGATGATCAACGATATTGCGTAAAAGTTTTTGTTTGTTGGCGTTCTTTTCGCTTTTATCCACTCGCTCCCACCAACTCATCAGTTTGGGAATACTCTTGTCGGGGTCTTTGTCCAGATAAAACAATGCCATCTGCGTCGCTTTGGCAGCAGCTTTTTCTTTAAATAATTTTGTAAACATAACTGCTCCTTACTTCCTTATAATAAAGTCGTCATTCTTCAGCAGAAAAATATTACACACCTTTGACATATGCCTCACCTGTATATTATGATACATATGTAGAGCATGTACAACGGCACAAGCTTGGCATGTGTGGCATAAGCCACGTACGCCTAAAATCTGTAGAATTTTTTAAAAAATGGAAGGATTTATATCATGAGCAGGGCCACTGACCCCAGAATTAAAAAAACGAAGCGGGCTATCCATGAAGCCTTTTACAGTCTGCTGGCGGAGAAGGACCTCGATCAAATCACGATCAAGGAGATTGCTGATACTGCTGAGATAAACCGCAAAACTTTTTACAACCATTATAGCGGGATACATCAACTGGTGAACGAGATTGAGAATGAATTGATTGGAAAATTTGAAGCAGCCTTGAACAGCAGTGATCTTAGCAGTGATCTGCGAAATCCTCTTGTATTTTATGAGCAACTGGCGGATATCTTTACAAGCGATGCAAACTTACATTCTCATTTCAAGAAGTTTGGTTTTCATACTTCTCTGACACAAAAGATTTTGGAGACGATAAAAACAAGTCTTATGTCTGTTTTCAGCAGGAAACTGGATCTGGAAAAGGCGACACTTAAAATCGCAATTGAGTACTGGTCTGCCGGTTTAATAGCAGTGTTTGATCTCTGGTATCAGGATGGTTCCGAGGAATCAGTGGCACAAGTCAACGAGACGGTAAGCATTATCTCCAGTGAAGGCTTCCGAGGGCTGCTGGAGCGCGCTAAGTAATTTTTCGATTATCCTGAATCGCGAAGGCAAATTAAAAATGCAGCGAGCAGCCGTTGTTGTTCGCTGCATTTTATGTTCAAAAACTCCTCATGCGCAGAAAGGGAGTAATTAATATTAATCAGCGTCCAGCGAAACTTTTTTCTAAATCATCCGCGTTGATCCCCACCATGGCTGCACCCAGATTGCGGGAGACTTCCAGCAGAACTTGAGCGTCGTCATAATTTTCGACAGCCCGGACTATCGCCCCGGCACGTTTTTCAGGATCATCTGACTTAAAAACACCCGAGCCGACAAATACGCCTTCTGCGCCCAATTGACGCATGAGCGCGGCATCTGCGGGAGTCGCCACGCCGCCGGCGGAAAAGTTGAGAACAGGAAGTTTTTTATTGCTGTGAACATATTTTATAAGTTCATAATCAACCTGCAGCTCCTTGGCCTCAACATAGAGCTCATCTTCTTTCATGGCGGCTACACGTGAAATATCAGCCATGATGGTGCGCAGATGAGTAACGGCCTGACTAATGTCGCCGGTACCCGCTTCACCCTTGGTGCGAATCATGGCAGCGCCTTCAGCGATGCGGCGCAGAGCTTCGCCTAAATTGCGGGCTCCGCAGACAAAGGGAGTTTTAAAGCTTTTCTTATCAATATGGTAGACATGATCTGCCGGCGTCAGAACTTCCGACTCATCAATAAAATCTACTCCGATGGCTTCCAAAATCTGTGCCTCAACGAAGTGCCCGATACGTACCTTAGCCATAACAGGTATTCTGACTGCTTTGAGGATAGCTTCGATCATGGCCGGATCTGATGTGCGGGCGACACCGCCGTCTTTACGAATGTCAGCCGGCACGCGCTCCAAAGCCATAACGGCGACAGCACCTGCCGCTTCAGCTATTTTTGCTTCTTCAACATTAGTGACATCCATAATCACTCCGCCATTTAATTTTTCAAAAACATCCATTTATTTTTCCTCCTAAGATATTTTTCATTTTTATGATAGAATAAATCTGTTGCCATTGAAAGAGGCAGAATATAGATATATAATGGGTACAGATTTGTTAAAATACTATACTTTTTAAATACAATTCGATCGAGGAGTGATGAGTTTCGCATGCTGTATATTGAATTAGATGAGGATAAAATTCTCTATAAACAGATTTATGAACAATTAGCAGAGCATATCCGCCGGCAGCATCTGGCTGAAGACAGCAGACTGCCCGGAATACGTTCGCTGGCGGATGAGCTCGGAGTCAGTGTAAATACTGTCAATCAGGCCTATCAGCAGTTGTTAGTTGAAGGCTATATCTATGCCAGAGAGCGATCAGGCTATTATGTGAAGTCGATTGACAATCTGCTGACTCTTCCGCAGGTTGATGATACTGTTCTGAAAGAAGAAGAAACGAATTTTTCGTATAATTTTTCCATATCAGGTGTTGACAAAGCCCATTTCCCTTATGAGGACTGGCGACGGGTTTTTCGCAAAACGATTAAGAGAGACCCGGAGATTTTGGTTTATACCCCTCCCAAAGGGTTCTATGAATTGCGGGAAGAAATTGCCCGCTATCTGGAATCCGCACGCGGGATTAAGGTGGATCCACAGCGCATCATTGTTTCAACAGGGATAAGTCAGCTGATTGCACTGCTGGAAAATATTCTGCCCGGCAAGGCTGTATTTGCTTTAGAGAATCCCGGTTATATGGTCGGGAAAACATCCTATCTGCACGCCTCCAGTAAATATATAACCATAAATCATCTGCACTTCGACAGCAAAGGCCACAGTGTGACCTATTTTGTCGATGTGGACTCTTTGCCGGAGGAAGTGTCAGTTGTTCTCCTGACTCCATCGCATCAATTTCCTTTTGGCGCGGTGATGCCGGTTGATGCGCGCATCGAAATTTTGAATTGGGCTGCAAAAGCTAAAGATCGTTATATCGTCGAGGACGACTACGATTTTGAGTTTCAGTACCGAAGCAGCAAGATTCCTTCTTTAAAAACTCTCGACTCTAGTGACCGAGTTATTTATATAAGCGGCTTCTCTAAATCGGTGGCAGCGGCCTTGCGAATCAGCTTTATGATCTTGCCCAAGGATCTGATGGAAAAATATGAAGCTCATTACAGCAGTGAATGCCCGGTGTCGGGTTTTGTCCAGCGGGCGTTGTGTGAGTTTATTAAAGAAGGAACTTTTGAGCGGCACGTGAATCGCATGCGAACTCTGTATTCAAAAAAACACGAACTTCTGCTGCAGCTGCTGGCAGAAAAAGGCGTTGAATTCTTCAACTATCATTCGGGCACATCGCTTGTAATCAGAGTTGAAGCAGCTGTGACGGCTGAAAAATTGAAAGCGCTGCGCCGTGCCGGTATAAATATCAACACTGTCGCCGATTTCTGTCAGGAAGGCAGCGCAGAGGCTAATGCCATGCGCAATTACTTCATCATCGGTTTTGCCGGCGCTGCTAAAGAAGAACTGACAGAAGGTTTATCACTTTTTCATAAAATTATTGACGCTCCTTGACAGCAATCAGAGTCAGGCGTTAAGAGATCGCGAGAATGCAAGGCATTTTGGACACAAAAAAGATCCGCTCCACTTGGAACGGATCCTTAGTGTTTGGTGGGAGCGACCGGGCTCGAACCGATGACCCCCTGCGTGTAAGGCAGGTGCTC
>LSQX01179573.1_pt2 | contig 13882 bp, 19 predicted proteins | sample 654561 | NCBI WGS metagenome assembly LSQX01 (sample SAMN04489861, study PRJNA283612) | anaerobic digester metagenome | isolation source: 4 biogas reactors fed with cattle manure at either 37C or 55C with and... | place: Denmark: Kongens Lyngby | collected 2014 | reverse complement strand
TGAGTTAAGGCGGGTCTCTGCTCTACTAATGTTAGAGGGTGTTGTTATTAAATATTTCGCAGAACCCGCAGAAAGCGATCGAATGTGGACGTCATCCTTTATATACAACTATGAATAATGGATAGATATGAACCCTACAAACGCTGAAGCACGCAGGAACGCTGAAGCGTACTGCCTTCTTCACCGATAGCCGTGCGAACAAGAACGTCACTGTTTTCGACACCACACTGCGCGACGGTGAACAGACACCGGGGATCTCATTCACACTCGAAGAGAAACTCGGTATTGCTGAACAGCTCTCTGAAATAGGAGTCCACGCCATCGAAGCGGGCTTCCCTGCATCCTCTGATGCCGAACGCGATATAGTCCGGGCTATCGTGAACCTCGGGCTCTCCGCACAGGTCTGCGGGCTCGCACGATCGCTCCGTGCCGACGTTGATGCGTGCATCGACTGCGGCGTCGATATGGTCCATGTCTTCATCCCGACATCCGACGTCCAGCGTGAGTACACCATCAGAAAGACTCGCGAGCAGGTCCTCGAGGCCACCGGCGATATCATCGCGTATGCGCGCGACCACGTCGACCGGTGCATGTTCTCCGCGATGGACGCGACGAGGACGGATCCCGATTACCTGATAGAGGTATACCGGGCTGCGGTGGATGCCGGAGCGACGATCATCAACGTTCCCGACACGGTCGGCGTGATCACCCCGACGGCCATGAAACGCCTCATCGAGCGGATCAACCGTGAGGTGAACTGCCCGATCGACGTCCACTGCCACAACGACTTCGGGCTTGCGGTGGCAAACACCATCGCGGCGGTCGAGGCCGGCGCCTCCCAGGTGCAGGTGACGGTGAACGGTATCGGCGAGCGGGCGGGCAACGCCGACCTTGCGCAGACGGTGATGGTGCTCTCGTCCATCTACGGTATCGATACCGGTATCCGGACGGAGCGGCTCGTCGAGACCTCACGGCTCGTCTCCCGCTACGCAGGGATGAACATCCCGGCCATCCAGCCGGTCGTCGGTGAGAACGCCTTTGCCCACGAGAGCGGGATCCACTCCCACGGCGTCATCACCCGGTCGGACACGTTCGAGCCCGGGATCATGACGCCGGAGATGGTCGGCCACCGGCGCAGGCTGAAACTCGGCAAACACGCCGGGAGGCATGCGGTCAAGCAGATGCTTGCCGAGGCGCACATGGAACCCGTCGATGCGCAGCTCGACGAGATCGTCCTGCGGGTGAAGGAGATCGCCGGCAGAGGCAAGCGGGTGACGGACGCCGACCTCTACGAGATCGCGGGGACCGTCATGCAGATCGCCCCCGACGAGAAGACTCTGGAACTTCAGGATGTCGCCATCATGACCGGCAACCACGTCATCCCGACGGCAAGCGTCAGGGCGATCGTCGACGGGGTCGAGCACACCTTCTCGAGCATCGGCAACGGCCCGGTGGACGCGGTTGTGCAGGCGATCCTCGGGATCATCCCTGCCCCGATCCACTTAAAGGAGTTCAACATCGAGGCGATATCCGGGGGCACCGATGCTCTCGGGCACGTCACGATCGCCGTCGAGGACGAGCGGGGCCGGGTGTTCGATGCCAGCGCCTCAAGCGACGACATCATCCTTGCATCGGTCGAGGCGGTGATCAACGCGATCAACCTCATCTGCCGGGCACACAAACACGACCACGAACAGGATGTGTGAACAACAACTCTTTTTCAAAAAAAGGTTGGCGGATCAGGCGGGGCCGGGAGGCTGCTGTTTTCCTTCCAGCGCTCCCCTGATCTGCGAGGACAGCTGCTCAAACCTGCTCTGCAACGCCTTCTCCTGTTTCTCAAGCGACTTGATGCGGAGATCGAGCGTCTCGATGCGCTCGTTCAAGGATGCAAGCACCTGTTCCTTGCTCTTCTGCATCATGACGCTGCCGACGCTCGTGAAGACCGTTGCATCCTCAGGGACATCGGCAAGGTCTTCGACCGCGCGCCTGGCCTCGCGGATCGTCATCTCATACTGTGCTTTCTGCGATACCACAGTCTGGAGCTGCTGCTGCATCTGCTGAAGCATCGCCAGCTGGTTCTGCACTTTTGGCGGGATGTTTTCCATATTTATCTACTCCTCAGGTGGGATGAAGACCGATAATAGTATCTCAAGTGGCAGGCAGCAGCCTCGCTGGCCCTCTGCCCTTTCTCTACATGATAGGGGCGTGAAGCCCTTAAAGTGTGAGGGTTCAGCGCCCGGTGCCGATGCCCCTATGCAGATACGCCGGGCGGGACGGCAACCTCTCGCATCTCGACCGCTATGGTGATCAGCCGGAGCCAGGTGTTCAAGGCCGCCCTGAGTGCGGGTATATCGGTTGCACTCAGATCGAGGATGAGCGTATCGTCGCCTTCAAGCCTGACCCGGACGGATGACCGATCGCCCACATCCCCCATCTCCTGGTAGATGGAGAGGTAAAGGGCGCGGGCGTCAGGCGTCGTGAACCGGAAGGCCGCGGTGTGTGTCACGAGGCCACCTTCAGGGTATAGCGCCTTCGCTGTGTTCCGTCAAAGACGATCCGGTGCTCCGTAAGGGACTCACCGGCAAACACGGTATCGGCGTGATCCTTGAGCGCCATGTATACCGGGCGATCCGAGACGAAGAGTCCGCGGGCGATCGCACCGGTCCGCTCTTCGACGGCAAACGTCCGTACGCGGATCTCTGCTGCCAGCTCTCCGCCGCCATATACCAGGATCAGAAAAAAAGGACCGGATTTCGAGACGATCAAAACCGACTCATCAAGAGAGAAGAGGTCACCCATCCCCGCTTTCCCGCGGGTGACGTATCCGGCTCCGATCGAGAACGCCATATCCCGTGCAAGGGTGCGTATCTCAGGGGCCGGTTTACGCGACGTCGTGACGACCGTCATCGAGCCTTCAGATCTTTTATTCCAGCTCCGCGTTCCTTGAAGAGGATGCGGTGCCCACAGTAGGGGCAGCGTATATTGACGTCAATCTCCACTTTCTGTTTACAGCGAGCGCACTTATAGGCAGCCACGACTGATTAACCCTCCCTCTGCAGCGACCGCTCGATGCTCCGCGCGGCGATGCGCATTGCCGGGGTCTCCGGGACATAGCTGCCGCCGGCGAACTTGAACCCGCACTTGCGACACGTCCAGATACCCGTTCCCTCACGCTTGACCGCTTCCTGGTCGCAGCGGGGGCACGTATGCTTCGCGCGGGAGACTGTCTCTATCTGGTTGATCCTCTTACGGATAAACCGGCCATACCTCGGACCAAAACGTCCGGAACTTCCGACTACCCTGCCCTTCGCACGCTGTTTGCGACTTGCCATTTCGCGTACCTCTTGTATGTCCTCTTATTTTTGTTTTGTCGATTAATATAGTTACTTACGACACCCGTTCGACAATCCGGGTCTCCGCGTTTCCCCTGGTGATCTTGTTCACCAGGTCGTAGAACTCTTCCTGGACACCTGCCGGAATCCTGACGACCGCGATCCACGATCCATCCTTCTGCCACTCATCCCGTTCAAGCGTTCCCGCGGTCGCGATCTCGTACGCCCGTGCGGTGTAGTCTGCAGGGATCTTCACGGCGATCCGGATCTCCTCAAACCGGATGGGAAGGAGCGGGCGGAGCGCCTTGACCACCTCTTTGACCTGCTCCTCGACGGACTTGAAGGGATCGATATTCACCCTTGCCTCTTCCATCGCAAGCTGGATACGCTGAGGGGGGTGCGGGTACCCCGACTGCGGATTGACGGCGTTCCTCGCGATGAACGTGATGACACGGTTCCGCTTCTCCGCGATGAGGTTGCGGCGCTGCTCCGCCGTGAGCTGGATCTCGCCTTTTTTGATGATCTTGAGTGCTGCCGGCTCAAACTCGGTCGTCTTGAAGACCTTCAGGAGGGCCTCATCAGAGGCCCGCTCGGCATGGGCGGCGTTTGAGAAGATGGAGTCGGCAGCAACGACATCCTCAAGATCGACCTCCTCGCCCTGCCGGATGCGCATGGCCTGGTTGGGGTCGACGAGGAGTTCAAACCGCTCTCCATAGCTCTCAAGCCGCGCCACTACTGCCTGGTCAAGGGGGATCATACGGATGACGCTCACTCTTCGAACTGGTCGACGTACGTCTTTACCTCGTCTTTCTCCAGCTTCCGGAACTCCCGGGTCTCGATAGAGACAAGACCGATCTCAATGGCGCTCACGTCGAGTTTGCCTTCCGTTGCAGCATGCAGAGCCTTGATCCCGAGCCCGATGGCACCGGCAAAGTCGGCGTCCTCCTGGTACTCGTCCTCAAAGACCTTCATGACCGCAGGCCGGCCGGTTCCGATGCCGGTCGCCTTGTACTCGAGCAGCGTGCCGCTCGGATCGGTCTCGAAGAGCCGGGCCTCCCCGTCGCTGACTCCTGCGATCAGGAGGGCGGTCCCGTAGGGGCGAGCGCCGCCGAACTGGGTGTAGGTCTGCATGTGATCGCAGAGCTTCTTCGCGAGAATCTCGACGTTGATCGGCTCGTTGTAGGAGACGCGGTTGATCTGCGCCTCGACTCTTGCCCGATCCACAAGGGACCGCGCATCGCCGACGAGGCCGGAGGATGCAACGCCGATGTGCGCGTCGATCTTGAAGATCTTCTCGATAGATACGGGTTCAAGAAGACGGGACGTCACCCTCTTATCAACGATCAGCACGACACCTTCCCGGCACTTGATACCGACGGCCGTTGTACCTCGTTTCACTGCCTCTCTGGCGTATTCGACCTGGTAAAGCCTTCCGTCCGGGCTGAACACCGTGATCGCCCGGTCATATCCCATCTGATATTGTGGTTGCATTATCGTTCCTCCAAATCGGCTTCGGTGAAAAAGAATGACTTCTGATGCTTAATACCTTTTTCAACCAAATCAACCTTTTGACGCGGATAGCGATAGGCCGTGAAATAGGTTTCCCCAATCTTCACGCCCTCATCCATAGAGAGGTGCCGTATCGGTCTCATCCGGCGTCGCAGGGCATGGATCGTTCCCGAGACGGCGACCGTCCGGAGCGCGATCCGTTCATCGGCAGCTGTGGTGACCGTTGCAAGCGCGGCGGCGATATCCTTCTCGGTTCCCCGCCGGCACCGGACAATGGCGTACCCCTCTTCGCAGAAGACCACCGCAGGTTGTGCAAGGCCTGCGGCCGCATCACCGAGGAGCGAGGTCACGGCCTCGATGACCGCGAGGTACACCTGTTTCTGATCTACCCGTGCCCCGCAGGGGTGAATTCGCACAAGGATGTAACGCCGCTTCGTCCGCATCGCCGGTGGTCGCGGCCTCATTCGACCACCCTCACAGGCTGGTGCGGTTCGATGATCTGTCCGATGGTCGAGAGCGCCTCGGTCACTTCCGCTCCGGTCATGCCGAAGAGCGCACAGAGGCCGCGGATATCGCGAACCGATCGCTGCCCGAGTATCGAGCAGGCATCGGATGATATCGTCAGCAGAAAGCCGTATCGTCGTTGCAGCGAGAGGATATCCGCATACTGCTGCAACACCCTCTGGCGTTTTGTCCCGCGAAAGTGGATGATGGGCGCCATCGAGATATCCACCGCCACGCCCTGCTCTGCAGCCGTCCGCGCAGCGACATGATCGAAGGCGTTTCTCCGGGCGGCATGAATGCTTCTGACGACGTTCACCTCTTTTATGGAGACGACTGCCCGGTTGAAGGCGGCGTCTCCGGCATCGACGTAGACGACATCGGCCCGCCGGACGGCGGGGTCACGCACCCTCTTCAAAACCTCTTTTATCGACGTGGCGCCGATCGCGGCTCCCTGGAGAACCTCGATGCTGGATGGCTGACATACGGCATCTCCGATAACGACGACGCTATCGAACCCGAGTTCCCCCGCTTCGAGCGCCATTCGCGCAACTGTCGAGTCACCGGCAGGATAGGGATGCATACCGGCATCTGTGATCTTCATCGTGAGCAGGCCGTATAAAAAAAAGGATTATTTATTTGCCGCGGTTCGCGTGAGACCGGATGCTCGGGCGGGTTTTTTCGGTCCCGCGCCCGCGTGTCCGCATCCCGCGCCCCTTGACGCCGGCAGAGGTCTTGCCACGCTCTGCCCGGCCCCGCTGAGTCGGGTTCGCGATCCACGCAAGGTTGCGGTCGCTCCTGATCGACGGGTGGTGCCCATCGACCATGATGACCTCGAACCACCTGGAGCGGCCGTCCTCTCCGACCCAGTAGGAGTTCAGGGCCTCCATGTTCGGGAACTTGCGGGATGCGCGCTCCTCGGCCATGCGCTGCAGGCTCTTTGCCGGGGTCATCCGGCGCATACCCATGCGCGCAGTCCTGCGCCCACGGGTGTACCGGGGTTTTCTCCGGCCGCCGCGGCGGACCTTGACCCGCACGACGACGATCCCCTGTTTTGCCTTGTATCCGAGCGACCGTGCCCGGTCGATCCGGGTCGGGCGTTCCACGCGCACAATACTCCCTTCGCGCCGCCAGACCTGGAGCCGCTCCCAGAGGAGGGCTTTCACTTCTGACTGGTCGGGCCGTTTCCATGCCTCGCGTACGTAGGCATACATCGATTTTGCCATGTCTTAGATCACCTCAGGTTCAGCGTTTCCGCCACATTCCTTTTCGGGACGTATCCCGTGGTTCCTAACAGGTTGACGGGAGCAGGGATAAAGGATTGCTCTCGCTGCCCCGGCCTGCAGGAGAGCCTATACCCCTTTGCGCTTCTCCACAACGCGGATGGCATCCATCCGGGTGACCGGATACTGCCCGTTCTCATCTTTCTCCGCCGATTTGACCATATCCCATATGGTGAGAAGGGCGGCTGAGACGCCGGTGAGCGCCTCCATCTCGACGCCCGTCCTCCCGTAGGACTTCACGCGGGCAATCGCCTCGATGTAGCCGTCGCCCTCTTCGAACTCGATCGTGATACCCGCAAGCGGTATGGGGTGGCACATGGGGATGAGGCGCGGCGTATCCTTCACCGCGAGGGTCGCCGCCACCCGTGCGGTCGCAAGCACGTTGCCTTTGACCGCGGTTCCCTCCCGGATGGCGCGGAGCGTCTCGCTCCGGAGGTAGATCCTGCCGCTCGCAACCGCTTCCCGGACGACCTCGGTCTTTCCCGAGATGTCCACCATCTGTGCGCGGTCGTTCTCAATATGGGTGAAGACCGGGGTCTTGCCGTGTTCGCCGGACTCGCTCATCTGCATCGCAGGATATCTTCTCTCTTCGGGAATAAAAGAAGGCGGCTCAAGGCAGGTCAGTCGGGTGCAGGGGGCAAAAAGAGGATCTCGGGGATACCGTCGAGCATGTCGGTCGCAAGCATGCCGTTTCCCCGTCCCTCTGCGGCGAGCATGCCCGCCCTGCCGCAGACATATGCGGCGAGAGAGGCTGCCTCGAACGCGGGGAGATGACAGAAGAGCGCACCCACAACACCGGCGAGCAGGTCGCCCGTCCCGCCGACGGTCATGGCGGGGGTGCCGGTCCGGTTGAACCTGACCCGTGAACCGTCCGATATGACGTCGACCGGGCCCTTGAGGAGGATGGTTCCGGCGGTCGCCGCGGCCTTCACGGACCGGCCGCGCGCGACGAGGTCCGTCGGGGGCTCTGCTCCGGTCATCCGGGCGAACTCGCCTGCATGCGGGGTGTAGATCGTCTCCTTCGCCGCTGGAAGGGGTTTGGCGAGCGCATCGGCATCGAAGACCGCCCGTTTCGCTGCCTCCGCAACGGCCAGGATGACATCGTGGCTCTCCCTCCCGGCGCCCATGCCGCAGACGACGGTGTCCGCCCGGTCGACGAGAGGGAGGATCGTCGCGAGGTGGTCGGCGGTGATCGCCTTTCCTTCCAGGCGCTCGTAGATCAGGTCGGGTGCGGGGATGTAGGCAGGCGAAGCCACCCGCACGATGTCGGCACCGGCGCGGAGCGCTCCCAGCGCCGCGATGTAGGGCGCCCCCTGGTAGGGCCCGCCCCCGACGACGAGCACCTCCCCGCCGGCGCCCTTATGAGCCTTTGATCCCTTCGGCGGGATGAGCGTGAGGTCGCCGGGGCCGGTGAAGATCTCCGCCTCGAACGGGATGCCGATGTCCACGACGTCCGCGCCCTCCACCTTCGGGCGGTGGAAGGAGACGATCCGGCTCGCGCGGATGCCGGGGGTAGGGATATCGACGGCGATGATCGGAGCGCTGTTCGTGTTTGCCCGGGCGACGAGAGATGCAAACGGCTCCCGCACCGCGCCCGATGCCCCGGTGCCGAGCATCGCGTCGACGATGACGTCGGCATCGTCGAAGAGGCGGGAGAGCGTCTCGACGTCCGCTGCGCACCGGACAGTGTGGAGGGCGACCGAGCAGTGCCGGAGGAGAGCAAGTTGTGTGGCGGCCGAGGGGGTCGTCGTGCCGCAGTCGGGGTAGACGACGTCAACCGAGTCGAGGTGCTGGAGGTAGCGGGCCGCCACCATCCCGTCGCCGCCGTTGTTCCCCCTCCCGCAGAGGACGAGAACGCGGGAGGGAGTGCGGGAGAGAACGGCGTCCGCGACCGCCCGCCCGGCGCTCTCCATCATCAGGAGCGATGGGTAGCCGAGTGCAACGGCGTTCCCCTCGACCGCTCTCATCCGGCCGGCATCGATGACGCCGGTCTCCAGAAACTCCCGCATATCGCCTGTCCGCATGCTCCTCCCTCCGGGGTGTTGTCTGATTGGTGCTATGGTTATATGATCTTAGATACCTTTTGAAAAGTGGGGGAAACTGGATCGTGAGATTGCCCCCCTGTAGCCCCCACCCCACCCGCGCTTCGCGCTCCTCCCCCGCCCCTCAGGGGCGGGGGCAGTGCGTGGCGATAGTCAGTGGGTATTCGTGTACGGTTCTTCTTCGGGGATCTCCCCCTAACAGTGGGCTGTGGGGTATCGCCCTCGGGGGCGGGGGCAGTGCGTGGCGATACCCACGCGAAAGCCGCACATGGGTTTGCGCGGTCAAACAGGGCGTGGGCCCTTCCCTCACAGGCTCCTGCCTGCATCCACTCCTCGAACGTCGTCAATCCCTCACACTCCCATGCCTTATTGACATTCTACGACGCACTACTATGGAGATGGGCCTCGAGAACGATCTGCGGCGAGCGGCGGATATCATATGCGGTGCGGAGTCGGTGACGATCATCTCCCACATCGATGCCGACGGCATCAGCACGGAAGCGATCCTCGCGCAAGCACTCGCCCGCGAGGGCATACCGTATACGTCCGTCTTCGTCCGCCAGCTCGAACCGATGGCGATGCGTCATATCCCGAAGGATGGCTCCCTGAAACTCTTTGCCGACCTCGGGGCGGGTCAGCAGAGCCTCCTCTCGGAACATAACCTCTCCGCCGACGAAGTCCTGATCCTCGACCACCACGTCAGCCAGCCCTGCGGCACGGCCTACCTCCAGGTGAACTGCCTCGATCACGGCATCACCCGGATGAGCGCCGCCGGCGTCGCCTACCTGGTCGCAAAGGCGATCGATTCCACAAACATCGACCTTGCGAAGCTCGCCGTCATCGGGAACGTCGGAGATATGATGGCACGCGAGAACTGCGGGCTGGTCGGCCCGGCACGCAAGATCGTCCAGGACGGCGTGGAGTACGGCAACATCCTCGTGCGCGACCGCGATCTGAACTGCTACGGGACGTCCACCCGCCCGATCCACACCTGTCTCGGCTACTGCGACGACCCCTACATCGACGGAATATCGAACAACCCGAACGCTGCACTCCGGTTCCTTGAGAGGCTCGGCGTCGAACTGAAGAACCCACGGGGCGGGTGGCTCGTCTGGGAAGAGCTCCCGTTCGACGACCGGCGCACGATCGTCAGCGCTCTTGCCCAGCAGCTCATCGCCCACGGGAGGGGGACCGACCGCCTCCTCGCCGAGACCTACATCTTCCCTGACGAACCGGAACGCACGCCGCTCCAGAACGCTTCCGAGTACGCCACCCTCCTGAACGCCTGCGGCCGGTGGGCAAAACCCGGGGTCGGGAGCAGCATCTGCCACGGGGAGCGCGGAGAAGCCTACCGCGACGCGGAACGGATGCTCGCCCACCACCGGACGATCATCCGCGACCTGCTCCAGTACATCCTTGAGTCGGGCGTGACCGAACTCTCGCATCTCCAGTACATCCACACCGGCGACCGGTTCCCCGACACCATCGTCGGGATCGGGGCAGGGATGGCGCTCTCCAAACTGAACTGGAAGAAGCCCATGATGGTGCTCTCCGCGATGGTGGACGAACCGGAGATGACGAAGGTCTCGATGCGGACGAACGAGTGGGCGCTCGCCCGCGGGGTCGACCTCCAGGAGGCGCTCGTCGAGGCGGCGGCAGAGGTCGGCGGTGCAGGCGGCGGGCACCGGATCGCTGCCGGAGCATTCATCCCCCACAATACAGAAGAGGAATTTATCGATGGTGTCAACCGAATACTCAAACGACAGTTCGCTCAAGCGGATCAGGACGATTGCTGACTTCCAGTTCGGCGCCGGGGCAGGAGATGCGGTCTTCCCCGACGAGTGCGCCTTCCAGTTCTCAACGACCGGGAGGATCCGCCAGGTGCGCCTCGGAAAGGAGAGGCTTGCGACTGTCAGGGCGCAGGACGGTCGCCTGACCCTCGGGATCGTTGGAGCAGCGCGTCTTGCCGCCCATCTTGCTCCCCCGGCCTACCGGGTCGTGGTGCAGGAGGATGTGGCGCCGTTCGTCGCGGACGGAAAGAATGCGATGGCAAAACACGTCATCGCCGCCGACGAGGGTATCCGCCCGGGCGACGAGGTGCTGGTGGTGACCGGCGCCGATCTGCTCCTCGCCACCGGTGCGGCGCTGCTCTCCGGTCGGGAGATGCTGGCATTTAATTATGGTGTAGCGGTAAAAGTACGGCAGGGAAGGGGATCCGAATGTTTCCAGGAAAGATAAACCCAAAAAAGATGAAGCAGATGATGAAGCAGATGGGCATGGAGATGGAGGAGATCGAGGACGTCGAGAAGGTCGTCATCTACACGCCCGCGGGAAACTACGTCTTTGACAGTGTCCAGGTCGTCGCGACCACCATGCAGGGGGTCACCTCCTACCAGCTCACGGGAGATGCCCGGTTCGAGGAGGCCGTCCCGGATATCCCTGATGACGATGTTGCCCTCGTCGCATCGCAGACCGGGGCAACCGAGGAGACCGCACGGGCGGCGCTCGTCGAGACCCGCGGCGACATCGCCGAAGCGATCCTGAAACTCGCGCAGCAATGATCGAGAACGGCGAACGCCTCCTGCTCGTCGGCGAGGATCGCGAGTACTTCGTGACGGCGGGCGAGAACCGGTTCTCCACCGACCGGGGGATGATCGATCTCGGGACCCTCGTGGGCATGAACCCCGGAGACGAGATCCGGACTCACCTCGACATACCGTTCACCGTGCTGCGTCCCCGGCCGACCGACTTCTTCGTCCACGCAAAACGGAGCGGTGCGCCCATGCTCCCGAAGGACATCGGGATGGTGATCGCCTACACGGGGATGAACCGCGACGACTGCGTCCTCGATGCCGGAACCGGGAGCGGTGTCGCCGCGATCTACTTTGGGAGCATCGCCCGGAGCGTGAAGACCTACGAGGTGCGCCCGGAGTTCGCAAAACTCGCGGAGAAGAACATCAGAAACGCCCGTCTCGATAACGTCGAGGTGGTCGCTGCCGATATGCTTGACGCGGCCGGCGAGTTCGATGTCGTCCACCTCGACCTCACGATAACGCCGGCGCACGTAGAGCATGCCTTCTCGCTCCTCTCGCCCGGCGGCTATCTCTCCTGCTACACGCCGTTCCTCGAGCACACGTTCGTCACGCTCGATGCCGCGGCGCCGCTCTTCCGCGACGTCCACTGCTACGAGTGCATGGAGCGGGAACTGACGCGCTCCGCCCGGGGAACCCGGCCTTCGACCAGAGTCGGCCACAGCGGCTACATCACGGTCGCACGAAAATAGGGGTTAATACTCCTTCAACGGGTGTTCCCACCCGGTGTAGCCACAGTAGATGCAGCAGTCCCCGTTGCAGTGTTTGCACTTCTGCGGAGGCTGCGGCACCATCACGGTACCTTTTTTGTTGCAGTACATGCACCCGGCCCCTTCGCAGTGGCAGCAGACCTCAGGTGCGTACTCTACGTTCTCTTCCGACATGCGCTTTTACTCCAGGAATAGTATGAGGTGGGCGAAGGTGACAAAGGTTGTCATGAGGGTAGGGGCACACCTGAAAAAAAAGGTATTTAGGTGGTGTGCAGCGAACCATTATTATGGAGAGAAGGAAGGCAGAACGATCCGGGCGCGGGCGCCCGGGTTAAAAGCCCCGGAAGGAACCACACGATGTACCACATTATCTCAATCCGCGATTTTGAGAGGAACGATCTTGATTACCTGCTTGATCGGGCAGGAGAGTTCGATACCGGCAAATACCAGCCCGGGATGCTTGACAATAAACTCGTAGCGCTTCTTTTCTTTGAGCCCAGCACCAGGACAAGGATGTCGTTTGCGACGGCCATGGCCCGGCTTGGCGGGAAGTCGATCAGCGTCGATTCAGTGGAAGCAAGCTCCATCGTCAAAGGAGAGACGCTCGCAGACACCATCCGGGTGATAAGCAGTTACGTGGACGCCGTGGTGCTCCGCCACCCAAAGGAAGGGGCGGCGCGGCTCGCGAGCGAGTTCACCTCGGTGCCGGTCATCAACGCCGGCGACGGCGCGGGGCAGCACCCGAGCCAGACGCTGCTCGACCTCTACACCATCAGGCAATCGATGCCGGTCGATGGGATCAACGTCGGGCTCCTCGGGGATCTCCGTTACGGGAGGACGGCGCACTCGCTCGCGCTTGCTCTCTCCCTCTACGGTGTCACGCTGCACACGATTGCGCCGAAAGGGCTTGAGATGCCGGCGAGCATCACCCTTGAACTCAGGGAGCGCGGTATGGAGGTCATCGAGCACCCGAACGTCGAAGAGGCGGTCAAGGAACTCGATGTCCTCTACGTCACGAGGATCCAGCGCGAACGGTTCCCGGACTCGGCATCCTACTACAACGTCGCGTCAAGTTACCGGATAACAACCGACCTGCTCGACGGCGTGAACGATCACCTGATGATCCTCCATCCCCTCCCGCGCGCAGGAGAGATCGACCCGGTGGTGGACTGCACACCGTACGCGCGTTACTTTGAACAGGCGAGGAACGGCGTTCCCGTCAGGATGGCGCTCCTTCATGAGGTGATGAAGTGACCAGAAAAGATCCATCGGGAGGGCTGATCATCAGCCCCATCAAGAACGGCACCGTCATCGACCATATCACCGCCGGCGAAGCACTGAACGTGCTCCGGTTCCTCGGCATCACCGGATCGACGCGAGAATGCCTGAGTATCGCGACGAACGTCGAGAGCAAACGGATGGGGACGAAGGATATCGTCAAGGTAGAGAATCGCGAGCTCTGCACGGAAGAGGTCGACCGGATCGCCCTGCTTGCGCCGCATGCGAAGATCAACATCATCCGGGACTACAAGGTCGTAGAGAAGATGGGCGTGGAGATCCCCGAGATCCTCAGGGGCGTGGTCAGGTGCCCGAACCCGGGATGCATCACGAACACGAACGAGCCTGTCGCGAGCGCGTTCGAAGTGCTCGATAAAGGGCTGCACTGCCTCTACTGCGACTGGTTGATCAAGGACAATATCGCAAACCACATCATCTGATCAACCGTCCGTGCCGGTCGATCTCCCCCCGGCAGATCCGGGTGCTCGAGATCCGCCGGCCGTCCTCGGCGAGGACGCATGAGATCTCATGAAGATCCACCTTTCTCCTCCCGCGTTCGTGCCGGAGCTCGTTGATCTCCACGGCGACCGGGAAGGTCTCTTCGGAGACGACGAGGATATCGAAGTCTGTGCCGAG
>LSQX01231442.1_pt1 | contig 13885 bp, 10 predicted proteins | sample 654561 | NCBI WGS metagenome assembly LSQX01 (sample SAMN04489861, study PRJNA283612) | anaerobic digester metagenome | isolation source: 4 biogas reactors fed with cattle manure at either 37C or 55C with and... | place: Denmark: Kongens Lyngby | collected 2014 | reverse complement strand
CCGGTTCATTCATCGACCAGATGGCCAGCCTGCTACATGTCGACCAAGACCAAATGGATGTGCTGGCTCATCAGGCAAAACAGAGCTATACCATTGCTTCGCGTTGTGGTGTCTTTGCAAAAAGTGATGTCCAACCACTTATAAACCAAGGAGCAGACAAGGCCGACATAGCTCTCTCGGTTCTCCAATCGGTGGTAAACCAGACCATAGCAGGGCTTGCCCAAGGCCGTCCAATTACCGGACAGGTGGTGTACCTTGGCGGACCGCTGACCTTCCTTTCCTCACTGCGCAAGGCGTTCGACGAAACGTTGAACCTCCAGGGAATCTGTCCGGAAAACTCCCTGTACTTTGTGGCCTTGGGAACAGCCTTGGCCAAGGAAGAAACTTCTTTTTCGCTTTCGGACCTGGTCTATCAGCTTGAGCATTATCGTGCAGACAAGGCGTTCACCTCCATTCCGGCGCTCTTCGACGACCAAGAACAGTGGCAGGCATTCAGTGCCCGCCACCAGAAGGCAAAGCTTCAAAAAGCGGACCCGCACAGCTACAAAGGCCAAGCCTTCCTTGGAGTGGATGCCGGTTCAACCACGGTGAAAGCATGCATCATCGATACCGAAGGCCGGCTTCTGTACAGCCGCTATCAACAGAACAACGGTAACCCGGTACAAGCGGTGAAAGAGTTTCTGACCAGCTTCCTCACAACCTATCCCGATATTCAGCTGGTGAAATCCTGCAGTACAGGCTACGGGGAACTCTTGATTAAAAACGCCTTTGATTTCGAATATTCACTGGTTGAGACGATGGCACACTACAAAAGTGCACATACCTTTCTGCCTGAGGTGGACTTCATCATCGACATAGGCGGTCAGGACATCAAATGCTTCAAGATCGTGGACGGAGTAATCGACGACATCTTCCTGAACGAGGCGTGCTCGTCCGGATGCGGTTCGTTCCTGCAGACCTTCTCCAATGCTCTTGGATACTCATCCCAGCAGGCGGCACAGCTTGCACTGAAAGCGAGGAATCCCGTCGACCTCGGCAGTCGGTGTACGGTTTTCATGAACAGCTCGGTCAAGCAGGCTCAGAAGGATGGGGCCAGCGTTGCAGACATTTTTGCAGGGCTCGCCATCAGTGTGGTGAAGAATGCGCTGTACAAGGTTATCCGGACGACGGACCCATCCCTGTTGGGAAGACACATCGTTGTGCAGGGGGGCACCTTTCTCAACGACGCAGTGCTTCGTTCCTTTGAAATGGAACTCGGAAGCGAAGTCATCCGAGTCGATGAGGCGGGACTGATGGGAGCCTATGGTTGCGCACTGCATGCAAAACAGCAGCACGATAAAGACCATAAGGCTACGACCACCCTCTCACTTGCCAAGCTCTCCTCATTCTCCCACCGAACGCGTACCGTCCACTGTAAGGGATGCACCAACGCCTGTCTGCTTACCATCAACAGCTTCGACTCGGATCGAAAGCTGATCAGCGGGAACAAGTGCGACCGCATCGTACGACCCGACAGCTTTGTCAGCAATCCGGAATTGCTCAACCTTTATGCCTTCAAACAGCAATACCTGGCCGGCCTTGCAAGCGAAAGAAATAAACGTGGAAGGATCGGCCTTCCTTTGCAGCTCTCCTACTACGAACAGCTGCCCTTCTGGCATGCATGCCTCTCCAGTCTGGGCTTCGAGGTTGTAGTATCCGAGCCATCCACCAGACAGACCTACCTCAGGGGGCAATCGACGATCAGCAGCGACACCATCTGTTATCCGGCGAAGTTGATGCACGGACATATCCAACAGTTGATAGATGCAGGTGTTGAGACCGTATTCTACCCTTGCTCGAGCTATAATCTCAAGGAGGAAAAGGGCGACAACCACTTCAACTGTCCTGTTGTCGCCTACTACCCCGAGGTGCTCAGACACAATATGCCGGCCCTTCTTGAGCAGAAGGTGCTTTTCATCAGCGACTACCTGAGTCTTGCCGATGAGCGTTTTTTGCCATTGCGCCTGCATGAAATTCTCTCCAAGCATTTCATTCTTGACAAGAAGGAAGTGAGGCTGGCATGCAAACTCGGTTACGAGGCGCTGAAGAATTATCAGAAGGCTGTGAGGGCGCAAAGCCTTATCATCATCAATGAGGCGAGAAAGCGTGGATGGCCGATCATGGTGCTTGCAGGACGGCCCTACCATGTCGATGGTGAAGTCAACCACGGCATCGACAGCCTGCTGCTGCAGTGCAACTGTGCAGTGCTCAGCGAGGATGGAATCAGTCATTTGGTACCCAAACAAAAGCGTACGGTGCTCAACCAATGGACCTATCATGCAAGGATGTATGATGCCGCCCGGTATGTGACGACCCAGGCCGATATGCAGATCATCCAACTGGTTTCCTTCGGCTGCGGACTCGATGCAGTCACCAGTGATGAGATCAGGGACATCCTCAGGCAGACGAAAAAAATCTACACCCAGATAAAAATCGATGAGATTGCAAACCTTGGAGCGGTGAAAATCAGGATCCGCAGCCTGCTTGCAGCAATCGGGGAGACGGGCTGCCAATGAGTACCGTATTCACCAAAGCAATGAAAAAGGATTATACCATCCTCATACCCAACATGTCGCCGGTTCATTTCAACATCGCCAAGGAGGTCTTTGCCAATCACGGTTACAAGGTCGTCCTGCTTGAGAACCAGGGGCCGAACGTCATCCGCGAAGGCCTCAGATATGTACACAATGACATCTGCTATCCAGCCCAGCTCGTCATCGGCCAACTCATCGACGCGGTCAAGCATGGCAATTTCGACACAAACAAGATTGCTTTGGTCATCACCCAGACCGGAGGGGGCTGCAGGGCGAGCAACTACCTGTTTTTGCTGCGCAAGGCGCTGCAAAAGTGTCAACTCTCCCACATCCCGGTAATCAGCTTGAACCTCAAGGGGATGGAGAAGAATCCCGGCTTCAAGCTCACCTTTTTCATGCTGTTGCAGGCGTACAGCGCATTTGTCTACGGAGACCTGCTGATGGCCCTTTCCAATCAGGTACGACCGTACGAAGTGAACAAGGGCGAAGCCGATGCCCTGGTCAAAACCTGGACAAGTTACCTCAGCGAGCGATTCGCCCATAACAGGGGCTATATCGGGTATGCAATGAAACGCAATCTCAATGAGATTTGCAAGCAGTTTGCCGCAATTGAGGTCAGGAAAGAGACCAAGATCAAAGTCGGTATTGTCGGCGAAATCTATATGAAATACTCGCCATTGGGCAATAACAACCTCCAGGCGTATCTCGAAGGACAGGGATGCGAGGTCATGGTACCATCCATGATGGGCTTTCTCTATTATGGGGCGGACAATGCCATCATCGACAGGAGCTACTATGGAGGACGCAGGATCAGCAGCATCATCACCCAGCTTGTGCTCAAGCAACTCTTCAAGGTCGAGAACATGGCACGCGAGGCAATGCAGAAATCCGGCAGGTTTACCGTGCCCATTCCCTATACCGAAATGAAGCAACTCAATGACGGCCTGATCGACTACGGGGTGAAGATGGGAGAAGGCTGGCTTTTGACCGCCGAGATGCTCGATTTGGTGCATGCAGGCTACACCAATATCGTCTGCACCCAACCCTTTGGCTGCCTTCCCAACCATATTTGTGCAAAAGGCATGATCAGGGCGGTCACTGAACGTGCCCCTGAAGCGAACATAGTACCCATCGATTACGACCCATCCGCAACCCATGTCAATCAGGAGAATCGCATCAAACTCATGCTTTCCATCGCAAAAGAGAACCTTGATGGCAGAAAAAGTGGAGAATAGGGCTATCTCCTACTATTCTACTTCCATTTCTTTGGTTACATTAATGCTATGAGAATAGAACGCATTGAACATCCACAAGACCTATCACAGCTTGTAGAGCAGGACATTGTCCAACTCTCGGTGCAAAAAGCGGGTACTCTTTGCATCGCTCTTCCTGGGGGAAGAAGTGCACAGTACATCGTCAAAGGGTTGCTCTCTGTTGACAAGGACATCCAGAAACGAATTCGTCTGTATCTGGTCGACGAGCGGCTTGAAGGCGAGCATAATCTGGACACGCTTGTGCAAGCCGGCCTGACGGATGCCTTTGCCCTGTCCCAGCTTTCCATTCCCGTTCCGGGAGAAGAGCTACCGCCTTCCCTCTTTGATAGGGTATACTTGGGTGTAGGTGAAGACGGCCATATTGCATCACTGTTCCCCGGCTCCTGGCCCGAACAGGAGAAGGTTCAGGTCAAAGTCATAGACCGGAGTCCAAAACCGCCGAACAGGCGGGCCACGTTCACCTTTTACGGATTTTCGACACTTGCGGCGCAGTCAAGGATAGTCATGTTGTTTTTCGGAGAGGGAAAGCGGGATGCTCTTGCAAGGCTTCTCGGTGGGAAAGAGCAAGCTGACACGCTTCCCTGCGCATTCTTCAGGGACAAGCGGTTTTCGACCCTGATCATTACAGACTTGAAGGAGTAAGAAGGCCATGAAACGAATCATCATCCAATACGGCGGTACCGGAGACCTTGCTCTGAAAAAACTGTACCCCGCCTATCAGAACCTCATGGAAAAGCAGTACTCATTCTCCGTCCTGGCACTTGGACGACGTTATACCACCCGTGAGGAATTTCTCCTGAATTCCGTATCTCCTTCTGCACCAGCGTCCTTTACAGACAACCTCGACTACCTGTACTACGACATGGCTGATACTGATGCAGTATCAATTCTCACGAAGAAGCTGAGGAGCATGATCGAGGGAAGTGATGAAGTGGAGTTCATCTACTATCTGGCTCTGCAGCCTTCTCTGTATGAGGATGCGATCCACCAGATCAAGGCGATTGATGCAAGTCTTGACTGCTGCTGTACGCTCACCAAGAAAATCGTAGTGGAGAAACCCTTCGGTTTCGACTTGGAAAGCGCACTCCGTTACAATGAAATTCTTGAAAAAGCATTCACGGACAAGGAAATATTCCGTGTAGACCACTACCTTGGCAAGGAGTTCATGCAGAATTTACTGCTCATGCGTTTTCACAACGACATCATCCGCAGAATCTGGGATAATCGCACCATTGAATCGATTCAGATTATTTTTGATGAAACACACGGGGTTGACCAGCGCCTGGGCTTTTATGAAAAAATCGGCGTAGTACGTGATACCATCCAGAACCACATCATGCAGATTGTCACCTACCTTACCATGAGTGAGCCGGCCAGCCTCTCCCCGGAGGACATTTCAGTGGAGAAGGAAAAAGTGCTGCGCTCCATCTCCCCCGTCAGGGAGTTTCATATGGGAAGGTATGAGTCGCTTGGGGTTAACAGCGGACATGTGGTGCAGACCCCCACTTATGCAGCACTGAAGCTGTTTGTCAACACCTATTACTTTGCCGACATCCCCATCTATGTACGCACAGGCAAGATGCAGAAGGAAGCCAAGTCACTGATCTACATTAAGTTCAAGAACACCACCAAGGAAGTGATGCACGACCAAAGCATCGCAGAGAACGGGGTGATCATCACCATCCATCCTGAACTTACCATCGATATCAGCATGAATTTGAAGATGCCGAACACCAGTTGGAAGTCAAAACCGGTTCGGTTCCGATTCAATCAGAGCGAGACCTTTGGAGCAAACACACCCGAAGCCTATGAGCAGATAGTCCAAAAGATCCTGATCGCCGACAAGAGCCTCTTTCCCACCATGAAGGAAATCACCGAGTCCTGGAGAATTGTGGAACCGATGCTTGAAAGCGACTTGGTGGGTGAAGTCTATCCGATCAGGACCCTGCCTCGTTTTGCCAGCCAGCTTGCCAAGGACAACCATTTCACCTGGTTTGATGAAACCCAGATTGCAAAGCCTTGACAGCTTCAGCTATCGATCGCCCCAGTCCCTGATCGGAGGCGAGGACTTCGAAACGCAGCAGGTTGTCCTCGCTTTGGCTCAGTCGCTGGAATACTTGGAACCAGGATGCGCTCAGCGTCGCCCCTTCATCAAGACCATAGCGGTAGAGGGTCGCTCCGAGACTGTTGCCCCGGCTGTCATGCGACACCGCCTTTGCACCCTTTGACAGCAAATAAAGCTGAACCTTCTCAAGGAAGGCCGAACGGTCTTGCTCATCCGTAATAGAGACCGACCATTCACGTTCGCGGTAAAAGGCATCCTGCAAGGCTCGGGCCGTCTCAAACAGAGAGGGATTCTTCTTGTATGCCTTGAGAATCAAAAGCGTATAGAAGAGTGTGTTCTCCGAGGCGTACCGGGTGCCGTCCATCCCCTTGAGTTGATAATAGTAGTGCGCCGACTCCTCGGCTGCGCACAGGAGGAAGTCCGTCCGACTGCTGTTCATGCGTTGCTTGACCGCAGAATGCCCAGGCTGTACAATAGCGACCTTATACCCCCTTCTTCGCATTTCAAAAAGCAACGGTGGGGAGGCTTTCACATCGAAGAGGAAGGTGGGTTCGCACCCGTCCTTGTTTAGATTGACAAGTTCATCGGCAATGCTGAGCAATACCAAGGAAGGAGAGAGCTGCCGTCCTTTGTACAATACGTCCATGCGGTCCCCATCCCCGTCATAGGCGAAAAACAAGGGCAGCGGTTTGACAGCAAGGAAGGCCTTTGCATCCTGCATGCTTGCTTCAATGCCCGGGTTGGGATCACCTTGGGGAAAATTGCCGTTGGGAATCAGGTGGAGTGCCGAGTAGTGAACACCAAGTTCTCCAAGAGCCCGCCCTATCGCACATCCTGCGCTCCCATGCTGGAAGTCACAACCGACCGACAGGCCGCTGACATCACGAGAGCCGACATTTGCAAGCTCCGCCGAATACGTGATGAACGCACCGAGCGTGTCCAACATATGGACGCTGCCCTGCCTGCCGTTTTCGTTGATAGGCTCATTCGCTTCGTAGAGCTGCTGTATCAGCTCAAGACCTCCTGCAGGACCATGACCCATGCTTATCACCTGCAGATTCGGTCCTACAAGTTTCATACCCAGATATGATGCGGGATTATGACTTGCCGTCACCATGACAGCGGCTGCATCGATGTGGGAAAGACAGGCATAATAGAACTGGCATGTTCCTATGGGGTTCGGTTCCAGAAGCACTTCAAGCCCGGCTTTGCAGAACACTGAAAGAAGCTGTTGCTGTAATTCAGCTCCTCCAAGTCTTGCATCACGGGCAAGAACGACCCTCGTCGCCTTGAGGGTATGAATGAAATAGAGGGCCAGAGCAGCACCGAGGCGCTCACCTTCAGTGCCTGCAAAGGCCTCTCGCTTTCCCCGGATATCATGTGCTCTGAACAATGTATATCGCCCGTTCATGCCCGAAAAAGGGTTCCCTGCCCTACATTCTTGCCGCTTTCCTTGTCGAAGAGGTTGAACACCCCATGACCGAAGGAGAGTCCTACGCTCTTGCCCACCTCGAAATCGATGTCCCCGAACACTACGGAATGGAGACGGATGTCGTCCATCGAAAGGGCGATGATGGTTTCCATGCCAGAGGGAAGCGAGCTCAGAACCTCCGCCTCGGCGTCGGCCTTCATCTGAGTGACTGCTATATGCTCCGGTCTCAATCCCAGAACGATGGCCTGCCCCTGACGAACAGCGATGTTCGTTTTCGGCTGGAAAACCAGGCGGACCGTATTGGTGAGCTTGAGTACAATGGGCTTTTCCTGGTCCACCACCCCATCGACGAGGTTGATGTTCGGAGAACCGACGAAGTCGGCGGTGAAGGTGTTCGCAGGTTTCCGATACACTTCCAAAGGCGGTGCATACTGCTGCATATACCCGTTCTTCATGAGGCAGACCATGCTCGAGAGCGTCATGGCCTCAAGCTGGTCGTGGGTGACGTAGACGAAGGTCGAGTCGGTTTCCCGGTGCAGGCGCTTGAGCTCGGAGCGCATCTCCATGCGCAGCTTTGCATCGAGATTGGACAGCGGTTCATCCATGAACAATACCTTCGGCCCGGTTGCCAGCGTCCTGGCGATGGCAACGCGCTGTTGCTGGCCTCCGCTGAGCTCGGAGGGATAGCGGCCGGCAAATTCGCTGATCTTGAGCATGGCAAGCAGCTCTTCCACCCTTGTCTTGATTGCTTCCTTGGACCATTTCAGATTCTCCAGTCCGAATGCGATGTTCTTGTAAACGGTCATGTGCGGCCACAGTGCATAGTTCTGGAACAGAAATCCCACGTCGCGTTTGTCCGGTGGGACATCGATGCCGTCCTCACTGGAAAACACCACCTTGTCGTTGATGGTGATGATCCCTTCGGTGGGGGTCTCAAGACCGGCGATCATCCTGAGGGTGGTGGTCTTGCCGCACCCTGAAGGTCCGAGCAGCGTGACAAAGGAGCGGTCTTCGATAACCATATTCAAATCATCAACGGCAACGAACTTCCCGAACTTCTTGGTGATATGTTTCAATTCAATTCTTGGCATGAGTGACTCCTCTTAGTTGTTGCCGATTCCCTTGTCGATCGAGGCACCGGTAAGTTTGTTGATCAACAGGTTGAATCCTACGACGATGACGACGATCATCAGGTTGATGGCGTTGGCATACTGGTTCCACCCCTTTTCGTTGTACTGGAACAACAAGGTGGTAAGAATCCTGGTGGACGGTGAAACGAGCAGGATGAACAGCGAAAGCTCACGCATGCAGCTGATGAACGGCAGCAGGTAGCCGCTGATGAACGTGGTTTTCTGGATGGGGAAAATAATCCTGGTCATCCGCTTGAACCAGCCGACTCCCATGATCGTTCCCGCTTCCTCGATTTCACCGGAGAGCTGCAGCATTGCATTGATGCCGCTGCGCGATGCGAAAGGAAGGTACTTGACCGCTCCTACGATGACAAGAAGCCAGAATGAACCATACATGGCGGGAATCAGGCCTCTGCGTACGGCGAACATCGAAAGGAAAATGGCACCGAATGCCATTGAGGGCATGAGGTACGGGAAGAAGGTAAGGTTGTTCACCCAAGTGGAGAGTTTGGAGCCTCTGCGCTTTGCGATGGCGTAGCCGCTGAGCATGCCCACCGTTCCTGCAATCAGGCTGATGATGATTGATAGCTTGAGGCTGTTGGTCAAGCCGAGCCAGATGGATGGATTGCGAAGGATTCCCGGTTCGCTGTTTGCAATGTCCGCCCTTCCCTTTCCAATCCAGAACTCGGAGGTGAAGTTGGAGAAGGAGTAATCACCGGGTGCCATAATGAAGGATTCAATCGCAAAGGAAACAAGCGGAAGGATGGCAATCATCATCAGGATGGTAATCAAGATCACGGTAAGCGGAGTGCGCGCTTTTCTTAAATTGAAGAGGCTGATGTTGGAGCTCTTGCCGGTGATGGTGGTATAGCTCTTGCGTCGACCGGTGATCCATTGGTTGAGCATCAAAATGCCGACTCCGATGACAATCATCACCAAAGCCATGATATACCCGTAACCGGGATTCATTCCGTTGAGGGTTCGGTACATCTGCGTCGTCAACACCTGGTAACGCACCGGACTGCCCAGAAAAGCCGGAACGGCGAAGGCACTCATCGTGGAGGAGAAGACTAAAAGGAAGGTGGACAGCAGGGCCGGTCTCACTATGGGTAATGTTACTTTCATCATGATCTGCATCCGATTGGCATGCAGCAGCATGGCTGCTTCCTCAAGGTTGGCATCCATGTTTCTCAGAATTCCGCCGATGAGGATGTATGCGAATGGTGCATAGTGCAACCCCTGAACTACAACGATGGGGAAAAGGCCGTATGCAAACCAGTTGGGAGTCTCCAACCCGGTGAATACGGTGAATAGACCGGGGGCGCCCCCGATTCGTGAGTTGCGAAAGAAATTGAGCCAAGCCATGGCCAGAGTCCATGCCGGCATGATGTAGGGAAACACAAACACGGTGGAGATGAAGGCCTTGGCCCTGATGTTTGTCCTGGTTACGGTCCAAGCAAAGAAACCACCGATGATGATGGCAAGGACACAAGAGAGAAAAGCAACCACCATGGTGTTTACAAACGGCTCATAGAACGTCTTCTGACTGGTAATCCCGCTGGCGAACATTTTGGTCCAGTGATAGAGCGTCAGCGAGCCAACAGGCTTTTTCACGAAACGGGCTTCACTGGAATGGACCGTAACGGTATCAAGTATGATGGTCAAAAGCGGTACGAGGGTCAGATACCCCAGCACCACGAGCAGCACCACCAGAATGATGTTATGAGGCTTCTTGAAAAAAGCCTTTATTTGATTGAGTTTGCTTTTGGCACTCATGTGTATGTTCCTTTTCAACAAGCCTGCAGGAAAACCTGCAGGCTCCTAGCAAATACAGTGGTACGACTAATAAATATACTGATTGAGGAACTCTTCCACCTCTGCACGGTTGTCGAAGCAGTAGGCGCCCTCTTCTTCAACCAGAAGCGGCATCCATACCTCGAAGGGGAAGTCGATGTCTTCCTGAATCGGGTTGTTGGGATTGGCACTGTAGGTTCCACAGTCGGATCCCCAAGGAGCAAATCCTTCCTCGGTGAACAGATACTCGATGAACAGCTTTGCTGCATGGGGGTTCTTGGCACTCTTGGCCATCAAGGCATAGAGGCTGTAGTAGAAACCTGCAAACGGCTCCATTTCCATGGCCGGCTTGAGTGCGAGATTCTTGCTGGTTGCATAGCGTGCCTTGGAGAATACGAACAGGCCCACCGGGGGATTCTCACGCTTTTCATTCTGTCCCTTGATACCGACATTCTCGGCAATCGTGGTATCGCTCGTACCTACGATCAGGTCGTTCTCGTAGATGGCCTTGATCCATTCAAACCCGGCATTGGGGGTGGTAAGAACAATATCCTTACCGAAGTAGGACTTGTAGGCGTCGGCAATTTTCTTCGACCAGTAGTCATTGGTGATCATGGTCAGGAAGTTGGCGTTAACACCCTCTTGGAACGGATTCTTGAACTGAAGGAGACTCTTGTACTTGGGATCAGCGAATTGCCAGATGTTGTAGTACGGGCTCTTGTCCAGTCCTTCATCGTTGTAGATGAACACCTTGTTGATGGCGAAAGCCTGTAAAGGATTCTGCATGGAAGCAGGAATTACATTCTTGAGCGTCGGCGGTACATAGTTGTACAGGTAACCGGGCTCGATAAGCTCCCCGACGAGTCTTCCAGCATCCTGGGCAAGTACGAAGTCAGCTCCGCTGACGCCTGCCTGTGCCTCCTTGGCAACCTTCTCGATCAACTCAAAATCCTTCAGGTTTGAACTCTCAACCTGGATGCCGTAGAGTTTGGTAAACCCTTCGGCTGCCTTGGCGATACGGCTGGTGGTTGCATAGACAACGACCTTTCCTTCAGCCTTGGCCCGCGAGACCAACTCATCGTGAGTGAGTTCCTCAATAACAGGAGCAGGAGCGGCAACAGGTGCTTCCTTCGAGCCGGTGGCGAACAAAGCAATCGGCAGGAGGGCTGCAATGAGAACCAATGCGAGCAGTTTTTTCATAAAGACTCCTTTGGGCGGGAGCACACCTGTCTCCCCACCTACAACCACTATAGCATCAGACTCGACGGCGGCAAATGAAAGGTTCTTGTGGTTTTTACCATCAGTTTTAGCTGGAATACAATATAGCCACCAAAAAAGAGACAACTCTTTTCTGATGGCTATATTTTCACTCTATGGAACCGATTAGATCAGCACGTGCATTTTTTCCTTGATCGCATGCAGGTTGTCGTTTCCAATCTGATTTGCTTTGCGCGTACCCTCGATGATCAAATCCCTGACTTCAGAGCGGTGGGCCTCATAGTAGGCTCTCCTCTCGCGAATGGGATCGAGCATGGCATTGAGCACTTCATTGAGGCGCTTCTTGCAGGCGACACATCCAATCAGGCCATTTCGGCATCGATATGCGATATCATCTGACTCCTCTGGATTGAACACACAGTGATACTTGTAGACGTTGCATATTTCCGGATGCCCTGGAGTCTTCGCGGTGATTCTTGCAGGATCGGTAACAGCATTACGCACCCGCTCCCACACTGTTTCGGGGGTATCGGAAAGATAGATTGCATTGCCAAGGCTCTTACCCATTTTTGCATTGCCGTCGAGGCCTGACAGCCTTCCCACAGCGCTGAGCTTCGCCTCGGGTTCAACAATCGACGTGCCGTACATATCATTGAACTTGCGAACTATCTTTCTTGCGAGCTCTATATGCGGGACCTGGTCCTCACCAACCGGAACAAGGTGCGCATTGCAGAATGTGATATCGGCAGTCTGGCTTACCGGATACCCGAGAAAACCATAGGTAAGGTCGGCATAGCCGTAGTTCTTCGCCTCCGTCTTGATCGTTGGATTGTGCCTGAGCTGGTTGACCGTCACAATCATGGAGTAAAAAACCGTCAACTCCGCAATCGAGGTGACCTGACTTTGCTGTACCAAGGTAACCTTTGCAGGATCGAGTCCTACTGCAAGGTTATCCATTGCAACATCATAGATGCTGCTGTTGATAAGCTCGGGATGCTCAAAATGAGTCGTGAGCGCCTGCACATCTGCCAGAAGGATGAAGGTATCGTAACTGTCCTGCAATTCCACCCTGCTTTTCAACGAACCGACATAGTGTCCCAAGTGCAAGCGGCCGGTTGTTCGGTCTCCGGTTAGAATTCGTTTCTTGGTTTGTTCCACGAGGCTCACTCCTTCTCTTGTGGTTCCTGGACAGGAATCGACGAAGAGGGAATGTTGACCCGCGTCATGGTATGCTCCATGTTGCAGGAAGGGCAGACGGCTGGAGCCTCATGTTTGTCCAAAGACTGGACCAGTTCAACTCGTGCTTTGCAAAGCTGGCACTCGTACTCATAAGAAGGCATTGTATGTATCTCCTCTATGGCTTAAAGCATGCCGCCCAGACTTTGTCTGAGAGCTTGCATCTGCTCTTCGCCCAATTCCATTTGTTTGATCGTCACCCGATCATCCTCTATTAGAAACATCTTCATCAAGTCTGCGATCGTATAGGGAATCTTCTCCCGCTTCAATCTGGCAAGGTATGCAGTACGTACCATCTGAGACAACGTCGAGGCAAGCCTTGTCGTATCCATGGTGATATATGCATCCAAAAAATACGAACCCGTCTCATCCGAATTAATCAAAAGCAGCATCAGCTTTGCCTGTCTGATCACGGTATCAGGCAATCCGAGTCCTAAATCAAAGAAGGTTTCGGGATGCAGAGAGTACACTGCAATCGATGATTGGGCCATCTGCATCGCCGTCTGGTCATCAATCAGCCGGTTCTTCGCTGCAAAGCTCGCATAACTCTGTTCATACGAGTCATTGGTGAAGAGCAGCTTGTCATTCTTTGGAGTATACAGCGAGACAGGCCCGTTCTTCTGGCTGAACCAGATAAGGCCGTCGCTGTTGCCCTTGCGTTCCAACTCCTTGGCATACATCATGCCGGTATTTATGAGAAACTTCGGATAGTCCCCTTCCACCACCCCATAAGCCGAGAGGGAATCAGGTTCCAAGGGATAGGCATCGGATGTAGGTCTCAAGGAGAGCGATACCCGTCTGGAACGGCGGGCAAACTCCTCGAGGTCAGAGAAGGCAGTTAGAATGAGTTCAGGCTCCTTGCGGGCATCGACGGTCACTACAATCACATTCTCTTCTCCCATCGATTGGAAGTCATAATAGGGCCTCCCCTTATCTGCCACCGTAGCGCAGGAGGAGAGGATCAAGACCACCAAAACGAAAGCCGATGCAATTTTGCAGAATCTAATCATGCACCTATTCCTTTTCTACCGCCAACCTCACCATGTGATCACCGCAATCAATTGCCTCTCCATCAAGTGTAGCAAAGCTCATCGAATTGGACAATGTTTCTTTTGCAATAGTCTGCCCGAAGTGCTCGAAAACACGTTTGACCACATCATCAC
>LSQX01084612.1_pt1 | contig 13885 bp, 13 predicted proteins | sample 654561 | NCBI WGS metagenome assembly LSQX01 (sample SAMN04489861, study PRJNA283612) | anaerobic digester metagenome | isolation source: 4 biogas reactors fed with cattle manure at either 37C or 55C with and... | place: Denmark: Kongens Lyngby | collected 2014 | reverse complement strand
GCATATAAAGACTTTCGAGAATTTTTGATTTTGACCCGCGCAAAAGGCTTCGTCCGTCAGTCTTTTCAAAATTTGGTGGAGAAGCCCAGCTCTGCCACTGTCTATCACTACATCTATCCAGAACGCGTGGTCCCGAAGATCTTAAATGGGTCCACGTACGCAGACTTTATGCAAGCGTATGATAAAGGAAGAGAGAAATTTACGAGGCTTTTGAAGACAGGGCCTGAATGCGCCATGCGCAACTTCGAAGGCGACTTTCATGCCGACCTCTAAAAATCTTTTCCTTATTGAGACAGTTCATCCCAAGTCTGGATACGTCTCTTCCTAGGGCTTACGATCAAGCGGGAGGAGACATGAAACTGATATATGATGGCAACGACCTAGAAGGTCTTGTCCGCAAGCTCCCCAAAGGGAGCTCTTTTCTTGTCATGGACATGCACCGATGGAGGCTGGCACCGGAGGAAGACTTTCTGTATGTGATCGACGATCCGGCGCACCGAGAGAAATTGGAGGAGCTAAAAACCGGCCAATGGGTGTGCGCAATGACAAAAGAAACGAGGGCAATCTCTTCAAGCGAGTATCCAAGACTTCGGTTTACCAGAAAGCTTCAGGCACCACCCACTCTGCCTAACATCCTTCATCTTCTCGGACCGATGGAGCCGATCGGGAAGTTCGTCTCGTATCTTTTGAAGGAGAATGATTTCGTGCACTCTTATGAAGGGGAGAAATGGAAAGAGGAGTTCCTTGAGGAGCAGATTGTGAGAAAAAGTGCTTTCGAGGGAAGGCTTCAAAAAGAACGCGCCAACCTGCACTTCTCTTTTGAGAAGGGAGACCCTGAACAGGTACACATCTATTTCTGGGACGGGAAAACAGAAAGTCTCTTTGAGTTAGCAGGCGAGCGACAACAGCTGCCGTCTGAACTCTTTGTCATCAGGACCACCCTGAGAGCATCTCCCCTGAAAGAACAGAGCATTCTTCTAGCGAGAGATTTGGGATGCCTTGTCATCCCGGGGACGATGAAAAAGGCGTGGCATGAGATTCTTTCGTTTGTGCGGCGGAGGGAGTAAACACTATCCTATCGAAGGCTTTTGGATAGGTAGGAGATTCCCGGCAAGTTTCGGGTACAATTCCTGTGATAACAGCAAGCCCACCGATCTCTGCGGGGCAACACATACAGCGGGGAGGAAAGAATAAAAAAGCGTAGAGATGTAAAAAAGGTACTTCTGCTTTCTATCTTGGGTGTGATCGTGGGTTTCTTTCTCGTGATCATGCCCGTTATGACGATATTTGTCTATGAAGAGCAATTTGGGAAGCGATTTGAGACGCCTGAATGGGTGGCGTATTCGGTCAGTGAGTTTAATGGACTGCAGCGAGAAGAAAGTACATTTGCCTCAAGAAGCGGACATCTTCTGGCGGGTTACCATTACAAAAGAGAAAATCAACAGAAAAAAGGGGTAGTCGTGATCGCGCACGGCCTGGGTGGAGGAGGTCACAACTCCTATATGGACTTGGCGGATTACTTCACCTCTCACGGATATCTTGTCTTTTCTTATGACGCTACCGGCAACGACAAAAGTGAAGGAGACTCGGTCAGAGGATTGCCACAAGGTGTCATGGATCTTGACGATGCCCTGCGTTATGTAAAGCAGACCGACGAATATCGGAACCTGCCGATTGTGCTTTTTGGACACAGTTGGGGCGCTTATTCTGCCGGCTGCGTGCTACGTGAGCATCCGGATGTAAAAGCAGCGGTGCTGTTGGCGGGATTTAATCGATCAATAGATTTATTTGAACAAGAAGGAAAAACAATGATCGGCGCAGCCATCAAATGGTTTTTACCTTATGTTTCGTTGTATGAGCGAGTAAAATTTGGAGCATTTGGCTCAGCCAGTGTGATGGAGGGCTTTGAAGAATCGAAAGCCAATGTGCTGGTGATTCACAGCAGAGACGATGACATGGTCCTTCCCGAAAATGGCTACGACATATTTTTTGAAACGTATCGAGACGATCCGCGCTTTACCTTCATCACATATGAAGACAGAGGACACAACTATGTGTATTATTCAGAGGCCGCAAAGGAATACAGAGAGCAACTGAACAAGGACTACCTTGCCTATGTGGAGGCGCACGGCGGCGTACATAGTGCGGAGATAAAAAAGGAGTTCATGGAAAAGTATCTAGATAAAGCTCAGTGCTATGCCTTTGATGAGGGTCTCATGGAGCGCATTGTCCATTTTTATGATGACGCCAGTACAGAACCGTAATGCCTCATTATCTGGTTCTTAAGATCGGATTTGCGGTGAATTTCCAGACTGCCCTTTGCTCAAGAAACCGATCCTTTTTTCGCCATCACTTCAAACAAAGAACTGCTGTACTCTTCCTCTTGAAAAATGTAAGAATATTCTTTTTCCACGATGTGCACTTGTTCGAACTGTGTCATCAGATGCTTGAGCTCTTCAACTGTCGTGTAATGATGAGGCACACCCTCCTCCCCTTCTCTGCCACCGATTTTTGTTCCGGGCCCTATTTCCTCACCGATCATATATGTTGAGTCTTTTTCGGAGAGGATATCAAAGAAAACTTGTCCTTCAGGTTGTAAGACCCGATGCATCTCGGAGATCGTTCTTTGGATCTCTTCTTTTGTCTGATGATGGATGGCGGAGAAACAGAAAACAAGGTCGAAGGTGTGATCTTTAAAGGGAAGCTGATTCATGCTCCCAACGACAGAAATAACCTTCAGTTGATGCTCGTCAGCTTTTTCTTGAAGAATCTCTAGTTTTTTTGGATCATGATCTAACGCTGTCACCTGGAAGCCGAGATTCGAAAGATACAGTGCTCGTTGTCCATAACCGCATGCGAGATCGAGAGCATGGTATTTGTTGTTAAGAGGAAAACGATGGATGAATTCTTTAAACGAGTTTGAAAAACTCAGGCTTTTGATGCCAAATATAGTTTCGATGTCAAGATGTTCCATGCGCATCTCCTTTTCAACAACTATTAACTACCCCATTAAGAGTTGATTGGTCTTTTTGAGGAACTTTGCCGGGATCGGCGTAGAGAGCTTCCACAAGATGCTCATCGGACGTGACCCAGTATGAGAGACGTAATCGACGGATCCCAAAAATGTATACGGAGGAGCGGATCCTGTCAGAGGGTCCTTTTTGTATTCACGCACGAACAGCAAGATGGTATGCCCCCTCTTTTTGTGTTCAATGTATCTTTGGGCGGTGGGAGAATCCTCTGAGGTGGTGCTTTGAGACTGCCAGTGAAATAACGTCTCGCTGATCGAGTAGTCTTTATAGAGGGTGGTTTCAGAATAGTCTTTCTCAGATTTGTTGAGAGTCACAAAAAATACATCGATCTTTTTGTCTTTGAGATGCTTCACTCCTTCTCTCATGCTTCTGGGCCTAAGGAAATCAAGCGCGACAAGAATCTGATCTCGCGAGTAAGTGGAGTGGATGCCAAGCGGGCAATCGAAGGGAAGAGGCAGAGGCTTCTCCATGATATCGACGCGCTCGCGTTGGTATTGAAGAAGCGCAATCAGTTCGTCTAACATGTGAGGATTATTTTTCAGCTCTCTCACGCCGTCATAAGGATGAGAAAAGCCGACTTTTTCCACGGAGTCGAGCCAAATCGTAAAATGGAACATCTGCAGCATGCGAAGCTCTCCTTCGCTAAATACCCACGCTTCTTTTGTCAGAACTTTTAAGAGGAAATCAATCCACCGCAGGGAATTTACTTGAGCAAATCGCATGAAAGCTCTTCTCATCAGATCCTCTAGCGGTTCGAAGTAGTCTTCTATGACACCGGCATCTGCACAAAGCCGAGCGAAGCTTCCTTTGGCTCTGTGATAGAGTAGCTCGGGCGTCAGATGATGATACGTTAGGAAGTTTATTATTGTCGTCTCAAGACCCGTCTCTTCGTTGAAAAAAGCGACTTGCTCCAAGAGTCCGTTTCTTGTATCAAATGACGCACGGATGTTTTGGTAGATAGCTTCCTTGGCTTTTTTCTCAAGTTGAATAAAGCATCCTCTAGGTACGTGAGGGAAATCCTCTTTCATTTCCCTTTGCATACTCTGTCCTTCATCGGAGAGGAGCGCTTGAAATTTATCCCGGAAGTTATATCGTCGATTGGCGTGGCCGATAAAGTCAAGGACTGTTAGGCAATCCTTACCTTCTGATAGACGCAAGCCCCTCCCCAACTGCTGAAGGAAGATCGTGAGAGACTCTGTGGGGCGAAGGAACAATATGGTGTTCACTTCTTTAATATCTACTCCTTCATTGTATAGATCGACAACAAAAATCACTTTGGTTTCGCCGGAGATAAGCCGATTCTTGGCCTTCTCTCTTACCTCTTGAGCCGACTGAGCGGTCAGGGCAACGGAGGGGATTCCGCTTTTGCAAAAGTGATCAGCCATGAATTGCGCATGGTTTACGCTGACACAGAATCCGAGGGCTTTCATCTCCTCAGTGTCTGACACATATTTTTTTGTCATACGGACAATGTGATCGGCTCGCTGTCCGGCGAGAAAACCGCTAAAGGCATAGATATTCTCAAGCTCTCTCACATCATAGCCGCCTCGGCTCCATCGAAGATCCTGCAGGTCGACCGTATCACTGACACCGAAGTATTGAAAAGGACTCAGGAGTTTTCGCTCAATCGCTTCAGGCAATCGGATCTCAGCTGCGATACGCTGATCGAAATATGACAAGATATCTTCTCCGTCCATTCGCTCTGGTGTCGCTGTGAGGCCTAACAGAACCTTTGGCTGTACGTGTTCTAGGATGTTGCGATACGTTTTCGCTGCGGCATGGTGGAATTCGTCAACTACAACGTAGTCATAAAATGTCGGCGAGATTTTATCTGTAAATTCCCTAGAGTGAAGAGTCTGGATGGATACGAAGAGGTGGTCAAGGGCATCGGGCGTATTGCCACCGACAAACAAATCTCCGAAATTAGGATCTTTCAACACACCTCGGAAAGTGGCAAGACTCTGGGTGAGGATTTCTTTTCTGTGAGCGATAAAAAGCAGTCGTGAGGGTCTTCCGTGCTCTTCTAAAAAGCTTTTATAGTCAAATGCGGAGATGACGGTTTTTCCTGTGCCAGTGGCGGCTACCACCAGGTTATGGTAGCGCCCTCTTAGCTTCCTTTCCGCCTGTAGACGGTCGAGAATTTCCTGCTGATAAGAGTATGGGGAGATGTCAAACCCGGCGAACTCTACTTCCGGATTCTTCAAGTATTTCTCTGAAACAAGCGCCCGCTTCAGTCGCTCTACCTCTCCCTCGTCATAGTATTCAAATTCGCTAGAGCGCCAATAACTCTCAAAGGTCGCCTGCATCTTTTCGATTGTCTCGGGAAGATCTTGTTTCGTGAGCTTTAGATTCCACTCAAGTCCCGTTGTGAGAGCGACATTGGATACATTCGATGAGCCGACATATGCAGTGGTAAAGCCGCTGTCACGATGAAAAAGATAGGATTTTGCATGCAGTCTTGTGCGTTTTGTGTCGTAGTTTACTTTGATCTCAACATGCGGGAGTTGCCGAAGCTCTTCCAGCGCTCTAACTTGCGTTGCTCCCATATAACAGGTGGTGATAAGGCGCAGTTTCCCCCCTCGCTCAGCAAATGTCCATAGTTCATCGAGAAGTAGACGAATGCCGCTCCATCGGATAAAAGAGATAAGCAAATCAATACGATCAGAGGAGAGAATTTCTTTTTTCAGCTCGTGAACCATCTGAGGTTCATGTAGGGCTCCCGTAAAGAGCGAGCTGTGTGCTAAAGATGTTTTCGGCCGAGGGACAGTTGGGGTATCCAGCTTTAGTGAAAGCATGGTATTTTCTCGATCAAAGAGAGCAAGGAGCTGCTGAGCGCGTTCACTGATCTCAAAGACATCATTTGCTTCCGATTCGAGGAGTTTGGGGAGTGCAGCGACTAGGCGATTAACGAGTTCGAGTTGCTCTCGAACACTTTTTTTATTCTCCTGCATCGATTCGAGCTTCTCTCGAACAAGGTGAGAGAGATAGCTCGAGAGGATACGAGGCGCCTGTTCCTTCGGAATAGATCCTATTTCCTGATAACGCTCGTCCATTTGCAGCTCTCGATCAAGCTGCTTATTAATAACAAGTTCGTATAGTCCCTGCTTTCGCATGTGTTCTCCTTTATCGGCGAGGGCGGGTCATTGAGCAAGAGGTGTTAGATTTTATGCTCTTGTATTCACGAAAGATGCTGCTAAGTCGACAATCTATTGTTACAGGCATAGGATTTATTATTCTTTCGTACGGTGTGCCGACGCTTTTTAAGATACACCTTAAAGAGTGGTATCATTACATTTAATATCATTATGTCAGCTGGAACATAAAAATGAAAGGCGCCGGAGAGGCGCCTTTCGTCCTGAGGGATCTTCCCTCGAGTATGCTTCTTAGTTAGCTCCGTTTTTAGCACTTCTTCTTCCAAGTGGTCTCCAAAGTTTGGCTCCGCTGTTCGTCGGACAGAAGTCTAATAAACATAACCTTACTACATCTTCAGTGTAACAAATGTTAACTGTTTAGGCAAGCTCTTTTATTGACGAGCCTCTCCTTGATACGCATGAGCGTGATCTGTAGACAGATGTAGATTGAAATTGCTTTCTTGAGATCTTATATTCTCTTCATTGGGCTCCAGGGTTGAGAAATGGAAAGACTCATACCGTGCTATACTTATCTCGGATCAACATGATCCTCCCAATACATGTTTGTTACGATCAATAAGGAGTGATGAGATGGGTAGAATTCCGCAGTCGGACATACTCTCGCTGCTGTCAAAGTTCCAGGGAGATGTCGGATTATATGTTGAAAACTTAGATGACGGGGAAGTCTTTGAGATCAATCCGGCAAAAGTATTTCCTTCAGCGAGTATCATTAAAATCCCTTTGATGGGGCTGTTGCTTTTGGATGCGAAGGAAGGAAAGATCGACTTGCACACGCCTCATGTGATTAAAGAGGATAACAGAGTCGGTGGGACAGGCATTTTGTGTGAACTCAATCGTGACTACTCTCCTTCTTTGTATTATCTCTGCAAATTGATGATCATTCTCTCGGACAATACCGCTACAAATGAAATCATCGATGTGGTCGGTGGCTTTGATAGATTCAATGAATTTTGCAAAAGTTTAGGCTATGGAAACACCAGCTTAAACAGAAAAATGATGGACTATGAAGGCATTAAACAGGGCAGAAATAATTACATGACGGCAGGAGAGACCGGAAGAATGCTCTCTGAGATCGCACGAGGACAGTTTATCGATACACAGATATCAGAGACGATCATCGACATGATGAATTCCCAGCAGTACAGAAACAAACTGCCTGCACTTTTACCTGTCGTTCCGATCTATGCACTTGATGAGGACAAAAAGAATCCCCCACCCGGCACCGTACTTGTTGGAAACAAAACGGGAGAGGTCTTTGGCACCCAGCATGATGTCGGCGTGTTTATGCTTCCGGGAGGTCGTCGTTATATCATTTCCATGTTTACAGGAAATTTGGAGCATGATGCGGATGGAATCGCAGCGATTTCACACGTCAGCAAAATCGTATATGAGGCGCTGCGCTGAAAAGAGTGGGAAAAATTGCCTGATAGCAACCCTTCACGAATGTAATAAGCGAAGGATGCGTTTCACTTGCTTCTATGGTATGTACTGAAGCGAGTGGCCGTATCCTTTTTGCGTTCTTTCCTATGGTATAATGAGCCGACGAGGTGAAAACACATGGAATATCTTGCGACGACTTCCTTTGCCATGGAAGGCGTACTGAAAAACGAATTAACGCTGATGGGCTATGAAGTCGAGCGTACAAGTCCCGGGCAGTGCCTCTTTCGGGGAGATATGGAAGCACTGATCTGGGCCAATGCCAGCCTTCGAAGCGCCGAACGGGTTTTTCTCGTATTGGGGCGATGGGAGGCTCGCAGCTTTGATGAATTATATGACGGGGTCATGCAACTGCCTCTAGAGGATATCCTTCCTTCGAGTGCGCGTTTTCCCGTCAATGCCCGAAGCTTCAAATCCGAACTTTTCTCGCTTCGCGATATTCAGAGTGTCACAAAAAAGGCCGTAGTGGATCGCCTCGGTAAAGCGTATAAAATGAAGACTCTTCCGGAAGATGGGACAGACTATCCGCTGATGCTTCGTATGGAGCAGGATGAAGCGATACTCCTTCTCGATACATCGGGAGAGCCACTGCATAAACGAGGGTATCGTGTAAGTGGCCACATTGCGCCGATTCGTGAAAATCTTGGAGCGGCACTGATTCTATTGAGTCGCTGGTTTGGAAAAGGTCCCTTTATCGATCCTATGTGCGGCTCGGGGACCCTGCCAATTGAGGCGGCGATGATTGCCACAAACCGTCCTCCGGGACTCGAAAGAGATTTTCTCTTTGAGAAATGGGGAATCCTAGATCCTGTCCGCACGCAAGAAATCCGAGAGACCATGCGCTCACGCATCAAACCGGCAGAGACGGTCATTCAAGGTTATGATAAAGAGCCTCGTGCTATTCGCATGTCGAGAAAGAATGCCTCCAGCTTCGGCCTTGATTCGCTGATCCATTTTCAGTGTCGAGACTTAGAGGAGTTCTCCACCTCACTTCGAGGCGGGACGATCGTCACGAATATGCCCTATGGAGAGCGTATGGGCAACAGAGAAGAAATGATTGAGCTCAACCATCTCTTTGACCGTAAGATTTTGCACCTTGATACCTTCCGACTTGGCGTACTGAGTGGCGACGCTTGGTTTGCTCAGGGAAAAAGCCGAAAACCAACCAGAGTCAGGAAATTCTATAATGGAAAAATCATCACCTATTACTACCAATTCGAACCCCTCTCCCGCCGCTAAACCACGCTTTAGGATCGTTTTTGTGATCCTTGGCCTTTTGATTGTGGGATTGATCCTCCTTCTGGTCTATCGATATCTGATGCCCGAAAAAGAGGAAGTGACAGATGCCAAGATGTCTCTGGTGACGTTAGAGACGTATAAATTGTCTCGGGGCACTTCGGACAGTTTGGACAATATCTTTGCCAAAGACGATCGGCTGCTGTACTTTCACGAGGGAGAATTGATCTATCAAGACCTCAGCGGTCGGACGCTTTGGAAAAAGCAGTTTTCTGAAAATATTCTTTTAGACAAGCATCAGTCGACGATCATGGTGATCGAGAAAAAAAGAGGAAATATCTACCTCCTCGATGAAGAAGGGAATCTGCGCGCCAGCATCCTCGGAAGAAAATCGATCGCTTCAGGCAATCTGCTCGCCGATGGCAGTGTACTGGTTTTTTACAGCGACAACAGAAGTGCGCAGCTTTTTGAAAACGATCTGTATCCTGCCAGTATAATCGAGGTAGAAAACGCCACCATCACCAGTGCAGATTATTCCCTGAAGAATAACTTGCTCGCTGTATTGGCTCTTCGCGAGGTTCGAGGAGATCTCGAGAGTGTCTTGCTTCTTTACACACTCGAGGGGCTCTTTCTCAACGAAGTGTCGCTTTCGGATTTGGTCCTCGGCGCGTATCTATGGGACAACGGCATTGTCCTTGTCTATCGAGACGGACTGCAGCCCATGGATCTCTCTCTTCGCCGCGACGGAGATCGCCATCCGCTCAACCGCGTCGTATCGGTGAGAAAACAGGACAGAAGTCTGTTTGTCACCTCTGGCTCGTCCAATCCTCTGGAGGGCAGCGGGCAGATGCAGCTGATTCGATACTCCCTGACCGGTAAGAGCGAAGAATTTTCTGTGAAAATCAGGGAAAACTATGATAATATATACTCTAGATCGGGGCTGATACTGGCCTACTATAAAAATGTACTGGATATATACAACAGTTCGGGGGAGCTTCTTCTCAGTGAGACATTTAACTTCCCCATAAAAAAAGCAAATTTACTCGATGAAGAAAACTTAGCCGTTTTTGACGGTGAGCGCTTCATGATCATGAAGATACAATACTAGAGGAGAGTATGAACATAACGGATTTATTGATTCTGGCTATAACGGCCGTCACGCTGCTTCTTGCGTATCGGAAGAATCTCTTTCGAAACTTTTTTGACTTTGTCAGCTTGTGGGCAGCGCTGCATATCGGCTTTAGGTATTTTGGTGAGTTTGCCGTACGAGTGGAAAAACTGCCGGGCATCTCGCATTTGATTGACTTTTTAAAGAGCTCACTTTTCTCCAAGCTCGACACGCTGGATGAAGAGGCGAAGTTTACCCTGCAGGAACTCAAAAACCTCAACATGAGCGATGAGTTCAATTACTTCTTTGAACAGGGGAGTTTCTTTAAGGATAAAGATCAGATCGTCTTTAGCGAACTGAGCTTAGGACTTGTCAGCAATGTCCTGGCGATCATCATTTTGGTCGTCATCACGCTGATTGTCGTGCGCCTGCTCAGCAGCTTCTTTGAGAATTCGCATCGTATGGCGGGACTGACAAGTGTGGACCGGGTCGGAGGGTTGGTCTTTTCCTTCCTAAAAGCGATGGTCTATGCGGCGGTCATCGTCGTAGTGGCCAAGAACATCGCTATGTTCTTTAACTCCGGCATCCTATACGACATTTACCATAAGTCGTCGTTTGCCTCGTTCTTCTATGAAAATGGAGGAATTCTGGCAAGCTTCTTTACGCCCCGATGAAGCTTGAAGTAGGCGACCGCATCCAGACAAAAAAAACACATCCGTGTGGCGGGGCGGAGTTTGAAATCACCAGGAAAGGCGCAGACATTCGTATGCGCTGCCTGACCTGCAACAAAGAGATCTGGATTGAACGCATCAAACTGGAAAAAAGGATCAAGAAGATCAATGGAGAAAGACCGGTGTAATTTCGGTCTTTTTATGTAGGAGCATCATGCCAATAGTTTATCTTTTGTGGATCGTGCCGGTATTGATCATTGTCGGCATCGTCGTGTACATCACCAATAAAATTCGCTCTTTTTCCCTGGTGCTTTTTGGCACAGAGAGTCTGATTGACGGACTGCAGCAGGAGAAGCTATCGGCCTCCAAAGAACCCAGAAGCTTGCACTCCATGGAGCCGGTGTATTTGCCGATGATTCGGCGAGACTTTCCCGAGCTCAACGTCAATGAACTAAAGAAGCAGGCGGAGCGGGTTCTTCTGTCCTCCCTGCAGGCCATCTCTTCACAGAAAGTATCGCTTCTCTCTGCAGAAGTGCCTGATGAGATCCGACAGAAAGTGGTGACGCAAATCGGCGACCTGAAAGAACAGGGACTGAAGCAGTCCTACGATCAGATAAAGATTCATCGCACTGTCATCAGAGACTATCAAAAGAGAGACGGATTGGTGCATCTGACACTGCAGACAGGGCTAGAATCCTTTGCCAAGCTCGAAAAAGACGGGAAAATCATCTCGGGAGAGGCGAACTACCGATCGCAGCTCGCATTTGACTCTCATTATCTCTATGTTCAAGACATGCAGAAACTAAAAGACAAAACGGCTCTGGGCCTCACTTGTCCTCAGTGCGGAGCGCCGGTGACAACGCTAGGGGAAAAGACCTGCACGTATTGCGGCAGCGCCATGAAAGAAGTCAATCTGAGAGTCTGGCGGCTCACTGACTTCCATCTGGTATAGGAGGAGAAATGAAATTACAGTTTGTCGGAGTGGGCGCGGCGATCAAAACCAAGTACCACGGAGCAAGCGCCGTCGTCGACGATCACATATTGGTGGATGCCCCGCCAGCGTGCAATATGCTCTTAAAAAAGTATGACCTGACGATTGACACGGTCTTTATTACGCATCTCCACGGAGATCATCTCGTGGGGCTTCCCTTCTGGCTTCTTGAAAGGTATGTCGAGGGGATAGACCGCGATGTTCATATCTACGGGCCTCCGGGGCTCGAGAAGAAGATCAGAGACTACTTCGCCGTGACATTTACGGATATGGACATTGTCCGCTATCCGATTCTCGGACAGACGTATTTTCATTCAGTCGTTCCCGGCGAGACGCTAGATCTTGGCGATGTACACGTCACACCTGTGGAAGGGCAGCACGCCATCACGAGCTACGGGTATATCTTTACAACAGATCATGCGAGCATTTATTTCAGCGGAGACACGGAGCTCTGTCCCTCGGTTCTTTCTGCCATCGATCAGGCGGGTTGCGTGGTCTTTGAGGGCACAAAAAAAGAAGGAAAGCTCGATACGCACACCACTTTGGAAGAACTGATTCCGATCATCCGATCATATCCTGATAAAGAGTTCTATATCACGCACAGACAGGATTNNGACGACATCACTGAAAACAATATTCATTTCCCGGAAGAAGGGGATGTGTTCAATATTAGGACAAATAGACCGTGAATCAACATGATATCTTTGATATTCTCGGCCCTGTCATGATCGGTCCGAGCAGCTCGCATACAGCGGGAGCCGTCCGTCTGGGAAACACTGGGGCGGCGATCTTTGGCTTACCCATTCGACAGGTAGACTTTTTTCTCCATGGATCGTTTGCCAAGACGTATAAGGGACACGGGACCGACCGGGCCCTCGTGGCGGGGCTCTTGGGGATGGACACCGACGATGAGAGAATCCCACAAGCTCTGTTGATCGCAAAAGAGCAGGGGTTGGAGTTTTCCTTCTCAGAGGCAGATTTGGGTCTTGTGCATCCTAACACCGTCAAGATGGTGATTCAGGGAGAGGCGTCCACGGCGCATATTATTGGTTCTAGCCTCGGCGGAGGAAAGATAGAAATCATAAGGATTAACGACACTGACGTCTCCCTTCGCGGAGATTATCCGACGCTTGTGATGCAGTACCCTGATCGTCAGGGCATGATCAGCCATATCAGCGCCGTGATTTCTTCTGCCGGCATCAATATTGCCGCCATGAAAGTGACGAGGGACAGACAGATGGCGACGATGGTGCTGGAGCTGGACGCAAAGATCCATCCTCGAACATTTGAGATTTTCAAAAGCGATCCGGTGTTTATTCATATTGCCGACATTGGCGCGGTGGAGGAAGAAGATGCATTTTAGTGCAGAGTACATTTTAAAAGAATGCCGTGACAAGGAGATATCGATCTCTTCTTTTTTTCGAGACCTAGAAGCAGAACAAGCTTCGATGACGGGGGAAGCTCTCGATGAGCAGATGCTCCAGATTCTTGCGGTTATGCAAGAATCGGCAGAGCGGGCACTCGAGAAGCCGACGTATTCACTCTCGGGCATGACAGGCGGTGACGCCTCGAAAGCGTGGGAACACCGAAGAAAGAACACACTGTTAGGAGAGTTTGTGATGGGAAGCGTCGCTCGAGCTCTTTCTACATCTGAGGTGAACGCCTCCATGGGAAAAATCGTTGCGGCCCCGACAGCCGGAGCGTCGGGCATTTTGCCGGCAGCTCTTTTTGGAGCAAAAGAAAGACTGCAGCTTACGATGGAAGAACTCCTTCCCGGACTCTACACCGCCGGAGCGATAGGAAAGATCGTGGCGCAGGAGGCGACCATCAGCGGGGCGGATGGAGGGTGTCAGGCGGAGTGTGGCACGGCGGCAGCCATGAGTGCTGCTGGTCTGACAGAACTCTTCGGAGGTACGCCGGAAGCGTGCTTTCACGCCGCGAGCTTTGCGCTGATCCATGTTCTGGGGCTTGTGTGTGATCCGATTGCAGGATTTGTGGAATTTCCCTGCTCGTTACGAAACGCCTCGGGCCTTGTCAACGCCTTTGTCAGCGCAGATATGGCCTGCGCGGGTATCGAGTCATTGGTTCCTTTTGACGAAGTGGTTGAAGCGATGCATAAGGTGGGAAAAGCCATGCCAGAAGCCCTGCGCGAGACGGCGCTTGGTGGCATTGCTGCGACGCCTACCGCCAAGAAATGTGAGAAAAAGTTTCTCTGAGCCTTCTCCTTTTTTAGAGAAAAGGGAGTGCGCCTCTGTCAG
>LSQX01122628.1_pt1 | contig 13887 bp, 8 predicted proteins | sample 654561 | NCBI WGS metagenome assembly LSQX01 (sample SAMN04489861, study PRJNA283612) | anaerobic digester metagenome | isolation source: 4 biogas reactors fed with cattle manure at either 37C or 55C with and... | place: Denmark: Kongens Lyngby | collected 2014 | reverse complement strand
AGAACTATTTTTATAGTTCCTACTGGCTTAGATAAAGAGCTTATTTTGAGGCTTATCTCAGGTGAAGGCTCTTTTTTTGGGAGACGCCCTACTGTGTGGGTATGGAGTGAACTTTACCGTGAATTGGCCAATATAAGTGAAACTTCTCCTCGCCGTGTTATAGACCCTTCTGATCATCTCCTCATTCTAAGATATTTGTTAGATTTGTTTTTAAAAGAGATGGAAGAGGAGGGAGTAGAACTTCCTCCTGGAATTAAACATTCTGGCTTTATCAGGATTCTTGGCGATAACATTCGAGATTTACTTCTTGAAGAAGTTTTACCTGAAAATCTCATTGATAAAATTAAAGATATAAATAACAATCCGGCATCCCCCGAAGCAATTTTGCTTCGTCTCTATTCCGACTATATAAGCTATTTAGACAATTATGAACTTATTGACAACGCACAGACTGCTACATTTACAAGTAAATTGTTAACAACAGAGAGAGTCAAAAATTATACAAAAAAGCATAAATTTGTTTTTATTGGTTTTCTAACTTTTACAGGAAGTCAGCTTAAACTTGTTAAGAATAATTTTGATGAAGCCGTTGATCGTATATTCATTCTTCCAAATTCGGGACTTGCTTTTTCTCATGATTCAATAAAACAGATTGCAAGCAGCTATGGATACAAAGAACAATCTGATTTAACGATAGACTTTATGGAATTGAATGCGAATAATTCATATCTACAGTTCAATTCTATAGCAAGAGAATTAGCTCTGTGGAAGCATGATAAAAGCAATCTAAAAGAGCTTGGCATTCTTGAAAGTTATGGAAGTATAGGAATACAAGTTTCTGAAAATCATCTCAAAATGCTAGAAAACTCTCTCTCTCGATATAAAATACCATACAACACTCAAATCCGTGGGAATGTGGGAGAAACTTTGCTCGGGGATCTTCCAAAACTGATATGGAATGCATACTCTAGAAACTGGAACACACAGGACACTATCTTTATGTTGTCGAGTCCTCTTTTTTTATCAATGGATTTCAACGCACAAAAATATTCAAAGTTATTCCCAGAAGGCTACGGTAAATGGATAGAAATACTTAAGAGAGAAAAGCACACACTCAAAGTTTTCAAACGGACGAACGTTTTTTGCATCGCCATTTCAAAAGGTGGTACTTCGTATGAAATATTAAAGCTGTGGAAAGAGTTTCTTTCAGATCTTGATGTTTTAGAAAATGCACAACAATTAGTTAGGAATCAGATAAGCCTCGACGATGTCATAAAAGATCTTTCTTCCAGTCTTACTGAGTTAGATAAAAAAGTTGAAATTCTTGAAGATTCAAAACGATCAATAGGTGAAGCATCCGCTGTTTTTCTGACTGCTAGCGAAGCTATTCAGTATATACACGACTGGAGCAGAACAGCTACACTGCCCATACCGCTTCCCGAAAGCGGAGCTGTTACGATTTATGCTGGAATACCCCCTGCACTCACTGAACATAAATATTGGATTATGACAGATGTCGATTATGAAACATGGCCTGGAAAGCTTAGAGAGTCTGCACTTTTAAGCGATGAATTCAAAGGAAAAATTAATGATAAGACTAAGAATAATAATGAAGATGAAAACGTATCCTATTCACTGCATCTTCCAGACCTACATGAGAAGAGGGAGCAGAAGGAATCACTTTTTAGACGACTTATCGCAACGGGTAGAGATGGAGTTATTTTCACTCGTTCTCTGACAGATTCTAATGCAAGACCAATTGGCAAGGCTCAGTTTATCGAATCGATTAAAAAAAATAATATAACAAAAGGCGTTATTGAATATCCATTATCAAGCATACTTCCGCGTAAGGATGATATTTGGTTTCCTGAAGTGGAGGTTAGTGAAGTGGTAGAAAAAATAGAAAGAGGGTTAATGCCAAGAAAGAGTGGCGTTGCAAGGCCACTTGACAAAAAATATGTCTCTATAACCTCTCTTGATGAATGGACTGCGTGTCCTTATCGATACTGGTGCAAAACAGAGTTGAGACTTGAAAAGCAGAGAACGGACCTTTTTGATGCAAGACTTGCAGGAAGTTTTATTCATAAATTGTGGGAGTTATCTTGGAAAGACTATAAGGAAAACAAGCAAAGCTTTGTAATTTTGAGTAAGGCTAACTGGGACGAGGCATCTAAAGAGTATCCCTCTCTTGCTGAAGACACTAGATTAAAAAGACATGTAGAAAGACTTAAAAAACAAGTTTCAGAAGTTGCTGTCTTACTAGACAAAATTGAAGCAGAGATTATTGGAAGGACAAGAGTTGAGCTCGAAACGTTTTTACCTGAATACGAGATAGACGGAATAATTTTTAGAGGTAAATATGACAGAGCAGATATATTTGAAAATAACGACAAAAAGGAAATTGTGATACTTGACTATAAGTCAAATGCAGCAAGCAAACATAAAGATGAATTGCAACTCGCAGCATATGCGGTCATAAAAGAAATGAACGGATATCAACCAATAGGTTATGCATGGATAGGGCACAAATGTGGGTCTCTTTATGGATATTTCAACAAAGACGCTATGAAAGCAGTTTATAACGCACGTGCACAAAGAGAAAAAAAATCTATGGATGAAATTACGGATGAAGCTAAAAAAGCTATGATTGAAATGGCGGCAGCTGTAAAAGAGGGAGATTATAAGGCTAAATATGATTCTCAATCATGTAGATATTGTGAATTTCACACGATCTGTAGAAAACGTGAGGTTTTGTATTACGATTTAGACGAAATCTTAGATAATGACAACGGAGGCAGTTGTTATGAGCGAAGTTAATGTCCTGAAATACGAGTGGGAAAAACAAAATATTCAAGCTACTGACAAACAAATACTTGCCATCAGGAGCGAGAAAGAACTAACAGTAGTCAGTGCAGGAGCAGGTACAGGTAAGACACAAACTCTTTCACAACGATTCGCATGGTTATTGTCAAATTACCCCGAGTGCAAAGTTGATGAAATTCTTGTTCTGACTTTTACTGAAAAAGCCGCACGAGAAATGCAAGAACGTATAAAAACAACGCTTGTAAAGTGGAATGAAAATTCTGCAAAAGAACTCCCACATTTGCAACAGCGTATATCGCATATAGAAGACGCACATATATCTACTATCCATTCCTTTGCAATGAAAGTAATTCGAGAATCAGGGCTTCTATTGGACATTGATCCTACATCGTCAATTACTCCTGCTCCGAGGGAGGATGTTTGGTGGAAAAGTTTTTCTGACTCGCTCGCAACTCTATCAGCAGACAATCTAAAGCGATTGTTAAATGAAGATGAATGGAAGAAACGTGTCGATGTGCTTTTTAATGATGTCAATTTCAGTAAGTTTGTAACTTCTTATACTCCCGATAAGCTTTCAGATACAGCAAAGCATGTTTCAGAAAAACTCGGTAGTTGTGGAAAAACTCCAGATGATCTTTGGAATCAAACGAATGAATTATTATTAAAAGATATAAAAAGCCAACATAAGATATTTGAAAAAATATGGAAATTATGGCAGGGAGAAATTTTTTCCAATCCTGTTGTGAGAGATGGGTTAAACAGTAATACAGGTAAAAGTTTTCAAATACTTAATAATATCATGATTGATTTTACAGAAATTGAGCCTTCAGAAGAAAGAATGCGTGAGTTTGCTAATTGTCTTATATATGAAGGACTAAAAAGTCTTCCCGGTAACTCCGAACTAAAGAAAGAGATAGAACAGATCATTTTTGCCCAAGAGGGTAAAAAATTAGTAGATTGGCGTAACGAAACAAGGATAAAATTACTAATGGCGTCAGAGCCTTCAGAAAATGAAAAAGAATTACTATCTTTGCTTAACATGACTTGTTCATTAGGGTGGAAATGCTGGGAATCCTTACGTAGAAAAGAGGGAATACTTATACATAATGACCTCATACGTTACGCAGGAGAAGTTTTGAATAAAAATGATCAATACGGGAAAAAATTTAAACATATTCTTGTAGATGAATTTCAGGACACAGATGGGCTTCAGGATGAGATGCTACAAGCTTTATGGAAAGATAAAGGCAATACGCTGTTTATTGTCGGTGACATTAAACAGTCAATATATCGATTCCGTCATGCCGATCTCAGCATATTCCAGAGATATATTGACATGGCTGATAACGTTGCAAATTCCAATTATCTCTACATAACTCTGAATAAGAGTTTTAGAACACAGGATGTCCTTTTAGAAAAATTTAACACAATATTTACATATATATGGTCTAATTCAAAAGATCAGGGTAATTCAATGAAATATGAATCGCTGTATGGAGCCGGAGATTCAGCCGACTGGTGGAGCACAAGAAATGCTGAGCCTATCAACCCAACGCTTGAAGCGATTATAGCTGTAGAAAAACGAGAGCGCGTACTTGACGAAAAGGGCAAGAACAAATGGAAACAGCCTGAAAAAATATATGAAATGCGAACTAGAGTTTTCAAAGAACTTGCATTGCGAATAGTAGAAATGCATAACACAAAAATACAAATATGGGACAAAGAAATAAAAAATGACAATAAATTTAGGAATGTAAAGTGGAAAGATTTTGCAATTCTTGTTCCGACAAGAACAGTTTACCCTGTAGTGGAAAGGGCATTTGACGAGGTCGGTATTCCTTATGTAATGTGTACAAGCAAGGATTATTTCGCACGAGGTGAAGTTGCGGATGTTATTAATCTTATATCATTACTAGATCAACCTAATGATCCCTATTTTTTAGCTGGATGGTTAGCATCTCCATTCAGTTGTATTGAGCTCGATTCGTTTGAAGAATGCATCAATAAATCATATTTATCTCAGAATAATAAAAAACCCATAGAGCTTGCGAAAACGGTGCAAAATGATATGCCTAATGTTTGGACTCAGATTATGAAATTAAAGTCAATCGCTGAACTTCGGGGCGTTCCTGACATGATATATGAACTAATGCGCTCACCAAGATATCTTAAAGCGTACGACTCCAATCATCGCAGTCGAATTAATGCCAATATTATCCGTCTTGCCGATCTCGCTTATGAATATGAATCATCTCAAGGACGATCTCTTACAGGGTGTGCAAACTACATGCAGTTTGCAGTTACTAATGCTAAACAGAAAGAAGAACCCGATGTTACTGATGAAGAGCAGGATTCAGTACAAGTGTTAACAATACATGCCTCAAAAGGGCTTGAATATCCAATAGTAGCGCTGTGCGGAGTTGAGGATGAATACAAGAAAGTTTCTGGTATAAACGCCTCTGAAAAGTACGGAGTTATAGTATCAAAGCTTCCAGATTTTTTAATAAATGAGAATACAAAAGATGAAGATACTGTCGCAGGAACGTGGTATTCGGAAATAGAAAATGAACTAGAACGCTCGGAAAAGGAACGTTTATGGTATGTCGCTGCTACGCGCACAAGAGACAAACTGATACTTTGCGGAACAGTGAATTGTCATAGCGATGGAAACGAAATTAAACTTCCAAAAGATACGAGTTTTCTAGGACAGGTTTTTGCTGCAGCAAATGTTGATGTGCCTCAAAGAGCTCACGAAGACAATAGGTTACTTAATTCAACGGTGACCAAAACAGATCTAACTGATGTATCATGGTTGATTAAGGATAATGAAGTGGAAAAGAGAGTTGATCTTTCAAAAGAAGAAACAAAGGCGTCTGCAACTTTGAAACTGAAAATAGATTCTCCTGCATCATTAGGACGTATCTCAGCATCAGCTTATGCAATGATGTCATGGTGTCCAAATGCATTTCGCATCGCATATCGTCAGGGCAGAAATATTCAATGGACGACAAAGAGTGGAGAAGATATTGGCGGAGCAGAATTTGGAAGTCTCGCACACTGGATTCTATCCAAATGGGATTTTAAAGAAGAATCAATAAATGATTATCTTCCTGACGAAAAAGAAAATAAATTTAAAAAAAAGCTTGGGCAGGTTCCTTATGATTTGCAGAAAGAATTTAATTCAGCAGAGTCGAGAAACAAACTCCGAGAAATGTTATCAAAGTTTGCAGACTCTGAAGAGGGGAAAATTCTGGCTAGATTTACTGTAGATAAACTTTACCGTGAAACTCCATTTCGTGTTCAAGACGATAATCTTTTAATGGTTGGGGCAACAGATATTTTTTGGGAAGATGATCAAGCTGTTCAAATTAGAGACTGGAAAACCACAGATGAAGAGTCTGCACCCTCTGAATATTATGATGCTCAGCTTAATTTCTATGCCTATGCGATTTGGAAATACCGTATTGAGAAAAAAGAATCTAAATCCAAACTTCCTATTGCTGTGGGACTAATTTATCTAAAAAACGGGAATACAAAAATCAGATATCTTGGAGAGGCTGAATTAGAGGAAATAGGTAACCATATACATAGTTTATCAAGAATTGCACTTACTGGTAATTTTGATAAAACGTTATTCAGATGCAATATATGTCCCTGGAAAAACGACTGTGAAAAATAGTTTTATTATTATAGTAACTTTGTAGGATCAAATAAATAAATTCCATTTTGAGTAAGTTACCACTAAAAAACTACACTTTCTAAATAGAATAAAATTGACGCTAACTAAATCTATGTGTAGAATTGGGAAGTTATTTTTTGATTGTAATATGGAAGATAGTATTTATGCAGTGGAGGGGGGTGGGCTTATTGGCAGAGAATTTAGCTGACAAAATAAGAGATCAAGAGACTCAGGCAAAAAAGATAATAGCTGACGCTAAGGTCGAGTCTGCGAATTTATTGGCTTTCGCTCATGCAAATGCAGAAGAGTCTCTAAAGAGCACAAAACAGCAATGTCACAGAGAATGGCGCGAAAGTGTTTCTGAGGCTGAGAAAGCTGCAGAAATAGAAGCAGAGAAGATTATGGCTAAAGGAGAAGCAAAAGCTCTATCCTATTACGAAGAAAAAAAAGGTTCAGTAAAAGAAGTAGCAAAATGGTTAGTTAAAGAGGTGATGGCGACTTATGGCTCTTGACCAAATGAGTAAGGCACGGATAGCTGTTCATAAATCTATAGCAGGAGAGCTTGCTGGAAAACTGCAGGCTGTGGGTTGCTGTGAGTTTATAGGACAAGTCGAGGGGAAACTAGATGTTGGAGCCATTGAGCAACTACATTCAAAACAAAAACATGTGAACGAGCTTTTGACTGACGCAAAATATCTTACGCGTCTCCTTGAACCTTTTGAAACAGATAAAGAGAGTTCTTTGTCAAGAATGTTGGGAGATATTCCGCAAATATCACTTTCTGATTTAACAGCAAAAGTTGATGAAGAAAAGTTTTCTGTCTTTTTTAAGACTATGCGCGGAAAAGATAGCGCCATGTCTGCTTGTCATTCTGAAAAAGCTCGATTGAAGGGACTTCTTTCCCAACTTAAACAGCTTGAATCAATTAAATGGCCCTTGGAGTTTTTTACAACAGGAACGGATTTGGTAATTGGCGAAATTTTAACAGTTTCCAAAACTACTTCTGATGAATTTAAAACACGTATTTCAAATGAACTTGGTGATTATTTAGAACTTCAAGAGCTCCTTACTAACGAAAAAGAATCTAATGCAACATTTGCAATTCTTTTCCGTAAAAGCGATTTTAATTCTTTGCAGAGACTTGTAGCAGATTTTTCAGCTACGAGAATTGATGTGCCAAAAGAATTTAAAAATCTAGCCAGTGACGAAAAAAGAAAACTTGAGACAGAAATCGTAGCCCTTGCAAAAAAAGAGGCATTACTCAGTTCAGAAATAGCTTCAAGAGCTAATGAAGGGCTAGAAATGGCTCGATATTATTCTGATTATTGGATTATTATTAGAGATAGACTTGACTCTATGCTTTCAGGACTACCTACAGATGAAGTTTTAATTTGGTCATTCTGGGTTCCTACAAAAATGCTTAGTCTTGTTGAAAAAACAATTAAACCATATGAAGATTTAACGGAATTTGCGATGATTGAACCTGAAGAAGGGGAAATACCACCGACTCTCCTTAGTAACCCTAAGTGGTCATCATGCGTTGAACCTCTTACTCTTATGTATGGATCACCTACTTATGGCAAAGTAGATCCTTCAACTTTAATGGCTCCATTTTTTTTCTTGTTTATGGGAATGTGTTTTGGTGATGCCGGATATGGGTTGATACTATCAGCAATATTTGGTTATATCCTTATAAAGCATCGGCTCAGTCCAACCTTAAGAAAATTTTTTATTCTTCTAACTACAGGGATGCTCTTTTCTGTTTTCATGGGAGCGATTACTGGTTCTTGGTTTGGTGACAGTATTACGGCATTTCCTTTTTTGCGGCCGCTTATCCCAATCAAAAATGCTTTTCAGTTTCTTGACCCAATGAATGATCCCATGACATTTCTCTTGATATCACTTGCACTAGGATTCGTGCATATTATCTTTGGGTTGGTAATTGCTATGGTTATGAATTGGAGAGAGGGCGACAAGACTGCTGCTATTCTCGATCAAGGAACATGGATATTTTTCTTAATATCTCTTGTTGTGATGGGAATAAGTATGAGCGGTGCAATTTCTACAGCTTTTGTTCTTCCATCTAAAATAGCTTCTATTGCTTTAGCATTGCTACTTATTGCAACACAGGGACGAGCTAAGAAGAATCTTTTTTCTAGATTACTTTCTGGAGTTTTGAGTTTATACGACGTTACGGGGTACCTTGGAGATGTCCTTAGCTACAGCAGACTTCTTGCTCTCGGCCTTGGTTCTGCAGCAGTTGGTATGGTTATAAACCTTCTTGGAACATTAGTGGCGGACACTCCGTATGTTGGGATAATTTTAGCAGCGCTTATATTTATCATAGGACACACGTTTAGTATCGTAGTAAACCTACTTGGAGCTTTTGTCCATTCACTAAGACTTCAGTATGTTGAATTCTTTGGCAAATTCTATGATGCCAATGGTAAAGATTTTGCTCCGTTGTGCAATGCTCCAAAGTTCGCTCGTCTTTCAGAAGAATCTACAGTACATTAATCACATTAAAAAGTTATAAATAAAAAATGGAACACATATTATTAGGGAGGTTTTAGTTTATTATGGAAACATTAATCGAAACAATGTCAACACAGCTTGGTCCAATGTTAGTAGTCCTCGGAGCTGCATTGGCGGTTGGTATTGCAGGCACCGGTTCTGCTCAGGGGATAGGCATTGCAAATGAAGCAGCAGCTGGCGTTATGACAGAAGACCCAAGTAAGTTTGGTTATTGCTTGGTTCTACTTGCACTTCCTGGAACACAGGGCATTTATGGACTTCTAGTAGCAGTTTTAGCTCTTCAGAAAGCAGGACTCCTTGGCGGAGTAGCAGTGGCTTTTACAATGTGGCAAGGTCTTGGTATCCTTTTTGCGTGTCTACCTATTGCAATTGTAGGATATTATTCAGCCGTATGGCAGGGAAAGTCTTCAGCTGCAACTATTCTTATGATATCAAAGCATCCTGAGCAGATAGGTAAAGCTGTTATCCTTCCTGCTATGGTTGAAACATACGCTGTCTTTGGGCTTCTTGTCAGTATTTTGATGCTCAACGGCATAAAGCTTTAATCAAGAATAAGAGAATATTATGTCGTTAGAACAGATAACAGAAAAAATAAAAAATGATGCTATTCGTGAGGCAGAAAAAGTTTTAGCAAAGGCAAAATCCAAGGCGTCCGAAATAACAGATAAAGGCGCCAAAGAAAATGATGCTATAAAAGATTCTTTTGCAAAACGTTTCGCAAAAGAGAAACCTGAAATATTACGTCGTCGCGAAATAGTAGCTAAACTAGATGTCAAAAAGCGAATGCTACATTCTCAACGTAATCTAATTCAGGATGTCTACGATGGCGCTCTTGATGAAATGAAGGCTTTTAGCAAAGATGATTACTTAAAACTTTGCGAATCACTTCTTAATCAGTCCGTATCATCAAAAAAGGAAGAAGTTTTAGTAGCAGAAAACGAAAAGTTTATTGATGAGGCATGGATTAACGAATACAACGAAAAGAAAAACACAAATCTTGTTATCTCAAAAGATAATATCGACATATCAGGTGGTTTTATCTTAAGGAGCGGCAAAATAAGGACAAATTGTTCTTGGGATATGTTACTTCAAGTAGCTCAAGAAAAAAATGAGTCCGAAGTTGTTAAACGTTTATTCCCGCCCACAGAATAGGGAGGTGGTCTGATGTCCCAGCAGGATGCATACGGCTACGCCGTTGCACGAATTAGAGCAATGGAAAACCGCTTTCTTGATGCCAGTGTATTGCAGAGGATGATTGATGCAGAAGACCTGGCGACGGCGCTCAAAATTCTGGGGGAGACGTCTTATTCTTCAGCGCTAACATCACATGTTAGCGATCAAGATTTCGACAAGATGCTTGAATTTGAACTGCAGGCAATATATAAAGAAGTGGAATCTTTTATACCAAATAAGAAACTTCTTGATTTATTGCGCTACCAGTACGATTTTCATAATGTCAAAGTTTTGATTAAAAGTGTTTTTAATGTTGCAACGGGAGGCGAAAAGAGATGGGACTTTCTTACATCTCTTGGATCATATCCTGTAGATACCCTGATCAATGATATTGAATTGGAGGAATACAAATTTCTCCCATTTGGCCTAAACAATTTGATACCTGAATGTATATCTATCTGGGAACAAAGCCGTGATGTTCTCGAAGTAGAGCGTCTTCTAGACAATAGAATGTATGCGCTTATGAAGGAAATCGCTTTTGATCTAGATATCCCAGAAGCTCTAAATTGGATTCGTACAAGAATTGACGGAGAAAACATAAGATCCCTCTTGAGGTTAAAGCGTTTTAACTTCGATGCAACTAGAGCTCTTTCGTTTATGCATTGTGGAGGGAAAATTGACACTGGCATGCTTGTGTCGCTTATTGTAGAACCGTTTGAAAGTTGGAAGAGGTCTCTTGAGTTTACAGAATTTGGTAAGGGCATAAGCTCTATTGATGGTACGGTATCTTTTTCAGAGATGATTCTTTTGTTAGAGAAATTTTTAGATGATTTTTATTTAGATAAGCTGGCTTCGAGCCGTTTTTCATCTAATGCTCCCGAAAACATCTTAGCTTATCTTTGGCACAAGGAAATGGAAGTAAAAAATGTCCGTATGATTTTAGTCGCAAAGACTAGTGGTGGGGATAAAGAACAACTAAGGAGGTTGCTGCGTAATGTCTAAGGATAAGTCTCCTATGGCTGCGCTTGGAAGTTATGACAGCATGCTCCCGTTTAAAGCTATTGGTCTTGACGTTGCTATCATAAACGATGAAAACAGAAACTCTATTGGGCAGATAATGAGTAAATTTGCTCGTTCGAATTATGCGGCACTCTTTGTGGAAGAATCTCTATATGTTGAATTCCAGGATGCCGTTAGTGAAATTAGTGAGTCAAGTGATATGTCTATAATTCCTGTCCCAAACCAAAGTGGATCCATGGGAGTTGGCCTTACGTCAATAAGAAAAAATGTTGAACGTGCGGTTGGCATGGATATCTTTGGAGTTAAATGATGAAGATGGAGGCGATGTAAGTGGCTACTCCAAATGCCATTACAGGTTTTATCGCAAAGATTTCCGGTCCGCTTGTTATCGCAAAAGGCATGGCTGGAGCCTGTATGTTTGACGTTGTTAGAGTCGGAAAATCAGGTCTTGTCGGTGAAATAATTGAACTTAAAGATGATACAGCATCAGTACAGGTCTATGAAGAAACTTCCGGACTTGCTCCAGGAGAACCCGTTGTAAGTACAGGAGAACCTTTGAGTGTTGAACTTGCGCCTGGACTTATAGAAGAATTCTTCGATGGAATTCAGCGTCCTCTTGAAGCTATTCAAAAGGCTGCGAATAGCCCATACATTCTTCGTGGTATTAACGTTCCTGCAGTAAGCAGAACAAAGAAATGGGATTTCGTGCCATGTGAAGAAGTTGGAACAGAAGTTAATTCTGGCGACATTATCGGATCTGTTGCCGAAACAGAGCTTGTTGACCACAAAATAATGATTCCGTATGGTCTCGAAGGTAAAATTAAAAGCATTAATGCTGGCAGTTTTACAGTTGAAGAAGTTGTAGCTGTCGTTACTGATGTAAAGGGTAAAGATCATAAAATTACACTTCTTCAGAGATGGCCAGTTCGAAAACCACGTCCCGTTTTAAAGAGACTTCCTCCTGAAGTCCCTCTTACCACTGGTCAGCGAGTCGTTGATACGTTTTTCCCAATTGCTCGAGGTGGCACCGCTTGTGTTCCAGGGCCATTTGGATCAGGAAAAACAGTTATACAGCATCAGCTAGCTAAATGGGCAGACGCTGAAATAATTGTTTATATTGGTTGTGGAGAACGAGGCAATGAGATGACAGACGTTCTTCTTGAATTCCCTGAACTAGAAGATCCACGCTCAGGTCAGCCATTGATGAAACGAACGCTTCTTATAGCAAACACATCTAATATGCCTGTTGCAGCACGTGAAGCCTCTATCTACACGGGTATCACTATTGCCGAATATTTCCGTGACATGGGCTATTCTATTGCATTGATGGCAGACTCGACATCGCGTTGGGCGGAAGCTCTTCGTGAAATGTCAGGACGCCTTGAAGAAATGCCTGGTGAAGAAGGCTATCCTGCTTATCTTTCCTCTCGACTAGCCGAGTTTTATGAACGAGCAGGAATCGTCGAAACTTTAGGAAGCCATCTTGAAGGCGCAGTGACTGCAATAGGTGCGGTCTCGCCTCCAGGAGGAGACACTAGTGAACCGGTTTCACAAGCGACTCTGCGAATTGTCAAAGTATTTTGGAGTTTGAGCAATAATCTTGCAAATCGCCGGCATTTCCCTGCAATTGATTGGTTAAAATCATATTCTTTATATAGTGATATCGTTCGAAAGAACATCAGCGATCACATTGATAGCACTTGGGAAGAACATACAAAAAAAACTTCTTCGATGTTGCAAGAAGAAGCTTCTTTACTAGAGATCGTCCAATTAGTCGGGATCGACGCATTGAGCAGTAAAGACCGTGTGACACTTCACGCAGCGCAGATGTTAAGAGAAGACTATTTACAACAAGACGCCTTTGATGATGTCGATAGTTATACTTCTTTAAGCAAACAATCAAAGATGCTCGATGTGATTTTACGCTGGTATGACATCGCCCAAGAAATCGTCAAAAAAGGCATTCGCTTTGAGAAGATTGAATTTTTAAGTGTCAATGAAAAAATTGCTAAACTCAAATACGTCAAAGAAGCGAAATTTGAAAAAGAGTATCAAAAGACAGTTGAACAACTTGAACTTGATTTCGGTGCTCTTTTAAAGGAGTAAACTATGGCCACTAAAGCATTTAAAACAATTAAAGAAGTCGTCGGACCTCTGATGCTTGTTGAAAAGACAAGTGATGTTAAATACGATGAACTCGTCTCGATTAAACCTTATAAATCAAATGAACGTTTAGGACGTGTTTTAGAAGTCGATGATGATAAAGTTCTAGTCCAACTTTTTGAATCCTCCCAAGGTTTAAAAATCGACGACGCAAAAGCGACCTTCTTAGGAAAGAGTATTACTTTAGATGTTTCTGAACATCTTTTAGGTCGAGTCTTTGATGGATTAGGTAGACCATTAGACGATAAAGGACCGATTATTGCAAGTAAAAGACTCGATATCAACGGAAGTCCACTTAATCCAGTCGCGCGAGATTATCCAAACGAATTCATTCAAACAGGAGTCTCGTCTATCGATGGTTTAAATACTTTGGTAAGAGGTCAAAAACTTCCGATTTTCTCTGCTAGTGGGCTAGCGCATAACAAACTAGCCGCACAAATCGTCAAACAAGCTTGTGTCTTAAATAGTGATGAAAAATTTGCAGTCGTCTTTGC
>LSQX01072069.1_pt1 | contig 13887 bp, 12 predicted proteins | sample 654561 | NCBI WGS metagenome assembly LSQX01 (sample SAMN04489861, study PRJNA283612) | anaerobic digester metagenome | isolation source: 4 biogas reactors fed with cattle manure at either 37C or 55C with and... | place: Denmark: Kongens Lyngby | collected 2014 | reverse complement strand
TGAAGAAGAATCTTTCGAAGAGGATGTTTCTGAAGAAGAATCTTTCGAAGAGGATGTTTCTGAAGAAGAATCTTCCGAAGAGGATGTTTCTGAAGAGGAACCTTCCGAAGAAGAACCTTCCGAAGAGGGTTTTGTTGATGAGAATGTTTCTGAACAGGATGTGGAAGCGGTAAGCGCTGATAGTGAAGAACTCAGGGAATAGAACGTTTCAACCCGCGGAAAACATTTCATGGAAAGGCGGCAGGAGATATGAAGCCAAAAAAAATCCCGTTGCGCAGGTGTATTGCTTGCCGGGAAATGAAGGGAAAAAAGGAATTACTGCGTGTAGTGAAAAGCCCCGAGGGTGAAATATTTTTGGACAGGACTGGTAGAATGAATGGTAGGGGTGCTTATCTGTGCGACAATCCGGAATGTTTTGCAAAGGCTTGTAAGACCAAAGCATTTAACAGGGAATTTAAAATGGAAATTCCCGATGATATATATAAGGGGTTAGCGAAGCAAATGGAGGAAAAACGTGACCGATAGGATATATTCTTTTATGGGGCTGGCAATGAAGGCAGGAAAGCTGGTTTCAGGTGAAGAAAGCTGTGAAAAAGCAATCAGAAGCAAAAAAGCTTATATGGTTATTGTTACCGAAGATGCTTCAGGCAATACGGTGAAGAAGTTTCAAGATGCGTGCATATACCGGGAAGTTCCTTTTATACGGTTTGGGAAGAAACATTTGTTGGGAAGACTGTTGGGTAAGGAAATTCGCTCTACCGCGGTGATTACGGATTCCGGGTTTGCGCAGAAGCTAACCGAACTGATAACGAGTTATCAAAGCAACGAGAAAAAACACGGGGGTGGGCTGATTGAGTAAAAGAGTATTTGAACTGGCCAAGGAGCTGAACACAACCAGCAAAAGGCTTATTGAAAAACTGGGAGAAATCAATATAATTGTAAAGAGCCATATGAGTTTGCTGGAAGAAGACGAACTGGATCGGTTATATAAACATATCGGTGTGGTGAACAGAAATCTGGTTGAAGGTTCTGATGATGCGAATAGTGATGATCAGCAGGAACCAGTGGAAACTCAGGTGCGAAAAAGCATTCCCCGGATCATTCGAAAAACCGAAATCATCATCCATGATGATGGTTATGAGCGTGATATGAGGGACAGGGACAGAGAAAAGAAGAAAAGCAGAAAAGGCTATGTCCGGACATCTTCCAGCACGGATGGCTTAATGGCAGGACTAAGGCGCGGAAGCGACAATGAAATTCCTACCATCCGAAAGCATACCAAGGATTCCACTTCTCAGGCGAAGGAGCAGCCCTCTGTACGAAAGAAAGCGGAGGATATCAAAGTTGATATTGCTGAAGATGATATCACCGGTATCAGCCAGCGGGGGGACAGAATCCGAAGACCTGTGGATAGTATTTTAAGCATCAAGAAGGTTTCATCCCGCAGTGATCGCAACAAGCAGGATACCGAAGAAGTTGAAACAAAGAAGGAAAGCAAGCCGGATGCAGTTCAGAAAACAACAGGGATTGAAGAAGAGAAAAAAGCCGAAAATAAGGCTGAGAGGGATAAAGCAATAAGCGAAAATCAAAGTGACATTCAAAAGGAGACAGTATCTGCGGGTGCAGAGAAAACAGAAAAGCGTATGGCAGCAAAATCTCAAGAGATTCAGCAGGCAAAAGTAGAAAAAGAGGATGGTCGTGCTTCTTCCGATGCGGGAGCGCAGCAAAAGAGGACAGCATACGTGGATAATAAGATTCAACAGGAAGCACCCGATGTCCCGACCAGCAAACAGAGCGGTAAAGAAAGGGATACGTCTGAAAAGGTTGAGCCACAGGACAAAAAAGAAGGCCGTACCCAGCAAACCGACAAAAGCCGACGGAGTCAAACGCAGGCCAGCCGTCCTCAAAAGGATATTGAGGCCAAGGAACGCACTCAAAAGACGAATCAGCAAGCTGAAAGCCAACAAGGCCGGGAACAGCAAAATCGCGGATTCAGGGAAGGCAGGGTCGATCGTCGGGTCGATCGTCGGGACGGTTCCCGTGACAGTGGCCAAAACCGTAGTTTGGGAAGGGATGCCCAGACAAATCGCGGGCCATATCGTGAAGGTGGTTACTCTCGCGGTAAGGACGACAGAGGGCTTGACAGAAGTCGCGATCAAGGTCCAAAAGGCAGAAGTGATGACAGAGGCAGAGGTGTAAACAAGCCTCTTGTTATCCCGAAGGTCAATCTTGCCCCGGGCCAAGTTGAAGAGAAGAACAACCTACGCGGTGAAAGGCGTTCAGCCATTACCAGGGATCTGGAAAAAGGGTTTAAGCGGGAAGCAAAAAAAGAAGTCATCAAGCCGGTGGTTCAGCAAAGCACAGGCAGAAGCCGCAGCAAATACAAAAAGAATTTCGCGGGCCATACTGCAAATGTTTCCGACATGTATTCCGATGACTTTGTATTAAATGAATTCTATGAAGAAAAGGATAAGGTGAAAAAAGACAGGAGCAGAAGGAGGGAAGAAAAGCATATTCCTCCTAAAGCGGTACTGAAGGAAATCACCATTCCAGAGACTATTACTGTTAAGAACCTGGCCGAAGCTTTGAAAAAGACCGCTGCTGAAGTGATAAAAAAGCTGATGAATCTTGGAACCATGGTTACACTGAACCAGGAACTGGATTTTGATACTGCTGCTATCATCGGTGAGGAGTTTGGTGTTGAAGTTCATAAAGAAGTGGTAGTTAGAGATGAAGATATCTTGTTTGATGATGTGGATGATAACGAAGAAGATCTCGTAGAACGTGCCCCTGTTGTTGTAGTCATGGGTCATGTTGACCACGGAAAAACATCACTGCTTGACGCCATACGGAAAACGAATGTGGCAGACAGGGAAGCAGGCGGTATAACACAGCATATTGGTGCTTACAAGGTAAATGTTCATGGCAGAGATATAACCTTCCTTGATACTCCTGGTCATGAAGCTTTCACCGCAATGCGAGCAAGGGGCGCACAAGCAACTGACATTGCCATACTGGTAGTCGCTGCCGATGATGGTGTTATGCCTCAGACCATAGAGGCCATAAACCATGCCAAAGCAGCCAATGTTAGCTTGATTGTTGCAATCAATAAAATTGATAAGCCCGGAGCAAATGCAGACCGTGTGAAGCAGGAGTTGGCTGAACGGGGCGTTCTCATCGAGGAGTGGGGCGGAGACGTAATCGCTGTTCCGGTTTCAGCAAAAATGGGAACGAATATCGATCAACTGCTGGAAATGGTGCTTTTGACCGCAGATGTTTTGGAACTGAAAGCAAATCCAGACAGGCAGGCAAAAGGTATCGTCATTGAAGCAAAGCTGGATAAAGGACGCGGTCCTGTAGCTACAGTACTTGTTCAGCGTGGGACGCTTTATTCGGGAGATTCCATAATTTCCGGAACCACTTTTGGACGTATCCGAGCAATGACAAATGAATATGGCAAAAGGATTGAACAGGCTGGTCCGTCAACACCGGTTGAAATCATTGGATTGGATGGAGTACCCGAGGCGGGAGATGTTTTCTATGCTGTTGCAGATGAAAAAGTGGCCAGACATCTGGTGGAGGAACGGAAGTCGCAGCAGCGTGAGCAAAGTATTGGTACTGCTCCGAAAGTATCGCTTGACGATCTGTTTAACCAGATTCAACAAGGTGATGTAAAAGAATTAAACATCATTGTTAAAGCTGATGTTCAGGGTTCTGTTGAAGCAGTGACGCAGTCGGTTGAAAGGATCAGTAATGAAGAGGTAAAGGTTAAGGTTATTCATGGCGGTGTTGGCGCTATTAATGAGGCAGATGTGACTTTGGCAAGCGTATCAAATGCGATTATTATCGGGTTTAATGTCAGACCTCCGGCGAATGTGGTTGAAGCTGCGGAAACTGCAGGGGTTGATATCCGTTTGTACAGGATCATATACAGTGCCATCGAGGATATAGAAAAAGCAATGAAAGGGCTTTTGGATCCAACTTACAAAGAGGTTATTGACGGACACGTTGAAATCCGGCAAACCTTTAAGGCTTCCAGCATCGGTACAATTGGTGGCGGTTATGTTATTGATGGAAAGATCATGCGTAATTCCGGTGTACGTGTTGTCCGAAATGGTATTGTGGCTTACGAAGGTAAATTGGCTTCTCTGAAACGATTCCAGGATGACGTTCGCGAAGTCGCCCAGGGATACGAATGTGGTATATTAATTGATAAGTTTAATGATATTAAGGAAGGGGACGTCATTGAGGCGTTCCGGATGGTAGAGATTGAAAGAACATAGACCGAAAGTTGGTGACATTTTGGAAAGAACTGAGCGGATAGCGGGTGAAATAAAAAAAGAAATTGCAGATATCATTCGAAACACCATCAAGGATCCAAGGCTTCCAGGGCTGGTTTCTGTTATGGGAGTTCGGGTGACAAAGGATCTACGTTATGCAAAGGTATATATTAGTGTTTATGGTAATGATCGGGAAAAACAGGATGCGATTAACGCGTTGAAACACGCTGCGGGTTTTGTACGCCGCGAAATTGGAAACAGGATCCAACTTCGATATGTGCCTGAGCTTTTGTTCATCCAAGACGATTCGATAGAACATGGAATGCACATCAGCAGCCTGATTGACAAGACCATGAATCCAGATGAGTAGAATCCTGGGATCCCCCTTGTGGCGGAGTCTATTCATAAAAGGCCCATACGACGTGTTTTTTAGCCACTGTAGCTAAAAAACACGTCGGGTATTTGTGATCTGCATGCCATATCGCTTGCTTCTCAGGTTACCTACACAGGTTAAGGTCGGGAATTTGATGAAAATTCGAAGGGATTGAGCTTTTGAAACAGTTATTGGATATAATTCGTTCGGCGCATTCTGTTGCCATTATAACCCATATGTCTGCAGATGGAGATGCTTTAGGTTCATCTTTCGCATTGGCTTTGGCTCTGGAACAAACGGGCAAGAAGGTTACTGTTTTTCTTGAGGAACCTGTTCCGAAAATGCTGGATTTTCTACCAGGACAACACACTATCGGTGAGAATACCGAAGAGGTGTTTGAACTTGCCATATGCATAGATACCAGTGACATGCAAAGGCTTGGAAAACGTGCATCTATCTATACCAATGCCGCACGAAAAATCACAATTGATCACCACACAACAAACAACATGAAGGCAGACGGGCTATGGATCGATCAAAAGGCTGCTGCTGCCGGGGAAATGGTTTATTATTTAATAAAAGAACTAAAGGTTCCCATCAACAGGGAGATAGCTATTTGTCTGTATACAGCAATTGTTACTGATACAGGAGGTTTCCGTTATAGCAATACAGGGCCGCAAACGCATACCATTGCATCAGAGCTATTAGCCCTGGAAATTCCTTTTGCTGATATTGCCAAAAAGGTTTTTGATATTGTTTCCCATTCAAAAATGTCCCTGATGAAAAAGACGCTGCAAAATTTAACGCTATACCACAACGGGAAGACAGCAGTTTCATGGATCAAACATGAGGATATTCAGCCTGTGGACGCACAATCCGATGATTTCGAAGGGCTTGTGAATGTTGGAAGAAACCTGGAGGGGGTTGAGGTTTCCCTCTTTTTACGCGAAGAGGTTCCTAGCCATTATAAAGGCAGTTTGCGCGCAAATGAATATGTGGATGTTGCCCGGATAGCGAGTCTTTTTTCGGGTGGTGGGCATGTACGGGCTGCTGGTTTCTCCATGAATGGAAAATTGGAAGAGATCAGGGACAAACTCCTCAGCGAAATCGAAAAGGTGCTGTAAATGGACGGAATTTTATTGGTACTGAAACCTCCGGGTATGACCTCATTTGACGTAATTGCCTGGCTAAGAGGAATTACAGGGATAAAAAAGATAGGCCATGCCGGTACACTGGATCCCGCCGCGGTCGGTCTTCTTCCTGTTTGTATTGGAAAAGCTACAAAAACGATCGGGTGGCTTCAGGATTTCGATAAGTCCTACCGTGCCGAAATGGTTGCTGGTATTATTACCAATACCCAGGACCAAGAAGGGGAGATCCTGCAAAGAAATAAGGTAGAACTTGATAAAGGTGAGCTTTTGCAAACCTTTGATCTTTTTATAGGAGAATATGAACAGCTTCCTCCGATGCATTCTGCTATAAAAGTTAACGGAAAACGGTTGTATGAGCTGGCAAGGCAGGGGGTGGAGCTTCACCGAAAAAAGAGGAAGGTTCATATTTCCAAACTTACGCTAATCGATGCCAAGTTGGATCGGGAAAACCCTGTAGTCCTGTTTGACGTTAGTTGTTCAAAAGGAACCTATATCCGTACCCTTTGTGCCGATATCGGACAGAAAATCGGTTGTGGTGCATATATGTCATTCTTAATCCGAACTGGAGTAGGCCCCTTTTCCATTGAAAAAGCATTAACATTGGAAGAGATCAAGAGGGCTTCAGAAGAAGGAAATTTGTCATCCGCACTGTTGCCGGTTGATATTGTATTCCAGAAGTATCCCGGTGTTTCACTGTCTTCAAAAGACCTGCTCCGTTTTACGAATGGAGCTCCCGTTGAGTTGATGCAGGAGGATGTGAATCTGGGGGATGGAACTGCCGAACCATTGAAGCAGGAGGACGTGAATCTGGAGGATGGAACGGCTGTTCCATTGAAGAATGAGAACGAATCAGATGCTCCATTTGATGCACCACAATTAAAAATCGCAAATAATCGACCAAAAACGGAGGAACCAGATCCCTGTTTTGTTCGAGTATACTCCGAAAGTGATTCCTTTATAGGCCTGGGGAAAATCCATGGACAAAAAAGCAAGATAATTCTCCGAGCGCATAAACTATTTGCAACAAATCAGTCCTGATGTTTCGTTTTGTATCAAGGGAGTATTGCTCCAGTAGAACAAGACAAAGGAAAAGTGGGACAAGAGAGCTGTCATGATATAGCGATTAAGGAAGAGAATGCTGTGAAGATATTTAGAAATCGTTTTACATTACCTGAAGATAAAGCCTGCGGTGTTGGGTTGGGAAATTTTGACGGGCTGCATCGAGGCCATATGGCTCTGATCAATACCCTTATAAATGAGTGTCAGCTAAATGATCTACATTCTGTGGTATATACTTTCATGAAGCATCCCGAGCATATCCTTAGGAAAAAGCTTTATACACCTTTAATTATGACTACTGACCACAAAGCTAAAGTATTGGAGAAAACCGGTCTTGAAAGCCTTTGCTTTCAAGAATTTGATGAAGAGTTCTCAAGGATGAGTCCAGAATCCTTTGTTGAAGATATACTGGTTCGAAAAATGCGGGCAAAACTTGTGGTAGTTGGTTTTAACTTCCACTTTGGATATATGGGAAAAGGAGATACCGATCTGCTTAGGCAAATGGGCAACCAGCTTGGATTTAGGCTGGTTGTGATACCTCCTGTAAAAGTTCGGGAAGAAATTGTGTCCAGCACAATTATACGTCAATATATCATGAAAGGAAAAATGGAAAAGGCCTTTGAGCTTCTTGGCAGACATTTCTCCGTTCCTGGAAAAGTGATCAGCGGAACACAGGTTGGCAGAACTCTGGGTTTCCCAACTGCCAATATGATTCCAGAGCGTTGTCTTGTGATGCCCGCAATAGGAGTTTATATCACAAGAACAATGTATCAGGGGAAATGGTACAACAGTGTGACCAATGTAGGCCATAGGCCGACATTGAATTATGATACGAAAGTTACGCTGGAAACCCATATGACAGGATTTGATGGTCAATTATACGGTCAGGATATTGAAGTATTTTTTTTAAAGAAGCTTCGGGATGAAAAACGTTTCAGTAACCGTGATGAATTAATTCACCAAATCCAACTGGATCTGCTCCAAGCAGAGAAATTTCGAAATACCTGATGCGCTACATTCATATTGCATCCGTCTATCCCACATTCATATTGCATCCGTCTATTCGTGTTTTTAGCTCTTGCGCTAAAATTAACTTCCTCTCTTCATGGCATTTAGGGCACGGGATCTTAAGAGCATTTGATTAAGTCGATTCATCCACTAAATGTATAAGAAACACCTGTTTCTGGGATAATTCATAAGGACATAACCTTGGTCAACTCTATGAGGTTAGCCTTGTTTTGTCAGTAAAAATGAAACGGGTGTCTGCTATGCGTAAAGGGAGAATATGGCTGATGCTGTGTTTGTTCACAGCATTGATAGGGATTCTAGGCTACAGGCTTTATCAAATTCAAATTAACCAATACGATACCTATTCGGCTTCTGCATTCCGACAACGGAGCAAAATGACCGAGATATATCAGGACAGAGGGGATATTCTCGACAGGAACATGATTTCATTTACAGGCAGGAGTACCGAGTTTGTTGCTGTACTTCAACCTGCAGTTTTCCCAAAGGATCAGCAAACCAGAGAATATATTGCAGATATTCTCAATGTAGAAGCAGATGCGTTCATCAATTTTTCGATATACAACGCAGCTCCGGAAATTTTCCCAGTTGATGAACAAGCCGCGCAATTACTTTTGGATAGTGCAGTACAGGGGGTTTCAATTGTAGAGAGGCGGAAAAGAATGAGTGCGAATATGCCAGCTGTACATCTGATAGGATATACAGACGGGAGCTGCTCCCAGGGGCTTGCTGGAATCGAAAGGGAATATCAGGAAATCCTGTCATCCGGTAACAGCGTTTATGCGCTGGCAACCACCGATGCAAAGGATAAATTTATTCAGCGGTATGGCTATCAACTTATGAAAACCGAGTCAGAAAGTCCACTGAGTATAAAGTTGACTCTTGATTACCATATGCAGAAGCTTGCTGAAGAAGTAATGGACAAGATGATGGTTTCGGGCGCAGTGGTCATTATTGACATCCTGAATGGAGATGTACTGGTTTTGGCAAGCAGGCCCGGTTTTAATCCTGCAGACATATCTCAATATCTGAATGATAACACCCAACCTCTTTTTAACAGAGCACTTGCTGGTTACACCCCGGGATCAATCTTTAAAATCATTTCCACAGCAGCTGCACTGGAAGATCATTATGATACAGAAATCATCTATGATTGTCCGGGTTATTATCCAGTGGGTGACCAAATTTTCAAATGCTGGAGCTACGATATCGGTGGTCACGGAATGATGGATTTAAAAAACGGCTTTGCGCAATCCTGCAATGGATACTTTATCCAAATGGGTATTCAGTTGGGTGCCCGAAAAATGCTCGATACAGCAAAGGAGTTTGGACTGGGATCGGTAACAGGGCTGGATGCTCAGGGGATATCCGAATACGAGGGGATGCTTCCTGTCATGGCAGAACTCGAAGGGAACGGAAACATCGCCAACCTGGCCATGGGACAGGGGAAAATCCTTGTGACACCATTACAGGCAGCTGGAATGGCTGCGATTATCGCCAACGGAGGCATACGAAACACCTTTAATGTTGTGGATAGTATCGTCAATCGGAACGGGGAAATTATAAGGGATCTGAAAAAGAGAGAGTGGAATCGGGTTATTTCCAGAGATACTGCTGCGGCATTGATGGAGATGATGGAGGCAACGGTGGAAAATGGTACCGGGCAGAAGGCAGATATCGGCGGATATGGAGGAGCTGCCGGGAAAACCGGGAGCGCAGAAACCGGATTATTCAAGGGAGACAGAAGGGTTCTTCATGCCTGGTTTACAGGATACTTTCCATATATCGAGCCACGGTATGCGATGAGTGTTTTCGTTGAAGACGGGGCAGGCGGAGGAACATCAGCAGCACCGATATTTGCAGAAATTGCAGCGAGAATCATGCAATGGGAAGAAATGCGGTAACCGTAAAATAAAAAATTCATTATTGAGAAATCGCTTGTATGTGATATTAATGGGTCTGCTCGCTTCAAAGAAAGGAATATGGAAGCAAGGGGGAAAATAGATACAGTTTCGATCTGAAAAGAGTTATGCAAGTTTATTCAGACATTTGTTTTGCCCAATCGTATTTGAAGATAGAAAGACCAAGTTGATGAGGTGATATTATGGAAAAAAAATTATATCGAAGCACCCGGGATAGAATCTTCGGCGGGGTTTGTTCTGGTTTATCGGAATATGCCCAGGTGGAAAAAGGGCTTCTGAGGTTCCTGACAGCTGTCGCAATCGTTGTGACTGGCTTTTTACCCGGTATAATAGCTTATGTGGTATGCGTTCTGGTAATACCATCCGAAGAAGCAGTGCTTAAGGATCAAATGAGCTATGAAAACGAGGAAAATTTTCATCCGAAAACAGCAAATTCGGAAAACACAAAAATTGTTATCGGTGTTGCTCTGATTCTTATCGGTGTGATTGCCCTGGCAAAGCTCTTGTTTGATTGGGTTGACTATCGCTACGCTATCCCTGTCGTTCTTGTTGTGGTTGGTTCCTTGTTGGTATATAAAAATTGGAGGCAAGGGGAATGAAAAAAGGGCATACGCTGGGGATTATCCTGATTCTGATCGGAGTCGCATGGATTTTCCGGCAAGCAGGGATTCTGTCGGTGAACTGGACCGCATCCATAAAGACGCTATGGCCGATTTTTCTAGTGGCAACTGGTGCAACGATTATGTTTAGTAAAAAGAAAAGGCTTACTTCAGGGATCTGGATTCTAACTTTCATCCTTTTTATCGGGTTTGGCGTGTACAAAAGAAATGAAAACACCCGAATACTAAATTTTGAAGAGAACCTGCAGATCGAGCTCGGTCCATTAGCTGATATGCATAAGATGCCGACAGAAAAAACTATCCCACTTGAACAGGGGACACAGGAGGGAAGGCTTATCCTTCAGATCGGATCGGTAAAGATGGATCTGGCTGAGGGCGACAATGACCTGCTTGTACGGTTGGATTCCAATATTCCCAAGCTGGAACAGCGCCTGTCTCAAGGCGAACAAGCTATTTTGGAATACAGTCATGCACAAAATAACAGACGCGTTATTCCTCATTTCAACCTTAAGATGAATCCAGTTCTGATATGGGAAATAGACGCCAATCTGGGAGTAGTCGACGGAATTTTAAATTTTGAACAAATTCCTGTGAAGAAAGCAGATTTTCGAATGGGCGCCGGAGATCTGAAGGTTATCATTGGTGATCAACAAACAGAAACAAATATTAATCTATGGACTGGAGTTACAGATCTTGACATTTATATCCCTAAAGAAGCAGGCTTACAGGTGAAGGCAGGAAATTTCATGTCTGATCTGGATTTCCATAATATCAAGGTAAACAAACAGGATGAAATATTCATTTCTGAAAACTATGAAACGGCTGAACAGAAAATTTATGTTAATATCATATCAGCGATGAGTGCTGTGAAATTTTTCGCACAATAACCCCAAAACTACAATAGCATCCATAAATGCGGCTTTACTTCGCCATCTTTATGGATGCCTTTTCTTTTCTCTGTCCGTTCTCTATGGGAAGTACAGTTGAAACTTGTATACAGCGTTTATCACATCTCTTTTTTCTATAGTAAAGCAAATCAGTATACTGCGAACCATTCAGTATCGTTTTATTTCCTGAAAGAATTAAGCCGTTTACGTCTATAAAACTGGTATATATGGTCATTTGAGGTAAACATAATGCATGTTATGGAAAAATAACTTGCAACATGGTATAAATGGAAATATAATGTGTCTATAGATTAAATCAAAGGAGGTTTTATACGTGATAGACCCGATTCGCATATTAGTCGCCGATGACAATGTTGAATTTGGCGAAATCGTCTGTGATTATCTGTCAAACAGCGAGGATATTGAAGTAATTGGAAGGGCAGAAGATGGTTTGGAAGCAATTAACCTGATTGACGAATTGCATCCGGATATTGTTATTCTGGATATTATTATGCCACACATGGATGGGCTGGCAGTTCTAGAGCATTATAACAAGGTTCACACTTCCGCAAAACCCATGTTCATCGTTCTTTCAGCTGTGGGGCAGGATAAGATTACACAGCAGGCTGTAAGTTTAGGGGCCGAGTACTATATTGTGAAACCTTTCGATCTGGAAATTTTGGTTGAACGAATTCGCCAATTACGAAAAGGGGAAGTGATAATTAACCGACCCGAGGCACCTAAACCATCCGTGAAAACACAATCATCAAGGCCTTCGAGCATGGAAAGCCGCATTACACAAATCATGCGTGATGTAGGTGTCCCAGCCCACATTAAAGGTTATCAATACATGAGGGATGCTGTTCTCTTGGTTATAGAAGACCTGGAACTGATCAGCTCCGTTACTAAAAGACTATATCCAGAACTTGCCAGAAGATACAAGACAACCCCAAGCCGTGTAGAAAGGGCAATTCGCCATGCAATAGAAGTTGCTTGGACAAGAGGTCAGGTAGATACCATCCACGATTTATTTGGCTACACCATCAACACAAAAAAGGGGAAACCCACCAATTCCGAGTTTATAGCGATGATAGCCGATAAGCTGCGGCTTGAATCGAAAGTAGGCTGATCAGTAAAGGCGAAAAAAATTTATTTGCTAAATGAGAAGGGTTTCGGGAAACACTGGAGCCCTTTTTTTATTCCGATTTTTGTATTATAATACGAGTCGTAGCATCGCTTATTTTCGCAGCTACTTTATCTGTGTGAAAGCGAAATGCAAGTTTTAGCAGCACTTTTAGCGGGAAAACAAACCAGGGAACGCATCTGTGATGGATACATATTATCTTGGGCAGCATTATATCCTTGCGAAACAAAAGGAGAGGCAATGATTTTACAACAGGCGTTAAAGCAATCCCATGAATATGCAAGAAGAATAGTTCAACCAGGTGATACCGTGGTAGATGCAACCATGGGAAATGGCCATGACACAGCTTTTCTTGCCTCATTAACAGGCAGAGAAGGGAAAGTATATGCATTTGATATCCAAAAGGAGGCTATTGAAAACACAAAAAAACGCCTCCTAAATGAAGGCCTTTCGGAAACCTGTATCTTAATTCAGGATGGCCATGAGAAGCTCGGTCAATATGTTCATGAACCGGTGAAGCTTGTATTGTTTAATCTTGGATACAGGCCGGGAGGAGATCATACTCTTTGCACCCTGGGTGAAACTACCCTGCAGGCAGTACAGGCTGCCTTTGCAAAATTGACCGTGTGTGGCATGATCATTCTTGTGATCTATCACGGCGGAGATTCAGGCTTTGAAGAGCGGGATTATTTACTTGAAAGGCTACCGCAGTTCGATCCTCAGTTTGCTGCGGTGATGGTGACACAGTTTGTTAATCTCCCCAACCATCCACCAATATTAGTCTGTATTGAAAAGTTGAAATGAAAAAAGCGCGAGGATCATTCATCATCAAATGTAGCAGGTCCCGGGTATAATGAGCTTTACATTATATTGTTAATTTTTTAGCAAAATCTTTACTAAATCATTGCAAAGAACCTGTAAGTACGTTATAATTCATAATAATTGCAATCAATTTCGAGTAAAATATCGGTAATATGGTCTTTGTATCTGAAATACATACGAACTGAGAACATTTTGAATGTTTTTTAAGTAAAAATTCTATTACTACGAGGTGGGATAAGATGGCTACAATGGACAAAATTAACGACTTTTCTGCCAGAAAGCAAAAAGTTGCACTTGGTGGCGGAGAGGCTCGTATTAAAAAACAGCGTGAAGCCGGGAAAAAGACTGCCAGGGAAAGAATTCAAATGCTTATGGATCCAAACAGTTTTGTAGAGATTGATACTTTTGTGGAAACACGAAGCATTGAGTTCGATATGCAGCAGAAAAAAGTGCCCGGTGATGGTGTTGTTACTGGTTATGGTACCGTGAACGGCCGGTTGGTTTATGTATCGTCTCAGGACTTTACTGTTATTGGCGGTTCACTGGGAGAAATGCATGCCCGGAAGATTACAAAAGTGATGGATATGGCCATGAAAATGGGCG
>LSQX01110145.1_pt1 | contig 13888 bp, 15 predicted proteins | sample 654561 | NCBI WGS metagenome assembly LSQX01 (sample SAMN04489861, study PRJNA283612) | anaerobic digester metagenome | isolation source: 4 biogas reactors fed with cattle manure at either 37C or 55C with and... | place: Denmark: Kongens Lyngby | collected 2014 | reverse complement strand
CATTAGGGAAATGCCTGATGAAGCTCTATTGTCTATCAGCAGACTCGGAAAAGGTAGTTTGAAGGATATAAGGGAAAAGGTTGATGCCATAGACAGGAACTCCAAAAAACTCTTGGATGATGAAGGCATGGGAGATACCCATTTTCTTTCTAGACATTTTGACTCAATTTCCAACCATGTTAAACAGAGAAAACTTAAGCCGTATATTATTGCGTATACTGACAACATTCATTCTCTGGAAGTTCTAAACAGGTATTTTGGCGAGCTGGAGTACGTGTCCGATATTGAAAAGGTCATAAAGGAATTAAAGTGCAACGAGGAAGAGATGCTTGTTGTAAAATGCTTTGTCAGGTATCTGGGTATCGATGTCAACGACATGGTTGTGGATGCCTTGGAAAAGATTGCGGGTACTGAAAGATGTATGTACATACTGCAGAGCCGATCCCAGGGCAGACCCCTGGAGGATATTGGCAGGGGCAGTGGTATCACCAGGGAGAGGGTAAGACAGCTGGAAGATATCATGTGCAAAGGCTTTGTACAATGCGACAAAAGAAAGAGGTTTCTTAACCTTTTTGCCGCTATTTCGGACAATACCGACATTGCTCTTGAGAATGTCATAACCAATATGGTTGATGACAGTATTGTTGATATATTCATATACCTGCTCAAAAGCACATTAAAACCACATCAGAGCTACAATAAGAAGTATGGCCTGTTTTCAATGACTGGCGATTTCAGCTATGCCAACATTGAAAAACACATGGCGGAATCGAATCCATACTTCAAGAGTGACGAGCTGTACGAAGTGGTGGAAAAGACTTCAAATGAGCTTGCGATACCTGCGCTTTTGGTTGAAAAAGTCATAGAGAAGAATTACACATGCTTTGATACGGTGTTTTGCAACAACCAAATGAGTCTTGGTGAAAAGTACGAGGTTGTCATGAAAAAATATTATCCTCTAGGTATCAAGGTTTCCGATGAAGAGGAAATGGAGATATTTAGAAGAAGAATTACGGATATGTTTGGGAATATAAAGCTGCCGCAGTCCAACAAGGCTGTGGAGGCGCGCATTGTGGAAATAACTGTGTTGTGTGACAGGAGTACTTACATCCACCCTGACTTCATTTCCATACCTGACGACCTTGTGCAGAGAATAGAGGAATATATTGATCAAAGTGACAGGGTTGCACTTTCATATCTTGAAGTCTTTGAGGCTTTCAAGGATGAGCTTCTTGCAAGGTCGAATATTGACAACAGGTATTTCCTGCAAGGGTTTTTGAAATACAAACTCAAAAACAAGTATTACTTTACCAAGGATCTGATATCGAAGGACAGGGGTATTGATTTTGCTTATGAGCTGAGGGAGTTTATCAGGAAAAATGGAGAGGTGACCAAGAAAGAGCTAAAAAGCTACTTCATGGGAACTTCCGATTCCATGATTGCCCAGACGATGGCAAGATGCAAGGACATCATAACCATAGACTACAACACATACATGCATGCAGACAGGCTGAATATAACTCAGGAGGATTATATAAATCTTCGTGAGAAGCTGGACGATCTCATTAAAGGCATTCCGGTATCCTGCAGGAAGGTTTACGGTGTCATAAGGAAAGAAAATGCTTTTGCGGATTTTATAAAACGAAATAGTATTACCAATTATTCAAAACTTTATGGTATACTTAAGTATATGTTTGAGGATGAGTATGAATTTTCACGACCAAACATAGGTGCAAAAGGCACGGATGATGCATGCAATTTCACAATAGTGAAAAAGTTTTTGAGGGATAAGAAGGAAATAGAGATAAACGAACTGTTCAAGTTTTGTGAGGATAATCAGATAAAGATTATGAAGAAGGCAAAACTTATAAGTTGTTTGTCTGATGAGTTTTTAAGAAGTGATGTAAACAAGCTTGTCCATGTTTCAAAACTGGGTTTGACAGAGGACAAGCTAACTGCAATCAAGCTGGAAGTGTTGAATATACTTGAGGAAAAGAAGTATATGGCGATGATGGGCATGGAGGATTTTTCCGCATTTCCTGATTTGGGTGTTGAATGGACTCCGTTTTTGCTGATATCGATAGTGCAAAACTACATGCAGTACGTCAACATTGTGGAAATACCTACCAGGAATTACAATTTGCCTAACTGTATCTTTGTAAAATCCGATAATCCTTATGCAGATGATTACAAGGAGATAGTAAGGTGGATTATCAAGCTGCAGCACGAACAGAAGCCGTTCAAGTCTCTTGTGGAAGTGAGGAACTGGCTCAAGAAAGAAGGTGTCATTCTTAACGGAATACCCATATATCTTACTGCCAGAAAACTTTTGTACATGGACGAGAAGGGCAAAGTGGTAATAAGGTAAATATATTCCCGCATAACAGGAATAATATAGTATTAAAATGGAAGATTAACTGGTGGTTTTATGAAAGGTCATATTCGAGGTGTAAAAATGTTTATCTACTGCTATTTGTTGGGTGTTTTTTTGAGCTGGGCCTCATACCCTGTGCTTATTCACCTTACATTTGCAGTACCTCTTGCAATTTCACAGTCAATATATTCGATAATAACAACCTTGGTGCTTCTATCCTTCATATACATCAATCTCTACGATTTGGGAGAGAAGGACAGAAACCCGAGTGTTGGCGCAGCATACGAAGGCAAAGGCTTTGTGTGTGCCGCTGTTGGATTTGTGCTGGTGGTACTGGCTGAAGTCATTATGATACTAATAGCTGACAAGTACTTCATTGTACAGCATCCCCACCTCGTAATAACCAACGTAAACAACTATGTAAGAATCCTGTTATACATGCCTTTTTATTGGCTGTACCAGATCTTTGATCCGAATGTGGTGCCAAGGGTTACTTATCTGACGAGTATTGTGCCAGGACTTTTGGTAATTCCTGCAGCAGGTTTCGGTTATTTGAGAGGATACAAGGGTAAAAAGTTCTTAAGCAAGAATTTCAACGACATTAAGAAAAAGCTTGTTTACAAAGGAGATTAAGATGGAAGAAAACAGGACAATGGAAACACTTGTAAAACAGTATGCAAAATATATATCGGACATTAATCCATATCACAACAGTGACATGCTGGAAAAGTTTGATGACGGTCTTGACGATTATACCGGTTATATCGACAATATTACGGAAGAATGGTTCAATTCCTTTAATGAAGAATTGGGAGCAACTCCAAAAGAGTATTTGTACAGTCTTAAGAAGCCTGAAAATGAGGAAGAGACATATGAGGTTATAAAGCTTGTTTCTCTAAATCTTATTATTCTGGCCCCCAAGTTCTTTGTAGACTACTTGAGTGAAATAGAGTTTACCAAGCCTTGTGTGAAAAAGATACTGCAGGATGATGTGATTGCAAAGTCGTATCATGAGGCATACAGCGAGAAGGATGATTACGAGGCTTTTGAATTGTACAGTCAGGCGGTGGTTTTAAGCCAGGCTTATGAGGATTTGGCGGATGATCTTTTAGAAGCTATCAAAAAGTGCCATCCTGCCAACGACAATATTCTGGAATATATTGTCGAAAGTCTTGTTAAAATGCAGACTTTTGACAAGGTGATTGGTCATCTGAATGATATTGATGAAATTGATATGAAGTATCTGAATCTTCTGTATGTAATAACAAAGCACAAAAGTGATGATACATACAAATGTCTTAGAAGATGCTTCAAGAAAATAAACGATGATGGTGTCAAGCATCTCGCTGCCTATATGTTTGCTGAATACGGTGATTCCAGAGCCGTTCCTCTTTTAAGAAAGTATGCCATGGATCTTAGGAATAGACTTGTGAATAGTTTCGAGATGAGTGAAGAGCAGAGGAAAGAACTGAATTGGTCCTTCTTCGGTGTTGTTAACACCATAGAGCAAATGGGCGGAAATGTGGAAGATTTGAAAAATTTCTAGTATATTTACACCCCCTTCTGAATATGCTTTATCAAAAGGTATGACAGGGGGTGTCATCATTGATAGTAATATTGAAAAGAAGCAACATAATGCTGAGTGTTCTGATATTTGTACTTGTACTCGGTATTATTGGTGTCAATTTGGGACTAAGCAACAAGAAAGATGGCGTGGAAGCGTCCACAATGCCAACATTAAACACTAAAGGGAAAGTGGTTGTTCTGGATCCGGGACATGGTGGAGAGGATCCTGGTGCCACGAGCATGTACAGCGGTGCCAAGGAAAAGGATTTGAATCTTGCAATTGCTTTCAAACTCAAGGAGCTGCTGGAAAAAGCAGGGTATACTGTAATTATGACAAGGACGGAGGATGTTCTCGTTTACGAAGGCGACAATCTGTCCAATACTGCAAAAAGAAGGCAGGATTTGCTGCACAGGAAGAAGATAATGGATGAGTCCAATGCCGATATTGTTGTAAGTATTCATATGAATGGGTTCAAGCAGACGAAGTATTCCGGAGCACAAGTCTTCTATACAAAGAATTCTCCTGCCAGCAAAAAGCTTGCGATTAGCATACAGGATGCCTTGAGGGAGCATGTGGATCCTTCCAACAAGAGGGAAGCACTAATGAAAAGCGAGGACATTATCATTACAAAGGATTGCAAGGTAACAACAGTCATAGTTGAATGCGGTTTCCTGTCCAACGAGGCGGAAGAGAAGAAATTAATTGACGATGCCTATCAGTCCAAGCTTGCAAATGCCATAAAGCTGGGTATAGACAAATACTTTACAGTAAATGTGCCAAAACCAGGTCCCTCATCCAAGCCAAATGCAACTTCCAAGCCAAATTAATAAAAATTTTTTCTCATAAAAAATCAAAAACTGGCGTTTTGGGAAATAAGCCAAAGCCTTTTCACCGTATTTCTTGCAGGATACGGTGTTTTTTTGTTTATATACAATGCAAAACTAAAAATCAGTTTTGGGAAATAAGCCTAAACTGGACTTTGGTAAAAACGCCTGCTATCATAAATTCGTAACTAAAAACCGAAGCAGGTGGTTATTCGTGAGTGAGCTGAAAGTATGCCTGAGTGAGCGCTTTAAGGTTATTGACGATACATCGTCTGACAAGGTTAAACGAGCGATTGATATGGCAACAAGCAAGGAGGTATGCATAAAGCGTTGGGACCGTGATGATGTTTGCGGTTTTAATGAGGTTAAAGTTGTTAGTTCATTCTCCTTTGATTTTGTGCCGAGGTTCATATGCAGCTTCGAAGAAGGTGATTATAGGTATCTTGTCCGTGAATGGATAGATGCCGTTACCTTGGAAGATTACATAAAAGAAAATGGATGCATTGATGAAAAACAGTGCATGGATTTAGGTTTGCTTCTGTGTGATGCGATTGCAAAAATGCATGAACACTCCGACGGTCCCTACGCTTTTATAGATCTGAAGCCGTCCAACATCCTGGTGGATGCAAGCTTTGAAAGAATATGGCTTTGCGACTTTGAAGCTTCGTACCACATGTCAGACAACGCTGTGAATATTGAGGACTATACTACAAAAGTTCTTGGTACTGAAATATATTCGGCGCCGGAAGTTTTGTATGGCAAACCCATTCTGTCAAGTGACATCTATTCAATTGGAGCAGTGCTTCTTTATTCGATGTCCGGTAAACCTCCAGTAAACAGAAAAAGGCTTAAGGAATATGGAAAGCTTGGAAAAGTCATTGAGAAATGTATGAAGTTTGAGCCTGAAGACAGACATTCTGGTGTGAAAGAACTTAAGAGGGAAATTACACTTCTTAAAGAGGGTGGAAAAAAGGAATCTGTTTCTGTGAAGGCAACAATTAATACGGTGAGGTATGTAAACAGGTACAAGAGAATTGTAGTTACCGTGGATGGCAATATGGGTTTTGCCTGCGAGCTTGCGTATGTGGCGGCAGCTTTCTTCAACTACAAGACAGCCATATTCGAGCTTGCAGAAACGGACAATATTATAGCGTATTATCTATCCGGCACGTCAAATGCGTCCTTTGTGTCGGAAAGCGATATCTTCAGCCTGAATTACGGGATGAAGACGTATCTTGGAAGAAGTGCAAGAGAATGGGTCAGACGCGGGCTTTTGAAGAACTTTGATACAAACAGCAACTTATACATTGCGCGAAGTGGCGTTTTTGACGAACTGGAAATCCATGATGTCAGGGATGTAAGGAACTTCTGCAACTGGGCATACAACAATTTTGATTTAGTCATAGTAGCGGCGGAAGAAAAACTATTGTCACCTTTAAAGAATGCAATGATGCTTAATTCAGATTATGTAATTGCAGTTCCCTATGCCAATGTTGACGACATACAATTGTGCTGTGCATATTATAACAGGTTGTCGCAAAAGGGATACATATCGGAGGAAAACTTAAGGTATGTGGCCTGGGATTACATAGACAAGGTAAGTCTGCCTGAGTCTGGTATTTCCATGATTGTGGGGAGAAGCAAGTATTTGGGTGCAATACCGTATGACAGAAGAAGACTTGTCTCGAGAAATGTCAAGGGAAGCTATTATGTTAATGATGATGTAAGCGACATTGCGTCAAGTTACGATACCGTTATTTCAAAGCTGATGCAGGTAGGAGGTTGATGGTTGTGAAGAAGGGTGCTTTCTTTACGGTGGCGATTTATCTTGCGTCTCTTGCTCTTTTGGCGGCGCTGTACACCTTTTTGATTATACCTCAGGTTAAGAAGAAAACATCCCTTGTGTACGAGGAGATGTACAGACAAAGTGCGGGTGCGTTTGTAGATGTGCTGACGTACAAAGGAGAGACTCCTCTTATGGCAGGAGTGATAATAACGGAAGTGAACAGAGATAATTTTGAGGTTGTTAAAGTGCCTGCAAATTTGATGGTTGAGAATGCTGTTTATAATTTTGATTTGATAAAAGACAAAATGCTAAAGTATACGGTTGTTAAGGGACAGCAAATGTCTTTTGATTTTGTTGGACAGAATGAGGAAGAATTTTCGATTACCAGAAGGCTTAAGGAATTCAAGGTTAAAAGCTTGGTGCGAGAACTTGCTATGAAGGGAAATTATGTGGACATAATTGCAAGATATCCGGACGGTTCATACCAGGAAGTAATAAGCAAGATAAGGATTTACGATATATTGTGTACGAATGTAAATGGCAAATGGGAGTATTTGAAGGACAGCAATGGTTTTTACACCATAATTCTTGCAGTAAATGAAGAGGAGTTCAGACTGCTTAACAATGCTCTATTGACAGGTTATTTGGACACAAGGCTGCATCTTGTAAACAAGGTGAGTTATTCATGAGTCTTGCAAAGGATATCAGATGGACAAGGCTTCTTAACCGGGTGTCGGGAATCCTTACGGATGTGGAGCTTTACATGTCCGTTTACCATGTGGACTTGAAACAAGCCGAGTCTGCGATAAACATGATGACGGAGCTCAAGGACATGGCTGCAAGAGGGGATGTGGACGCAAGGAACAATATAGTCGACTATTACGTAAGGGTTTTGTCATCAGGAAAACTTTTTGACGTTGACAAGGAAACGGTTGGGATTATCAACTTTGACAATATTCTTGAAAATGATCCGCAGATAGTGTTTGAGTTCTTGCTGGAGAATAGAAGATTGGGAGAAATGATTGACAAATACAGCGTGGGAGATGTTCTTACCTGGGTGGAGCTGAGGGAGATGGTAAGGAATGAGGATAAAGACGGTTCAATAACAAAGAGATACAAAAGCAAAAGGGAAAGATGCATATTTTTGTCCATCCTTTTGTATGCGTTTGCCTATGGACAGGACTGTATAGACAGTTTGCAGTACCAGGATATTAACGAAATAGGTGTTCTCAACAAGGATTATGTTTATGTTACATACAAGGGCAGAAAGATAAGGCTTATGTTTTTGTCCTTTGACAGTGTTGGAACGATACTGAACATTCAGAAGAAAACTACACAGAACTCATCATTGAACTACGACAGGCAAAATCCAATTGTTGTAACTTCCAAGAACAACTTTAACAGAATAAGTGTGGCAGGATACGAAGTAACTCCAGGCAATGAAGATACATACTATAACGAGAGAATTTTCAACTTGAAGAATATTACGCTTGAAGAAATGAGGGACAAGTATATGACCATCAATGATGGGATTTACCGGTTCCTTATCATGAACCAGGCAGGAAGAGGCAGCTTTTTTGTCACTGGTTCTGACATGGGGGTGGGAAAGAGTACTTTTCTTTTGTCAATGTTGGAAAAGTATCCGGATTCCTGGGGGATTGGAATATTGGACATGCAGAATGAGCTGCAGGTAAGCAGGAAGTATCCGTCAAAGAATGTGATTACTCTTGTAGAAAATGACAAGAAGAGCCTCTCGGAATGCTTTGCCTATCTATTAAAGACTTCAAGGGATGTTCTGTGTGTCAGCGAGATTACCATGCCTGAAGAGGTGGCGGAACTTGTAAACAGCGCATTGAGGCTGAATGCCGGCGTGTGTGCAACCATGCATTCCTTTTCACCTCATGAGGTTGTTCCAAACCTTAGGAATCTCATGCTCAGGACACCCATGTACAGAGACAAAAATACAGCAGAAGAGGATATTGCAGGCAGTATTGACTTGATTATTCATCTGGGCAGGCTTAAGTATGGAAGAATAAAGGTGATGAGCATACATGAGATATGCATAGATAGGGACGACTACGAATTCGGATTAAATGAGAATGACAGGCATGACATGGAAAAGAAGCTGTACATTCTAGGAATAAAGGCACTTAAGGATCTTGTTCTTGGAAGAAGGTACCACCTTAGGGAGATAGTCTGCTATGACATGGAAAGGGAGGACTGGGTGTTCAAGGAGCGACCCTCCAATTTCTACCTTGAGAAGATAGCAAGGTATGCAAGTTCTGAGGTAATTGAAGAAGGGTTGAAGATATTTGAAGGGAGTCATGGGTATGGTTGAGTATTTGCCTTTGGTATTCATATGTGCCGCAAGCGGTGTGGTGGTGTTTTCATATGGTATTTATTATGTCGTAAAGTTAAAGGACAGAATAAAGTATGGGAATGTAAATGCAAAACTATTGTTTGAAAAAAGAGTTGACATGATTAGTGCTTTCCTTGCCAGATCGAGATTCCTGGAAAAACTTATGAGGGACTTGTCTCTAAAACTCTCCATATTCAACGCCAGGTCTTATGCAGTGAACCTGAGGTATGCAGCTTTGTTTTTGATACTGTTTGTCCTGGTTTTTCTGATGCTTGCAGTTGTATTGACAGTGGCTTTCTTTCCTTTATGGTATATTGCAATCTTCTACCTTCTTCTTTTGGCATCCATTGTCAGCCTCAGCCTCATATTCCTTGCTTCGTATGCCAACAAAAGGTTTTTAAGCCATATGCCTGAAACCTTGAGGATTTTGAGTGCAAGATATGCAAGCCTAAATAATATTGTGAAGTGTATTGGTGTCAGCATCGAGGATTTTCACAAGAGCATCAGGGGTGATATGATCAGGATATATGATGCCCTTAAGCAGAATGATATGGACAGGATAAGGGACACTTTTGGATCCATTGATAAAAAGTATTCCAACATGCATATGTCACTTCTTCTGGAGCTTGTTTGGCATGCATATTACAACGGAGGAGACGAGGTTGTTAAAGCGCAGTTCAACGACATGCTTGAAGATATTATAGACGACATAGAAAACAGAAAAGACCTGAGTGCTGCAGCTTATGGGTATATCGGAATGGGGCTTGCCTTTGCCTTTGCAGTACCAGCAACGAGGATTTTTAATGAAAAGGTGTTGGGAGCTGATTCTTTGCAGTTTTATTCAGGCAAAGAAGGCATAATGCTTGGACTATTGTACTATGCGGTGCTTGTGGGTTTTGCTTTTCTAATATTTGTCATAGAGAGGTCGTAGAGTATGAAACGTATAAAAGTGAATGTTGTTTGTATGGGAATATGTCTCATATTTGGTTTATCCATGTTTTTTACTGATTTGATGTTGGATGGCAGAATTAATAAATTGCTTTACATATACAGAATCATTATTGCAAGCTGCGTTTGCTACTTTTTACCCGAGGTCTACAGGCATTTAAAAAAAGTTTACCTAAAGACGAAACTTTCAAAAGAACTGTACTTTCTCAAAAAGCTGTTTGTTATATGCGGAAGTGTAAAACCAGTGGACTTTGGAAAACTCATGAAATCCCTGATAGCAAGGTCGGAGCATTTTAAAAAGGATCTTGTGGCGATATATGAAGCTCACCAGAAAAGCAGTACTGACACTGAAATGTTCTACCAGGAACTCAAAGCTGGTGCAAAGGATTTGGAAGTAAAGCTTTTTTACGAAAAACTTGACATGGCATGCAACTATGATTTTGATTTGTCAGTTAAAACCATTAAGGATGATTTTGCAAGGGAGAAAAGGGAAAGCATAAGGAAAGTTAAGAAAAAAGTGGAGCTAATCAATGTGGTAGGAGTTTTGGGATTGTTTGTTGCCTTAACGGTGCTTGTTGTATATCTGTTGGCACCCTGGATCAAAATGCTTGAATTCAGTGGTTTGGGATGGTGATTTCATGGACAAGGTTGTGGCAGAGGTGGTAATAGGTGCGCTGGTTTTGTCTTTGTTGATATTCATCATACCTTTATACAGGCAGAACAGCGACCTTCTAAATACCATGGCTGAAAAGGCCGACTACAGTGAAAAGATAAAGGAGGTGATGCTGCCCAATCTACGGGATGGCTCAAGATGTCTGGGCGCGGATGTAATATCGACAATCCGGTATTATGAATTAAAAGGAGGTGCTGTTATCAGGGTTTGGGATAGGGTAAACGGATCCTGTGTTTATGAGGGGGAGGCATACGATCCGGACTCTTATTCAATAGACCCGCAGAGTGTGTTTGAAGTCAGAATAACGCGCTCTGAGAGTGCTGGTATTGTCGAAATTGTGTTTACATCCGTGGAATGAAAAGGTTTATGGAGATGCTTGCCATAAGGCAAAGCTATTGGGGGGAGCTTTGACCTTGGCAAGTATGTTCCAAACCTGATAAAAACATTATGGAGGGATGTACTAGTTGGAAAAGGTAATTGCATTATGTGTTATTCTGGTAATTACTGTTGGCCTGATTGGATATGCCTTGTTCCAGGTTGACAGTCAGTACAAGGACATTTCAGACAACATTGGCAGTGACGCATCCGCACTAAACATGAGAGTAAAGGATGGAAGCATAATCGGAAAAGAAGAAGTTCTACGATACTTCAACAACATGGACAAACTGGGGTATGAGTTTGTATACGCATCAAACATGGCAAATTATTTCGCATTACCCAACAAGGATTCGGCGATAAACAAAGAGGCAAAGCGCTTGATAGCAAAAGATATTGAGTCGCTGTCCTCAAGAGCAATGTTCAAGTTGAACAAGCAAACCGGACACGACGGGAAAGTGGTGCGTGTCGAGGTAACCATGATTGATCTATCAAAATGAAAGGGGATTATTGATGGAGAAAGCTATTGCTTCCATAGTTATTATTGTTCTTACTCTAGGTTTGATAAGTTACGCTGTTATTGGACAGATGAGCGGTTTTAGAGATACCGCAGACATTGTCAGCGCGGATCAGACAAGGTTAAACATGATGATTAATGACAGTTCTCTGGTGTCAAAGAATACGGTAAAGTATTATATTCAAAATGCGGCATTGCTTGGAATAAAGGTATATATTGACGACAGAGAGCAGGAAGCAACCATGGCTGACATTGAAAAGGTCAGTGATACCGCTCTGTACAGGATGACCAAGACCTACAAGGAAGATGGTTCATTGAAAGAAATATTGTTTGTGATTGAATCACAGGCAATAGCGTAGGAAACTGTCTTAGGGAGGTGTCTGGATGGCCGGCAAGGTTATTGCAAACTTTCTATCGATATTCGTATTTGTGTATTTGATATTGTCGGGCGTATCATTTTGCATATATGCGGGTGTCAATGAAAGGACCAACGACCTTTTGTTTGACGTGGCTGAAACAGTCAGCACCAAAGGTGTAATGTCGGACGAGGTTTGGACGTATCTGAACGAAGAGCTGTCGAAAATGGGAGATTTTTGTGTTGAACTGAAGCTGGAAGTCAACGTCATGGCCGGTCGGACAGATACATATTACAAACTCGAAGACATATTGAACAGGGAGCTTGCAACAGGCGACAGGCTTACGATTGTGGCGTACAGCCTGGAGCCTTCCATTTTTGAAAAGATCACCGGCGTGGTATTAAGGACTGCAGGTGTGAAGGTTTCGATTATTGTGTAGGTGGTTGTATGCATCAGCTGGCTGCATGGGTTGTTGCAATATGGATGTTTTTGGTGCTTGTATTAACGGGCGTTGATACAATGCATGAAGGATTCTTAAAGCGGGAAGAAAAAAGAAATTTGAATCTGTTAGGTAAAGAGATAGTAAACTGCATATCCATGGATGATGGAAAATTGGTAATTGATAGGGAAAAATGCTTTGAAAATGTTAAGAATTTTCCTAATTCTCAAAACCTCAAGGTTATGATTTTTGTGTACGAAGATGTTGTAGTTGGCATGTCGGAAAGCAAAATGATAAATGTTAATATCGAAGATGAGGAAAAGGCTTCTTGTGTAAACCGGGTGTTGAATTTGATGATTGATAAGGCAGCGAGGATAGAATTTGCATATAATGGGGTGGAGGATTCTTTTTTTAACGAGCTGGGGGAGGGCATTTACGTATTCCTTGTATCAGAGCACGAAAGTTTTTTTAGCGTTTCGGGTTTCAGTCTTTATATTTAACGTTTTATTTGCAATAACTCCTTGTTTTTGCTATAATCTCTAATTGAGATCGGCATGGGAGGAGTTCATACATTGAAGGTATTCTATTTTACAAAAATCGACAGCGCTGATGAAATAATGGATTGCGGCATAAAACTGAACCAGTATTTCGAAAGGGAGATTACGGTAAACGGATTTCAAAAAAGATTTCTTCTTGCGTATCTGCATCCTGCCGACTGCTCAAAGTTTTATGACGATACCTACAAGGCTGTGAAAATCAAAGCGCCGGAGGATACTTCCTACATAGCGGAAGGAGCGCTGTATGATGAGGAGAATATGGCTCTTTATGAATCAAGTCTTGTTCCCATCCGTGAGTACAGGCTAGGTACTTACAGAAAACCCGAATGCCTGATACAATGCACCTTGCTGCCACATCAGATTGAGGATTTTGACAGGAGGCGGGACGAACCTCTTTTGTACGATGGTTCTGAGAATTTGTACATGAACAGGGTAGTGTATAAAGCAAGGGAAGAGTTTCCGTTTTTTGATGATTTGGCACTGGAAAGATATTATGACATACTGGTGGACGAGGGAAAATACATTAAAGAAGAAAGTGCTGGATTTAATGTATATATCAACAAGGAAGACAATGAAATAATTACCATAAGGAAATGGAGGCAGATGGATGTCGGAGAATATTAACAGGGGTAACAAAAACCGAAGGAATCCTAATAATGGAAAAAGAATGGATAAGGATACCGAGCAGGGCATGAACGAAAACAAAAAGAATGCCTCTGGGGTTAGGAGAAATGAAAGTTTTGCAAAGGCCGGCAAGCAAGCCAGGACCAATACAAAAGATTTCAAAAAGATTAAGGTTGAGGAAACCATTGAAGATATTGCAAAAGACATAGCGAGAATAGAAAAGGAAATAGATTTGGAAATTAAAGAAATAATGGCTTTAAAGCTAGGACTATAATTTATGGAGGGTATTTATGGACGCACTAAAAAAGCATGAAGAATGGCAAGGTAAAATAGAGGTAAAGGTAAGGGCGCAGGTAAGTAACAGAGACGAGCTTGCTGTGGCCTATACACCAGGAGTTGCAGAGCCCTGCAAGGAAATAAGCAAGGATGTTGACAAATCCTATATTTACACAAGAAGATGGAACACTGTATGTGTTGTAACGGACGGTA
>LSQX01075712.1_pt2 | contig 13888 bp, 9 predicted proteins | sample 654561 | NCBI WGS metagenome assembly LSQX01 (sample SAMN04489861, study PRJNA283612) | anaerobic digester metagenome | isolation source: 4 biogas reactors fed with cattle manure at either 37C or 55C with and... | place: Denmark: Kongens Lyngby | collected 2014 | reverse complement strand
GGTGCGACTGCGGGCGATGGCGCGATCCTCTTCAAAAAACTTTGTAAAAAGGGTCTGATGCCGTTTCATGAGCGTTTTGCCCAAGCCAAAAAGCTTGACTTCTTTCACCGTTTCGTTGCTGGTGAGGAGTTGTTCGATGTAGTTTAGTAACCGTGTCTCTGGAGCACGCCGGTTGAATTTTCGAAAGACGATAGTAGCATATTGACTTTGCGAAATAAAATTTGGAATGGCTGCAAGGAGCACCAAAAGGGGTAAAAACCAGCTATAACGAACGAGCAAAATCACCACCGAAATCAGGGTTATCACCTCTTGGGTGATATCCAAAACACTGTTCACGATTGAAATAGAGGCTGTGTCTGCGATGCGCCGCGCGTTTTGGAGCGAATCATAAAATTGTGGGTCTTCAAAAAACTGCAGATCGAGGGTTATCGCTTTGTTCATGACCAATTGGGAAACATGATTGGAGAGGCGCATGCGAAGGTTTTGGGATGAAAGGATATTGAGTTGCGAGAGCACCGCCGAGATGAGCACAATTGCAAATTCCATGATGAGATAGGGTAATACTGCCTGGAATCCTTGCTGTAAGGGGATTTTGGCTTCCAATGAGTTGACGATTGAGTCGATTATCAATTTTCCTACCCAGGCTTGCGAAGCCGGAATGAGTGCCATGATGGGTGTGAGGATGAAACTTAGAACAGCATTACTTTTGCCTGCTTGCCAAACCAGTTTAAAAGCTTGCGGGGTGTTTCTTAATGCATAAAACATCGCATGAAAGCGTTCTTTGATGGTTTGATGCTCCGAGTTGGCTGGGTTTTTAAGGGATTCTGGATGGTTCATTTGTGTGGCTGGCTCCTTGAATCACATGGTGGATGGCTTGATTTTACCGCTTTATTTTTCATAAGAGTGATTTTGAGGTCATATGCAAAAGATTAATCATTAAATTGGAAACAGGAAAATTTTGTCATAAAATGACACCTAACAGAAATGAAAGTAATAATGAAAAACATTAGAAGCTTTTTAACAGTGGCTCTTTCGGTCTTATTATTGGTTGGCTCTTTCAGTGCTTCAGCAACCAAGGTCCAGGGAGCGATATTTGATGATAGCGATAATCCATCCAATTTATCATGGTACCTGGTGTGCCAGTTGGATAAGGATGGAAAAATAAACGTTCTTTCCCAAATGCAGGTTGAACTAGCCGCGCCATTGGGAAATTTGTCGGATGAGGACCTGGTTCTCGCGACCAGTGGACCTAATCGATATGATTCGCCCTTAATCGCGCGTCTTTTTGATAAAAACGGCAAGCTTGTCTATCAGAAAGTCGAAAGAATTACGGGACTAATTCGCGGAGAATTTGAAGGTGCGAACCCTGGTGACCCCATAGACGGGCACTTTTTTGAGGCAGAAGAACCTATTTTCGTAGTGCGAGTTCCAGTGATTAAAGACAGTGTTTTGAGCCTGAAAAAGTTTAACAGTACGATTGAAACAACAATTGATCTTGAAGAGATGCAAAAAAGTATTCCTCAAATCAACCAGGAAAAGCAAGGAAAGCTTTCGAGCGTTGCTGTGACTGGAAACCCTGATAACCGTATGGATCTGTTAATCATGGGTGATGGTTTTACAGCTTCCCAAGAAGGACTATTTAACAGCTTTGCTGACACGATTAGCCAAGAATTCTTTAACATCAGTCCTTTGGCGGAGTATAAAAACTATTTTAATATCCAGAAATTATTTACAGCTTCTGCGGAATCCGGTGCCGACCATCCGCCTTATGATCCCAACTGTTCTGGCGGTGACAATCCAGCGTGTTGTCCCGAACACCCTGATGACAATCCTGACCCATTGGCAGGAACCTATGTTGACACCATGTTCGACGGCCGCTATTGTGCTTACCGCATTCATCGTTTGTTGGTTGTCGATTACCACAAAACGGTCGCCGAAGCGGGTGTTCATTATCCGGATTGGGATACCATTATCATGATTATTAATGACAATACCTATGGCGGTTCGGGAGGAGGAAGCTTATCGGTTGTCTCAAGCAATGTTTCAGCGGTTTCAATTTCACAACACGAGTTTGGGCATTCCTTTGGCAGGTTAGCTGATGAGTATCAAGACGATTATCCAGGTTACGGTACCTGTAGTGATATAAGCGGTCCAATTCCCTGTGAAGCCAATGTTACCGATGTGACGGACAGAAATCAGATAAAATGGCGCTTTTGGATTGATCCGAACACGCCTATCCCGACATTACCTAATAATTACGGTCCTGAATTTGTAGGGCTGTTTGAAGGTGCACGTTACCGATCCCAAGGGATGTTCCGTTCGGGTGAATATTGCCTGATACAATATCTGCATAGTCCTTTTTGCGCGGTTCCCAGCCAGGCTTTGGTGTTGCGTTTGTATGACGGCGGATGGGGCACGCCTTTAATTGGTATCCGGCAGATTGAACCAGGTTCAGCCCAACCCGATGCTCCTGCAGTTTTCTTAACCTACCCTGAGGGTCAAACCTTTTCTGTGGATGTGTTAAATCCTGTCGGCGGTCCTCCCGCGAGTATCCAATGGTATGATGGTGATCGACCTATTCCAGGGGCAAACCAGCCAAGTTTCACCTATAAAAGCAGCCTTTTCCAACCTGGTGAGCACCGAATTCGTGTCGTTGTTAGAGATAAAACATCCTTTGTTAACCCAAACATGGCTAGTGAAACTATGAAGAGTGAACATCAATGGGCGGTGTTCGTAGAAGTGCCGGCTTTTGATATTCATTGGATACACTTCCCAATCATTTCACGTTAAAGCATGTTTCGATAATTGATTAAAAGAAGACTGAATAAAATAGGCCCGCGATGAGCGGGTCTATTCTTGATCTTTGGCACGGTACTGCAAGGCTTCGGCGATATGGTGCTGCATGATGTTTTCAACACCGTCTAAATCGGCAATGGTGCGGGAAAGTTTGAGCACACGATGGTAACCTCGCGCGGTTAGGCGCATTTGGCGCATGGCGGTTTTCATCAGCTGTTGGCAGGGATCATCCAATTGGCAATATTGCCGGATTTCTGTAGGGGTCATGTCGGCATTGCTGACTAAGTGGGTGTTTTGAAAACGTTCTATTTGCTTTTGTCGCGCAGCTTCTACACGTTGGCGGATGGTTTCAGAAGTTTCGCCCTGGCGTTGACTGCTCAATTTCTGAAAATCAACCCGGGGGACATGGGCATGAATGTCGATGCGGTCGAGCAAAGGGCCTGAAATGCGTTTTTGATAATTGGTGATGGCGGCTGGCATGCAGGTGCATTGTCGCAAATTATCGCCAGCATAACCGCAAGGGCAGGGGTTCATTGCACCAACCAACATAAAATTGGCTGGAAAAGTGAGTGAGCCTTGTGCGCGGCTAATGGTTACGACTTTATCTTCCATGGGTTGGCGCAAAACATCCAGCATGCGCTGACCAAACTCAGGCAATTCATCCAGGAACAAGACCCCACGGTGCGAGAGCGAGATTTCACCCGGGCGTGGGATGTGTCCTCCGCCAACCATGCCGGCGTGGCTGATGGTGTGGTGGGGCGCCCTAAAAGGTCGGGTTTGGATGAGAGGTGTTTCTGGTGGAAGCATGTCGCAAATGGAATAGATGCGGGTAACCTCCAGTGCCTCATCGATGCTGAGTCTGGGCAAGATGGAGCATAATGCGCGTGCCATTAAGGTTTTACCGGCGCCGGGAGAGCCAGACATAAGCACGTTGTGTCCGCCTGCTGCGGCAACTTCGAGTGCGCGTTTGATATTTTCTTGCCCTTTAACCTCGCTGAAATCGGTTTCCGCATTAATTTCCAGGCTTGAACTGATATCGCGGGCATTGGCGGGGCTAATTTGCTCACCACCGGTAAGGTGATTGACCAGGTCGCTGAGCGATTTGACCGGATAAACCTCAATATCCGGGATGAGCGCTGCCTCGGCGGCATCCATTTCGGGTACGAAGAGCTTTTTGAAGCCTTCAGCCCGGGCATGTGCGGCGATTGAAAGCACACCACGCACATGGCGCAATGAGCCGTCCAGAGAAAGCTCACCCACAAACATGGCATCTTCTACCGTGGCTTGGGGAACCTGGTTATAGGTAATGATTACACCAACCGCGATAGGCAAATCAAAGGCAGGACCTTCTTTGCGCACACTGGCTGGTGCGAGGTTTACGGTGATTGGTTTTCTGGGGAAGGCAAGTTCACTGTTTTTGATAGCAGAGTAAACCCGTTCGCGGCTTTCTTTAACAGCTTCATCGGGCAAGCCAACGATAGTGATGCGCCCTGGGTTTCCTTGTCCATAGTCAACTTCAACGTCAATGGTGACGCCGTCAAGGCCAATGACAGCACAGGAATAAACATGGGCGAGCATGGATTAAGTTTAGATGCAAGAGGGTGAATTGTCAACGCATTTTTGACAAGGGAAAATGGCTTTGATAAGATTTTTGGGATTTGTTAAGTGAAGGAAAAAGTTATGGATCAGGCATGGTTTGACCAATGGGCAAGTGATTATGATGCAGATGTGGTTGAAAGCGACAAGGCTGGTAGCTTTCCTTTTGCTGGTTATTTGCGATTGATGAATGAGGTTTTTGAGATTGTTAACGCAACACCAAGGTCCAAAGTATTAGATTTAGGTTTTGGCACAGGTGTGTTAACCCAAAAGTTTTACGAAGCTGGGCATGTTGTGACGGGTGTGGATTTTTCTGAGAAGATGTGCGCAATTGCAGGGGAACGCATGCCCGGGGCACGTTTAATCTGCGCAGATTTTGCGGAAGGATTGCCTGCTTCATTGCACGGAGAGACATTTGATGCCATTGTGAGCACCTATGCATTTCACCATATCCTAGAGCGACAGAAAGCAAGACGTATTCGTGAGCTGATGAAGGCATTGAAGCCGGGAGGCACAATTGTGATTGGGGATATTTCTTTTGCAAACAAGGCAGATAAAGATTACTGCGAACAAACATTTAGCGATTTGTGGGATGAACAGGAAAGCTATATCGTTTTTGAAGATCTATTAGCCGAAATTGAAGACCTTAAGCCATGTTTTAAGAAAATTTCGGTGTGTGCAGGGATATTGACAATAAGTATCTAGATTGACCAGGGGTAAACAGCTTAAAAAAATGTAAGAGGGCGTTTTTTCGTCTAGCTTTACCATGAATTTGATTTAATCGAGTAGAATTTTCACTTGTGTGTTGTTTGTACACACAGTGTGTTCAATTCATTCAATATGGAGAGCTGATGAAATATCAAAAATTCCCCCAATCCCTGCTAAAGTCAATCCTCGTTCTTGTAGCAATTGCTATGGTCTTTGGTGCTTTTTCTCAAAGCGCAAAAGCTCAGTATCAAGAAGGCGATTGGATGCCTTTTGGCACGGAAACTTTCCAAGCTGGTCCAGCAGTTAGTTTAATTAACGCGGATGCTACGGAGATTGTCGTTCAAGCGTCGATGCCTGGTATCGCCGTTTCAGAAGTGGAACTCTTTGGAGAGAGATTCCTTAGTTTTAATTTTGAGGGCTATGATTCAACACAAGAAGTCGGTGCTCCTGGCTTGCCTGTGATCAATCAATTGATTGAAGTGCCCCTTGGCGCAGATGTCAGCCTTGAAGTCTTGGAAGTTGAAAGCCAGACCATTAAGCTCGAAGAGCATGGTTTAAACTCAATGGTTGCCCCTGTGCAACCTGGACAACCCAAGTGTGGTGGTCCTGTTGAAGGTGGCGAGCCTTTGGCGCAATTTTATAATGCGGGTTTTTATCCTGAAAGTAACATTGCCATCTTAGATGATTTTATTATGCGTGGTCACCGCATCGTGCATGTTCAAATCCGTCCTGTGCGTTTCAATGGCTCTAATGGAGAGCTTGAAACCGCCTCTGCGATTACTTTTAAGCTCAATCTTGAAGGAAGCGATATGGCTTTGACTTACGCGGAAGCCGATCGATTGAATGCTGATGCCTTTAATGACATGTTGTCACCAACAGTCATGAATTTTAATCAAGGTCGCCCTGTAACCATTCAGGATCAACCCGAACGCGTTCTCATCATTAGCGTTGATGATTGGGATTCTGGTTTGGGACCTTTGGTTACTCTCAAGCAGACACAAGGATTTACAGTAACCAAAAAGAAACTTTCTGAAATTGGTGGCAACAACACCAACAGCATCAAAAACTACATCAAGACTGAATATCAAGGGCCTAACCCGCCTGTATATGTGATCCTCGTAGGTGATTACATGGTTGATAATCCTAGCACCGGATTGACCAACTATACTGGTCGAACTTCATTAGCCAGGAATCGAACGGACTTGTACTATTTCACCATGGATGATGAAACTGAATTTGTTCCGGACATTTTCTGGGGTCGTTTCCCTGTAAGATCTTTGGAACACTTAGAAAACATGATTAGCAACCTGACTTGGTACCACAACACCGGTGGTGATGAAGATTTTGTGAAAAAAGCGGAGTTCCTGGGTTCTAATGACAGCAGTTACGGGTATATTGCAGAAAATACGCACAACTATGTGATTGATACCCACTTGATCCAAAGAGGCTACACAGGTATTTTCCCGAACAACCCACAACCGGGTGGTGATAAAATATATGCCATTACTTACAATGCGACGGGTGCGCACGCGATTACCAGCATGAATGACAACCGCGCTTTTGTGATCTACAGTGGCCATGGATGGCACGATCTTTGGGATGCACCGCGTGTGAACCAGAATGATGTACGCAACCTTACCGGCACAATTATTCCTTATGTTGCTTCACATGCTTGTGTTACGGCTTATTACAGTTTGCAAGAATCCTTCGGTGACACCTGGGTTATCCAGCCAGGCAAAGCGGCATTGGTGCATGTTGGTGCCTCTGAAAGCACCTATTGGCCTGAAGATGAAACGATGGAAAAAGCCATTTTTGATCATCTTTATGCGGATCCAACCGATGAGACCGGTCCTACCATTAGCGCTATGATGAACTATGGCTTGATCAAAGTTCAAGAATCAGGTGCCTCCAAATGGAATTACTATCGCGAAGCTTATCAATATTTCGGCGATCCCACGGTCAAAATTGTAAAAGGTCCTAAGGCGCCTGGTTTCCGTGTCAATGTTGATCCGAATGAAATGAAGGTTTGTAACAACGATACTGCTGAAGCCGCCATTAATGTTAGCAGTATTAACAATTTTGATGACTCTGTGGCGTTGAGCGCGTCCGGTATGACCGGTTTTACAGCTGCTTTTGATCCTGATACGGTAACCCCACCGGGAAGTGCAACGCTAAACCTTGCAGGTGATGGCACTGCCAGCCGTGGTGAACAGACCGTCGTCATTAAAGGGCAGAGTGGCGCATTGGAAAAAGAAGCTGAATTGACGCTGGATGTCTTCCCACCTATCGCAGCTGGCCCAAGCTTGAGAACACCAGCCGATGGAGCGAAGAATCAAGAACAACGCCCAACTTTCCAATGGACAGAAGTACCTAACGTTGAAAGCTACACATTGCAAATCGCCAAGGACGAAGCTTTTGAAGATATCGTTCACAAACATGAGGGTATCACAAGCAATACACAAACCATTGAATTTAACCTGGATACAGATAAAGTTTTCTATTGGCGTGTGATCGCGAAGAACGTATGTGGCGAAGTGATGAGCACGAAGGTCTTTAGCTTCCGCACCAAAGCAGGCCCTGGCGATTGTCCCGAAGGAACGATTGCGCAACGTGAATATTTTAACGACTTTGAAAAAGGCTTGGATGGCTGGACCGTTCATCTTGATCCAAGAAACGAAAATGAATGGGCGCTTAGCACCGCACAGGCTTATTCACCGGTTAACTCTGTAAACGCCAAAACACCTGGAATTACCAGCGATCAACGTTTGGACACGCCTTTCTTTACAGTGCCCAGTAGCGAGCATCCAGTAGCTGTTTTGTTTATGCAACGCCGTGATTTTGCTGCTGGTAACGTGTGTAGCGATGGCGGTGTCTTAGAATACAGTGAGGATGATGGCGCCACCTGGAAAGCTCTTCCTCGTCAGCATTTGATTCTCAATCCCTATAATGGCACAATTCCAACCGGTGTTTATAACCCCTTGGCAAACCGTCAGGCTTGGTGCTATCAGCAAGATTGGGAACGCACAGTTGTTGATATGAAGGCTTTTGCCGGAAAGTCGATAGCCTTTAGGTTCCGCTTAGGAACAGGCAGAGTTGATGCTACTGATGGTTGGTATGTGGATGACTTTAGTCTGCAAACCTGTGTTGAAAAACCAAGTGAAGATCCTGAATACAAGAACTACGTACCTTTGATCTTCAACAATGATTAAGCATAAATAACCTTTTCAAAAGCCTGGTGGTTTTTTCACCAGGCTTTTTTTGTCGTACAATTAAGCCATAGGTGCAAACAATGAAAACAAAGATTAAGAGCCTTATTCTGATTGGATTGCTTTTATCTATCTCGCTACTAGCTTGTGAGCCATTGGGTGTTCCTCCGGATTGGATTGAATTGGGTATTACCAACACCCAGTTTGATTCCACACCTCCACCTTTTGAAGTAACCCCATCACCAAGCCGAAGCTCTTCTGTTGGGACGCAGACAGCGACCTTGCCGAATGTCCAGCCAGAACCTGAAGAACGTATGGCGTCTTTATGGGTTGATCCGGATTTGCCAGTGGAAATAAGTGACAAGCTTCAAATACCAGACTCATTTGTACTGGAAAAGGATCCGGCAAAAGCAGATTTTCTCTTAGGTTTTGACCCGGAAATTGAATTGAGCCATTGGTTTTATGGTTTAGTGGCACCTTTTATGACTATTGAAAACTCGCTTTCACTAGCCGATTTTAAGTCCTTTTGGGCAGGTTCTTTGGATTTCCCTGTTCATTCTTTGGTGATGGATGTCAAAACGCTGAGCGCGATGAAACAGTTGTTTGGCGAGCCCAAAGCATCCATTTCGGTCATAGAAACGGATGAAATTTCAGAGGTTTTTAAGCAATCTGAGCGAGTGTGGGCTGTGGTTCCATTCCATTTGCTTGAACCGGTTTGGAAAGTTATCGAAATGGATGGGCAATCACCGATACGAAAAGATTTTGTGCCCGAAGCATATGCCTTAAAGAGCACGATTGGGCTTAAAAGCACTTTTGACAATGGCACAAACAATCCGCAAATTGTTTCCGCATTTGAAGCGATTGAGCAAAGCTTGTCTGCCGTTTTACCCAAGAGCAATCGTGATGAGACCAAGCTCGCAACTGTTGTGATGACAGGTGTGACGGCTTTAGTCCGCGCAACTGCCAGTGAAATGGAAGTCAAAGGCATTCTCTTTCCAGCTGAAGATGTGGGTCCTCTTATGCGAGAAGCGGACATCACGCATGTATCCAATGAGGTGCCGTTTTATGATCAATGCCCATTTCCCACCTGGGTGCAAGCTGGGGTCAAGTTCTGTTCAAGCCCAAGGTACCTTGACCTGCTGTTAGAAATCGGCACGGATGTTATTGATCTTACCGGTGACCATTTTAATGACTATGGCCAAGAAGCCATGCTTCAGACTTTAGACTTGTATAACAAAAATGATTTGCCTTATTTTGGTGGGGGACGTGACATTGAAGATGCAATCACACCGCTTAAACTGGAAGTGAACGGAAATAAAATTGCTTTTCTTGGTTGCAACGCAAAAGGTCCTGGTTTTGCAACCGCCAGTGCGACCTACCCAGGTGCCTACTATTGCAACATGAATGACATGGTGGAAAGGGTTGAAAAGTTGGTGCAAGAAGGCTATATGCCCATTGTGACTTTCCAGCATTACGAGTATTACCATTGGGGTATCGCGCCTGAACTGGCACGTGATTTTAGGGCGGTGGCGGAAGCAGGTGCGGTAATTGTGAGTGGAAGCCAAGCGCATCAGCCGCACGCTTTTGAGTTTTATGAAGGGCAGTTTTTGCACTATGGCTTGGGCAATCTGTTTTTTGATCAGTTGCAATTAACAGAAGACACCACCAAAGCTTTTATCGATCGATATGTGTTTTATGATGGCAAGCTGATGAGTATCGAGCTTTTCACTTTACGCTTTTTTGACTGGTCTAAACCAAGTCTGGTAGAGGGTGAGATGCGCGAGGAAATGCTTAGACGTTTATTTGAATTTAGCCTTTGGGAATAAGCTCGAATTGACAAGTTATGTTACTAAACTCAAGCTGGAATATTTAAAAACGCCAAAATCCGCAAATACATAGTAGAATAACCCTACAAGAATACTAACTTAAGGAAAGATAAGTCTTCAGGAGAATTTATGACAACAGATATAAACAAAAAAGGATTTGCAACTCGCCAAATTCACGCAAGTGATGTTCGTATTCCAGGGATCAACCCTTTGGCAACCCCCATATTCGCGACGAGCACTTTTGTGTTCGATGATTGCGCTCAAGGCGCGGCTCGCTTCGCTGGAAAAGAAGCAGGATACATCTATTCGCGTATGGGCAACCCCAACGTTAACCAGGTTGCAGCTAAAGTGGCCGCATTGGAAGGTGCGGAAGCCGGTTTGGCACTCAGCTCTGGTATGGGCGCAGTGGCCACTGCTTTATTGAGCCTCTTAGAACAAGGCGACCATATTGTGGCTGATTCTGCCCTCTACGGTGCTACCTTTACTTTGATGCGCGATGCTTTGCCCAATTTTGGCATTGAAACAACTTTTGTGGATGCATCTCACATTGATAATGTCATCGCCGCCATTAAACCCGAGACCCGCATGGTCTATTTTGAAACCCCTGCCAACCCCAACCTAAAAGTGACCGATATCGCCGAATTGGTGAAACGTGTACGCGAAAAAGATCCATTGATCATTGTCGTTATTGATAACACTTTCGCTACGCCTTACCTGCAACAACCCATTGCGTTGGGTGTTGATGTGGTTATCCACTCCGGTACAAAATACCTCAATGGTCACGGTGATGTGATTAGTGGTTTTATTGCTTCAAGCAATGTTATTATCGACCGCTGTCGCAACATTGGCCTAAAGATGGTCACCGGTGCGGTTCTGGGTGCTTTTGAAGCTTTCTTGATCAACCGTGGTCTCAAAACATTGGATATCCGCATGGAAAAACACTGCAAAAATGCGATGCAAATTGCCGAATGGCTCGAAAAGCATCCCAAAGTGCGCAAGGTCTATTACCCTGGTTTAAAGAGCTTTGAGGGCTATGAGGTTGCCAAGAAGCAAATGAAATTGCCTGGTGCCATCATTTCTTTCGAGCTCGAGGCGAGCAAAGAAGTAACCGAAAAGTTTGTGAACTCACTTGAGTTGATCACTTTGGCAGTCAGCCTGGGTGACGCTGAGAGCCTGGTTGAGCATCCTGCTTCTATGACCCATGCTGGTTATAGCAAAGAAGACCTCGAAGATGCTAATATTAGTGAGAGCCTCATCCGCATTTCGGTCGGTTTGGAAGATGCTGAAGACATCATCGCCGACCTGGAAAAGCATTTGGCTGCTGTTTAATTTTGTTTAGGATTTGGAATTCACAGAGCTGGTTTTCATCAACCAGCTCTGTTTTTAATTAATCTTTGCTTAGATCATGAGAGTTGAGAAAATCTTGCCATTGATTGTATAGAGAAAACAACTCAGGCTTCAGATAGGCTAAGGCTTGTTCTTCAAACGCATCGGAAATGGTGTAAAAGGCTCCAGCGATTGAGCCAGTAATGGCGGCGAGGGTGTCAGTATCGCCACCAACCGAAACGGCAATGCGAATGGCATCCTCAAAAGACTCTGATTCTAAAAAGGCTTGAATGGCTTGGGGCACAGTCCCCTGGCAGCTTTCGTCGAATTGATAAGTAGGGCGGATTTCATCTATGGTGAAATTGAGAGGATAGTACTCAGCGATAATGCGTTCAAGGATGATTGCTTTGTTACATCCTTGCAGAGCCAGGTAGATCGCAAGGGCGGTAGCTTGCGCGCCTTTGATGCCTTCTGGATGGTTGTGGGTGATTGCGGTAACGGTCTCTGCGAGCTGAAGTAATTCATGCTCGTTTCGGGCGATATAAGCAATAGGACTGATGCGCATCGCGGAACCATTGCCATAACTGTTGTAAGGTTGAGGGTCGCTTTTCTGAAGCCACATCAAAAAATGATTGCCATAGGAGCTTTGAAATCGACGACCGAGATCTTGCATCGTTTTTATGGTATTTATCGACAAAGTTTGGAAAAATACTGGATGGTCTAAAGGGTGCTGGGTTGTTTCATGGCTTGATTCAGACTGATTTTCAATCTCTTGCCAAGTTAGCATAATAGCATTAGCAATGGCTAAGGACATGATGCTGTCATCGGTGAACTCACAATCTTGGCTAAAGAACTCAAAGGTTTTGGTCTTGATGTTGTTGAATTCAAATCTTGAACCGACAATGTCGCCAATAATTGCTCCGAGCATGTCGTGTCCTTTCTTATCAAAAGAAGCTATTGTTTCGATTTTCTCCAGCCGTTAGCGACGGCTTCTTCTTCTGTACAGAACCAGCGCTCACCATAGTCGGGGTTGATTACCGTTTGGTCGTAATACCTTTGATAAGGCATGTGATAGATTTTTTCGCCAGATTTGCTTGAAATATTGCCTTTGATGTTGCAGCCGGGTTTTTCTTCTGTGCAGCCTTGAGGACAGCCGGAAGGTTCGCTCGTTGCGGTGCTTGTTGGGGTAGGACTGGCGGTTTTTGTTGGTGTTTTAGATGGGGTGGCTGGTTTGGTTTTTGTTGGTTCAGGTGTGTTGCTTGGTGCGGTCGTGTTTATTGGTTCCGGCGTGTTGGTTGGTTGGACGGTGTTTGTGGGCGTAGCAGACGGTTCCAGGGTGGGTGTTTCGGTGGGAAGTGGCGTGGATAATTCCAGTTCTGACCCTTTAAGGTTCAACTTTTGTAAGGGGTTTTGGGGTATGCAAGCGGCAAACAAAAAGAGACCAATGAATAGCCAGCAAATCAATTTAGCTCTAAAAGCGCTTTTTCTTAGCACGTCATGCCAAAACCCTAAAACCTTACGCATAGACCTATTATAACTTTGATTACAGCAAAGTTAGTTAGTTTAATGACGAAAACAGGGATAAAAAAACAGGATGTCAGCTTTGATTAGCAACATCCTGTTGATGTGGTGCCCCTACCGGGACTCGAACCCGGGTTTTAGCCTTGAAAGGGCTGCGTCCTAACCGCTAGACCATAGGGGCGTGAGGCATTAATATACTTGACTTTTTGCGTTTGGTCAAGCAAATGGAACACTTTTTTGGGTATTTGTTTCACATTACTCTATAAATAGGCTAAAAACGATTCCTTTTGCTAAACTTTTTCTAAATAAATGGGTGCTAGAATTAGGCAAGCTAAAAATGAATTAAAGGATTTGACTTATGAAAAGGAATTTTTCCCGCATTACTATGATGAGTTTGTCGCTCTTGCTTGCCGTTGGCATTGTTTTGAGTGCTTGTACGGCACCAGTGAGCAAAGCTGTGGATGAAGATGCCAAGCCAGTAACAGATGGCAAAATTGACAAGGACCCTGAAGAGGATCCAAGCCCAGCCGGTAATCCAAACACTGATAGCGCTTTGGCTGGAGCAATTGCAGGCGTTCATCAACTGGTCAAAAAGCATTGGCCTCATATGGATAAAGTTTGGCCGGGTTATGACTATAAAAACCACAACATGATTATTGTTGATTTTGATGAAATGATGGAAGTTCGTGAAGCATGGGTATTAAATGTTGATACGATGCGAAAATTGACTGTACAGGAGTACCAGAATTTACAGCTTCCTCAGGTCGGCGGTTATACTGAACTAAAATTTGAGGGTAAACCTTCCATTGCAATGGGCGTAGATTCCAATGATCTTGAATCTGGGTCTGAAGCGGAAATCTATACGGTTGCAACGCATGAGCTGGTTCACTTCTACTATCAAGGCGAAGC